>Ga0209166_10003443_pt1 | contig 11437 bp, 8 predicted proteins | sample Coa_R1_3_FD_187151 | JGI IMG/M metagenome (GOLD analysis project Ga0209166, IMG submission 187151) | Surface soil microbial communities from Centralia Pennsylvania, which are recovering from an underground coalmine fire - Coalmine... | ecosystem: Environmental > Terrestrial > Soil > Unclassified... | reverse complement strand
CAGCAGCAATAGTAGTACGGCGAGAGACGCCCAGTCTTCGGCCCCCGAGATTTTCCATTCGTGGCCCCAGCGGTCGAGCGCCCAATACAGTCCACGGAAAAGGAGATAAAGAGCCACCAGCAGGGCCGCGGCACCCGCCAGGAAGCCCTTAACCACGTGCCCCAAAACGTAGTGGCCGAGCTCATGGCCGACGACGAACAACGTTTCATCGCTTGTCGTTTTTTGAATCAGCGTGTCCCAGATGACCACGCGTTTCGATGCTCCGATTCCCGTCACGTAAGCATTGATTTCGTTCGTTTTCCTGCTGGCCAGCTCCAAGAACATTCTGTCCGGGGGAATGGGGACGCCTGCACGTTTGGTGAGTTTCCCGATGGAAGCCACTAAATCGGGGTGCTGGTTGCTGAGCGGCTCGAATTTATTAAAAAGCGGATCGATCACCAGGGGCATGATCACAACGATCACAAGCAGAATCAGCACAGCGGGGGCCCAAAAGTATAGCCACCAGCGCCGTGGGCTGTAACGCATGACCGCGTACAAAATCAGCACCAACACGATGTAAATGGCTGCAATCACGAGCTGACTTTTGGTCCAATCCCAGAACCACGAGCCCCAGCCTTGCACGGATTGCTCGTAGTACAGAGAAAGCCGGTGCCAATACATCCGCACGGGAAGCCCAAGAACTCCAATCAGAACGCGAAGCAGTAGGACAAACACCAAACCCTGCACCCACCTCTTCTGGCTTGCGTTTTCCGCGATGTCTCTGAACCTCGCCGCAATTCCCAGTCGCAGAATCAAGAAGAGGAAAATGCCTCCCAGAAGATAGGAAACAAAATAGAGCGTGTAATCTGCGCGGGAGTAGGCTACCGCTTTTTCATACTTCTCGTGAGAGAGAGTGTATTGCTCTGTTTTTGCCTGGTCGGGCGTGTTGGTGACGAGCGGCGGAATCTCAGTGGAAGGCGGGAGTTGCGCGGAGCTTTGCAATGGGTCGCTCTTGCTTGGCGAAGCAGGTCGCGAATCTGCAGAAGTGCCCGTTGTCAAAAATAAAAGGAAGAAAAACAGCACGCAGAATGGAAGCACGAATTTGCGTCGAGACGCCAACCGTCTCATAAAAGCGTCCTGAACCTTATCTGAATCGAGTCCCGGCACATATGAATTTGTAGAGGCGAAAACGCGCCGCGAGTATGCAGCACGATCTTTTTCATTGCAAGAATGCATCCCCTGCCATTGGACGGAGCGGCTCGCATGAACGTTTCTTCGGTCACAAAACTCGAAGGAGTAAGGCAGGTTTACGGCACCGTACTCAAGTGGGCAGTTTTGAGGCAATAATTGCGTACGGCGCCAGTGGTCGCAAGCCCAACATGAACGAAAGACGTCCATCGTTCCAGTTTGTGATGTCCATAGCGGTGAAAGATATAGGAAGCGCCAATGGAGACGCCCGTCGTTGCCGCCTCGATAGCGGCAAAGGCCGCGTGATTGTCCACCACGTCGTTGGTAAGGAAAATCTCCTGCCTGCCACGGCGGCGCATGTTCAGCGTGGAAGAATAATCCAGTGCGCGCGATGCGCCAACGCCAGCAAAGAGCCAGTCATTCTCTTTGTCCCAGAAGCGATGTGGCTGCAAGCCATCTTTCTTCTGCGGCCTGTCAATAGCAGAGGCTTCCGGGGTAACACTCGAAGGCGGTGGTTCTTGATTGGCTGGTTCTTGCGCGTGTGCGGATATCACGGCCGCAAGAACAATCAGAAAAAGCAGGCTAGAGGATCGGATTCTTTGCGGGTTCCACATTCTCGATGCTGCCGTTCTGCCTCACTCCAGGATTGCCTATTATCGCAGTTATACCGCAATCCTCTTCAAAGAATCCTTGCGCTGTTCTGTTGCCGAATTCGCAACCCAATTGCTCCAGACGTTGTCATTCCTTTTCGGCGGAGGTATCTTGAATTTTAGCTCAGCAAGCATTTTCAAAGGAGTACCCATGCCGCGCTCCAGCATAATTCGAATTGCCATCGCCTCTGTAGTGGCAGCCTTGTTCCTCCCCGTTGGTTTCGCACAATCGCAGGATTCGCAATCCGTGGCCGAAGCGGCCCGCCGTGCTCGCGAGAAGAAAAAGGATGCCGCGGCGAAACCGGCGAAAGTGATTACCGACGAAACGCTGGATGTGAAAAAGGGAGACGTACAGAGCGCCGTCGCGGAGGAGCCCAAGATAGCCGGCGCCCCGGATGCGAAAGCCCAAACTGCTCCTGGCGCGCCTAACGCCACTCCAGCGAGCGCCGCGGCGAAGGATGAAAAGAAGGAAAGGTTAAAGAAGGAATTGACCGACTTAAAGGAGCAAATCAAGCAGTCGCTGATGGACTTGGACCTACTTCAGCGCGAGAACCGCCTGGATCAGGATGCCTACTATTCGCAAGCAAACTACGGAAGCGACACTGCGGGCAAGCAAAAACTCGATGACGAAAAGCAGCAGATCAGCACCAAGCAGGATGAAGTCGCGAAGTTGAAAGCGAAGCTGGCGGACTTACAGAGAGAGATGGGCGAATCTTCACCCTCCCAACCTTAGGGCACTAGCAATTTCGAATTCTTGGCTTGATAGCCGGGCGATTTGCCGCGGCGAATCCTAATCAATCCCGTGAATCCGCAGGCTGACAAGCTTGTCGATAGTTAGATCCTTCATGCCGCGGGACTGCAGCTTGCTGATGAATTCCGGCGTGACCCCGTGAATCCGCATGGAAATCAGTTGATCGGGTTGAGGATGCGAGTAGCCCAGCTTCTGCACCTGGCTGATGAAGTCGGGCGAAACGCCATGAATACGGAAGGCGATGAGCTTGTCCAGGTCCACATTAGCTTGGTCATAGCCACACTTTTTCAAGTCCGCCATCCACTCCGGGGACGCTCCGTGGATGCGCATGGCGATGAGCTTGTCCGGGTCAGCATCGTAGCCAGCCTGACGAACACTCTTCACCATCTCCGGGGTAACGCCGTGAATACGAAACGCAATCAGCTTGTCGCTGTCGGTCACGGTCAGGCCCGCAGCGCGAAGGTCGGAAACGTACTGCGGAGAAACTCCATGAATCCGGAAGGCGATGAATTTGTCGCTATCGGAAAGATTCACACCCGAGGAGCGAATCTGATCGATGAATTCGGGCGTCACGCCATGAATCTTGAAGGCGATCAGCTTGTCCGTGTCAAGCCCCTGCAAATTTTTCGATTTGATTTCTCGCGCGAACTTCAGGCTCACGTCATGAATCGCCATGGCCCACTGCTTGTCACCGTCGATTCCGTCGAACCCAAGTGCCTTCATCTCTTGCGCGTACTTCGCATCAGGTATGAAATGGAAAAGCCCTGCGCCCTCGCCGTCTTTCACGTAGCCTTCGCATTCGAATCGGCCTGCATCGCGCGTGATGGTGAAATGCACGTCCTGCCGGCCGGTCTTCGAAAGATCCAGGCCGGTGAGCTCTTTCACTTCCCAGTCGGAACTCGAATGAAAGTGATGGCCGCCGCGCGAGTCCATAATCGAAACTTCCGCTTTTCCCGGCTCATCGGAGCGGTGAATCGTCCAATCCCCGCTCTGTGTCTGGCCGCGTAGAGCGCTAGCCAGCCCGAATGCCGCGCCGCCTACGATCAGAATGAGTCCTATCACCTTATTGAAGTTCATGGTGCCTCTCCGTTCCTGATTCTCCAAAAGTTCTACAAAACTCCCGCTTCTTTGAGCGCAATCAATTTGTCGAGCGTCAGGTTCTGAAAGCCGTGCTTGCGCGCCTTTTCGATAAACTCCGGTGTAATCCCTTGCACTTTGGCGCCAATGAGTTCATCTACATCCACATTCTTGAATCCTGCGTCCTGCATGGATTTCACGTAATCCGGCGTAATGCCCTGCACCTTCATTCCAATGAGGTTGTCCACATCCGGCTTTAAGCCAGTAGCCTGCATGGCGCGGACGTACTCAGGAGTGATACCTTGAACTTTCATCCCGATTAATTCCTCTGTATCGAGCTTGAACCCGAGGGCCTGCATGCCTTTGACGTATTCCGGCGTGATTCCCTGCACCTTCATTCCGATGAGGTCATCTGAATCGGTTTTGAGACCCAAAGCGCGCATCTCGGTCACATATTGGGGAGTGATTCCTTGTACTTTCATCCCGATGAGATCTTCCGCGTCGGCCTTCAGCCCGAGTCCGCGCATTTCGTTCGCGTATTGCGGCGTGATGCCTTGCACCTTTATGCCGATCAATTCGTCGACGCCAAGTTTGGGAGCGATGGCGCGCATTTCGCGAATGTATTCTGGGGTGATTCCCTGCACGCGCATTCCGATGAACTCTTCTGTGGTGGGTTTCATCCCCAACTCGTGAATTTCTTTCACGTACGCGGGTGTGACACCCTGAATCTTCATCTCGATTAATTCATCCGCCGTCAGGTTCTTGAATCCCGCTGCCTCCATTGCATCGAGATAGGATTCTTTGCCGGCAGTTTGGTCGTTTGCCTTTTGCTCTTTGTCCTTCTCTTTCCCCCCTTGCTCGGTTGAAGCAAAGCCCTTTGCATATGTCGATGCTTTCGACGGCCGCACTACGATCGCGCTGCCTCTTCCTTGTTCTTGCGGGGCGGCCAAGCTGCTTTGCGCTTTCGCTTGGTTCGCACTTGCTTTGCTTCCCAACGCCGCATGCGCCACGCCCAGGAACGCATTGCCCGCGAGCATCGCGCCCGCGAGGCAAACCACGCCGACGGCCATGCCCGCCACACGGAACTTTGCCGTGGGTCCATCCAGGCCCAGCAGCCGGACGACGCGCTGCGAGAGCGGGCTGCGATTTGCGGCCATCATCAAGGAGGGAGCCTCGCGCCATTCTTCCATCAGCGTGAGCGCGCGCGCATAGGTTACTGCGTCGCCGCAAAGGGCAACGGCCTCGTCATCGCAGCAATGTTCGCGCTCAATTCGAATCCGCTGGCTCACCCACCAAACCGCGGGATGATAGAAAAGCAATGTCTCCACACCAATCTGGAAAAGGTTCACGAAACAGTCCAGCCTCCGGATATGCGCCAGCTCGTGAGCTATCACCGCTTCGATTTGGTCCTCGGTCAAGCCGCTCAGCGCGCGCACAGGCAATAACACTACCGGGCGAATCCATCCAAATGCCGCGGGGGCGTCCAGGCGGTCGCATTCGCAATAGCGGATGACGCGCTCGAATCCTATCTTCAGTTGCAGCGCGATGCACTTCAGATAAAGCTCTCGCCCTACAGGCTTCATCTCTATCCGCCGCATCCGTTCAATCACAAACAAGCCCCCCGCTGTGCGCAAGCTCAGCAGCACCACTCCCAGGAACCACGCTTCCACGAACAGGGTGACCCCGGGCTGGCTTGCAGGAGTTTCCGGCTGCGGGGCGCTGGGACGTGCCGCGACGGATACGCCTTGCACCGGTTTCGCCGCGCTGGCGGATGCCCCCTGCGCCCCGTATCGAACGGCCGGATTCTTTTGCTGCGTTAGCTCCGTGAACGTGACCACGGGCGCCGCCATCATCAGAACGAGCGTAACCACGGCGACGGCATAGCGCGTCGTCGCCCGGTGGCAGAGTGTATTCGTCACGGCAAAGAGCGCCGCCAATGCCGCTCCCTGCCAGACAAAGTGGAGCAGCGTCCAGCCGAGCGCTTGCAGCAATTCAGGAGAGATTCCGTGCGCCAGGGTTGTCATCGGGTTCTCCTCTCGTACTCGTCCAGAAGGCGGCGCAACTCTTCCAGTTCTTTCTTGGAGGTTCGCCTGCCCTCGAGGGCATGAATCATCAATTCGCTGGCCGAGCCTTCAAAGACGCGTTGCAGGACGTCGCCCACCAGCTGACGTTTGGTTTCCGTTGCGGGCTGACAAGCTTCATAGACGTGCGCGCGTTGGCCTTCGTCTCGGCGCACCGTGCCTTTAGTGGTCATAATCTGCAGAAGTTTCAGGACCGTGGTGTAGCCGAGATCCTTCTTTTCACTAAGCGCTTCGTGGACTTCGCGGACCGTGGATGGCCCGCGCGCCCACAGCACGCGAAGGATTTCCAGCTCGGAGGCCGTTGGCTTTTGAAGGGGTTCCTTGAACATGGGCGGAGCCTACTACGAAGAGTTTCGTAATGTCAACGAAAATCTTCGTAGTAGGGAAGTGCGCGGGACTCGCAGGTCTTGGGCGTCTTACGGCTGAGACGTCTCTCGTGCGCTACTACTTCGGCTCCAGCACCAGTGGTAGCCCGTTTTTCGGATTCCCTATAATCACCACCTTGGCATTCGCACTCGTCGCCAGCTTCTCCGTAGCCTCGATGCCCTTCCATTCGAGCAATTGCGGGCTGATGCCTGTCGCCACGATTTTCTGGAAGTCGGCGATGCCTTGCGCTTCGATGCGCTTCCGCTCGGCTTCCTGTTTTTCTTTCTGTAGGATGAAGCTCATGCGCAGGGCGTCCTGCTCGGCCTGCTGTTTCGCTTCGATGGAACTCCTCAGCATTGCCGGCAACTGCACGTCGCGCAGCAGCACATTTTCCACAACCACTCCCCGCGGCGCGAGTTGCTTCGTCAACTCATCCTGGATCTGTTGCTGCACCAACTCGCGCGCGTTGGTGTACAGGGCATTGGCCGTGTGCGCAGACGTCGCTGCGCGAATCGCGGCCCGTAGCGTCGGCTCTACGATTTTGTCGCCATAGTCCGCGCCCACCGACTGATATACTTGCGCCGCCATGTTCTTGTCCAAACGGAAAAGCAGTGACGTGTCCAGCGAAATCGTCAACCCCTCATTCGAGGGCACGCTCGCGCTTTCCTTCACCGATTGCGTTTGGACCGAAAGCTTCTGCACCGACTTCAGCGGGTTGAGCAGGTGAATCCCTTCCGCAAGAGTCTCCCCGGTCACTCTGCCGAATAGCGTCAGCACGCCCACGTTTCCCGTGGGGATGGAAGTTGTGCTGGACAAAAGGATAATGATCGCTAGCACCAGGATGGCAAGCTGCAAGATCCTCTTTCCGGCACCGCTCAGATTCGGCATTGACGGCAAACTGCCGCCACCGAGTTCGAATCTTGGACTAGGCATTTTTTCCTCCGTCTTGCGGTCCGTCGAAACCGCAACGAAGCCGCACCACCCTTCACTCCTTAGTACGCAGAAATGAGCCGCGCGATTTCTGGTGTCTTCCGCGGCTCCTTCCGGATCCCATGTAGGGAACAGCGAAAAACAGGTTTTTCACAACTGCAACCTTACCACAATATCTTGTGGTGTTTTCCTCTTGACACCAAAGAGTGCTCAGGGCAGAATGCGCGCCATCAAGTTCGCTGTTCCCGCGCGGTCCCCTGTCCATGGCCTGAGCTGCGGATCCTCAGGCCAAGCGTTCTCCTTCAGGGGGCCGCGGCGAACAGCCGGGCCGCCCAGGGGACTCGGTGATTCGGCGGCGCATCTGTTCAAGGTAGCTGCGGAGTTGTCCGGGCCATGCGGCCACTGAGGTGAAGCTATGCAGTACTTGCCCGGCCTGACCGTGCAATGCATCAATCCTATGTGCGAAGCTCGCGGCCATTGGCTGCGTGTCGATGTGACGGGCCCGGTTGCCAACGACGGTCGTTGCCCTTGCTGCGGGGACTTTCTCCGCAACGTTCCGCCGCCGCTGGGGCGCGTCCGGATGCGCCCGCGTTCGCTTGCCGCGCGCTCGCTCCGTCCGCGCCCCCGCTGATTTCGTACCGCCTGGCTCCTCGGCCAACACGTCCAAGCAGACACCACGATTAACGTCCGTTGTTGCTTTGAATTATTGAGCGCGGTTCCTAGCGAAGTTTCTGTTAGCTTTCGACGAGGCCTTTTTCGAGGATTTCTTCGTCGCTAAGCCACAGGTCGGGGATGTTGGCAGAGCCGAGCCGGAGGATGTCTTCGAGGGCGCCGCGCACTTCACGGAGATGAAAATCCACGCCGATGCGTTCGAGCAATTCGATCAGTTCTTGTGCGCCCACGGCTTCAACGGGTTTCGGCCGAATGCCGTTGTGATCCAGCCGGTGAAACGTCACGACGTAAAGCGCCTGGGGACCGGCCCCATGGCGGTCAATGTGGAGGAAACCCCGGGTTTTGGGCTGGGCCGGGGCGAGCCGCGCTGCCACTCCTGAACCGGAAGGGTGTGCGCTCATCGTGTTGGCGTTCTCACGGCTTCCCCGAGGTTTCCTTTCTTTCGATTTGGCTCATCCCGGAATTCGCTCAGCGAGCTTCGGCACTCAGCTGCAGCCGCTGGTGCTGCCGCAGTTTTCGCATTTGTAGCAGGCGCCGTTGGGCACCATCAGCATGCCGCACTCGCTACAGGTTGGCGCGCCTTCATGCGCGTTGGTCGGTTTCGTTGTGGCTGACGGTGCGGGAAGAGAAGCGAGCGCCGAGAGAATTGCCGGAGCGGGAACCGCGGGCCCGGAATTCTCGGTATGTGCAGCGCCGCCATTGAGTTTCAGATAGTCGGAAGAAATAAAGCGTCCGCCGAGCCAGCGCGCGATGTAATCCAGCACGGACGAAACGAAGCGGATGTTCGGATTCGCGGTGATGCCGGAAGGTTCGAAGCGCGTATTGAGCAGTTTGTCCACAAAAACCTTCAGCGGCACGCCGTATTGCAGGCCGAGAGAAATCGTCAGCGCCAAGCCGTCCATCACGCCCGAAAGCGTCGAGCCTTCCTTGGCCATTTTGATGAACACTTCGCCAGGCCGCCCGTCGTCGTACATGCCCACGGTGATGTAGCCTTCGTGGCCGCTCACACTGAACTTGTGCGTCACCGAAGCGCGCTCGTAGGGCATTTTCTCCCGCTGCGCGCGCGCAAAGAGTTCGCGCTGCATCGGCTCCACTGCTACAGTCGCAGGCGCCGCCTCGGCTTTCTTATCCTTCTTGGCGTCCTTCGACGCGCTGAGGGGTTGCGAACGCTTCGAATTGTCGCGGTAGATGGCCACAGCCTTCAGCCCCAGCCGCCACGATTCAACGTAAGCGTTCGAGATGTCTTCGACGGTGGATTCCTCGGGCATATTGATGGTCTTCGAGATGGCGCCGGAGAGGAACGGCTGTGCTGCGGCCATCATCCTCACGTGGCCGGTCCAGCTGATCGAGCGTCCGCCGCCCTGCGGCGCGAGCGAGCAATCAAACACCGGCAAGTGCTCCTCTTTCAGGTACGGCGCGGCTTCGATCTTTCCGTTCTTATCGATATACGAAACAATTTCGCTCGATTGTTCCGGCGTATAGCCAAGCTTCATCAACGCCTGCGGCACGGTGTTGTTGACGATCTTGATGAGTCCGCCACCGACGAGCTTCTTGTATTTCACCAACGCAAGGTCCGGCTCGATGCCCGTGGTATCGCAATCCATCATGAAGCCGATGGTGCCCGTAGGCGCGAGCACGGTGACCTGGGAATTCTTGAATCCAAACTTTTCGCCGTGTTGCAAAGCCGTGTCCCACGATTCCTGCGCCGCCAGGAACAATTCCGGCTGCACATGGTCCGGCTGGATGCCGCGTATGGATTCGCGATGCATGCGGATGACGTCCAGCATCGGCTCGCGATTGACCTCATAACCAGGAAACGCGCCCATGCGCTCGGCAATCCGCGACGATTGCGCATAAGCCTCGCCGCACATGAAAGCCGTCACCGCGCCGGCCATGTCGCGCCCTTCCTGCGAGTCATACGGCAGCGCCATGGACATCAGCAGCGCGCCGAGGTTGGCATAGCCAAGGCCCAGCGGGCGGAAATTGTGCGAATTCTCCGCAATCTTAGGCGTGGGATAGCTGGCGTTGTCCACCAGAATTTCCTGCGCGGTGATGGTGACGTCCACCGCATGCTTGAACGCCGGCACATCAAACTGGCCGCTCGTGGTAACGAACTTCATCAAATTCAGCGACGCGAGGTTGCACGCCGTATCGTCCAGGAACATGTATTCCGAGCAAGGATTGCTGGCGTTAATGCGGGCAGTGGACTTGCACGTGTGCCAACGGTTCACGGTGGTGTCGTACTGCATACCCGGATCGCCACAGTGCCAGGTGGAATCGGAAATCTTGCTCATCAAGTCGCGCGCGCGAAGTTTTTCCACCGGCTGGCCATCGTGTACGTTCTTCGTCCACCAATCCTTGTCTTCGACTACGGCGCGCATGAAATCGTCGGTGACGCGCACGGAGTGGTTGGCGTTCTGGAAGAAAATGGAGGCGTAAGCGTCGCCGTCAATCGAGCTGTCGTAACCCTGCTCGATCAGGACATGGGCCTTGCGCTCTTCCTTCCTCTTGCTTTCGATGAATTCAACGATGTCCGGATGGTCGATGTTGAGGATGACCATTTTTGCGGCGCGCCGCGTTTTGCCGCCGCTCTTGATCACGCCGGCAAACGCGTCGAAGCCTTTCATAAAGCTGACGGGGCCGGAGGCGATGCCACCGCCCGAGAGCGTTTCCTTGCTGCCGCGAAGGGTAGAGAAATTCGTGCCGGTTCCGGAGCCCCACTTGAAGAGCATGCCCTCGGTCTTCGCCAAATCCATGATCGAGCCCATGTCGTCTTTCACGGAATTGATGAAACAAGCTGAACACTGCGGCTTGGGCTGGACGCCAACGTTGAACCACACCGGGGAATTGAATGCCATTTTCTGCTGGACTAGCAGGTGGGTCAGTTCATCTCTGAAAGCATCACGAGAAGCGGTGTCGGCGAAGTATCCGCCCTGTTCGCCCCAGCGAACGATGGTATTGGCCACCCGACCAATCAATTGGCGCACCGAGGTCTCGCGCTCGGGCGAGGCCATTTTGCCGTGGAAATACTTGCTGGCGACGATGTTGGTGGCGGTCTGCGACCAGGTCTTCGGGACCTCGACATCTTCCTGGCGGAAAATGGTCACGCCCTTCTCGTTGCCGATGAGGGCAACTCGCTTTTCCCACTCGACCGCATCGTAGGGCGACCTCTTCCCGTCGGTAAAGTACCGCGGAAAGGCCAGACCTCTCCCTGTGCGTGCGGGGGTCTTCTCCACAGCCGCATCTGTCGCTGGGGAATTTCCGGTCAAAGCATGTTTCACGGTCGCCATTTGTCCCTCCCGCGCCTCGGATCCCGCCAGCTTGGGGGGACCCTACTATTTTACTCCCCTGTCGGGGGTTGCGCTTCGCTTCAGGTCTGGAGTGAAACGAAGCCCACTCGATCCGGAGGGCGCAAAAGGGTCCCAGCGAAAAAAAACGACTGCCGAGCAGTCGTACCGGAAACAACTGCGAAACGCGCCAATGCCCCGCCGTGGCTGGGAATTTCCACTCAGCCTCACAGCAGGTGCTCCGTCCCTGAAACGGATGCGGAGCAGGGCACTTCGCGTTCGGTTTTTTCGCTAAGAACCGGGCTGTTCCCGCGGGCGCGCGGACCTTCCATCCACTCGACTCGGTCCGCTGGCGCTTCACGTCCCCCGAATCTGGAATCGCAGTATCAACGGATGCGAAAACCCTGTCAAGAGAAAAACGCGAGATATGGTTAATATTTTGGTACTACGTCTATT
>Ga0209166_10003442_pt1 | contig 11438 bp, 9 predicted proteins | sample Coa_R1_3_FD_187151 | JGI IMG/M metagenome (GOLD analysis project Ga0209166, IMG submission 187151) | Surface soil microbial communities from Centralia Pennsylvania, which are recovering from an underground coalmine fire - Coalmine... | ecosystem: Environmental > Terrestrial > Soil > Unclassified... | reverse complement strand
GCTGCTACGCCGCCCCGGCCCGCTCCGGCTGTGCGTCGCCGCCGTCCGGCCGCGCCGCGCCGGCCGTCGCCGCCTGGCCGGCCGCCGTGGTGTTGCCGGCCGCCGTGGTGCTGCCGGCCGCCGTGGCGTTGCCGGCCCAGGCGGCGATCCGGTCCACCAGGGCGTCGTTCGAGCCCGACTCGGCGTGCCCGAACCCGGGGACCACCCACAGTTCCTTCGGCTCCCGGGCGGCCTCGTACAACTGGTGCGCGTGCTCGACCGGGAAGTACGGGTCCCGGTCGCCGTGCACCACCAGGAACGGGATCGGCGCGATCCGCGCGGCCGCCTCCGCGGGCGGCATCGGCACCGGGTTCCACCGCCCGGAGCTGACCCTGGTGTTCAGCCACTTGCGGGTGATCATCCGGCCGATGCGGCGCTCCACCGCCCAGTGCACCCGGCGCATCGGGTACGTGCCCCGGTAGTACCAGTGGCCGGGGCCGCTCACCGACACGGCGGCGTCGATGCCGCCGGTCAGGCCCGCATACCGGACCACGATCGAGGCGCCCATCGAGAACCCGACCGCGGCGATCCGCTGGTAGCCCAGTTCCCGCGCATAACCGATGGCCACCGCCAGGTCCCTGGTCTCCCGGTCGCCGAGCGTGGACTTCCCGCCCGACCTGCCGTGGCCGCGGAAGTCGAACGCGATGACCCCGGCCGTGCGGTTCAGCCGCCTGGCGACCCGCCACACCGCCCCGTGCTGCCAGGACAGGGTGAAGCCGTGCGCGAGCACGATCGCCAGGTCGGTATCCCTGGGCAGGTGCATGGCGTCGATCGGCACCCCATCTTCGGTCACCAGCGTCCTGGTCTTGAGAACGGGTTCGGTCATGACCCCATTGTGCGTGACCCGGCACGCCGGCCGGGCGGCGGCAGGGCCGGGATCGCCGGTACCGGGCGGCTGTGAAAGCCTGCATCCGGCGGGGGTCCCGACAGCGGAGGCGGCCGGCATGTTTCCCGCGACGCCGAGGGCTGATCCGGTACCGGCAGGGCTTGAGGCCGCGCGACCGGGCCGCGCAGGCCGCGCGGGCCTCAAGCCATCGGGGTTCCGGGGGTGGTCCCTCCCCCGGGCCAACGGGGCGCCTACTCCTGCCTGACCTTCTCGGCGAGGACGCCCTTCCCGTCAGACATCGCGGCGGGAGCCGGGCCATCAGCCCCGACGCGGACCAGTTCCTCGGTCGGGTACGCCTCCTCGCCGTGCACCGCGACGTCGCCGATCTCCAGTTCCTCGTCGGGGATCCGCAGCTTCATGAACAGCCCGATGCCCTTGAGGATGAGGAATGTGACCAGACCGTCCCAGACGATGATGGTCAGCGCGGCCCCGGCCTGGACCAGCAGCTGGTGCGGGTGCCCGTAGAACAGGCCCGAGGTGGTGACGTTGGGCGACTTGCCGATGCCCAGGTAGACGATCATTTTTGGATCGGCGAGCAAGCCGACGAGCAGGCCGCCGAACAGTCCCGCGATGCCGTGCGTGTACACCACGCCCAGTGCGTCGTCCACCTTGCTGAACGGCCGCACCTTCGACAGGTAGTTCCAGGCGAACCAGACGATGACCGAGTCGGCCAGGCCGATGATGATCGCGCCGAGGCCGTTCACGTACCCGGCGGCAGGCGTGATGCCGACCAGGCCGCAGATCATGCCGTTGATGCCACCGAGGAACGTCGCCTTCTTCCCCGGGCCGCCGATCATGTCCATGACGATCCAGGTCATCATGGCCACGGCCGTGGCCAGGTTGGTGTTGACCACGGCAGCGGTCGCGTCCGCGCCGGCGAAGTAGGGGTCGCCGCCGTTGAACCCGTTCCAGCCGAGCCACAGGATGCCGGCGCCGACCGAGACGAACAGCAGGTTGTTGGGCACGCCGTGCTCACGGTCGCGCTTGAGCCTGGGCCCGACCACGGCCGCGGCCACGAAGCCGGACACGCCGGCCGCCAGGTGGATGACGTAGCCGCCACTGAAGTCCAGCGCGCCGTGCGCCGCCCACCAGCCGCCGCCCCACAGCAGGAACGCGTTCACCGCGTAGGCGAACGTGATCCACAACGGGACGAAGATCAGCCAGACCTTGAAGCTGATGCGCCCGATCACGCTGCCGATGAACAGGATCGGGGTGATCGCGGCGAACACGAACTGGAAGTAGACCAGCGACCCCTGCGGGAACCTGAATTTCGGCATCAGCCCGTTCAGTGAGGGGACGCTCGCCTGTCCCTGCTCGGCCGCTGCGCCCAGCACCGTCTGCGGCTTGCCGAGGAAGGTGCCGATCCATGGCGACCCGAACCCCATCCGGAAGGCCCACAGGACCCAGACGATGAGGACCAGGCAGAACGTGCAGAACACCATCAGCATGGTGTTCACGGCCCATTTGCGCTGCACGAGGCCGCCGTAGAGTACGGCCAGGGCGGGGATGCTCATGAGGCCGACCAGGGTCGCGGCCGTCATCTGCCACGCGTTGTCACCCGAGCTCAGCCACGCTGCGTAGGGATTCACTGCTTCCTTCCTTAGTGGGCTAGCCCCGAGGGCTTGCCGGGGCCATCACAACGGCGTGATCCGGGAGGTCCCGGGTTAGCGCAGGCCGGCCGGCCACTTCGGTGTCCGTCAAGAACATCTCTTGTTTCCCATGGCCGGGTTTCGGTCGCGTTTCCCGGCTGTTACGCAGGGAGGAACGGTCCAGTTGCCGTGGCGCACGATCGTTTCGCCGATGTTTCGGGCGGTCCGATATTCAGACGCCAGGAGACCGATTCGCGGCGAAGGCCGCCGGTGGGAGGGATGGCACGGGCCCGTGTCTCGCCCGCGCCCAGTCGTAAGTCACGAACGGGTAACGGTGACAACGGGGCCGCGGGATGGCGCGGGCCTACGTCACCGTCCGGTCGGGACCCCGCGTTACGACGGTGCGACCAGTTCGACCTCATAGCCGTCCCGGTCCTCCAGGTAGGCCGCGTAGTGGTCGAGGCCGCCCGCGTGCGGGTGGCGGTCGCTGAACAGCAGCCGCCAACCGTGCTGCGGCGCTTCCTCGGTGAGCTTGTCCACCTCTTCCCGGGAGGCGACATGGAAGGCCAGATGGTTCATTCCGGGGCGGCACCGGTCGTGACGGCCGGCCACGCGGTGTGGTGACTGCTCCAGGACGATGTAGAGAGCACCCGCCCGCCAGCTCTGCCCCTCGGGCCACTGGATGTAGGGCTGGTAGCCCAGCTCGGCCAGTAGCCATCCCCAGCTGGCCTCGGCTCTGGTCAGGTTCGGCACCCAGAGCTCGATGTGATGGATCATCCCCGTGCCAGCTTGCTCCACCGGGCCAGAATGCCAGGTTGAGCGGCCGGACGGGACCGTTCGGGGGGACGAGGCGGGGGCAATTGCCTCCCGTTCAGCAGGCCAGTTCCGCCACGGCGGCGAGCAGCCGGTCCACGTCGGAGCGGTCGTTGTAGTGGACCAGCCCGGCGCGGACCGCGCTGCCGGTGTCCCTGATGCCCAGTGCCCCGGTGAGTTCCCAGGCGTAGTTGTGCCCGTCCCAGACGTTCACCTTCCGCCCGGCCAGGTGTTCGGCGACCGCGCGCGGGGTCAGCCCGGCCACGTTGAAGTACACGGTGGCGGTACGGTTGCGGGCGTTCCCGTACAGCGTGACCTTGTCCAGCACGGCCAGCCCGGCGGCCAGCACGGCGAACAGGGCCTGCTCGTGCTCGTGCGCGGCGGTCATCGAGGCGAGCAGCCGCTGCCGCCTGGTCCCGGCCGCCGCCGCGTCCAGCCCGGCCAGGTGGTTCACCGCGGCAGCCACCCCGGCCAGATCGGCGAACGACGGGGTGCCCCACTCGAACCGGTCCGGCACGGTGTCCGGTGCCGGGTCCAGCTTGTCCGGCCGCAGCCGCTCGAGCAGCGCCGGCTCGGCGATGACCGCGCCGATGTGCGGGCCGGACCACTTGTAGGCGCTGGTGGCGTAGAAGTCGGCGCCGAGCGCGGCGACGTCGGTGGGGCCGTGCGGGGTGGCGTGCACCCCGTCCACGTAGCTGAGCGCCCCGGCGGCGCGGGCCTTCGCGGTGATCGCGGCCACGTCCGGGCGGGTGCCGAGGATGTTGCTGGCCGCGGTCACCGCGACCAGCCGGGTCCGGTCCGTCAGCAGCGCGTCGTACTGCGCGGCGGGCAGTTCCACGGCCGGCAGTTCCACCTCGGCCCAGCGGACCACCGCCCCGGCCCGCTCGGCCGCCTGCACCCACGGCCGGATGTTCGCGTCGTGGTCCAGCCGGGACACGATCACCTCGTCGCCGGGGCGCCACTGCTTCGCCAGGGCGGCGGCGAGCCGGTAGGTCAGCGTGGTCATGTTCGGCCCGAGGATCACCCCGGCCGGGTCCCCGCCGACCAGGTCGGCGACCGCACGGCGGCACTCGGCGGTGATCGCGTCGGAGCGCGCGCTGGCCGGGAACGCGCCGTCGGCGTTGCCCAGGCCGGACCGGTGCGCGCCGGCGATCGCGTCGATCACCGGCGCGGGAAGCTGGGTGCCCGCCGCACCGTCGAGGTAGGCGTAACCGTCGGCCAGGGCCGGGTACATGGCCCGCACCGCGCTGACATCCAGCCCCATCTGTGCTCCTTCAGCGGCTCAACGAATTCTGGTTGTTGGCACAACACCCCCATTCTGGGGTGTTGTGGGGAATGGCCCAATCCGGCCGGTTCGGCGGGTGGCTCGCTGCCTGCGATGATCCCGGCCAGGGCGTGGGGGGTGCTGGGTGTGATGGTCGCGTAAATGCTGACTTGGTGGTCTTGCTTGTTGTAGATCAGTTCGAGGCCGAACGCGGTGAACAGACGGCCCTGGATGCTGGCGGGTATCTCGGCCAGGGCCCCGCCGCGCCGCAGGTGGGTAAAGAGCCACCCGCCGCGCCCCCGGTGCGCGGGCCTTCGCCTAGCTGCCGTCATGTCACCGCTTTCCTGGGTGCTTGGTGCCCCCGGCAGCCCGCGGGGTCTGCTGCCAGGACCCATGAGGCAAGCGTGCGCCGCGCGGGTTGCACTGGCTTTGACGCGGGCCTTGCATTCCTGGTCAGGTGCGGAAGGTCCCCCATTGCGGGACGATCTCCACCAGCCCGTCAGCGGCAAGGCGGCGCATCGCTTTGGCGACGGTGGCGCGGCTGGTGCCGTAGCTCTCCGCGAGCGCGGCGATGGAGGGCAGGGCGTCGCCGCTGGCCCATTCGCCCGCGCCGACCCGGCGCCGCAGGTCGGCTTCGACCCGGCGGGAGGGCAGTTCACGCGGTCTTGGTGGCACATGTTGATCTTTCCCAACACTGGCTGGCCTGCGCAGACTGTCTATACTCACTGAACTAGCTATGACTGTCTATACCGATCCAGTAAGATGGGCGCGACAGCCCGGCCCGACCGCGAAGGAGCCCGGCCATGGGGGACCACCCAGACGACGGCACCGCCGCCCTGCGCCACGTGCGGCTCCGCCTGGGCACCGCCGAAGACGGCCTGGACCGCGCCATCGTCGGACTGCACCACATCGGGCACCTGCCCGCCGACTGGCGCGCGGAGTTCGAAAGCGACTTAGGCATCCTGCGCCACCAGATCGACACCTTCCGCACCTGCTCAACGGCCGATAACGCCGCCCCTGCGCCGTTGGGCCGGGGATTCCCCCGGGTGTTCCCGCTACGGGCACGTAGTGCCCGTTCCCCGTTGTCCAGCCTGCCTCAGCCATCATTTGCCAGAGCCGTTCCCGACCTCTGTCTCGGGGTCCCCTTGGGGCGGGACAGAGGTCGGGAACGGCGGAGGCAGACCCCCGGAGGAAGTCTTCGCAGGCAGGCGGGCCAACGGGTGCGCCCGCAGGGCGCACAATGGTCGCACGCCACATCCGGTCGGCGTGCGACTGCTGTTGGTGAGTTGTGCGGCCCCGACTCGTCAGGGTGTATTCTGCATCAAAGCACCCGCCCAGAGGGAATCCGCAGCAACATGTGGTCCTCTTGAATGCCTCGTCGGGGGACGAAGACACAGATGCCCAGCGTTTCAGTGAATACCTACTGAAAAAGGCGGCTGACGAACGAGCCGCCGCACAGGTGACGGCTTGATATGTGTAGGTGGAGTGCCTGCTGCTCCTGATCGTTCGGTATCGAGCATCGCACCTGGCACTTCTAAGGAAATCGTAATAATACGCAGAGCTTAGCTGATCTCTGACAAGTAGCGCCCGAGCCGACGGGTGATAGTCTCGGCGATCGCGTCATGCTCACCACCGTGGGCGACAGCTCTAGCTGGGGCCACCTCGAACGCCGCCCGGCTAAGGGTCGCCGCATCCGTGCCGATCACTAGGCTTACCCGGATCGGGGCTGGGTGCCCGTCTGGGCCGGGTTCGGTGTCGATATCGAAAACATAGATCCAGTCACTCGGCCGGGCTTCTTGGTCGTCCAAGAGCCGCCAGGTGCCGTCTGGTTGCTCATGGAGTTCTGGCGCGCCAAGGAAGGGCTGCCAGGAGTCCCACACTGGCTGCGGCAACGCGAGAGCGCATCCGACCGATGTCTCTCTTTTGGTTACCTGGAACTTGAAGGCGATCTGGTAGAACGTGCGCTTGAAGACATTAGATATATTGGGTCCTTCGATTTTCCGGCCTGCCCACTCCGGGTTCTCCGCGAGCTGGTCGGAGAAGTGCTCTTTATGCAAGTCCAGAGCACTGATAAGTGCTTTCACTGCGTGACTGTAGCTGCCGTGCGTGTCAGTGGTTTGAAGCTCGATGACGCCGTACTTTCCAACGGTAACCGGGGATACACTCATCCCAGGGAAAAGACCTGCTGAGTCGGCGGGAAGCAGTTCCACGACGGTGATATCGAATGACAACTCCGGTGATGCCCCGGTTCTGGACAGGCTAATCTCGCCGCCGAGCTTGTCCTGGAAGTAGACGAAAACCCGTATGTGGCCATGACCATGGACGGCATTCAGGATCTCGGCCCTGCCCGCTTTCTCAGCCAGAGCGACTACTGGCCGAATCAAGACAGGATCGAGCGGTGGTACGCCGTACAGGCGGCATACGATATCACCCAAGAGGCTGTCGTCAAGCGCCCGGTACGGGCACACCAGCCAGTCCTGCCGTGGGCCGTTGCTGCTCGCACTGATGGTACAGACGCCGCGCGAGTTGGTGGCCTTGACGCACGGTGTACTGTGCTTCAAGGTCTGGGTGAGGAATGGGCACCGCTCCCATTGCTGGTCATCAATCGGCCTATTGCCAGAGGAGACGGTCGGGAAGATCCGGTGCCCGAACCATTCGGCTATATGAGGTCGTGACGCCATCCGGGCGGCCTGGGGGGCGCGCCTAACCTGCCGCTCAGGACTCAATCTCGGCCCTTCTGGTCACCATCGTCTCAGACAGGCCCGGCAATCCGGGTGCTAGCTCCCCATGTGTACCAAGAAACGGGACAGGGCGGCGGCGGAATGGTGCTTGCAGTCTTTCGCCTAGCTGTCCATCGAGACAGCGGCGGATCTCCGATGCGATGGCCTCGGCGAGTTGTGTCGGTACTGCGTTGCCAACTTGCTCGTACTGGCTGCTGCGATGCCCGTAGAACACGAAACTATCCGGAAAGCCCTGTAGCCTGGCTGCCTCGCGGATCGTGATCGTCCGATCTTGCTCGGGGTGGGTGTACTCGCCTGACTTCGGATCCCGGAAGCGTGTGATTACTGCGCGAGGCACCCCGTCCCAGGTCATCCGGCGGTAGCGGCGGGTGTGGTCCTTCCGAAGCGCTCGCTGCATGCCTGATGGCAGCAAGTCCCGCGGCAGGTCGCGCCAGTCCTGGCCAGGCTTAATATGAGCCAGCCGGGCGAGATTGGCAGACGAGAGCCGCGCGGCGTAGTGGTTAGACAGTTCGCCGTTCAAGCCTGCACGCATCGCTTGCTGGTACGGCGCGGCAGGCGGACCGACATAATGTGTCACTTCTTCACCCGCTGCGGCAGGCGGCAGATCGGCGATCGCCTCAGCCGTAGTGACGAAGCCTTTCAGTTGCCACGGCGGGATAGTGCAGTTCGGCAGCAGGTCCCCGATCTTGGCGGCGCCCACGGTCGGACGCGGGAATCCGTACCCAGCTGGGATTCCCAAGTCCTTGCGCCAGCCAATGATGATCAATCGCCAGCGCATCTGCGGCGCTCCGTACTGGGCTGCGAGTAGCTCGGCACATGCCGCCTCGTAGCCTGCTGCGCTGAGCCCCTCCAAGATGGCGTGCAGGTAGGCACCACCTGCGAGCGTGACAAGGCCGGGCACGTTCTCGATGACGACACAGCGCGGTCGCAGTTCGGATGCGAGGCGCAGCACCTCTTTGAACAGGTTGTTTCGCTCGTCCCAGACAACACGTGACCCGATGATGGAGAACCCCTGACAAGGCGGCCCAGCAAATAGGAGGTCCAGCAGGCCGGGCGAGGTATCCGCCGCGTGCATTAGCTTGTCCGCGCCCACGGTGCGCAGATCAGCAGTGAGGAATTCACCAGGCAGGTTCGCCTTATGCGTCACACTACATGCAAGATCAACGTCTGTGGCGAGCCGAAGGTCCCAGCCTGCCCGCACTAGCCCGAGGGACGCCCCGCCAGCTCCGCAGAAGAGATCAATGGCAGTCGGGCTCATGGGCTCAGCTTGCCATCTGCCAGCGACATCGAGGGGCATGTTCGGCCTCCAAGCAGCGCGTGTCACAAGAGATCAAGGTTGGTTGCGACGTGGCAGGCCAACGGTAGGTGCGGTGCAGGCACTGGTTGGCTGCGGGCCGGGCCGCCCCTGGGGAGTGCTGTCGGCCGCAGGCCGTCCTTGTGAGAGGCGGGTGGCCGGGGGGCGGTTTGTGGGCAGGCGGGCACGGGTTGGCGCTCGGTCAGCCTGGTTGCTGCGGGTGGTTGTTCCGGCCAAGGGCCGCGCGGGCGTTCGGCTGTTAGCCTTCCCTCACGGCCTGGCTGTTTATGGTGCCTGCTCGTAGCTACTGTGGTGGGAGCGGCGATGTTCAGTGCGGCAGGCCCGAGGCGCGCAGCAGGGCCTGCCACGCGCCGGTCGGGCCGGCGTCCGCCCGGGTGTACGTCCCGCCGCGGGCCGGGGCGCACGCGACCGCGGACCCCAGCGGTAGCTGTGGCATGCCCGCCTGCCAGCCGGCGACCAGCAGTTCCGGGCTGGCCGGCTGATAGTCCTTGCCCAGCGAGATGGCCAGGTCCCAGGCGTGCAGGTGCCACTCGGCGCAGGCGGCGCCCACCATCCCGGCCACGGTCACCACGGTCTCGCCGTACCGGTGGTGCGGCAGGTCCCAGAGGGCCAGGGCGCGGTCGGCGTAGGCCCGCGCGGAGGCCGCGAACGCGGCGATGTGCTCGCTCCCGGTCGCGTCCGGGAGCGCCGCCAGCTCGGCGGCGTTCTGCCTGGCCAGCTTGCGGCCCAGCTTTCCGGGCTGGGGCCGCGGGCCAGCAGACGGGCCAGCCGGCTGACCGGTGCGTCATCGAGGAACTCGTGGTAGTCGTCCGCGACGCAGCGCAGGTGCCCGGCCAGGTCCGCGGCGCGCCCTTCGGGGCAGGGCGTCGGCGCGGCCCAACTTTCCTCGGGTGAAATGGGCGGCCAGCCCACAGATGACGGTCACGCCGGAGTGGTACACGGCGAGCGCCGGGTGTTAGCGGCCTATTTATCTGCACATAGGACCATGATCAACGGCAGCGCTCTTTGCGCGGCTCTGACTATCACGGAGCGTGACTGACCCGGTTGGCCTGTTGGCCTGACTGTTGCCAAACCGTTCAGAACGCCGATTACGATCGGCCGGTTCTTGGACTCATCTCGCGTATAGTCCTGCGCAGATTATCAATTCTGGCGCTTAAGGCGATCAGATTTGCGTGCTATCCGGGCTCATGGCTGAACGATATGACCGGTCGCGGGGCTTTGCTGCCTCGCCCGCCGTCAGCCAGAAGGGTGAGCGGGGACCGGCGCGAGGCGAGCCGCGGGGGAGCCCGGGACTGCAATCATGGTGTCGATGTCGAAGCCCAGGGAACTTGACTCGGTGGAGCAGGGTCGCCACGCCTTGCGGGCCAGGCGCTGGTCGCAGGCCGTCCTGCTGCTGTCGGACGCGGAGGAGCGCGCCCCCCTCGCGCCCGTGGACTACGAGGCGCTGACCGCTGCTCGGTTCATGGTCAGCCCGGACCAGGTCGGCGCCGAGATCATGGGGTCGGCGAGCCAGGTGCTGCTCGATCGCGGGGACGTGCCCCGGGCCGCCCGGGCGGCGTTCTGGGCCGGGGCGACGCTTTTGCGGCTGGGCCAGTTCGCCACAGGCTCTGGCTGGAACGCGCGCGGCCGCCGGTTGCTGGACGACGCCGGGATCGAAGACTGCGTGGAGCGCGGGTACCTGCTCATCGCCCCCGCGTTCGCCGCGATGCACGCTGGGCAGTTCGAGAATGTTGCCGGACTGGTTAGCGAGATTTCAGTGATCGCGCGCCGCTTCGGCGATGCCGACCTGCTCATCTTCATTCGCCAGGTGGAGGGCCGCACGCGCCTGCTCCAAGGGGACATCGCCGGCGGCATGTCGATCCTGGACGAGGTGATGCTCGCCGCCACCACGACCGAGATGTCTCCCTTGGTGGTCGGGTTGATCTTCTGCTTCGTGATCCGGACTGCTCACGAATTCCACGATGTCGGGCGGGCCAGGGAATGGACTGCGGCGATCGAGCGCTGGTGCCTGCCTCAGCCAGACCTGGACATGTACCGGGGCGAATGCCGCGTGTACCACGCGAACGTGCTCCGGGTTACTGGTGACTGGCCTGCTGCTTCGCGGCAGGTCACCTTGGCCTGCGGCGCATTCCTGCGGCCGCCGCCTCATCCGGCGGCCGGGTTCGCGCTCTACGAACTGGGCGAGTTGCACCGCCTGGAAGGCCGCTACGCGCAGGCCGAGGCTGAGTTCTCCCGGGCAGCCTCGCATGGGCACCCGGCGCAGCCCGGCCTGGCACTGCTCCGTCTTGGCCAGGGCAAGCTCGACGCCGCCAGCGCGAGTATCCGGCGCGCCCTCGCGGAGACCAGTGACGCGCTGGCCAGGGCTGGCCTGCTACCAGCCTTTGTCGACATCATGCTCGCGGTCGGCGATGCCGAGGCGGGGCAAGGCGCGGCGGTCGAACTCGGTCAGATCGGCGACCAGTTGCGCTCGGAATGCCTTCATGGGCTGGCCGCTCGCGCCCGTGGCGCGCTGCTGCTCGCCGCTGGCCGGCCGGAGCAGGCGCTCGCCGAACTGCGGCACGCGGCGGCGATCTGGCAGCGCTTGAACGCGACGTACCACGCCGCCCAGACCCGGGTTCTGATCGGCCGGGCATGTCGCGAGCTCGGTGATGAAGATGCCGCCCGGCTGGAGATCGAGGGGGCTCGCCATGTGTTCTCGGGGCTCGGCGCCGAGCCGGACGCGCGGCGTGCGGCGGCCCTGCTTGCGCCGCCCGGGCATGATCTGCCGCTGGGGCTGACCGGGCGTGAGGCG
>Ga0209166_10003440_pt1 | contig 11438 bp, 14 predicted proteins | sample Coa_R1_3_FD_187151 | JGI IMG/M metagenome (GOLD analysis project Ga0209166, IMG submission 187151) | Surface soil microbial communities from Centralia Pennsylvania, which are recovering from an underground coalmine fire - Coalmine... | ecosystem: Environmental > Terrestrial > Soil >... | reverse complement strand
AGATCCGGATTTGGCTCGGAGCAGATGGAAGTCTTGAATACTTAATCTTTGTGCAGCATCCATATTATGTGGGGGATCAAGTTTGCTTGCACCCCGCTGCGGAAAAATGTTTCAGTGCTCGTGGGAAAATCGCGGGCGTTCTGTTTGGAGAGGAGACTGAATGCCGGTAAAAGTAATTATCCCGACTCCCCTGCGGCAATATACGGGGAAGAAAGATTCGATCGAAGTGGAGGCCAGGACGGTCGCCGAAGCGCTCGCAAGCCTTACGGCGCAATACGGGGATCTCCGCCGACATCTCTATAACGATGAAGGCAAGCTGCGAAGCTTTGTGAATATTTACCTGAATGACGAAGACATTCGCTATCTGCAAAAAGAAGCGACGCCTCTCAGTTCGAACGACGTGCTCAGCATCGTGCCTTCGATTGCCGGAGGAAAAGATGTCAGTTACCAGTGGTCAATGGCGTGAAAACCTCAGTCGGCCAACGGGTCGAGGACAACTGAAAACGGACTACTAACAAAGGAAAAGAAAAATGGCAACACTAACCGAATCACCGGCGGCGAAACTAACCAAAGACGAAGTGCTGCGTTACAGCCGTCATCTCATCATGCCGGAAGTGGGCATGGATGGTCAGCTCAAGCTGAAGCAAGCCAGAGTGCTTTGCATTGGCGCCGGAGGGCTTGGGTCGCCGCTGGCGCTTTATCTGGCGGCGGCGGGAGTGGGCAAACTCGGCATCGTGGATTTTGACACAGTCGATTTTACGAATCTTCAAAGGCAAATCATTCACGACACCAATGATGTGGGCCGGCCCAAGTTGACTTCGGCTCGAGAGACCATCGCGGACATCAATCCCAATGTCGAGGTCGTGGGATTTGAAACGCGATTGACTTCTGAGAATGCGCTCGACATCTTTAAGGATTTTGACATCGTCGCGGACGGTACTGACAATTTTCCCACACGATATCTGGTGAATGATGCCTGCGTGTTGCTCGGCAAGCCAAACGTTTACGGAAGCATTTTTCGCTTTGAAGGTCAGGCGTCTATTTTTTACGCCAAAGAAGGGCCGTGCTACCGCTGCCTTTACCCGGAGCCCCCTCCGCCAGGGCTTGTCCCCAGTTGCGCTGAAGGCGGCGTTCTTGGAGTGCTGCCGGGAATTGTGGGCTGCATCCAAGCGGTTGAAACAATCAAACTGATCCTTGGGGTCGGCCGGAGCCTGATTGGGCGGTTGCTCCTCTTTGACGCCATGAATATGAAGTTCCGCGAACTGAAGTTGCGCAAGAATCCGGAGTGCCCGGCTTGCGGAACGCATCCGACTGTTACGAAGCTGATCGATTACGAACAATTCTGCGGTATTCGAGGAGAAGAACACGTGCCTCCAACCAAAGTCCCAGAAGTGACAGCGCCCGAAGTAAAGAAAATGATGGACGAAAACAAACCATTCGTTCTTGTTGACGTTCGCGAGCCGCACGAATTTCAAATTTGCCGGATTCCGGGCTCCATTTTAATTCCTCTCGGCGAAGTACCAAAGCGAATGAACGAACTCAATTCAGCGGACGACATTGTGGTCCACTGCCGCTCCGGAATGCGCAGCGCCCAAGCCGTTGAATTTTTGATGAAGGCGGGGTTTCGCAAAATTCATAACCTCAAGGGCGGAGTGCTTGCCTGGGCGGATGAAGTGGATCCCTCGATGCCAAAGTATTGAAAGTAAATTCTGAGCCCTGCTGGCTTGCACGGGTTTCGTGTTCAGGGTTTCGTGAGAGACGCAAAACTCAAAATCGTTTGTATATTTTAAATTTCATGCTTAGCAGGGAGGTTTTGCATGGCCTTAAAAGTAGGAGATTCCGCACCCGATTTCAAGTTGGGCTCGATGACGGGCGAGACGCAGGGTGAATTCCAGCTTTCCGCCCATCGTGGAAAAAATGTGGTGGTGCTTTTCTACGTATTGGACTTTACTCCGGTTTGACAAACCGAGCTGTCGGCAATCCAGGCGGACCTCGCCAAGTTTGCCGGCTTGAACGCCCAGGTCGTGGGCGTCAATACCGATTCGATTTTTTCGCACAAGGCGTTTCAGAAATCTCTCGGAGGTCTCACGTTTCCTCTCGCCTCGGACCGCTGGCCCTATGCCGGGACGGCGGAAGCTTACGGACTTTTTCCCGCCACCAGGCACAAGTTAGGTGGCATCAATGATCGCGCGGCATTCATTGTGGACAAGAATGGAAAGATTGCCTGGTTTAAGGTTTTCGAAATCGGGGAAGCTCCGAATATTTCCGACATTCTAGCTGAGTTGAAGAAATTGGCTTGAGTGTCTTGTCCGTGGTCCGTTGTCACTCGCATCTTGAAAAATAGTCCTCGGGCCATGGGGCTGCTGATACGTGAGTAAAAGAGCGCTCGCAGATTGATTGCCCGGGGAATTAATCTCTCCCGCACACAACGGACAATTGGTCACTGGCGGCGGGCAACGCAATGGACCTGGCTACCCTGGTGAAAAAATATCTGGAGTTAACCGGCGGCTTCGGCCGCCCGTCGCACCTTTCGCGTTTTGCTCTCCCGAAAACTGAAATCGAGAAAATATTTTCGCAGTGGGACGAAGATTACCAAATCAGCCGCTATATGATGTTGTCGCGGGAACAGGACGTGGCGCTCACCTCGTTTCCCGACCATGAGCGAGTTTATCTGATCAACGGTTTTGAGTGTTCGCACGTCACCTTTAATCAGGACATCCAAAGACTTATGTAGAAGCGGCTCCGCCACAGGTCGGGACTTCGTCCCCAAACCGGACCAATCAATTACCTCAGGCACGTGGAATTAATTTCTTCGGCGATTCCGGATGCGCTGGTCGCGCTGCCGGTCACCTCGAAGTCTCTTCATCCTTTGTCGATCCCGGCGAAGTTGCCGGCGGTCGGCCCTCACTTGGGGACTTTTTCTGCCGAACTGCTGGACGTCCGACTGCATCCTTTGCTGGTCGGCAAGGATTCGCTGGTGGAGCTGCTGTGCGTCCTGCTTATCCTCAATCTTGTCAGCGCGAGTTCCGGGCAGAGGCTCGCCTGGGTTTTGAGCACGGGCCACTGCCGCGCCCGTTCCCATTACAAGCGATCCGGCCAGGGTTGCAGATAAAAACCATTTCCGAAAATCAAGGTTCATACGTTTCTCCTTGGTATTTTTTCAACTTCAAACATTCCACGCATTTTGAACACCTCAAGCGCAGAAAAGTTTCGGTCGTGAAATGAGTTTTCAAATTGTGCCCGCAGGAGCGCTTGGGAAGGCCAACCACCGATCGTTGGTCATTCAATATACTTTCTATAATTATTGATGGAAAGATGAATGTCCGGAGGTTCTTCGGCTAGCGTGCGGGCAATAATGGCCATGCTGCGGCCCACAGCTTCCCGCTTGTCATGCACAGTCGGGTCACGTTGCAAAGTGGTGTTCAGGTCGTAAGTTCTCAGCGCGTAGTACATGACGCGGAACAACTCAAACTCTTCCTGGAGTGAAGCGGGCATGGATTCAGCCTCGGTGAAAAGTTTGTAAAGAGTGGAGCCTGAGGCCGGATTCTCATTTTTATCAAGCCCCTTCATAAATTTACGTTCGGCCTCGTCATCCACGGCGCGATACGCGTTATAGGCGATCTCCCGCTTTTTGTCTGGAGTCTCGCCAATCAGAAGACTCTGCATGAAAAAATCGATAGGCAAATGCGAGAGAATGTTTGGATCGTCCACATTCCGTTTTAGAAGCATGACCGCCACGAGTTTCACGGGTTCCATGGGGTTGGTGTAGACGCGGTCGGAGGGTAACACTTTGGACATGTCGAGCATCGAGCGGGCATTGTCAAATGCAATCAATCGCGCGCAAATACTTTCGAGCTGCGAGTCGGATTTCCCGGTCAACGCGTGGAACCGGTCGCCCGTTTGATTTCCCTTCAGGTCATGGTAGATGTTTTGCAGCGTGGCCTTGTTCTTGAGAATGAAACCGGCGGAGACGTCGGGAATGTTCTCTGCTTTGGAGGCAAGAATCTCAAAGGCAGCCAGCGGATAATTTTCAGCAAGATTGGTGCGCAGATAAAAAATCTTTTCAGAAATGTAGGCATAGGCTTCCATGCGTTGAGTGAGGTCGAGCTCGCCGAGGGTGATGTCCATCTCCTGGTTGTTCAGGGTCATTGTCCTGAGTCGGGCGCCAGTGTCTTTCGCATGATCCTCAATCCACCGGTACACCTTGTAGCCGCGCGCCCGCGATCCGTCCGAGCCCTTGGAATTCAGCACAAACACGCGGCGCCCGTCATGCGTTGTGTAGGTATACCGGACGTAGACCCAATCGTCGGAATGGAATCGAGTTTTCGGGTAGGACATCAGGCCGTAGGAGCTGGTGGATTTTCCAGTGCCCGTGGGCGCGATGTAGAGCACTCCTTTGCCGTTCGCTTCCACGCAGGCGCCATGAATCGAGTGAATGCCAAATTCCGCCGCCAGAATTCGCCCCACTGCCCCCAACACCCAACTTTTAAGCTGGCCGTAATAGGACGTGTTGAAAAACACGATGGTGTTGGACTCGCGGCTGTAATACGCCGCCTCTTGTTCGTGAGTGACGCCCAATATCGCGTAAACTTTTATTCGCGGCTCGAGTGATGGTGGCTGGCCGGTGAGCCGGCTCCATTCTTCAAGGCCGTACCAGTTGTCTGCCCAGAAATCATAAAGATGTTGGCTGTTGGTAATCGCACGAACGCGGATGCCGTGGATGATCACATCATGCTCATAGATTGCTTCCATCCCCACGATTTGATTCAAGTGGTCATGCACGCTCTTCAGCAGTTTTTCAAGGAGGCCGGGCGTCGCGTCAACCGTCTTGTTGTGCACTGCCGTCCTGCCCTTGGTTCGCGTGATGGTGTTCGAAAATCCGATGGGCGACCCGGGCCACTCGCTTAAATCGGGCGACGGGGATGGCGGAAAAGAGAAAAGCGTTTCATCAGGCATTAAAAATTCCTTTGACGTGAGCCTCACGAAAGATCCGAGCCTCGACGCTTAAGGGCAGGCAGTAAAACATTTAACCAAGTCGCGCAATCTTCGATAATGCTCTCATACTCTGCCCGACCTCATGGTAACATGTCTCGCCTCCAGGGCGGGAATCCGTGGGCTGAGGATAATATGAAGATCGCTATTACAGGCGCCGCGGGATTGTTCGGGCATGGTCTGGTCCGGATATTCAGCACCCGTTATGAGGTCTTTCCGCTCCCCCACAATGACTTGGACATCACGACGGGCGACGATGTCCGCGCCGTTCTCAAGAAAATCATGCCCGAGGTGGTAATTCATCCTGCCGGCATTCCTGATATTGACATTTGCGAAGCCGATCCTGCGAAAGCATTTCTGGTGAACTTCCACGGTACGCGGAATGTGGTGGAAGCCGCGCGCGAACTCGGCGCAACAGTCGCCTTTATTTCTACTGATGCGGTGTTTGACGGAAAAAAACAACGCCCTACACGGAGTCCGACATCACCCGGCCGCCCACTGTTTATGGGCGCACGAAACTGCGCGCGGAGCAATATGTCCTGAGCAATCCGAATCACTTCGCTTTCCGCGTCTCCGCCCTTTTCGGCCGGGGGAAGACCAACTTTGTCGATAAGGTCTTGCACAAAATTCGAGCGGGCGAAGATGTAACTGTGGCGTCGGACCAGCTTGGTTCAGCCACATATACACTCGACGCGGCGCAAAAAATTATGGAGGTGGTAGATGCGCACCGGCCGGGCCTTTATCATCTCTCGAACCTCGGCGCGTGCTCACGTCTCGAGCTCGCGAAACACGCGGCGGAATTGGCTGGGCTCGATTCGCGCAAAGTGATTGGAAAACCATCAGATCAGATGGGCCGGCGGGCCGTGCGCTTGAAATATGCTGTGATGGAAATGGCGGCGCTCAAGCAGGCCGGTTTCGCTCCACCGCGCCCGTGGCAGGCCGCCCTGGCCGAGTACATCCGCACGTTATAGACTTGAAACGCAGATTGCATTTGCGGGCTTTCAACAATCAGTCATTTGGAACTTGGGGAAATAGCAGGTCCTGGCGTGCGCAATAACACCGATTCTCTTAATCGTTTTCCCAATCTTCGGGAGCGAATTCCACGCCCCAAAACCGTTGGGACTCCAACCATTCGAGGCCAACTTTGCCTTCGCTTGGGGTGCCCGCTTTGCCCAGCCACACCACTTGGAATTGTCCCACGCGATCCTTGTCCTTTGTGCGCACAGAGAGTTCCTGGCCCATTGCAAGCAGGTATGAAGTCCGAACCGCTGCTCCGCTTTTGCTTACCGTCACGGTTTCTGTCTCTTCGGCGAATTTGAAGCCTTCCGCGTCGTGGCCGCTCAACATGATTCGCACTTTGTGCGCCAGGCGGGATTTCCTGCGCCGCTCGGATGGTGATTCGGTGGGCATTGTGTGTTTGTCCTCTCGGAAAAATTCCACTGCTGAATTGGTGATGGCTCACGGCCCGCCGTCTAGCGTAGCGAGCTTTTAACTTCCTGGAGCCATTCCGGTCGCTTCAACACTTCACGAGGTTTTGAACCGTCAGGCGCGCTCACAATGCCATCGCGTTCCATCATGTCAATCAGGCGCGCGGCGCGGCCATAGCCCAACCGCAGGCGGCGCTGCAAAAGGGAAGTGGAAGCTTTGCCGGACTCAACGACCAGTTGCACGGCTTCGTCATACACCTCGTCGAGCTCAGCAGAATCCTCCTCCTCATCGTCCGTGTCGAGCTCGCGCTCCTTATCACGGAATGGCTTCAGGAATTCTTCGTTGTAATGGGGCTTGGATTGCGCCTTCCACCAATCGACCACTTTGCCGATTTCTTTTTCGGTCACGAACGGTCCGTGCAAGCGGAGCAGCCGCGCCGTGCCGGGCGGCATAAAGAGCATGTCGCCGCGGCCGAGAAGGGCTTCGGAGCCGTTTGAATCGAGAATGGTCCGCGAATCCACTTTGGAAGCCACCCGGAACGAAATCCGTGACGGCATGTTGGCCTTGATGAGCCCGGTGATAACGTCCACCGACGGCCGTTGCGTTGCCAGGATGAGATGGATGCCCACCGCGCGCGCCATCTGCGCCAGGCGCGTGATGGATTCCTCCACCCCCTGCGGCTCCACCATCATCAGGTCGGCCAATTCGTCGATCACGATAACGATGTAGGGCAGCGGGCGCTCCGGTTCGCCGCTGGTATCGAAAAGATCCAGCGTCGAGTCCGGTTCAAAAATTTTGTTGTACTGCTCGATATTTCGCACGCCGTGTTCGGCCAGTTTCTTAAGCCGCTCCTCCATTTCAATTGTCGCGCGCCGCAAAACGTTTGCCGCCTGCTTGGGTTCCGTCACGATGGGCGTGAACAGGTGCGGGATGCCGTCGTAGAGCCCGAGCTCCAGCCGCTTGGGGTCGATCATGATGAACTTCACTTCATCAGGCGTTGATTTGCAAAGTATGGAAACGATCAGGGCGTTAATGGATACGCTCTTGCCGGAGCCGGTGGATCCGGCGATGAGCAGGTGGGGCATTTGCGCGAGGTCGGAGACCTTCATCTTTCCCGTAATATCTTTGCCCAGGCAAAGTGTAAGCCGGGAAGATGAGGCGGCAAACTCACTCGACTCTACAAGCTCCCGAAGGTGAATGATCTCACGGTGAAGATTTGGCACCTCAATGCCTACCGTGGATTTGCCCGGAATTCTGTCGATCAAAATCGATTCCGCTTTCATCGCCAGGCACAAGTCGTCCACCAGATTTGTAATGCGGCTGTATTTCACACCCGCTTCCGGCTTGAACTCGTATGTGGTGACCACGGGTCCGGGATGGATTTGCGTCACCGTCCCCATCACTCCAAACTCGGCGAGTTTTTCCGTAAGGCGCGCGGCGCGTTCCTTCAGTTCCTCCTCGTCAATGGACTGTTGATCTTCGGGAGGGCGTAAAAGCGAGGCGCTGGGAAGTTTGTACGCCGTGTGACCGCCCCGTCCGGTAATCTTGGGTGGCGCGGGAAGATTGTCGGCTTCATCCTCCAGGCCAAGCGCGTGTACCACGGGGGGCACTGGAATTTTTGTTTTGGGAGCGGTGGATGCCGGCGCGGGGGAGGCAGATGATAAGAATCGAATCGGTTGGAGGGCTGCGGCCTTCTTGATGATACCCTGCACGCCCGGCGGGGCAGGAGCCGCAGCCTGGCCCGAGATTACAGAGGCCTGCTGGGCGACGATGGGTGGCTTGCCGGTCGTCCGTGATTTTTCCAGTTGCCGCGCACGACTTCGTTCTCTTGCCGCGGCAATTCGCGCGTCACGCCAGGCGCTCAAGCGCGCTTTCAAAGCTATGGCAAAAGTAAGGTGCGCCTTGAGAAACTCAAAAGCCGCGGAAAAAGAGAACCGGGTTACCAGAAAGAGTGAGGACAGGAAGACCGTTCCGGAAACGATCCAGGCGCCCGCTTGGTTGAAAGTATGTACGAGCCCCAACACCAGGAGGTAGCCGGAAAGTCCACCACCACGAATCAAACCACCGATGGGCGGAGTAAGAGGCATTAGATCAAGCAACGCGGTGAGCGAAGCGCCGAGCAGGGTGAGGCCCACAGCCTTGGTTCGCGGCGTTTCAAACGGGCGCACCATCAGCAGGCGAATCCCCACGATGAACAGCGTTAATGGAATAAGATACGCGGCCCAGCCGAACGCCTGCAAGAGCAAGTCCGCAGTGAAAGAGCCCGCCGGCCCCACCCAATTGTGAATGGGTTGCGCTTGATTCGTCGAGGTGTTGAGCGATGGATCGAGCGAAAGATAAGACGTAAGACTGAGGAGGAACAACAAGCCGGCGACGCAGAGCAAAAAGCCCAGCAGCTCGGATTGTCGCCGCCGGTCGAGCAGTCGCGGTTTCGAACCGGGCAACTTCGCGCTCGAGTCTCGCGGCCTCGCTTGCGTGGCAGAGGATAGGGTAGGCATGGTTGGGCCTCACAGCACCGAACCGGCTTATAATTTTTGCAAGGTTTGGATTTGCCAGTGTCAGAATTATCTGGGCGCTGACACCGCAAATCTGTCCTTCAGTGACGCAATCCCCATCCGAGGGCTAATACTATCACGCCTAATACCAGGCGGTAAACAACGAATATTTTAAAAGTTTTATTTTCGAGGTAGCGAATAAAGTAGGCGATGACAAAGTATCCGACGATCCCCGATACCATAACCCCTACGATAAAGGGCAGACGCATTTCCGGCGGCAGCCCTTCGTGACGTATTTCCAGGCCCTTCTTCATGACCGCGCCGGCAACCAGTGGAGTGGAGAGCAAAAACGAAAACCGCGCGCAGGTTTTGCGGCTCATGTTGCGGAAAAGGCCGCCCGTTATGGTTATGCCGGAGCGTGAAACGCCCGGTATGACGGCCAGGGCCTGGGCCACTCCGACAAAGATCGCGTCAAACACACTTACATCCCTGAGTTCGGGTTTGGTGGACTTCATCCTTTCGCCAACCCACATGAGGATGGCCACCACGATCAGCGCCACCCCAATCACCAGCGGATTGCGCAGAGCCTTGTCGGCAGCGCGCTCGAAAAGCAGTCCCACGATTCCTCCCGGTATCGTGCCGATCACCAGGAACCAGAATAGCCGCCGGTTCTCTCGAACCTCCTCCTCACCTTGGTTGCCCATGCCCAACGCCGCCGTCAACATCTCAATCCACATTCGCCAGAAATACAGCAGGACGGCCACCAACGTCCCAGCGTGCAGCGCCACGTCAAAGGTGAGGCCCGGATCATTCCAACCCAGAAGCCACGGGAAAAGAATAAGGTGCGCGGTGCTGGAAATCGGCAAAAATTCCGTGAGACCTTGAACGACGGCTAGGACAATGGCTTGGTAGAGTGGCATGGATCCCCTGGTGATTTTGGATTTCGGATTTTCGATTTTGGATTATCAGTCGATTCACAAGGCAAGTCTCGCCCGTTGATTCGGCTCCAAATGAGTTATTCGCCAAGCAAAACAAATAGCCTCTCCCTGACTTCGGCGATAACCTCTGCTGTGACGCGCCCAGCGCGCTGGGTCCGACGGGACTGCCAATCGAGACTCTTAACATGGTCAGCAAGGATAGCGCCTTGAATTCCGCTCGCGTTCTTGGGCAGCACAACTTCGAAAGGGTAACGCTTGACCTGGCGAGTAATGGGGCAGACGAGCGCAAGGCCTGACCTGCTATTATAGCTGGCTGGTGAAAGCACTAATGCAGGCCGTCGTCCTGCTTGCTCGCGACCGGCTTGCGGGTCGAAATTAATCCAAATGAGGTCGCGTGTTTCCGGCACATATTCCACTCGTGCCATTTACCAGATCTCCTTGCCTACTGGAGGTCCCCAATCTGTTGCGGCGTGGCGATTCTCGGGCGTGATGGCCTTGACAAGCTGATCCAGCGTCTTACGCCGCCGAATCAGGATTTCCCCGCTGCGTAGGGACTCGATTTCGACGGGTTCACCTTCGCGCAGGCGGGCTGAGTCCGCAAGCGCCTTCGGGATGCGGACGGCCAAACTATTCCCCCACTTTGAGAGTGCAGCTCGCATTAACTTGCCTCCATTTCTTTCCATCTTTCCCATTGTATCCACATTGTAGATACATAGGTGCTGACCTGTCAACCCCATTGCGAGTGAGCGGAATCCTGAAAATGCCGCTACACCTCCAAAATCACCGGCCAGAAACGGGAATAGGGAAGATGGCAGTCCGTTCATTTTTTTCAATAATGCTGTCATTTTTGTTTGCAACAACTTGAAATTTAATACTGTTAACTGTAATAGGTTCGATTTGCCTGATTTTGACATATATTATTGATTTAATTGCTCTTATCTTGATGGGTTTGTTTGGGTTCGCTCTCCTGTTACTCCTGCGGTTTAACCAGAAGTTTCTTGAAGGCCTCGAAATCTTTAAGCATTTCGGCACGGCGGGGCGCGAACGGATACTTTCGGCGGCCTCCGCCCGGACCGGAGGCAAACAAATGCTGCTCAATCAATGTTCGGGCTTCGGCCGGAGTCCTTACCGCCCGCCCAAGAACCGATGCCAGGCGCTGATGCCACCATTGGTGCCGCAGGCGTTGCGTCATCACTAAGAATTGCAGCAATTCCTCCAGGCGCGAGTCCAAATCGTCCGTGCGCGGCGGTCCCGCGGCTACCCACGCGCATATTCTGCGCCTCTTTTCCCACCAGGTAAGCGCCAGCATTTCTACCGCCGCAATGGACGCCATCTCCCCCGGTCTGAAAATTGCCACCAGATCGCGATGCAGGCGGCGAAATTCCATGGGGTCTTCGCCGCGGGCGCGCAATTGGTTTTCCACTGCGCCCGCGCTTAGACTCCGCCTCAATGAGTTTAGAGACGAGCGCCGCTTGCCTGCCACGCTCCTGGGGCCAGTGGACTTGAGGGCATTGCGTCGATTGGCGGCCACCCGTTGTGGGCTGGAAACGCCCGATGGCGATATTTTTAACGACATGTTGATTCT
>Ga0209166_10003435_pt1 | contig 11451 bp, 14 predicted proteins | sample Coa_R1_3_FD_187151 | JGI IMG/M metagenome (GOLD analysis project Ga0209166, IMG submission 187151) | Surface soil microbial communities from Centralia Pennsylvania, which are recovering from an underground coalmine fire - Coalmine... | ecosystem: Environmental > Terrestrial > Soil >... | reverse complement strand
CCGAACCCCATCGGGTTCGTTAGCAGCATCTCCGCGATTTGTTGCGAAGGTCCGGGCCTCTCGACCGACAATCTTGACCTCAGCAGCAGCGCCAGCACGGTGCCCACAACAAGCACGGTCAGGGCCATCACCACATGCTCGGGGATGGGCGTCTCCGGATGGTTCGGTGTGATGTGCAGCGCCGAGAGCAGCGCCAGGGCCAGCGAGCCCAGGTAGTGATTTACAAATTGTGTCAGCCAGCTTACGTGTTGTTCCATTCCCTATTCCACAGGACGCAGGATTTCGTACACACTCGCCGCAATCGTCGCGGCTCCTAAAGCACACAAGCCCACTACCATGCTCGCAAGGGGAACTTTCAGATACTTAAAAATAACATACACGCAGAACGCTATCAAGCCGTAGCGGAACATCAGCCGGAACCATGTTCCAACCGGAATCCGTGGCTTCTCAGCGCCCTCTTGCGCCGTGGCCACGGCCACCAAAGCGTCCAGCCCGCGCCTCAACCAGCGGAAATTCAGCCACGCGAGCACAGTCCCGACCGCCAGGCCCTCCGCCCAAGGCCACCGCCGCAAGAATGCCACGACAATCGCAGCCGCGCCGCCCAGAACAAGCGTCAGCCAGGCGATCCCGCGCTCTGTGCGCGCGCAAGCCGCTAACTGCGCCGCGCTCGTCGCTGCGACGTTTGCCTCGACTGATGAATGTTCAGCCCTTTCCATCGCCGTTAGCGGGCAGCCGCCGCAGGATCTCGCGCAACCCCGCGAAGAATCCGAGGCCGCCAAAAACAAGCATGAAGATGAGCTTGGTATGCAGCCAGCGGTCGAGTAAATATCCAAGCCCGCCGCCAACCACGATCGCGCCGACCAGCACGAATGGCAGCTCCATCGCCAGGCCAAACTGCGTGCTGAAGCCCTTCCCTTTTCCGGCGGAAGAGGGCGGCGTATCCGTCTGCTTTGAATTATTGTCCAAAGGCGTAGCGCGCCAAGCGCAGGAATGGTTCAGGATACAGCCCCGCCGCAATCGATACAAACGCGGCAACCGTCAGCGCCACTGTTTGGCCGCTGCTGATCGCGAGGGCTGGTGCTTCGAGCTGCGTCGCCTCGGCGGCTGGCTTTTTCCAGGCATGCGCCGCGACTCGACCGTAGTAATACACGCCGAGCAGCGCGTTGACGACCGCAAACGCCGCAAGCTCGGGATGCGGTGCCCCGATCAGCGCTTTCACGATGTAGTACTTTGGCAGGAAGCCTGCCGTTGGCGGTATTCCCGCGAGCGCCATCATGAACACCAGCAAAAGGACAGCCGCCGCGGGGCTTTCCCGGTACAAACCGTTTAGATCGCACAGCTCTGTTGCGGCCCGCCCACGCTGCTCCAGCACAATCAAAATTCCGAACGCGCCGGCGGTCATGAAAATGTAAACGCCCAGGTAGTACATCATGCCGCTGAATCCTGCCTCATTTCCCGCGACCAAGCCGAGCAGGATAAATCCCGTGTGCGCAACGGATCCGTACGCCAGCAGCCGTTTCACATTAGTCTGCCGCAGCGCGGCGATGTTTCCCCACAGCAGCGAGATAATCGCCGCCCCGCCCCAGACGTGGATCCATTTCTCGTGCGCGAACACAAACAGAAATGAAAAACATCTCAGCAGCAGCGCAAAACCCGCCAACTTCGCACCAGTGCTCAAATAGGCGGCAACCGGCGACGGCGCCGATTCGCAGATTCCCGGCGCGAACCATTGAAAAAGCCCTGCATCCATCAGAAAGAACACGCCGATAATGATGAAGACGAGCGCCAGAACTGTCGGCCAGGCAGTAAGTCCGCCGAAAGCCACGCCATTGTCGAGACGAACCTCGAGGACCGCGCCCATCCGCCCAAGGTTCGTCGTTCGAAAGATTCCGCAGAGAATCGCAAAACCGAGCGCCAGTGCTGCCGAGCTGCTCAGCCACAACGGGGCGTATCTCCGCGCCGCAGCTTTCGCGCGCTTCTCGTCACTCGAAAATCTGGCGAGCAGGTAACAGCTCAGCCCCATGGCCTCCAGACCGAGCATCGTGACAATCAGATCGACTCCGGAAACCAGCAGCATCATTCCCACGCATCCGAAGAGAAGCAGCGCGTAATACGCTCCGCGCTTTTCCCCCGTGATTTCCAGATAACGCACCGAAAGCAATAGGACCACCGCGGTGACAGCGAGAAATAACGCGGCGAAGTAAAGAAAGAAAGGATCGACCAGCACGCTCTGGTGAAGCCCCAAAAGTCCGGGCGACTCGGGATTTGCTTCCCGCAGCGCCGCCATCTTTCCGTGCTGCACATACAGCGTGAATCCGCTAAAAGCTGTTCCCGCCAGCGCAAGAGCGGCGTTCCAGTGTTTTTCGTTCGCGGAAAGCCAGCGGTCGATCAGCAGAATCCCGCACGCAAACAGGACCAGTTCCATCTCCGGAAGAAGGAGGGCTCCATCTCCGCTGAGAAAGCCGCGCACTGCACTTATGAGGGTGTGGATCATTCGGAAGGAAGATTCGGCTTCAGGAGACCGACCGAAATCCGGGGCGCGTTTGTCGTTATCTTTCGAACAGCAGTTCTCCCGCGCGATGCGTCGCCTTCACCACGGCCTTGATCAGTGTGACGCGCAGCTTGCCTTCCTCCAGCTCGAGGATTCCATCAATCGTGCAGCCCGCTGGTGTCGTCACAGCATCCTTCAGCAGCGCCGGATGATCGCCCGTCTCCAGTACCACGCTCGCCGCGCCCTTCATCATCTGCGCCGCCAGCAGCGTTGACACATCCCGCGGCAAACCGACTTTCACGCCGGCCTCCGCGAACGACTCCAAAATAATGTACGCGAATGCGGGTCCGCTCGCCGAAAGCCCCGTCACTGCATCCATATTCTTCTCATCTACAACAACTGTTCTCCCCACGGCGTCGAACATGGCCCGCGCCATCTCGAGGTGTTCCGCGCCCGCGTGCGCCCCGCGGCAGATTCCCGTCATGCCGCACCCCACCGCGGAACAAGTGTTGGGCATGGCCCGCACCACGGGCACTTTCCCGCCAACATGTTGTTCGATGTAGCTTGTCGGCACGGAAGCCGCCACGGAAATCACCAGCGTTTTTTCGCTCAACTCCGGAGCGATTTCCTTCAGCACTTCGCCCACCACTTGCGGCTTCACTCCCAAAAGCACGATGTCCGCCCCGCGCACCGCTTTCCGGTTCTCCGTAGCCACCGCTACGCCAAGCTCTTTCGTCAGCGCCGAGGCCTTCTCGCTGTGCTTCACGGTAGCCGTCACGCGCTTCGCGGAAAACAATCCCTGCTTCAGGTACGCCCGCAGCAAAATCCCGCCGAGCTTTCCGGTCCCCAAAACCGCCAGCTTCTTGTCCGTTAGTTTCTGCGCCATAATCCAAACATTGTTGACGACACGTCCAGCTGCGTCAACCACCGTTTCTCCGAGTCTTCAGGCACACCACGGTCTTGCACGAGTCACCGGTTACGAGGCACCACTCACTCGACCGTTTCAATCGTTCGACTTTGGAATTTGGGATTAGTCGTGCCTCGCGCCATGCAGCACGTGCACGGCATGCGGCAGGAGATGCGCCACCGCATCCAGCGACTCCGACGCGCCCTTTGGACTGCCCGGCAGATTCACGATCAGCGTCTTCGAACGCACTGCCGCCATCCCCCGCGAAAGCACTGCCGTAGGCGTCAGTTCCGCTCCCTTGCGCCGCATTTCTTCCCCGATTCCAGGGACGATCCTGTCCGCAACCGCCTGCGTCGATTCCGGCGTATTGTCCCGCGGCCCAATCCCCGTCCCGCCGGTCGTCAAGATCATGTCCACTCGCCCGGAGTCCGCCAGTTCACGCAACTGCTCGCGAATATTCGCGGCATCGTCGGAGACGCGCAGCACCGACGTCACTTCCCATCCCAATCCGCGGCAGACCGCGACCACCGCTGGCCCAGACAAATCCTCGCGTTCCCCTCTCGAAACTGTATCGCTTATGGTGAGCACCGCGACGCGCATCAGGCAGGTTACTTCGTTTCGACGGTATCGCGATTGGCTTCGTCCATCAGCCTCATCGCTTCCATCAGCAGGCCAGTCGTATTCTTTGTCGTGGTCGTGCGCCCCGAAGCATTCGCCGCGTTGAAATCAATCTCGAATTCGCCCGCCGTCCATAGCACCACGCGGTATACGGCGTCGTCACCCTCGGCTTTCCCAATTTTTGCGTCGCGGCACTGCCCGCCGGCAAAGAACAGCTCGCCCTGTTCGCCGTTGTGCTGCACCACCAGCCGGCAGGACTTCTGCCCCATCTCCAGCGATTGCATCAGGTCGATCATGCTCATCTCTTCCAGCCGTCCCTGAATTACTCCCGGCCGTGACGCGCGCTTCTGTAATTTCTCCAGGTGCAGCCGGTCCACGACCTTCTTCGTAATTCGCACCAAATCCTTCACCAGAAACGGCTTGGTCACAAAATCCTCGACGCCATCGACCAGAGGCCGCAAGCGCTCTTCAATATCCGCCCGGCTGGCCATGAACAAGAACGGAATGTGCCGCGTCGCCTCGCGCCCGCGCAGTTTCTCGAAAAGCTGCCGGCCGTCCAGCCCCGGCATTTTGTAGTCGCATAGAATTACATCGGGTGGGGTGTCAACCACTTTCAAAAGTGCGTCCGCGCCGTCGGAGGCCGTCTCAATCTCGCAAAACGGCTCCATCCCTTTGACAATCAAGTCCCGCACCAGCGGATTGTCGTCCGCCACGAGTAACTTGACTGTTTTGGTGCTCGCCGCGGTCATCGACCACGTCTCCGGCTGGTTTTCTTCTGCTTGCGCACAACGCTCGCTTCCCGAAAAAAGTCCCCGCTCTTTCCACCGGTCTTTTTGACCAGAACTATCCCGCCGATTTCCATCCCTTTATCGAGAGCTTTGCACATGTCGTAGACCGTGAGGGCCGCGGCAGTAACGGCGACAAGAGCTTCCATTTCCACCCCAGTTTGGGCAGTCGCCGTAACTTCGGAACGAACTTCAACGCCATTTTGGCACAGCCGCGCAGTCACATCAATGTGCGTCAGTGGCAATGGATGACAAAGAGGTATCCACTCCGCCGTCCTCTTCGCGGCGGCAATCCCCGCTATTCGAGCAACTTCCAGCGGGTTCCCCTTCGGATTCCTCAGCCGCCTGACTTCCCGCACCACAAGCGGCTTCATCTTCACAAACCCCTGCGCCACCGCCGTCCGTGTCGTCGCCGCCTTCTCCGACACGTCCACCATCTTGACCTCTCCCCGCGCCCCGTAGTGTGACAGTTTTGCCAATTCCCGCAATCCGTCTTCCCGCGCTTCCTTTTCCGTGTCCTCTGGGCCTTTTTGACCTCTTCGTAAGGCCTTTTCTTCGTTCTTTCCGCTGCTCGGTTGGACCCGCTAGCTCACAACAAATCTCTCCGAATGATTACTTCCACGCGCTCTCCCGCCCCAATCTTTTCGCGCTCTCCCGGCACGACCAAATAACAATTTGCTCTTCCCAGCGCCGACACATCGCCCGACCCTTGCCATTTCAACGGCTTCACTTCCCTCTCCGACCCTTGCCCTTCCATCCGTGCGGGCAGGAAATGTGTCACTCCTGGCTTCTCGTCCAACGCCTCAGCCAACCGCGCCTCTACAATTGGCAACGGCCGCGCTTCTGCGCCGCTCAACAAATCCACCGCCGGAGTCACAAACAATTCAAACGTCACCATCGTAGACACCGGATTCCCCGGCAAACCAAACACAAATTTCTCTCCGCACTTCCCGAACACCGCAGGCTTTCCCGGCCGTATCGCGACCTCATTAAAATAAAATTCCGTCTCCAGCTCCTTGAGTACCTTCTCGACCAAATCGTACTTTCCCATCGACACGCCGCCCGATAAAACCAGCAAATCCTCCTGTAAACCGCGCCGAATCTTGGAGGACAAATCGTCCTCGCGGTCCATTGCGTTCCCCAGCAAAACAGGCTTTCCTCCGGCCAGCCGCACCTGCGCCGCAAGCGACACGCTATTGCTGTTTCGAATTTGAAATCGCCCCGGAATGCTGTCTACCGGCACAATCTCGTCGCCCGTCGAGAGAATGGCCACGCGCGGCTTCTGCGCGCACTTCAGTTCCGCCGCGCCCACTTGCGCAGCCAGCGCCAGTTCCGCATAACCCAGCCGCACCCCGGACGTCAGCAGCGTTTGTCCCGCACGTGCTTCGCTGCCACGCGGCACAAAATTCTGGCCCGTCACGGCGTCGCGTTCGAACCGCACCTCTTCCCCATCGCGCTTCGTGTGCTCGATCATCACCACGGCATCCGCGCCCGATGGCACCGCCGCGCCCGTCATGATCTGCACGCACGTTTCCGCCCACAATTCTTTTGTGACGCGGTCCCCGGCCTTAATCTCCCCCGTGCACTTCAGCGTCACCCCCACCTTGGCATCCGCCGCAAACACCGCGTATCCGTCGCGCGTCGCCCGGTTAAACGGCGGGTACTCGCGGTCCGTCTTTACCTCTTGCGCCAGCACGTATCCCAGCGCATCCCCCACGCGCACCTGTTCCGTCGCGCGCGGACCCTTCCTAAGTTCGAGTTGTTCGATTACCTTCCGGCGAGCTTCTTCAAATGTCAGCATTGCAGTTAGTGTTCGAGGCTTGTTGCCGAAAGGCCACTAGTCACGAGTCACCAGTCACGAGTCACGGCTTCACAACCACCGCGCCAGCAAAGTCCCGGCCGGCACGATCGTCGCATCCCGCTCCGGCCCGGTAGAAATCATCCCGATCTCCACCTGCAAAAAATCCCCAATAAAGCGCAAATAATCCAGCGCCGCCTTCGGCAACTTCGCCCCATCCTTCACGCCGTAGGTCGTCTCGCCCCACCCCGGCAGCGTTTTGTATTCCGGCACAACGTGCTCGTACTCTTCCGCCAAGGCCGGCATCTCCTTCAGCGCTTTGCCCTTGTACTTATATCCCACACACACTTGGATCTCACGCTGCGTATCAAACACGTCCAGCTTCGTCACCACCAGCGAATCAATCCCATTGATCATCTTCGCGTAGCGCAACACCATCAAGTCCAGCCATCCGCAGCGCCGCGCCCGCCCTGTCACCGCTCCAAACTCTTTTCCCCGCTCGCGAACTTCCTTCGCCTCCAGCTCGGGCATCTCGGTAGGAAATGGTCCGCCGCCCACGCGCGTGGTATAAGCCTTCGAAATTCCCAGCACGTTCTTGATTTTTGTCGGCGGCACGCCCACGCCAGTTGTCGCTCCTCCGGAAATCGCGCTCGAGGACGTCACGAACGGATACGTTCCGTGGTCGATATCCAGCATCGTCCCTTGCGCACCTTCGAACAGCACCGACTTTCCTTCCTCCAGCGCGCGATTCACCAGTTCGGCGGTATCGCAGATGTAGCCGCGAATCTTCTCGCCGAGTTTCAGCGTCTCTTCTACCTCGTGCGAAAAATCAATGTCCGCTCCGTAAGCGCCCTTCGCCAGCCGGTTCTTCTCCGCCACGACCCGCGCCGCTTTCTTTCGAAACAGTTCCGGCTCCAGCAAATCGCATGTCCGCAAACCGCGCCGCGCCATCTTGTCTTCATAAGCCGGCCCGATTCCGCGCGAAGTCGTACCGATCTTGTCCGCCCCACGCGCGCCTTCCGCCGCTTTGTCCAATTCGCGGTGATACGGAAATATCAAATGCGCGCGATTGCTCACGTGCAATCGCCCCTTTACGTCGATGCCCGCCTGTGCCAGCGTCTCGATCTCCGCCACCAGCGCCGCCGGATCCACCACTACTCCCGTGCCAATCACGGCATGCTGCTTCGGCCGCAAAATCCCGCAGGGAATCAGCTGTAGAACGTAGCGGTCCTTGCCAATGATGACGGTGTGCCCCGCATTGTGCCCGCCCGCCACGCGCGCAATGTAATCAAACGACCCCGCAAGGTAGTCCACCACCTTGCCTTTGCCTTCATCGCCCCACTGCGCGCCCACCACCACGACGGATTTCATCCAGGCCCTCTCCAAAGTAGAACAGGCACTCCTGCCTGTTCGGTCTTCCCTAACCCGAACCACACTTCATCGTCTCAGCGATCACTTCCTCGAAACTGCGTTGGAAAGCACCAAGAAACGGCAGGTTCTTATCGTAAGCTCGCCCCGCCCTCAACGCAAGCAACCTGCACTTACTTACTTTGCATCTTGGCGCGTGCGATGACGCAACAAGATTTCATACTCAAGGGTGATGGAGATAAAGAATCCGCTCGTCTTCAGTTTGGTCAGCACTCCGGGAAAGTCGCTTACAAGTCCCAGTGTATCCGCGCGCTCCAAGACTCCGAGGGTCCCTGACACTGGGAGATTTCGCTCTCGCGCGACGGTGCGTCCCACCTGTTCATCGATCAAGACAAAATCGGGTTTTAGAGCCTCCGCGAGCAGAATGGCTTGTCTTTCGCCTTGGTGCAGCATCGTGGGAAATGGGACTGTCAATGCACCGTGCACCTCGCGGACTTCGTACCAGGACGGAAGCGATTGTACGAGCTTCCTGACGCGCTGTGGCGTCCGGATTTTAGTCAGTTCTTCATGAACCTCGGACGGAACGAACACTTATTCGAACACCCCGGGGAAAAGATGTTCCTGTCCAATGGCAATCAGGTAGCGAAGGGGAGTGGTATTCGAGACAGCAATCATACCGCGGACTGTCAGCGCGAATATCGCCGCGCAGCCGCTTCAAACAGGGCCGCCTCGCGGTCCAGGTCAGCCGGAGTGATGTCGGCCAGCGGCACTTGATTTTGCCCCAAGAAGTCTTCCGTCTCGACGCGTGCCAACCCCAGCATCTGCGATATCTGATAAAGCGTCAGAGTTTGCTTCCGATATCCGTCAATTGCCAAAGCTTCCAGCGCATGCCGCGAGATGTCTCCGCCGTCCGCGGAGAGCTGCTTGACGATTTCATCGGGAATTTGCAGTTTCACTTCCATATATTTCATTCTAGCATGCGTGAATAGGCCTCTCGCGCTTCTAGTTTTCCCACTTCCGAATACCGAAAACACATCACCAGATGATCGTTCACCATCCCTGTGGCCTGCATGAATGCGTAACAAATCGTCGAGCCCACAAACCGGAACCCCCTCTTCTGCAAATCCTTGCTCATGGCATCCGACTCCGCCGACTTCGCCGGAACTCGCTTGTGCATTTTCCAAGCATTCTGTTTCGGTTTACCGCCTATAAATCGCCAGATGTACGCATCAAACGATCCAAATTCTTCCTGCACGTTCAGAAACGCTTGCGCATTCGAAATCGTCGCCGCAATCTTCAATTTATTCCGAATAATCCCCGCATCCTTCAAAAGCTCGCGCACCTTCTTCTTGTCGTATCGAGCCACTTTCTCCACATCAAATCCGTCAAACACCTCGCGGTACCGCGCCCGCTTCTTCAAAACAGTGTCCCAGCTCAACCCCGCCTGCGCTCCTTCCAAAATCAAAAGCTCAAACAATCCGCGATCTTCGTGCAGCGGCACACCCCACTCCTCATCGTGATAGGGGATATTCAACGCACTCGTTGCCCAATGGCATCTTTTCCTCCCTCCCGCTTCCCATTTTCCCCTATCGCGCGTGCTCATTCGATTCTCACGGTGACGTCCATGACGTGCTGTTCGCGATTGGGCGCAGCCTGCACTCCAACTTTCGGGCCGCGTCCTCCCACGCCACGCACCGCCGGGAACACTTCCTTCTTCACAAAATCCATGGGGTAGGTAGCGTCATAAACGTCGCCCGGCTTTAGCCTCCATCGGTCCTTCAGACGATCCACAGTCTTTGGCGGCAACCCGAAAATTAGCAGGCTCCCCATGTGGTATTGCGTCCCTTCCGTCACCGTGGCACGGTAATGTACCCGCTGGTTTTGCTCGTCAAACACGGGCTCGGCGGCAACGCGCGCTTCGATATAGCCGTTCTTGGAATACTCTTTCTGGACCGCGCCCCATCCTTCGTCAATCTTGATCCCATTCGCAAGCTCGTTCGGCTTCATACCCATCGCCGCTTCCAATTTCTCTGGCGTAAGCGCTCGCTCGTTGCTCCATTCCACTGGATCCCAGTGATAAACGCTTCCCTCCGTCACCACATAAACAACTTCCATCGCATAATCGTTCGAACCCTCCGCATGGCTCAAAATCTTTGGTGCTTCTGTTTCCACTTTGGCCTGCAAATAGCCGCGCTCGCGGTAATAGGGCAGCAACTTCGCCGTTGCAAATAGCCTGCTATGAAACTCCGAGTATTCCCGGCCAACCAATCCGGCGACTTGCTTCTGCAGATCATCGGCATTCACGGTCAGCTATCCCGTAAATCGGAGCGATTGCACCTTTGCATCGGCGCCCATCGCGCTGTAGATGTGGCTCCAGTTCGGGTCTCCGACGGCCGCCGCCGCTATCCGCCGCTCAACCCGAACAGGAACTCCTTTTTCCTTCGAGAGTTTTTCAAGCGCCGCCGCAATCTCATCCAGCATGCCTCCGGTCTCCGGAGCCATGCCGTCATAGAGCGGCAATTCTTTTTTCAGTCCTGCCTGGATTTCCTCGTCGCTCAACCACACGAAATTATCGAACACGCACTTGCGGAATTTCGCCGCCTCTTCGACCCTAAACGTAATGGAAACTAGCCCGTTCACGGGCAAATAGCTGTAGGTAATGTCGGTAAACGCTCCGCTCTTTCCCAGCCTCTCCGCCACCGCATCCAGCGTTTTGGGATCGAAGATTTGCCCCGCTTTTAACCCGGTCGCCGCAATCACCTGCTCCTCGCTGAACCGCTTTTCCCCGGTGATGTGGATCGAGCCAATTTTTGCCGCTCTTTCGCCTGTTTGGGCCTGTGTAACGGAACTTAAAGAAATCACGGCCACTGTCAGCACCGCGCAGCCGAGAATTAGCCTGGAGAAACGTTTTTGCACGTGGCGAATTGTAAATGCCTTCTTCGGGAAGCGCAATTCTTCCCGATGGCAGCCCCTGCGCCACAGCCGTGCCGCACACTCAGGACGAGGTTCCTGCCGCCCTCACCTCGTTCCTGGCTTCCGCCCGCACGAGCAGCTTCTTCGATACCAGCCAATTTGTCCCTTGAACAGATTCCTCTCCGGCGTTACGCTATTTGCAGAGAAAGTTTTGGTCTGCGGCAGCCTCTGCTGCCGCTTTTGTTTTGGGATAGAATTCCTCACATTCAGAAGCGAATTCCACGGGCGATCGACGGTGAAGACCGTCTAATTCCGAGCAATCGTGGCGAAATCCAAGTCATTTAGAATCAACACTTGCATAAGTGTAGGAAAACAAAGGACTTTAACTGGCTTTGAAATGAACACTTACGAAAAATATGAGGGAGGGGCGGCGACCGTTACCCCGGTACAGACCGGGCACATCCCTTACAGAACAGACCGGGCGCATATCTGACACTGTTGGAACTTTGGCAGATGCGTGTAAAACAAGCGCATGCCATGGAAAACGAGCAGTGTTATGGAAGAAAAACTT
>Ga0209166_10003434_pt1 | contig 11453 bp, 9 predicted proteins | sample Coa_R1_3_FD_187151 | JGI IMG/M metagenome (GOLD analysis project Ga0209166, IMG submission 187151) | Surface soil microbial communities from Centralia Pennsylvania, which are recovering from an underground coalmine fire - Coalmine... | ecosystem: Environmental > Terrestrial > Soil > Unclassified... | reverse complement strand
ATCTTCCGGCCCAGCGGCCACCCGCTGGGCTGCGCTGTTTTAGGGCGCTAATTTTCAGAAACGAGGTTGTAATGATTGACGGTCCGATTCCCGAAGGTCTTACGTTCGACGACGTGCTACTTCTGCCCGGCAAATCTTCCGTGCTCCCAGCTGAAGTCGACACCCGCACCTGCTTCACCCGCAAATTAGCACTCGACATTCCCCTGGCCTCCGCGGCCATGGACACCGTAACCGAATCACGCCTGGCCATCGCCATCGCGCGCCAGGGCGGCATCGGCCTCGTGCATCGCAACATGCCCATCGACCGCCAAGGCGAAGAGGTCGATCGCGTCAAACGCTCCGAGAGCGGCATGATCGTTGACCCCGTCACCATCTCCCCGGACATCACCCTCCGCCAGGCCCTCGAAATCATGACCAAGTACCGCATCTCCGGCCTTCCCGTCACCCGCGGCACTCGCCTTACCGGAATCCTCACCAATCGCGACCTTCGCTTCGAGAAAAATCATTCGCAGCTCGTCGGCTCCGTAATGACCAAGGAAAATCTCGTCACCGTGCCTGTCGGCACCACGCTCGACGAAGCCGAACGCATTTTGCAGAAACACCGCATCGAAAAACTTCTCGTCGTGGACCAGGACTTCAATCTCAAGGGCCTCATCACCGTAAAGGACATCCAGAAAAAACGCGCCTACCCTCGCGCCGCAAAAGACGACCATGGCCGCCTCCGCGTCGGCGCCGCCGTCGGCGCCACGGGAGATTACCTCGAGCGCGCCGTCGAAATGTCCAAAGCCAAAGCCGACGTCCTGGCCATCGACACCGCCCACGGCCACACTTCCCGTGTGATGGACGCCATCAAAGCCATTCGCCAGCGGCTTCCCGAGGTTCAAATCATCGCGGGCAACGTCGCCACCTTCGAAGCCGCAAAAGACCTCATCGCGCTCGGCATCGACGGCCTGAAAGTCGGCATCGGTCCTGGCTCGATTTGCACCACGCGTGTCGTCACCGGCGCCGGCGTGCCCCAGATCACCGCCATCATGGAATCCGCGCGCGCCGCGCAAGGCACCGGCATCCCCATCATCGCCGACGGCGGCATCAAATATTCCGGCGACATCACCAAAGCCATCGCTGCGGGCGCGTCCTGCGTAATGATCGGCAGCCTCTTCGCAGGCACCGAAGAAGCTCCCGGCGAAACAATTCTCTATCAGGGCCGCACGTTCAAGTCCTACAGAGGGATGGGCTCGATGGGCGCCATGGACGCGGGTTCCGACCGTTACGCTACGGTTCAGGACACCGAAGAGCGCGGCAAGTCCGTGCCAGAAGGAGTCGAAGGCCGAGTGCCGTACAAAGGTTCGCTCGGCGCGCTCACCGACCAGCTCGTCGGCGGCCTTAAGAGCGGCATGGGCTACGTCGGCGCTGCCACCCTACGGGAGCTCGCCGAGAAAGCCCGCTTCGTCCGCATCACCGCCGCCGGCCTCCGCGAAAGCCACGTCCACGACGTCATCATTACGCGAGAAGCCCCGAACTATCGCATGGAATGAACATGGAATGCGGGAGCTCCGCCCCCGCTCTTCCGGTGGTCGACTATTTTTCTCGCCGCGACCAACTCGCCTCTGAAAAATAATGGTCAATAGGTTAAACTGATTACGTAATTGGAGACCTAAACTTGTCTGACCCGCAACCCTGGCGCAATCCTCGTCCCGCTCCGCAATTGCCCGAACTGCAGCCTCGCCTCCAGAAGCTGCTGCTCCCTGACTGGCTGCGCGCATGGTGGCCTGCCGTGCTCTGGGCCGGCGTGATCTTTACGTTATCGACCGATTCCTTCTCCGCCGAGCACACCGCGACGGTTCTCTCTTTCCTCGTGAAATGGCTTTTTCCGCACCTGAACCCGCACCAATTCAATCTGATTCACCATGTCATTCGCAAATGCGCGCACTTCACCGAGTATTTTATTTTTTGCCTTTTGCTCTTTCGCGGCTTTCGAGGCGCTCGCAAAGGCTGGCATTGGACCTGGGGAATCTCCGCGCTATTCGTCGCCGCCGGCTATTCCATCATGGACGAAATCCACCAAGCCTTCGTCGCCAGCCGCGGCGCCTCGCCGTACGATTCCCTTCTCGACTCCACCGCCGCTTCCCTCGCCATCGCCGCCCTCTATCTTTGGTTCCGCTACCGCCGAACAACTCCGCCCGCCGTGGCAGAATCCGCGACGGATTCCAGCTCCGTAGCGACTTGAACAACTCTCATTATCGAAGCGTGGGTCCAAGAAGTAATTAGGATAATGCGTAGCGGTGGTCTCTCTGCGGGCGCGAATTAAACGGATAAAAAAGAAAAATCCCCGAGGTCCTTGGAAGGGCCTCGGGGAGGGGCTCATGAAATGATGCGGTCTACCGAGTAGTGAATCAAGGAAATGGCAGGTATCTCCACAAATCGTTGATGCAGTCGGGCTTGGAAGCGGAGTCGAATCCCTCTCCGCCAAAAACCCAGAAGTAGTCGAGTGAGTCCGGCTGCCAGAAAGCCATTCCGCGACGGCCCCCAGGAGTGTTGTTCACAAACGGGATACCATACGAGGGACTGAATTGCGTCGGATAGTTACCGGGCTGATTGACGTCGCTCGATCCTTTCCACCAGATCCACTGGCCGCTGCTACGCTGATATTCCCAAACGTCGTTCAGGAATCCCGTGCTTTGGGCAAGCGAGGACCCATATCCTCTGCCGCCCAAAAACCAAAGGTTGTTGGATGCAGGGCGACACGAGCAATCAGCGAAACCGAAGGTCGCGGCTCAAAAAAACAGGGGCGGGTTAAAACCCGCCCCTTCAGGAGTAAGCAGTGAGCCTCTAGTTTGTTGGGAACGGCAGGTAGCGCCACACGTCGTTGAGTTCCCCATAGGGGCCTCCGGCCGAAGCGTCATAGCCTTCCCCGCCGAACATGAAAATATATCCAGATGGGTTTGGCGCCCAGTGAGCCGCGCCTCGGCGCGCTCCCACGGCGTTATTCACGTAGTTGAGCTGGAAGATGTTAGGAGTCGTGATATAAGTCCCGGGTTGATTGACGTCTACTGAGCCCTTCCACCAAATCCACTCGCCGGTGCTGAGTTGATATTCCCAAACGTCGTTCAGGAAGCCGGTAGGCTGTGCACCCTGAGAACCGTATCCAAAGCCTCCAAAAAGAAACAGGTTGCCATCCGGGTTGACCCAACCCTGCGATCCCCAGCGCGAGCCGGGAACGTTCGTCGGTGCGGCGTTCGTTGTGGCGTTCGAGATGCCTTGCGTTCCGTACACGCCGTTCTTGTTGGCCAAATTGCTGCCCGAAATCCACGACCACTGGCCCGCGACTGGGTCGAACTTCCACAAATCATTAAGAACCGACCCAATTTGACCGGTGCCGCCACTCGTGCCGGCCGAATCCAGACCGAAACCGCCAAAGAGCCAGATGTTTCCGGTGGCATCAACCCAGAGGACCGCCGTTTGGCGGCCGCCGGGCGTAAAGCCCGCACCGCCTGTTCCGACGCCAGCAGGGTACGCGCCGTTTTGGTTGGCCGTCGTGGTACCGGAGACTAGAGTCCACGTTCCGGCTGCGATGTTGTATTTCCACAGATCGTTCAGGAGGCCGATTTGGCCTGTGGAATCATAGCCCTGGCCGCCAAACATCCAAACGTTGCCGGCGGTATCAGCGAAGCTAGTGGCGCCCCAACGTCCGCCGGGGAAGGAGGCGGTCGCTGACTGATTGGCTAAGTTCGACCCCCCACGCCAGATCCAGTTGCAGTTCGTGAAGATGCCTGTACCCGTCGTCAAATCGTAAGAGCAAGGGCCGGAAGTCAAATCGAACTCCCAAATGTCGTTGAGGAGTCCAAATCCGTCCGATGCGATACCCTGGCCGCCGAACATCCAAAGATTGCCTGAGGCATCGGTCCAAGTAATGCCGCCCCAGCGAGCACCCGGTTCTGTGCAGGCGACGCCGGGAGTCGCGCAGGATGCGCCGATACCTAGAGTACCGTAGGAGGCTAGTCGGTTCTTAAACTGGAGTGGGGTGTTATCAGCTTGAAAGGTATTGGCAACATTGTCGTGGACAATCGGCAGGTTCGCAGGTATCCAACCACCCGGAATCCACCAGCCGTCGTCCTCACCTGAGCTTGGAATCGTGGGCCAAACCCACATATCGTTCAAATAGCCGGGTATGCCGTCGGTATTCTGGTGCGTGACTTCAAAGCCCAACCCGCCAAACAGCCACCGGCTCCCTTTCTTGTCGGTCCAGGTCATGGCGAAGTCTCTGCCGCCCGGTGTATTCGAGTTCGAAGTTGCAAAAGGCGGTTGTGGAATGGGACTTCCAGACTTCCAAGAATTTAGCACTGCAGTTCCGTATGTGTTGATTGTGGGGGCCGCGCTTCCCGGGAACATCCAGGCCCAATCGTTGTGCTGGCAATCGACGATCACATTGGAAACGATCCCCTTGACTACAGCAGTAGCGTTGAATACGGTGCAGCCTTGCGTCTGGCTCGTGGGAGGCAGGAACAAGTTCACGCTGTAGGTTGTGCCAAAAGTGAACTGAGTTGGGAAGGTAAAATCCACGTCGCCTGTAACGAAGAGATTGTCACCGGCGTTGTCCTGCAGCTCGAGGGTGTCACCCGTGCCAACAACGAGCCCAACAACAGTGCCGCCAACCGGGAACTTCGGCTGTGGGCAAGTAACTTGAACGTTGTTGACACTACCGATAATCATGCCGGTGTCGTTGGAGACCACGCAAGTTTGAGAGGGGTTGGTTGGCTGGGTCTTTATCGTTACTGCGTACTTGGCGCCAGCCAGAAGAGCAGTAGCAAAAGTGAAGTTGACGTTACCGGTGCCGCTGATTTTGAGATCGTCTCCGCCATTGTCTTGCAAGACGAGACCCGTTCCCTGCAATCCGGAAACGGTCCCGCTGACAGTATAAGTGGCGGCGCAATTTACTTGAACGCTTGTCACATTCGCAGTGGCTGTTCCGGAAGAGTTTGCGAGGCTGCACACCTGACTCGAGGGTTGCGTCTTGATGGTAACGTTATAAGTGCCCGTGACCGCAGTCTTGAATGTGAAGCTGACGGTACCGGTGCCCGTAACGGTGAGATCGTCCCCGCCGTTGTCCTGAAGCACTAGCCCAGTTCCGACCAGCCCAACCACCGTCCCGCCGATGGTGAAAGGACCGGAACTACCTGAACCGGTACCGCCGGAACCGCCCGAGCCGCCGGAACCGCCCGAGCCGCCCGAGCCGGCCGTTTGCTTTATGCCGCTGCAGGAAGTTAGAACAAGCGCGGCTATCGCGATAAAGGTGACAAATAGAAATTTATTAGCGGACTTTATTGACATCCCTTACTCCTTAGAGATCCACTTCGGTGTTCCGACCATTGACAACAATTCGAAATATTTCGCACTGCAGTGTCCGAACAAATTCGATGCGCCGGAGTTTCCAATCGGCGGCGAGCGCGCGGAATGAGCCATAAATGCTTGTTCCGCCGAGTCTCTGCAAGTTCAAGGATGAGAGTAGGGTTAGGTGTGCCGTGAATCAATCAAATAGAAGCGAAGATGTGCTTACGTTACTATTACGCTATAAGCGTGCTCTACGACGGAACTCTTAAGCCTATTAGAATCTGCACTTGTGAATAATCTGAAAGCAATCGGACAATTATTAACTAGACACATCAACTAGGCAAAAGCAAAAGGCCCATCGCGGCCAGGCCGTGACGGGCGAAAATGATAGAAACACAGCCTGCGGATGCCGGGATGAGACCCGGATTGCTAGGAGACTCGCCCTATGATTCCCTTCTCGACTCCGCCGGCGCTTTCTTCGCCTTCGCCGTCCTCTATCTTTGGTTCCGCCTGCGCACAACAGCGGCGACCTGCGCTCAAGAGGTATCTGGGCAGAGCGGCTAAGCGTCGTGCTCTCGCGGGAATATCTCGAACGGTGGAACGATGCGCTTGGCCATCCGTCTTAACGGCTTCGCGGTCGGCCTTGAAATTTCAGCCTCCCACTGCCGATTCTTGTGTTGCTCGTGACTCTGCTTCTAACTTTCGCTTATCTTCCGATAAATACTTACAAAGTTATGCCTTGGTGGTACTTTGATTGGTTGCTGGAACAGTCGCGAGATGTTGAAGGCGAGCGGCAACGCTCGGCGCGCAGAACTCGAAGACGCTGCTTCATTATTTCTGAGGCTAGCTCCCCTGAACACTTCGGAAGGCTGGGCCAAGTGCGATCAGTCCGGCCAACTGCTCCGTCGTAGAATTACCCACCAAGCGATGGTCGCCCACTTCCACAACCGGGACGGAACTGATCCCTTTCGACAACAGCATCTGTGGCCTGAGAGTTACGTCGAATGTCTCCAAGGTAAAGCCCATCTGCTTTTGCAAGGCCTGCAGCCGGGCGAGAACGATGGGACAGAATGGACAGCTGAAGAAGCTGTAAAAATTCACCGCAACGGGCGCGGCGGAAGGATTGGCATGCGGCAGCGGAATGGGAGCGAACTTATCCGCGATCCGCCCGTAGCCGAGAAAGCGAGAGATGTGTGGGAAGAAATAAAAGAGCGCCCAGCGCAGGCTGGGCACACCCGCCATCCACAACAAGCCGACAACCCACTGGCGTTGATAAGCGAAATACGCCAAGCCAACGGCGTATCCTATCCAGGAGAGCGCAAGACCGGGAACATAGCACTGCTGTTTCTTGAATTGCGTGTTCATTGGTACCTCCATGCAGAAACGACTGCCACACAGGTACGATCAAACACTCGAAAGGTTACAAAGGAATTCCGGGGACTCGTCCCACAGCGGGACGTTTGCGGTATCTCGCACAGCTGTGTCTATCCCTGCCCTGGAAGCCGCGCGGGGTAGGCGATTACACTCCGTCGGAGGTCGCGCATAACCCATTTGGAATCAATTGGCCTACAGACGCGCGCTTTCATTCCAATGGGTGGGCTAGGAGGAAACTGCTCACCAGGAATTCCCTTGTAACCTTTGGAACGTTCGCCCGTAAGTGTGCAGCAATCAGATGACGGACATCGAAAACCTCTACGAATGCTATGCCGGCGATGTCCGCCGATTTGCGCTGTATTTGTGCGGCGATATGGTGATGGCGGATGAGATCACCTCGGACACGTTCGTGCGCGCGTGGATGGCCGCTGACCGCATTCGCCAGCCAACGGTGAAAAGTTATCTTTTCACCATTGCACGTAACGCGTATATCGATTTGTTGCGACGGGCCGCGCGCCACTCGCAGCTTAACGAGAATATGCCCGATACGCGGATCAGCGCGCAGACGCAAATGGAGCAGAGCGCGGAAGTGCGCGCGGTGCTTGCGGCATTGCAGCAACTGCCAGAGATAGACCGTACGGTGCTGCTGATGCGCGCGCTCGACGAAATGCCTTACGAGGAAATCGCGGAGACGCTGGGGATCCCGGTGGTTACCGCAAAAGTGAAGGTCCATCGCGCAAGATTGAAGCTGATGCAAACCAGACAGACGTGGCGGGAGGTCGTCCCCGCCGCAGGAGCAAAATCATGAACGTCACACGGGAAGTGGTTACGGATTTGTTGCCGATTTATTTCGCGGGCGAGGCCAGCGGGGATACGAAGATGCTGGTGGAGGATTATTTTCGTCAGGATCCCGACTTCGAGCGCATTGCGCGCAGCGCGGCGACGCCGCTCGAAACTTTGCAGGCCGTCAGGCCCATCGCGGCCAGCTCAGAACAGAAGAAACGCGACCTGGAGAGCGTCCGTCGAGGATTGTGGCGGCGCAGGATGTTGTTCGCCGGGAGCCTGCTCCTCACGCTCGTTCCGTTGTGGCCCTATTCCACCAATGGCCATATCGTCTCTCCGATGGTTCGCGACGCCCCCTGGGAAGCGGCGTTTCACTGGAGCCTCGCGGCGCTCTTCTGGTTCCTCTATTTGTATCTCGCGCGCCTGGGCCGGCGCGCAGCGTCCTTGGTGGTTGCGATCTATTTAACGCTGATCCCCATTCCCTTCGTCTTGCACTCAGTCTTCGCTGGCGGGTCAGTGGTTGGGTTCGCGATCCTCTGGATTTGTGCGGCATGGATCTGGATTGGGTATTTCTGGCCGCGCCCTTGTTAGGACTTCGGATAAACGCCCAACCATTGACCAACACAAATTGATCTGCTTCTAACTTTCGCTTATCTTTGGATAGATACTTATTGACAAAGTTATGCCTTGGTAGTAGCCTTTCTTTCGGAGAATTAGACCCAATTGAGCCTCACCGCCGCCCTTCCGGGCGGCTATTTTTTTGCTCTCACGGATTTTACCGTTCAATAGTCCGCTCTGATCTTCCTCGGCTCTCTAAGCCGATGCGTTTCGCGTTTCGCATTCCCCCGTTTAGCTTTAACTCAAATCCACTTCGAAGAGGTTTCCATGACGAATCAGAATTCCAGCACTGGCGTCGCCAAGCGCTGCCAGTTTCCATTTTCCGACGGCCGCGGGTGCCGCATGTTGTGCAGCCCGCTCCATTCTTCTTTCTGTGCCTTCCACGCCAGGCAACAACTCCAGCTCCTCGAATCCCAGCGCCTGGGCCACGAAATTTCCGCCTCCCTCAACGGCGATTTCCTCACCGCCACCGACATCAACCACGTCCTCGGCAAACTCTTTACCGCTGTCGCGCAGAGCCGTATCCCCCTTCGCCTACAAATTCGACCACTGAAACAAAGTCCTGGCCAACGCCGCGCCCCTCTCCACACCTCCCGTCCTCACCGATTCCAATTCTTCGCCCGAAGACCTCCAGGAGCTGTCTGAACCAGATGCCCCTGAACAGGAATGACTGTTGATCGACAGTGGGCTCCAGACACGGACTCCAATTTTCTAAAACTGAGCGTTTGGGGAGTTTGCTGGCAGCGTTTATCAGGCATTTGAATTATTTCCTGGTAGCCCGGGATTCGGGCACAATCGCAAAGGGGTAGCCCTGACCATTAAGAAGATAACCGGTGTAGAATGCTGACTGTCCTTGGGACGGAAAATGGATCCCGGCTGAACCACTCGCTTTCTTTCGCGACTTCGGCAGAGCTTCCGTGAGGCACCTGGCATGACGACGCGATTTCTCTGCGCCCTTCTGCTCGCCCATCTCTTGTTGCCTTCCGCCATTGCGCAGTCGCCGCTCACCGCGCCCGTGAAGGTCGTGGTACCGGTAACTGATGCGAAAGGCAACGTGGTCCAATCCCAGTCACCCGACGGCAAGTCTTTCCCAGTTTTCCGTCTGGCGGACGACTCTCCCCTCGTCCGTCGCGTCTACGAGGTTCTGGAGACAACCTTCGCGCACCAGGTGATTCTGCTGGACCGCTATGCCCGCAACCTGCTGTTCAGCGAATTAGCGGGCCAAGCGCCGCCGCAGTATCTGACCGGGCCGGCATACTTGCTGATGTCGCAGGAAGAGGGTGGCTTTGCACGCTACGGTTTCTGGCTCGAAGATACCAAGGGACAGAGACAGCTCGTGCTCGCTGGCTACGTCGATCTTGTCGTCGGCCAGGATTCGGTGGAAGACGGCAACCTGGAGGAGATCTTTTCGCACGAGTTGGGTCACCAGGTCCTCGGCGAGCTTGTTGGCAAACTCCCACCGGGGGCCTCGCGCAATATGCACCAGAGCATGACCATCACTGATGACCCTACCGCGTTCGATGAGGGCTATGCTGAGCACTTCCAACCACTCGTGCGCGATGCTACCACCAACTCGCATCTCCGCGAGCTGACGAAGGGTGCGACGTCCACCGATCTCGACATGCTCTGGATCAGCCGCCTCGATCGGCAGCTGCGCACCGACGGCGTGAAGCGCAACCTTTTTATCCACCGCAAAACATTGCCGGCCACGGCGCTCGACCCCGGCGCCGATCGCTACCGCCTGTATCTGGATAGCGAGACCTCGACCGCCTTCCTCAACGACGAGCTTTGCAACGGGCAGCAGATGATGGCGTCCGAAGGCGTCATCGCCACGCTCCTCTACCGCATCGTTAACGCTCCGGCACTGCGCGACCACTACCGCGACTTGGCGTTCTACCGCCCGTTCCTCGGAGCCGACGTTTCGGCCGACCGGCTGCGCCAAGCCATTTCGCCCTATGAGAATGTCAACCTGAAGCTATTTGTCGCCATGCGTCGCGCGGCGAAGGAGATTGCATCGGGCGTGCCGCCCATGATCGCCCTTGTCAATAGCTACGCGGCGGCGTTTCCCGACGAGGCACCGGCGATTTACACGGTGTTTCTCCACACCACGCGCGGCGCTACCGCTTCCCAGGAACTAGCCGAGGCTTTCGAGCATGCGGCCGCCGACGGCAGGCGCGGCGACATCGGTGCGTTCCGGTCCAGCGCGCTTGGTGCGTTCTCCTTGCTCAAGAGCACCGTCGACCGCGTCGCTCGCGGCGAGCTGCCTGTGGATGCCAATCTCGGCCCGCAACTTTGGCTCGTGAACGCCGACTTCAAGATCGCGCCGGCCGTGTGGAGCTCCGACCGAACGCTTCCGTTCACGCTGAACCTCAACACCGCGACCGAAGCCGACCTGGTGACGATCCCTGGTGTGGATCTCGTGGCTGCGCGCAAGATCGTCTCTGCGCGGCACGCCCGCGGTTTCTTCCGCAGCCTGGATGACGTCAACGCAGTCCTCGCGCCCCCATTGGTTCAGAAGTTCCGCGCCATGTGGGAGCAGATGAAGACGACCTCTTCGATCCCAAGGCCGTGATCTCGGGTTGGGTTCCCCGTACCGAGTTTGCGAGCCCGCGCAGCCAGGTGAGCGGTTGAATGCCTGCAGATTCTTCGACGGAGCGGATGTAATAGGGTGTGGTCTTTTCAGAGTAATTACGCGAGGCTTGGAGTTTTCCCTGAATCACTGTTCCGAGACGAGTCACTTGGACCTCCTTTTGACCCCAATTTGTTTCAACTGCTGGCCAACCACAGCTCCCCGCCCACAAGTGGCGTCCGCTGACGAGCGGTTTTGTTCTGACTGGCTTGCGGAAGGCCAAGAACGAGGTTCTGCGTGTATTGTCGGCAATGCGGAAGTTGCGGGTTAGAACACATAGAGACGGCGCAGACACCTTCGGCTTCGCAAATCCACCGGTCGCCCGTCTGGGCTCATTAACTCCTTTGGAATCCGCGCATCCAGAAATACGCCCGTAAACTCTCTGGAATGAACACTTCCAAAGCACAGTACTTAAAACCCTTTAGAATGAACACTTACGAAAAAACTGGGGGGAGGCGCACACCTCGTCGGCAAACATATCTCTCTTCCTTCGACTCCCAACTTTCGACGTTCAACCGTCAGCAGTCATCTTCAGCCAAAAGGAGACTTGGCCAAACCCAATCCCTCCAAAAATGCTAAAATGGATTGGTACTTAGGGGGCGACTCGGTTTCGACGGAAGCTGTCGCGGCCCGAAGGCATGCCGGGACCCACCTGCCCGTAACTTGGTGGAAACTAGAAATGCCAACAACAACTTGGCACTTGCTGCTTAATTAATTAAGC
>Ga0209166_10003432_pt1 | contig 11456 bp, 10 predicted proteins | sample Coa_R1_3_FD_187151 | JGI IMG/M metagenome (GOLD analysis project Ga0209166, IMG submission 187151) | Surface soil microbial communities from Centralia Pennsylvania, which are recovering from an underground coalmine fire - Coalmine... | ecosystem: Environmental > Terrestrial > Soil >... | reverse complement strand
CTCATCCGCGGGCTCTCAGGCGCCACTAAGGCTGACGACCACATACGTCGACGGCGCTGATAGCCTAACTCGTTTTCATCAGCCGTTGTGTCCCAAAACAGACATGTAGAACTCATCCCATCTGTTAGGGACAGTTGACTCCGGTTTTCCCGTGATCCACCCGTCGATTTTTTCCAAAAGCCGGAAGTGGCTGGTATACAAAAAGCACTATTCTAGAGTTTGAAGCTTCTTCTTCTCGTCGGACAGGAAGGATGATCTTGAATTTTCGTCCATCGTCTGGTCGGTCGGCGCAAGGGCGATCGCACGTTCTACTGCCGCTTTTGCATTTTGCTTGTCATTGACCGATAGATACCCGTCCGAAAGGCTGTCCTGTGCATTGGCTGAACGCGGATGAGCCCACGCGTTCAGATAGAAGACTGCCAGCGCGTCCTTAGGACGTTGTCGACCCAGCAGGTTATATCCCCAGGTATTGAAGCGGTTCTCGTCCATGCAGGAGGTTAGTTTTTCTTCCCCACAGCTTGTGACGAAAGCTCGCTCGGCGGCCTCAAGCCCATTCGTGCTAGCTAGGGCTGCAGCTTCCAGCGGAGATGGAGGAGGCGCTGCGGCGCTCAAATACTTGAGAGAAAGATCTTTATTCTCCTTTGCGAGGCGATCAATCTCGACCAATGCATCTGATTCCGCCTTCACCTTTGCGTTTAAGAATGAAAGCACGATCTTGCAGGCTTCCTGATAACCGTCGCGGCCGGTTTCGCGGTTCCACCCGTTGGGCGGGTAGTCGGTGGGCAGCGGTGTGTGGAATTGCGCTCCGACCATCGCGAACGAAGTAAAGTCGCTGTGGTGCATCTTCTTAATCGTGATGAGAGTTCGATCAGCATAGCGGAACGACTCAATCGCACTAAGGTCGAAGGGTTCATCGCCCTGTGCGCCCTGGGCACGCCGAAGATCCAGGAATGCAGCCCTCATCTTTTGTGGCGCATAGCCATAGGAGTGTGTCAACACACTGGACATTCCTTGAAAACCATACGTGCCGTCCAATCCAATGACGGCAGAAATATCTCCATTGCGCAATCCCAGGATAGTAGCCTCAATCGCGCCGACGCTGTGCCCGATGACCCCAAGTTTGGCTCTATCGATGTACGGCTCGGTTTGCAGAACAGACCATGCAAACTCCATGTCTCTGACGGACGATTCCAAATCATCGGCGGAGCGCGACTGAAATGTTTGTTCGTCCGACGGCCCGAGCAAAGAGATGCTAACTACCGCATACCCGTGACTAGCCAAGTATTCACCCAGAATGAAATTCGAATTGATCGGGCCATTCAGTCCGCCGAAGTAGAGGATTACGGGAAAACTTCCTTTTGCCCACAAGGCATCACGATATGCATTCACCTCAACTGACCGCAATTCAGGGGTCTCATTTCGCGGAACCGCGTCGACGGCGTCGTCGCGACTACGTTGCCTCATGATGGTGTTAAGATCGCCGAAATCTTGCGGTGCGCTCTGGTCGACATAATCGTCAAAGTGCATTTTCTTGGAAGATGGATCGGGCGCGGCGGGATACCAAATATTGATTTGCACCGGACGCCCTCTCACATCAGGCGAGAATGTTCCATCGTAGTGACGCGTGGATTTCCAAGTCCGTGACGTGTCATAGCGGAATATTGTGTGGAAACCTACTGCGTCCGGTCCAGGACGCAGATTTCCCCAAAGCGATGGAACTGACCCCTGCTTAGGGATGGGGTGATCGTTCGAGAGTTGGGCACTGGCTACAATCGAGAGTGCAAGAACGAGTGTAAGGAGCATGCACTTTGGTGGAATCCGCATGATCCTATATACGAGGCCGAGGAAACCTCGGTTCCAATTGTTGAGCCTTAGGGAGCTCCGAAAGATGCCGGTCCTTGGCCTGGGCAGCTGTGCGGGGGCCGAATTGGCAGCAAACCAGGAAATTAACGAGTGGAGGATCAGTTGTTGCAAAATCGCCATAGGCTCACTGACCCCGGCGTAGGATCTGAGCGTAACGTTCTTCCTTTTTTCGCCAGCTATCCGCGATAGCGTTGCGGCGTGGCTCACCGGTCATCGGAGTAGACTGGTCGCATCACCAAAAAGAGTATTGGATGAACAGCAGGCCTCTGTTGTATCTGGGAAGTCTTATCCCAATCGTCTTCTTCGGCACCACCTTCATCGCGGGTTTGATGCAAGATAACTACAATCACCTCTCGCGGATGGTTAGCGAGTTGGGCGCGATTGGAACGAGTTCTCAATACCTCTTCTTGGCAGGATTGCTGGTTTGTTCCGCGCTAAGCGTGTTGTTTGTAGTTGGTCTTTATCGAGCGTGCAAAGCCGAGAACCTGAATGTCCTGCCAGTCATATTGATATTGGCTTTTTCGATTTCCATCGCAGGAGCCGCATTGTTCCCACTGCCGCTTCCGCTGCATGCAGTCTTGGGATCACCATCGATACTTCTGATACTCTCCCCGCTGCTGAGCCTGATTCTGTGGAGAAAGAAGCGGCCGCGACATGTCGTGTCCATGTCGCTCGTGAGTTTCGTTGTGATGTCTCTGGGTTTTCTGGCGTTCATGCCGAATGTGCTGCCGGAGTACATGGGACTGAAGCAGCGCTTCTTCCACTTCGGCTGGTCGGTATGGTTCGGGTATCTGAGCTGTGGGTTTGTGAGATTGCTCAGGCACAGGTGCGCTGAACCTTTCCCATATCAGTAGGACATTCCGAGCGCGGGTTGAAACCAAACGTTAAATTCGTGCCGGTTGGCGCAACCTCGCCATAGTACTCACAATGCAAGAACAGGGGTTCTAAGTGAAATGACCTTCTCAATAACAGTTGACTTCCGCATTGCCCTGACCCGGGAAGCACAGGTCTTCTTTGTTTTGAATCGCGCAACTACTCCGACTCGTCATTAGAACGAGAACCTCCTGGCAGATCTACCTCCAAACAGCCGAGAGTGAATGCGAACGGGAATGGGCCGGGATCACTCGTTCGGTATGAACCGTCAAAGAAGACAAGTGTGCGCTCCCCAATTTCTTCCTCAAATTGAAACGAGGGTTTCCATGGGCCGGAGTGCCAACCGCGATCTTCGGCTGTCATGATTTGGATCGGCTCGCTCCAATCGCTGAGGTCGCCCGACGGTGTTCTCCCACTGCACCACCACAAACCGGTTTCGTGCGGCGGTGTGCCTGCTCCGAGCCAGACGCGCGCGAAGATCGCGTTGAACAGCTCCCCTCGCTGACGTACGCAAAAGTCGAACATCTTCATTTCAGGCGGAGCAAACACTTTGTGCTTGCTCCAGCCCGTGCTACCGTCTTCACTCTCTGCGTACCCGTGGACGAGGTAGTCCTCCTGGTTCGATCCGGCGACGTACCACATCTTCCATTTGCCATCGTGATAAATCAGGTTGGGTTCGTAAACGCTCCCGTGCTCCCACTCTTCATTCGCAATGAACGCAGGTTGGGGCTGATGGATCCACTGTTTCCCATCCCATTCCAGGAAGCCAATCGTATATGGCCCCCAAAGATTCTCCGCCGAACCCGCGTAGTAGATGCGTTCTGCCCACGCCGCTCTGCGAGGATCCCATCCCTTTACATAGGATGGGCAGTGCCGTCCCCCGTTGCTGTCCCATCGGCCGCTAAGGCTTCGCCCAGCAACTGGTTCCAGTTCTCCGGCCGCATCCCGAGTCAGCTTCCACCCAGTGGCGGAGAGAGGTGCTTTCGGAGGCAGTGACGCGCTATAGATCTCCGTCGCTCCGTATCCGTGGGCCTGGCCCGCTAAGTACATCAGCCATTGGTCGCTTCGTTTCACAATGGCCGGATCAAGCACCTCAGCTCCGCCTGAGCTTGTAGAAGGATCGCGAGGATCGAAGACTTTTACTTCAGTCCCTGAAAGTCGTTTTTTGAGGCGAGCCATCGCTCTCCTGGACATGGACGCTAGTCACTCTGCGTCGATCTTGAAGTCGAGTTTAACCCGTCGAGGTGCCGTGTGGCTTCAGAGTGGCCGGCTAATCGGGAGCTCTCCATTGGCGAAAAATCTCGCTGATGTGCATCTGGGGCTCGCTCTGGCCGGAGTTCTCCGCCCCGGCTGCAACCCCACTTTCGGAGTCGTGCTCAGTTTCTGCTCCAGCCGTTCCCCCACTTCGTCCAACACGCAATGCCAACTCGAGCGATCGCCCAGGTCCAATCCGAGGTTAACTTCTGACGCCAGATTTTCTTGCTCTGCTTCACCGCTGTGGTGCTAACCTTCTTCATTGCCGGTCTCCTTTTTATCTGTGCCTTGAGCACGTCGATAACTTGGGAGCGTACACCGCATCCCGTCGGAGACCGGCCTTCTCATCGCATCTGGCTTCGCCAACCCACTCAACGGATGCGGCGTATCATTGCTTAACGATGGCAGAGACGGGCCGAAATCCTCGGTCCGCCTCTAGACGCGTGCCATATAGGCTGCTACGGGATCGCCAGGAAGCCATGGGGGTTGCTGTTGCCGTTGACCTGATAGTAGCCGGTGATCGCTCCAGCCGAGTTGATGCTCTCCGGAAAAATGAGAGTTGCGCCGGGAACTTCAAAATTGGTGAGCGAGCCGTTGGGCCGGCGCACGAATCCGTGCGAAATGCCCTGCTGGTTGGTATGGTAGCCGACAATCCTTCCGGCATCGTTGATGGCGAATGGAACAGCGATGCTTGAGCCTTGGGTTGGCAAGAAGGTGGTGATCGAGCCATCGACGGCGCGGACGAAATCCGCGACGATGTTGCCCGTCGTGTCGTAGGTCGTTCCTGTAACCTCCCCGGAGGAGTTCATGCCGGTAGGTTGCGTGTTCTGCCCCTCGATCACAGTGAATGTGTCGAATGTGCCATCCGGAGCGCGCACGAAGCCGTGAGTCAAGTAGCTGGAATCGAGATAAGAGCCCGCGATCGCGCCTGCATCGTTGATGGCGATGGCTATGGTCCCAAGGGATGCCGGGGGATCGACGGTGGTGAAAGTGCCGTCAGAATCGCGAATGAAACCATGAGAGACTGCGGCCGCAATGTAAAACCCAGTGACCGCCCCGCGCGAATTGATGCTGTAGACGAAGGTGTACTCCGCGGTTGGGGGATCGAAGGTGGTAATGCTGCCGTCGGGGGAACGCACGAAGCCGTGAGACGTGGTGCTTGTAAAAACATATCCCGCAATCGCGCCGGCGTCGTTGATGCCGGCCGGGAGGGTTCCGGCCGCGCCTGGGCCATCAAAGGGGGTAATAGTGCCATCCGGCATTCTCAGGAACCCATGAGTCGTGGTCCCATCCGAGTACGATCCCGTGATGTCCCCGCCGGCATTGATGCTCACAGGCATCGTCTGCACCGAGCCCGGTGGATCGAAGGTAATGATAGTGGCCTTCTGCGCAAAGGCTGAGAGGGTCAGGATCGAGGCGCATAGAGTTAGGGAAAAAACGAAGGCAATTTTCGAGAAATTGCCGGAGCCACGCGGGCCAGAGAAGGGTCAGTCGCGATCATAGTAACTCCTGGACAGAGTGCAAGAAACGCCACGGACTTCGATGCCGGCCGGGGGAGAAAGGTATAGTTGCGCTCGATTGTCGAAAAATCGCCATAGCCCGCAAAATCGGCTTTGCGGCTCAAAGCGTGCAATGGCCTGCTAACGACAACCATCGTCCATGTTGCAGAAAGGCTGCACGTTGCTATCCTCTCCACGTTCCTACGAGTGCAGATGAATCTTAAGTCGATCAAGTGGGGAGTTGTGATCCCTTCCGGATGGTTCGTAATTCTCGTCAGCGCGGCGATTTTCCTGCCCTCTCCCGAAGCAATAAGATTTGCGCCTCAGATATTGGTGTTCCTTATCGTCTGGCTGCTGCTGACAGCCGTTGCTCTTGGCTTCTACTTCTATCGTGCTTGGAAGCGCCTTCCTCTGGTCCCAAACAAAAAAGTATATGGAGCATGGTTGGTCTTCCAGACCGCTTGTGTCGTCGCAGCAGTCTGCCTACTAATTTGGCTTTTTTTACCGAATTACGTTACCAATCCCAAGCAAGCACGGGAGCGTGTTCTCCGACAAGACTTACGTGTGATGAACGCACTCATCACTCAATACACTCTTGATAAAGACACTCCACCTCAATCTCTCGATGATCTTATTCGGGCTGGATATATCAAGGAATTGCCTATAGACCCAATGACCGGACGCAAGGACTCATGGGTTGTGAGGTGCTCAAGCAATCAATCTCGAAAAGGCATTGTGGGAATTGAAAGCGGGCGTGAAAAAGGCGCAAGCGCTTGGAATCTTCGTTGCGACTGAATGAAACCATGATTGGCGCTGTTCTGAGCGTAATGCCCCCACTTCCAACCGTTGACCTCTGCTCTGAGGGAGATCCAAGGAATTCCTGAGATCACGTAGAATCCCGTCAGGGGCAGCTCGGATTTCGTCGCGTTGTTGAAGTAAGTGCAAGTGAAACGAACGTGGAGACCTTCCGTCTACAGTCCTGCTTCAGGAGAATTCTGTGAGGCTTCAAACCGTATTCGTTGCCCTGGTTTTGCTACTGGCGAGGAAATCACCGGCTCAGCAGGTCTTCGACAGTCATGTCCATCTTTGGGAAGGCGAGAAGTCACTCCGTCAGTACGAGACGGAGGCGAAAACAGCAGGAATTGATCTGGTAGGTTTTGCTGGCATGTGGTTCGGCGGGCCAAACCAGGCTTTGAGCGGGCATCCCGACCAGATCAGACAAAGCAACGACGCCCATTTCGCCCTTGCAAAGAAACACCCGGAGATGCTCCCCGTTGCGACGGTCCATCCCTACGACGGCGAAGCCGCGATCGAAGAGGTCACGCGCGTCGCCGCGCTTGGTTTCAAAGTACTCAAGCTGCACCCGCACACGCAGAAGTTCGACCCCTCGGATCCACGCGTTCTGGCCGTCGTCACTCGGGCTGGTGATCTGGGCATGATCGTGCTGGTGGACAACTTCAACATCATCCCGGGAGACAGCGAAAAACTGTTTAATCTCGCGCTGGCGGCACCGAGAACCAAGTTCATCTATGCGCATCTGGGCGGCATGAACTTTCGCTTCTGGAATGTGATACGGGCAGCTCGCAGGGCGAAAGGACTGTATGCGGACAACATCTACTTCGACATCGCGGGAACGACCGTTTTGCTTAAGGACGCCCCGATCCGGGACGAATTCGTATGGACGATCCGCGGTGTAGGTGTGGACCACGTCTTGCTCGGTTCAGACTTTCCTCAATTCACTCTCGCGGAGACACTCGCTGCGTTTGAGGAACTCAATCTCACGACAGAGGAAAAGAAGAAAATTCGCTATCAAAATGCGCAAACGATGTTCGGCAGAAGGCCTTGATAATCTGCAGGTGCCCATTTGTCGCCGCAGTGCCAATCTCGCTTGTAGGGCACCGGGAAAATCAACGGGCAGAGAGAGCATTTGCACAAGAAAGAGAAGAACGGCAGCGGAGGCAAAGGGGCATCACTGGCGAGTGCAACCACCAAATATCAGAATGTCGTTCGCAGGCGATGGTAGTTCGTGTTCTGTCCAAGAAGGAGTAAATCGTCGGTTATCGATAAATCCTGATTTCGACAGTTAGCAACACCAGCAGAGTGCTTTCTGTAGCGGAGTTGTGCGGGCCGTCGCAAGCGCGTGGAATTGTTCCCCCCGAGAATTTCTGAAAGAATAAGCAGCCATGCAGATTGCCTACGAACTGATGCAAAGTGATTTTACTGAGTCATATTCCGTCCACCGCAACAGCAAAAAGTGGCGTAAGTGGTCGAGGCGGATCTTCATCTGGATCGCGGGCCTATTCACAGCGATTATCGTTTTCGGATTTCTAGTCAAGCCGAGCGTACAGCAGGCGAAGGGATTGGCACCGTTTTTCGTGCTAGTTCTGATGTGGGTCGGCATTTTGTGGCTGCTTCCTCGGTGGATGATGCGCCGACAATTTTTAGGGCAACCGGGAGCACATGGGCCGAGGACGTTGAGTTTAGACGCTACGGGAGCACATTGGCGATGGAACGGCGGTTCCAGTGACGTTGAGTGGAAGAACTACATCCGATGGGCCGAAGGTAGGAACCAGATTCTCTTCTACACATCCCCAGCTTGCTTTAACATCCTTCCCAAGCGAGCGATTGCCGCCGAACAATTGAACGAAATTCGGTCATTATTGGACCAGAACATACACGTTGCCAAGTAAGGTCAATCCAAGAAGCACTCTCAATATGAGCGGCTTTGACGGCAACTGTTGAAACATCCCCAACCCACTTCCACACTTACAATCACGGGCTGATGTTGGACGCGCGTTTTGTCTTCTGAATAGTTCCCGACAAGCCGTTGCCGGCAAAGGAGCGTCACTGGCGAGTGCAACCACGACATATAAGAAGGTCTTTCGCAGGCGATTGTAGTTCGTGTCCTGTCCAAGAAGGTCGAGTAAATCGTCGGTTGTCGATAAATCGCCATCTCCCCTCACTCGCCCGGATTTAAGCTAACAAACAGCGCAAGCTGGTGCTAACGCCTGTCTACAACAGTTGCCGCAGTGGAGGATAATTGCTGGAGATGAAGCAGGCGCTGCTGCGTACGATTGTCGTCCTCATGCTCCTCGCATTCGCAGGCATCGGCATCGCGCACAGTTTTAGGCCCGAGTACTTCATCAAGCGCTCTGGTGTTCGTAGGGGCGGCGAATTGCTGACTGAGTGGAACCGACTTGGGTTTCAGATAGCGGGGGCAATCTTCGCTGGCTTCGCAATCTACCTTTTGTACGCCCTTTTCCGACGATGAGCGTTATGGCCTGCTTACGATAGTTATGGTGTTAAGGCTGCTCGGACGCAAATCGAATCGAATGAATTTGAGCCACTTATTTTTGGAGGCATCACTATTTCACGACCAAAGTGAGTTGTGTGCCGTGAGTCAATGTCGCCGAGGCAGACGTAAATGTGCCCGTAACAGTGAGATTGTACGTACCCGCTGGCGTTCCGCCCCTGCTGCTCGGCGGAGTTCCGCCACCACAACCGAGCCACGTCACTCCGTTGCATACAAAGAACAGAAACACTGCGCCGAGCAGCCAAGCCTTGCGGGTCCGATCCGAAAGTCCGAGCAGCACCACCAGTCCTGACAAGCCAGAGAGTGTTACCCACAGTCCGAGGCCGCTACTGGTCCATGGAGAGTTGTTACCGTACGCCAGACTAGTCGAGGTCCCTCTCGTCGTTACTACAACCGTAACGAATGCTGGCGTGGAACCATCAAGCACAACTGACCCAGACGAGACAGAACACATAGATTGTGCGGGTGCTCCGCTACAACTCAGCGCGATCATTTCATTGAATCCACCACCGGGCGTAATGGCAATCGTGTAGCCAGCAGGCTGCCCGGCCGAGACAGTCGCTGTTGGTGAGCAAGCCGAAGCTACGGAGAAATCTTGAACGAACTGGTTCACGACGGATGAAGTGCTTCCCGCAAATTCGGTATCCCCGCTGTAGGTTGCTGTAATGCTGTGTGTGCCCATCGGTAACGCGGAGATTGTCAGGGACGCGGTACCGCTGCTGTCGAGGAGGGAATTAATTAGAACCGTCGATTCATCAAAGAAAGTCACGGTGCCCGTCGGAATACCTTTATCCTGGGATGCAGGGGACGTTACTGTTGCGGTGAAAGTCACAGATTGATTACATTTGGATGCATTCAGCGAAGAAAGCAACTTCGTTGTCGTGGTCGCCTTCCAGGCACCGTTATTGATGAGCACTCCGATCGTGCCATCTACGTTCGACACCACTAGATCGGCCTTGCCATCTCCGTTCAGGTCCGGCACCGCGATCGCGTGGGCACTGTAATAGCTGGTTGTGCCCGACAAGTAGACTGCTGCTGTTCCGAAACTTCCGTCGCCATTCCCCAGCAATACACCTGCCCCGCCCTGAGTGGACCGGGCCCAGTAGTTGGGCACTGCCAGGTCGGGTTTCCCGTCTCCGTTCAGGTCTGCCACCGCCACCGAGCCAGCATCATATCCACCCGAGTTGTAGGTTATTACCGGCTTGAAGGTTCCGTCGCCGTTGCCCAGCAACACACCGACCGTGCCGTCGCCCAGTGACCCGTATCCGCAAGAGATGTCTGCGCAAAAGTTTGCTACGAGGGCGTCAAGCCTACCATCTCCGTTCACATCCACAACCGTGACCGAGTTCGTCCAATATCCACCGGAGCCATAGGTCACTACGGGCTGAAAGGTTCCGTCGCCGTTGCCCAACATCACGCCCATCGTCCCGTTCGCACAAGCGCTGTCTGCACATGCGTTCGCTACGATTACGTCGAACTGACCATCTCGGTTCACGTCCGCCACTACGGCCCTATTGATATGATTCCCACCAGAACTGTAGGTCACTACGGGCTGGAAAGTACCGTCGCCGTTGCCCAGCAACACACCGACTAAGCCGTTGAACCCAGGCAAATCGGCGTTGTTTTGACCATCAACTATGTCTGGCTTGCCATCTCCGTTCACGTCCGCTACCTCGACCGAATCGGCATAATACGGCCCCACGCTGTAGTTCACCGCTGTCTGGAAGGTTCCGTCGCCATTGCCCAGCAAGACACTTATTTGCGCGCCTAGGTTGGGATTGTCGTGCGCAACGAGCAGATCGGGCTTAGCATCCCCGTTCACATCCGCCAGTGCGACCACACCGGGATCATAGGCATCTGTGCTGTAGATCGCCACAGGCTGGAAAGTTCCGTCCCCATTTCCCAGGAAAACACCGACCACTCCTCTCTGATCGCTCTGGCTTGTTTGCAGCCCGACGACTATGTCGGGCTTGCCGTCACCGTTGACATCCCCTGCGATGATCGAGTAGGCATAGTACCCGCCCGAGCTGTACGTTACGACAGGTGCAAACTTCAGCTCAGATGCATCCGAAGTGGCCGTCAGACGCGTGATTGGATTCGAGCGTATTGCTTTGGCATCTCCAAAACGTAACGCTCTCGGCAGACCAGTCGGATTAGCGTGAAGCTTACTGGGTCGGTTGGCGACCGGAGGAGCATTGGACTGCCCCAACGTTACGATGCTGATGAGAGTCGTAAATAAGCAGATGAAGACAAAGGTCAGAAGCCGAGGGCGGCGCATAGCATTCCTCCGTGAACACTTCCAAGACAGAATGGAGGAACCGTCGAAAGGTTCTTCAGGAGCTAATGTTATGAATATGGGTCCGGCCTGTCAGTGATCTGCCTCACTGCCGCGCCTGGGATGAACTTGGAAATTCCCTACCCTTTGGCGAGGGCAACCGCAAACGGTGAGCATACTGTCGTAACATCTCCATCTCTAACAATGTCGGCCTATGTCAAGCACTTTTGAGCACACGAGAGCGAGCACTCCGAGAAGAGCGCCATTTCGCTCTAGTGGATGGTTTGCGCGTTTCCAACCGGGGCTCGCTTTGAATCGTTCGGGTCAGGAACTCGGTCCGACCCAGCCATCTCTTCGATCCCTTACTGCGATCAAGATT
>Ga0209166_10003431_pt1 | contig 11458 bp, 9 predicted proteins | sample Coa_R1_3_FD_187151 | JGI IMG/M metagenome (GOLD analysis project Ga0209166, IMG submission 187151) | Surface soil microbial communities from Centralia Pennsylvania, which are recovering from an underground coalmine fire - Coalmine... | ecosystem: Environmental > Terrestrial > Soil > Unclassified... | reverse complement strand
GTGCGACTGCGCGTCGTTGTCGAGGCTGTTCCACATCAGGTCGGCGTTGTAATCGCGGTTCCCCTTCAGGTAGTTCTCGGTCGCCGGTGGGGCTGTCTGGGCGCGCAGGCTGGCCAGACCAGGGATCGACGGTAGGAACATCGGCACCAACACAACGGCCGCGACAATTACCGCCAGGCCGGCGAGCCACACGACAAGCATCGCCGGCTTCAACACGAAGTAGCGAACGATGTTGCGGAGTGCCACGCGTACGCCTGCCACAGTCAGATCCTCGTGTCGCTACCTCTTGAGTTTTGTTCTCCGACGCGGCTATGGACGTAAGCGGAGCCGACCAGAGGGTACTGTTTGGGCGGGCGCACTACAACTAATTACGCTTCGCGGACAGGTGCCGAGATTCTAACGTATTCTGGACGACGAATGGCAGGTCGGCGGCTCCGGATCGGGGTGCTTTTCGGCGGCCGCTCGAGTGAGCACGAGGTGTCGTTGCAGTCGGCCCGAGCGGTCATGGACGCGCTCGCCCGCGATGGCCACGAGGTGGTGCCGATTGGGATCACCAAAACGGGGCGCTTTCTGGTCGGCGGTGACCCGTTACGCGCCCTGAGCTCGGGGGACTTTACGGGCGAGCAGTCGGCCACGATGCTGCCCGAGCCCGGCGGAACTGGCCTCGTACCCGTGGTCAACGGCCAGCTGCCGCTACACCGTTCCGAGAGTTCAGATCCCCAGGCGAGTGCGGCGAGCCTGGACGTCCTGTTCCCCGTCCTGCACGGTACCTTCGGCGAGGACGGCACCGTCCAGGGCCTCTTCGAGCTCGCGGCAGTGCCGTACGCCGGCGCCGGTGTGCTGGGCTCGGCGCTGGGCATGGACAAGGTGGTGCAAAAGACGCTGTGGCGGGGCATGGGGCTCCCGGTCGTCGATTTCGTCAGCGTGCAGCGGCGCGAGCTGCTGCACGCCGCCGATCGAGTCCTCGACCGTATCGAACAGGCCTTTGGCTACCCCTGCTTCACCAAACCCGCGAACCTCGGGTCCAGCGTTGGGGTGCGCAAGGCTCGCGATCGTGTGTCGCTGATGGCCGGCCTGGAAGAAGCCGCCCGGTACGACGCCAAACTGTTGATCGAGCGCGCCGTCGATGCCCGAGAGCTCGAGTGCGGCGTGCTCGGCAACGAGGACCCGATGGCTTCGGTGGTTGGAGAAATCCTGCCCGGCGCAGACTTTTACGACTACCGCGCCAAGTACCTCGACGCCGGCTCGCAGGCCGTGATCCCGGCGGAGATCTCGCCCGCGCTCGCCGACGAGGTTCGCCGGCTGGCAGTCGCCGCGTTCAAAGCCGTCGACGCCGCCGGCCTGGCGCGCGTCGATTTCTTCCTGGATCGCGCGAGTGGCCACCTGTACCTGAACGAGATCAACACCATGCCCGGCTTCACCGAGATCAGCATGTACCCCAAGCTCTGGGCCGCCAGTGGCATCCCATTTCCCGAGCTGGTCACGCGCATCGCCGAACTCGCCATCGAGCGCTTCCAGGATCGGTCCCGCAACCAGACCACGTTACGCCTCGAGTGAGCCCGCGAAGTTGTGTGTCCGACATACTCCGGGTCGGGGGAGCCTGCGGCCCCCCGCCGCCAGTCGCTGCTCCGCTCGCAAGCTCGCTGCGCGCTCCTCCCCGCGGCGACCCCCCGCGAGGGGCGCTCCGCGCCTTGTTCCCGCTCGTACCGTGAGGGTGCTGCTGGCTGGTGGCGGCTCGGGCGGGTCGGCGACGCCCGTGCTCGCGGTTGCGCAGGCGCTACGGCCGCGCATCGCTGACCTTGAGTTCCTGTATGTCGGGACGCGGGACGGGCCTGAGGGGGCGCTGGCGGTGGCGGAAGGGATCAGGTTCGCGGGCGTGGCCACGGGCAAGCTGCGACGCTACTGGGATCTGCGCAATCTGACCGACCCGATCAACGTCATCGCGGGGACCGCGGCCGCGTATCACCTGGTGCGAACATTCCGGCCGCACGTGGCCTTCGCGGCCGGAGGCTTCGCGGCCGTGCCGCCGATGGTCGCCGCGCGTCTGGTTGGCGCGTACACCGTGATCCACCAGCAGGACGTCGAGCCAGGCCTGGCCAATCGACTCCTCGTGCCGTTTGCCAAACGCGTCACGGTCAGCCTGCCGAGCTCGGTGGCGCACTTCCCCAGGCAGCGCAGCAGCGTCACCGGTAATCCCGTGCGCACCGCCGTCCTGCACGCAGACCCGGGCGCAGCGTTCCAGGAACTACACCTCGATCCCCTGGTCCCGGTCCTGGTGGTAACGGGCGGCGGCACCGGTGCCCTCGGCCTGAACCGACTGATCGCCGCCGCCGCCCCACGTCTGATCGACCAGCTCCAGATCGTCCACCTCACCGGCCGCGGCCGCGGCGTCCCTGCCCTGACGGAGTCGAAACGCTATCGTGCGATCGAGTTCCTGGTGGAGCAGATGCCGAACCTCCTGGCCGCCGCGACGCTCGTCGTCAGCCGGGCCGGCATGGGTACGCTGACCGAGCTCGCCGCGCTCGGCAAGCCCAGCCTGATCGTGCCGCTGCCCGGCTCGCACCAGTGGGCCAACGCCCGCGCGTTCGAGCAGCTAGGCGCGATTGAAGTCGCCGACCAGGCTGCGTTGACCCCCGACCGCCTGGCCGATCGCATTCTGCGTCTGCTGTCCGATGCCGTACGGCGCGAGCAGCTTGGGAAAACGCTTTCCCGCAGCATGCCGCGAGATGCGGCCGACCGGATTGCATCGATCTTGCTGACAGCTCAGACTTCTTCTTCGGCCTGACGGATCTCGATCCGCAAGCCGCCCGCGTCGCCGACCTCGACCAGCAACCGGTGCCCCTCGCGGATCACGTCGAAGTCGATCTGCGTCCCGGCAACGCGCAGTTTTCGAAAGCTCACCCGGCCGAGCCAGTTCGGGAGGACTGGCCTGAGCCGCACCACGCCCTCGAGCGCGTCGGCTTCCAGGCCGAGCAGTGCCTGGAGCAGCATGAAGGCGCTGCCCGCCGCCCAGGCCTGCGGGCTGCACGACACCGGGTACTGGGCAGGCGTGGAGTGATACCGTCGGTCGCGGTTGAAACCGCACCACAACTCGGGCAGGCGCGCGCCCGGGAAGCGGAGCCCAGCCTCGAACACCTGGCTGGCGACCTCGCGCGCGGCGTTGTCGGCGCCCGCGCGCTTCATGCCCAACGCGATCAGGGCGTTGTCGTGGGGCCAGATCGACCCGTTGTGATAGCTCATTGGATTGAACGTCCGCGCCCGGCTCGAGAGCGTGCGAATCCCCCAGCCACACCGCACGTCGTCGCCGAGCAGGCGATCGACGGTGAGGCGCGCCTCCTCGCCGCGCAATAGACCCGCCCAGAGCGCGTGGCCCGGATTGGACGTGACCGTCTCGATGCGGGCGTTGTCGCCGTCGAGACCCATCGCCCAGAAGGGCCCCGCGTCGTCCGACATGGGCAGCGCCTGGAGAAAGCGCTGCCGCGTGCGTTCGGCCAGCGCGCGTTCGGCCGTGGCCTTCGTCGGTTCGCCCAGGCGCGCGTACAGATCGGCCATCTCACGATGCGCCGCAAACGCGTATGCCTGGACTTCGGCCAGCGCGATCGGCGGCTCGGCGATGCGGCCGTCCCGATGGCAGGTCGAATCGTGCGAGTCCTTCCAGCCCTGGTTGCGAATGCCTTCACTGGATCGGGTGCGAAATTTCAGAAAGCCGTCACCCTCGGGGTCGCCGTAGTCGCGCATCCAGCCCAGAGCGGCTTCGGCGTTGGGCAGCAAACTGCGCGCCAGATCGAGGTCGCCCGTCCAGCGCACGTACTCGCCCAGCGTCACCAGAAACAACGGCGTGGCGTCGACGCTGCCGTAGTACGGGCTGTGCGGTACGCGCTGCAGCTTGGCCAGCTCGCCCAGGCGTATCTCGTGGAGGATCTTGCCCGGCTGCTCATCGCGGAAGTCGTTGGTTTCGGTGCCCTGATGACGGGCCAGGAAACGCAGCGTCCCAGCCGCGATCGACGGCCGCAGCGGGAGCGTCTGCATGGAGGTAATCAGGCTGTCGCGACCGAACGGGACCGCAAACCAGGGGATGCCCGCGGTCGGGACCAGGTCACCGTCGACGTTGTCGATCAGCAATCGCAGATCTTGCAGGGCGCGATGGAGCAGTTGATCGAACAGTTCGTGGTCGGATTCGATCTGCGTTGAGTCCGAGCGCCATTCGTCGTACGAATCGCGCAGACCGATGAACGCGGCATCCAGCATGCGGCCGCTGTCGCCGCCTGACCCGCTCCGCCGGCCTGGCGAGCCGTCGCCGGCCTCAGGGGTGATTCGCACGGTGATCGACCGGGCTTCCATCGGCGGCAGGGCGATCTTGAAGACCGCCGCCGCGACGGGCGGTATGACGCGCCCCTCTTCGCGCGGGTCGTTCCACGGGACCAGTCCGGGCACCGCCTCGGTGGGACCGAGTCGACGCAGCTTGTCGATGACAATCTCGACGTTCGCCGGCGCCGGGTCGAAGCTGAGCCGGGTGTGGCGCTCGACACCGTCGGTGCCCCGGTAGCCGAGCAACGCGCCGTCCGGCCGGACCTCGATCGGCTTCATCTCGCCGAGCGCGACGCCGTCGTCGTCCGGGTAATAGCCGCGCACCTCGAACATGTCGCGGAAGTCAGAACCAAAGGTGAACCGCACCGTCAGGTCGACCGGGTGCGGGTTGTAGTTGAAGAGCCCGAGTCGTTCGTGCAGGCCGTCGTCGTGCAAGAACCGATTGCGGCGGATGCTGATCGTGCGCGGCTCGGCCACGACTCCCCCGCCGTCGGGACTGATCAGCGTGTCGTTGGCGAACTGGAGGTTGCTCATAAAGTTGAGCTCGCCCGAGGCGGACAGCAGCGTGAGCCGCGTGCCGGTCACGTCCAGCTCGAACAAGCTCAGGTGTCGCGTGTCGCGGTAATACAGCCCGTGCCCTTCGAGGTTGAGCGCCTTGATGTCGCCGGCGCGGTCGGCGACGAGGAAGACCTGACCTTCTTTGAGAACGGTCCGCTCGAGCACGGACCCCGTCTGGGACGCAGCCATATCGCTCTACTAGAGTTGAACGATTTCTTCTCGCGCCTCGCCGACGCCGACGAGTTGAACCGGCGCCTCCAGCAGCACCTCCAGGCGGCGGACATACGCCTGGGCGTTGGCCGGGAGATCGGCCCAGCCGCGAGCGCCCGTGAGCGGCTCGCGCCAGCCCGGGAACGTCTCGAACACCGGCTGACAGCGCTCCAGCGTCTCCACCTGGCTCGGGAAATAGTCAATCGTGTGTCCGTCGACTTCGTAGGCGATGCAGATCCGCAGTTCCGGGAACCCAGCCAGGAGGTCCAGGCGGGTGATGGCGACCCCGTCAAACGCGTTGATGCGCGAGGAGTGCCGCCCAGCCACCGCGTCGAACCAGCCCACGCGCCGCGGGCGCCCGGTCGTGGTCCCGTATTCGTGGCCGATCTCCCGAATCCGCGTGCTGGTCTCGTCGAACAGCTCACTCGGAAACGGTCCCTCGCCGACGCGGCTGCAGTACGCCTTGAATACGCCGATGGCGCGGGTCAGGCGACGCGGCCCGACGCCCGAGCCCTGCAGCAGGCCGGCCACGGTGCAGTGGCTGCTGGTGACGTACGGGTAGGTCCCATGATCCAGATCCAGCAGGGTCGCGTGGGCGCCTTCGAGGAGCACCTGGCGTCCGCGGCCGACGGCTTCGTCGACCAGCGGCTGCGTCTCGACGATGAACGGCCGAAGCCGCTCGGCAAGCTGCAGGTACTCGTCGGCGATGGCTTGCGCGTCAGGGCGCGCGACACCCACGGCCGCGAGCTCGTGGTACTTACGATCCAGCACGAACTGCAGCTTCTCGCGGAAGAGCGCCGGGTTGAGCAGGTCGCCCACGCGCAGCCCGATGCGTCTTGACTTGTCGACGTACGTCGGCCCGATGCCGCGGCCCGTGGTGCCCAGTCGGCGCTGTTCGCGCGCGTCGTCCTCGGCCTTGTCCAGGCTCTGGTGGTATGGCATGACCAGGTGCGCGGCGGTGCTCACGCGCAACCCACTGGTGTCGATCTCGCGGGCGCCGAGCTCGTCCAGCTCCGCCACCAGCAGGCCCGGATGGACCGCCACGCCCGGCCCGATGATGCACATCGCTCGCGGATTGAAGATCCCAGCCGGGATCAAGTGCACCGCAAAGCGCCCCTGCTCGTTCACCACGGTGTGCCCCGCGTTGGCCCCACCATGCCCGCGGATCACGAGGTCCGCGTCGCGGGCAAGCAAGTTGATTACCTTGCCCTTGCCCTCGTCACCCCAATGGCCGCCGACGACAGCCGTTACAGGCACGTGCTTAACCTTACCCGTTCAGGACGTTGTCGGTCGTAACGAACTCGTCCGCATCGCTTCGCTCGCTCGATCCGAGTCTCCTGGTAGGGAATTTGCTACGGAGCGAGCGAAGCGATGCGGGCCGCGGACCACGTGTTCAGCGCGCGAACGTCGACCGATCGCCGTAGTTTTGCGCGTAGTAGGCCTGGTGACCCGCCTGGGATTTGATCGCGCGCCACCAGTCGGGCTGCTCGGCGTACCAGTTGACGGTGGCTTCCAGACCGTTCCAGAAGCGCCACCTGGGCTGCCAGCCGAGGCTGAGCAGCTTCTGGGCGTCCACCCGGTAGCGCCGGTCGTGGGCCGGGCGATCAACCACAAACGAGATCAGGCTCAAAGGCTTGCCGAGCAGTTCCAGCACGCGTTGGGAAACCAGCAAGTTGGCCGGCATCGCGGCTTCGGGCTCGGGACTGCCAATGTTGTAGATCTGCCCAGGGTCACCGTGCCGCAGGACGGTGTCCACCCCGGACGCGAAGTCTTCAACGTGCGTCCACTGCCGCCGCTGCTGCCCGTCGCCATAGACGGGCAGCGGCTGATCGTCGATCGCATTGGTGATGTGGAGCGGAATCAGCTTCTCGGGGTACTGGTACGGCCCGTAGGCGTTGGCGCCTCGCACGACCAGCGCCGGCAGGCCGTACGTCTTGTACGCCGCCAGGACCAGCAGTTCGCCGCCAGCTTTCGACGCCGAGTAGGGCGAACTTGGATCGAGCCGGTCAGTCTCGGTCGACACCGCATCCAGAACCGGCCCGTAGACCTCGTCCGTGCTGACCTGCAAGAAGCGCTGCACCCCCGCCGCGCGAGCCGCTTCGGCGAGCGTCCACGTGCCCAGGACGTCCGTTTTGACAAATGCGTCGGGCTCCAGAATGCTGCGGTCGACGTGCGTTTCGGCGGCAAAGTTGATCACCGCCTGGCAGCCGTCGAGCGCCCGCTCGACCGCCGGTCGATCGGCAATGTCGCCCTGCACGAACGTGAACCGGGGGTCGGCCGCGACCGCTTCAAGGTTGTCGAGATTGCCCGCGTAGGTCAGTTTGTCGAAGACCGTGACCCGATCGTCCGCGTACCCCGCCAGCGTCTGGCGAACGAACTCAGAGCCGATGAAGCCGGCGCCACCGGTGACCAGCAGTCGCATTCGATTCCCTAAACGGTCAGTGCGGCCGCGGGTAACAGAGCAGGTTGATTGGCGCCGTGCCTGCGCACCTCGTCGATGACCGCGTAATAGACGTCGATCGATTCGCCGGCGTCGCCCCAGAAGCCATCGATGATGTCGTATTCCATCGTGCCGCGGTCGACGTAGGCATTGTTGACGTCGGTGATCTCGAGCTCGCCTCGGCCCGACGGTTTGAGCTCGCGGACAATGGAGAAGACTTCCGGGTCGTACATGTAGATGCCGATGACGGCGTACGGACTGGGAGGCGTCTCAGGCTTCTCACGGATGAAGGCCAGGCGATCGTCCTTGCCGAACATCGGCACGCCAAGATGCCGCAGATGGCTCGGGTCTTCCATCTCCTTCAGCAGCAACCGGCCGCCGCGGGGCTGAGCGACAAAATGCTGGACGTATGGCGCGATCGTCCGGCCGACGATGTTGTCCCCAAGCATGACCACGACCTTGTCGCCGTCGACGAAGCTCTCACACAGCCCGAGCGCCTCGGCGATGCCGCCCGCCTGGGCCTGATACGAGAATTGCAGGCGCTTCAGGCCGAACTCGACGCCGTTACCAAGCAGTGGCAGGAACTCGCCGGCATGATTGCCGCCGGTGACGACCATGATCTCGTCGATGCCCGCCGAGACGAGTGTTTCGATCGGGTAGAAAATCATCGGCTTGTCGTACACCGGGAGCAGGTGCTTGTTGGTGATCCGCGTGAGCGGATGCAGGCGGCTGCCAGTGCCACCGGCCAGAATGACGCCCTTCATTCGATCCCCCGCTAGTACTTGTAAAGCTTGTCGTCTTCGCGCACGTCGGTCAGCACCACGCCCAGCAGGTTGGCTTTGACACGTTCGAGCTGCTCGCGCGCGCGACGCGCCTGATCGCGTTTCGTCCGTCCGGCGCTGACGACCAGCAGCATGCCCTCGAGGCGCGGCGCGAGCAACGCGGCATCCGCCAGGACGCCCGCTGGCGGGGTATCCACCAGCACGAAATCAGCCTGCGCCCGCGCCAGGGCCAGCACGTGGTCGAAGCGTCGCGAGGTGAGCGCCTCGAGCGGGTTTGCCGGGGTTGGCCCGCTGGTGAGGACCCTGACGCCGGGCGTCTGCGTATCCAGCAGCGGCAGCTGGGCCTGATCGCCCACGAGCATGTTGGAGAGGCCATCCTGGCGCTCGAGACCGAACAGCGTGTGCTGGCCCGGGCGGCGTAAGTCCGCGTCCACGACGATCACCCGCCGGCCGCCTTCAGCCAGCGCGATCGCGAGGTTGGCGGTGGTCGTCGACTTGCCCTCGCCGGCCGCGGCGCTCGTTATCCCGATCGTCTGCAATTGCCGGTCGGCGTAGGCGAATTGAAGCGTCGCCGCCAGGCTGCGATACGCCTCGGCGGCCGGCGAACGCGGATCGGTGAGCATGATCAGCACACGGCCCGCGGTCACCGGGGCGAGCGCCCGCCCGTTGCGGGAGACCGTCGCGAGCGAGATCGGACCATCAGATGGGGTGGGCGAGGGGCTCATAGCCTAGGTTCTGATCCTTCCATGGAGAGTGTCACGCAGACAGCGGTGAAATCGCCCGCTTCGCTTCACTTCGCTCGCGCTCCCTGCCGCTGAAGAGCCAACGCTCGTCGCATGTCCTGGCAGGCCCGTACTGAGCGGCGATGTGTCGGTGAACCCGCGGTCGGGACCCATCGTTACAACCGCCCCACAGGCGTCGGCGCATTGGCCTCAGCGGGAAGCTCGACGCGTCTGCCCGACCCTCGGGCAAGTGGTCGCGAGGCGACCCGATGTCGGGGGATGATGGCCAGCAACGGCAACTCGAGATAGCGCTGCACGTCGGCTGGTGAGCGAATCGACTCATCGAGAAATGCCAGGCCCAGGACGACCAGCCCGGCGACCACCACGCCGAGCAGCGCCGCGGCGCCGACCAGTGTCGGCGTCTGGGGCCAGATCAGCGTCGCCTGGTTCTGCCGATCGAGCGTGGACAGGATGACGCGTTCCTCGCGCAGTTTGCCCGCCTCGTTTGCGTTGTGCTCACGCGTGTACACGTTGGCGATTTCGAGGCTGATCTGCTCGGCGCGATGCGGGTCGGAGTCTTCGATATCGAGTCGAATCTGGCCGCTGTCCTGCACGGGTTCGGCGCGCGTGTGATCGAGCATGACCTCAGGCGGGACGTCGGTGTGCAGGTTGGTATTGACCTCGCGCATGATGCCCAGTTGGCGGACCTGCTCGGCCAACGGCCGGAGCTCTTTTTCGAGTGCCAGGAAGTTGCCGTAGTCGAGCCGGCCGGTGGCCTGGATGAGGACCGAGGACCGCCAGCGGGGCTCGACCCCCCAGGGCAGCAGCTTGACATAACCGTAGGCGGCTGCCGCCGCCAGCGCGCACGCGGCCAGCAAGATCCACCACCGCTCGCGCAGTGTCCGCAGCGCCTCGGCAAGGGTCACTGATACGCCTCAGGCGACCGCCCCACGCCGCGTGCGCGGGATCTCGCCCAGTATCGGCAGTTGCAGCACCGCCTCGGCCTCCTGACGCGTCCGCACGCTCGGATCGACGTAGTCGACCAGAAACGCCAGACCGATCCCCACCAGCAGCCCGATGACCGTGCGCAGGGCGATCTCGCTGATCAGGCCCGGCACCGTGTTCGCGCGGTGCACCACCGGTGGGGTGACGATGACCATCTGGGTGTTGTAGGCGGTCAGCGCCTTGAGATAGATCGCCACGTGGGCCGGGTCGCTGAGAATGCGGCTGATCGACTTCGAGATCATGTCGCCTTCCTCGAACGTCGACGTGGTGAGCGTGATGTCGATGAACCGGTGCGTCTTTTTGGTGCGCGTGGCGTTCACGATCGTGATCGGATCCACGGTCATCGGCGTGCTGGCGGTGGCCATCTCGGCCGTGACCTCGTCGGCGAAGGCGCGGCTGGTCAACAACTCGCTCATGTCGTCGGCCAGATACTCGGAATCCAGATTCGAGTAGTACGTCGGGTCGTAGTAGAGCACCGCGTTCGGGTCCGGCGTGGGGATCGTGCTGACGGCCAGCCGCATGTCGGTCTTGTAGGCCGCCGCCCCGCGCAGGCCGACCGCCGTCGACGCGATCAACGCCACCACGGTGATGGCCGCCGGCAGCCACCAGCGGCGGCGAATGATGTTCCAGTATTCCCGCAGCTCCACGTTCTGCCCTCTCGATCGCGGTGAACTATATCCCAGCCTCAGGCTTACGTTCGGCACACCTCCGTTGTAAGCGCCGCCGAGGTGCACCTCAGGCTTACGTTCGGCACACCTCCGTTGTAAGCGCCGCCGAGGTGCACCTCAGGCTTACGTTCGGCACACCTCCGTTGTAAGCGCCGCCGAGGTGCACCTCAGGCTTACGTTCGGCACACATCCGTTGTAAAGCGCCGCCGAGGTGCACCTCAGGCTTGCGTTCGGCTCACCTCCGTTGTAAGCGCCGCCGAGGTGCACCTCAGGGTGCCATTTCGAGTCGCAAGAAGTGGTACCCGTGCTCCACGGCGCGTGCGCCGCGCGCGTCGACCAGCCAGACGCTGACCCGCGGCTGGTCGCGCAACACGACTTCGCGTACGCGCCCGGCATCGTCCGGTCCGACCTGGAGCGGCGAGTCCAGGACGACGAGCTCCTCGGTACCCGTCGCGAGTTCGGTGCGCGTGCGCGCATTCTGGAAGTCCGGCACGTACTCGCTGAACAGCAGCTCCGACCGGTACGCCGGGACATAGAACTGGAGTTGCCGGAAGATATCGTGCGCCAGCACCAGGGTCGTCCCAGCCGGCTGCTGGCGCACGAAGTCGACCTGCGCGCTGGTCGTCGCGTCGTGAGCGCGCAAGTCGGGCAAGCGTCCGGGCCCGACACCGCGGGCAAACGCCTGGAGGTTCCAGCCGACGATCACCACGCCGAGCAACGCGGCCACGCCGAGCCCCACCAGGCGTGGGCGAGGCAGCCACCGCC
>Ga0209166_10003430_pt1 | contig 11458 bp, 13 predicted proteins | sample Coa_R1_3_FD_187151 | JGI IMG/M metagenome (GOLD analysis project Ga0209166, IMG submission 187151) | Surface soil microbial communities from Centralia Pennsylvania, which are recovering from an underground coalmine fire - Coalmine... | ecosystem: Environmental > Terrestrial > Soil >... | reverse complement strand
GCCCGGGAACGAGTCGGATGGGAACGGGGTTTGCGCGTTGGTGAACTCGACGCCGCGGTGGACGAGGACCGCCAGCGCCGAGCCGGGGTGATGCGCCACGTACCACGCGAGGTCGGTCTGATGAAGGCCGTCGACCGAAAGCAGCAGCACGTGCTGCCCGCCGCCGTCGCCGGCTGACGCCGGGAGCGCCGTCGCCAGCGAACCCACCAGACCCACCGCGCCGAGTGCAGACAGAACGCGTAATCGCCAACGATGCATGCAGCCGTCTCCTCTAACAGGTGATCCCCCGATCACCGGGATTGCGACGGCTCGACGCTAGAAGTGACCGGTTATGGGCTCGGCAGGCTGCGCCTTAAGGGCCGGTTATCGGCTGAGGACGCTAGGAGAGATGCGACCTCGCGCGTGCGCGCGTGACGAAGCTGCCGAGAACCCCCGGCCAGCCGCCCGCGTACGAGTCGCGCGCCGCCGGGCCACGCTCGTCGCCGTAGGCCTCGAACCCGCGACGCACGAGCTCGACGCGGGTGCCGGCCGCAACAGGAACGAAGCGCACGTCGACCTCGGTGGGCGGGTTGCGCTCCGGCGCGACCATCCATTGACGAGGCTGCGCTCGGCGTTTCCCGCCTAGGCTTCGGCGACGGCGGCCGGCGCTCGGGTTTCTTCTTCCTCGTGAACGTAGCGGCCGCCCCGCAGCGCTGACGCCGCGGCGGCCACGAGGCTCGCCGCGATCGAGAAGCTCAGGACGAGCACCAGGCCGTGCTGAAAGGGTGCCGAGATCAGCGACGGGAAGAAGGTCTGGCCTGTGAGCCGGGCCGCGTCCGCCGGCGGAAGCTGGCCGAGCACAGGGCCGAGCAGGGTGGCCAGTGGGTTGTAGCCGAGGAAGGACGCGAAGAGGTAGCTGATCGCGGGCAGGCCGGCGAGATGATGCGCAACCGCGGGCGGGACCCCGTCAGCGGTAAGGCCGGAGTAAAGCGCCGCCGGCACTGTGGAGTTGAGCCCCACGATCATCAGCGTGAAGAACAGCCCGATCGACAGCGGCAGGCCGACGTTCATGAAAGTCACACGGATGCCCGAGGCGACGCCGCGGTGGCGCGCCGGCACGCTGTTCATGATCCCAACCGTGTTGGGAGAGGCGAACATGCCCATGGAGATGCCGTTGAGGAAGATCAGAAACGCGAAGACCGGGTAGCTGAAGTCGGCCGGGATCAGCATCAGGAGCGCGAACGAAACGGCCGACAGGAGCATCCCGCCCGTCGCGAACGGCCGCGCGCCGAAGCGGTCGGACAGTGTGCCCGACAGCGGGCCGGCGACGAGAAATCCAAGCGTGAGCGGGAGCATGTAGATCCCCGCCCACAGCGGCGTCTGTGTGTAGTCGTAGCCGTGCAGCGGCAGCCAGATGCCCTGCAGCCAGATCACGAGCATGAACTGCAGCCCGCCGCGCGCAACCGAGCCCAGCAGACCGGCGACGTTGCCTAGGGTGAACGCGCGGATCTTGAAGAGGTCGAGGTGGAACATGGGATCGGCGGTGCGCGTCTCCCAGTAGGCGAACAGCAGCATCACGACGATGCCGCCGGACACCAGCGCGATGACCTCGGGGTTGCCCCAGCCCATCGACGAGCCGCCGTAGGGCTGAATGCCGGACGTGACGCCGATGAGGATCATCGAGAGGCCCGCGGCGAAAGTGACGTTGCCGATCCAGTCGATGCGCGCGCGATGGCGGGTGCCTATCTCGCGCAGCTGCCAGAAGCCCCAGATCGCGCCGACGATGCCGATCGGCACGTTGATCAGGAAGATCCAGCGCCAGTTGTAGCTGGCGAGCACCCCGCCCACGACGATGCCGAGAAACGAGCCGCCCATCGCGGCGATCTGGTTCACCCCCAGGGCCAACCCGCGCTGGCTGGGCGGAAATGCGTCGGTGAGGATGGCGGCCGAGCTGGCCATCATCATCGCCCCGCCCACGGCCTGGACCATGCGCAGCACGATCAGCTCGATCGCGCCCGCGGCGCCCTGGCTCCAGACCGCCGAGAGCCCGACAGCGGAGACCGCGAAGATGGCGAACCCGAAGTTGTAGACCCGGGTGCGGCCGAACATGTCGCCGAGGCGGCCCGCCGTCACGACCAGCACGGCCGACACGACCATGTACCCCATCAGCAGCCACAGCAGGTAGCTGAAGTTCGCGGGGTCGAGCGGGTTGATGTTGATGCCGCGGAAGATCACCGGCATCGCGATGAGGATGCTCGTGGCGTTGACCGTCGCGATCAGCGTGCCGATGGTCGTGTTCGACAGCGCGATCCACTTGTAGTTCGCGCCGACAGGGCGCGCCGCCGTGCGGGCGGCGCCTGCAGACGAAGCCCTCACTCGGCGATCTCCTCCTGGGCGACCAGGGCGCGGGTCGTGGCGACCAGGCGGCGGAGCAGGTTCGTGAGCAAGCGGCGCTCCTCAGCGGCCATGGCCTGGAATGCCCGGTGCACGCCGCTGCCGCGGAACAGGGTCATCTGGCCGAGCAGCCTTTCGCCTTCGGGCTCGAGGTGGACCTCGACCACCCGGCGGTCTTCCGAGTTGCGGTGCCGGCTCACCAGCCCGCGCCGCTCGAGACGGTCGAGCAGCCGGGACATCGATGCGGGGGAGTGACCCACGCGGTCGCCAAGCCGGCCGGCGTTCTGCGGGCCCGCGCGAAGCTCGCGCAGCACCGACAGCTGCGTCAGCGTGATCTCGGCCTCCTGCCAGAGCCGGACCTGGATCGGCTCGGCCAGGGCCAGCGCCTCGATGTAGGCGAGCAGCGCCTCCTTGACGTCCGGGGGCGTGCTTACGCTCGCGGGATTAGTTGTCGCCACGACAATATTCTACAGCGCGGCAAATTCGCGCGCCGCCGCCGGCCTTCAGGCGGCCTCGGCTCGCCTCGCCAGGTTGGTCAGAAGCGTTCCGAACTCCTTGGAGACCTGCGGTCCCAGCATCCCGCCCATGACCGGCCCCAGCGGGCCTTTGACCGCGACCCACTGTCCGACCTTCGTCGTGCCGCCGGCAGGCTCGATCCGGCAGTTGAAGCGGAACGTCGTGCCGGGCACGACGCTGGTCTCCAGGGCGAAGCTGCGGCCGGGCACGACGTCGACGAGCTTCATCCTGTGATGCTGGCCGGCGCGCGTGTTCATCACGCCGGTGGTGCCGGACTGGAAGCCGCCCTGCCAGTCCATCGTCGAGACGTTGGGGTTCCAGTCGCCCCAAGTCGACATGTCCGACCAGATCTTCCAGACCTTGTCCGGCGACGCCGAGGTCTCGACCGAGGTGCCGTATTCAGCCATTTGGCGTGCTCCTGATGGGGGTTGGCGGCCGGATCGCTCTGTCTCTTGAAGCGACGAACGGAGCATGCCGAATTCGACGCCCCCGTGGACAAAAAAAGTGGTGCGGCCGCCGCCGGCCGCACCACTGAAGCTAGCTGGACGGAGCTAGGTGAGCCGGGCCGGTTCGCGCTTCACGAGGTGCACGATGCCCACCAGGACGCAGGCGCCGATCAGGGCCACGATGAACGAGATGATCAAACCCGTCGGCTGGGTACCGAAGATCAGGGAGAAGACGAAGCCGCCGACGAACGCCCCGACTATGCCGAGGACGATGTCCCAGATGATGCCGTAGCCGTGGCCACTCATGATCTTGCCGGCGAGCCAGCCGACGATTGCACCGAGGATCAAAAAGCCGATCAAATGCATGTTTCCAACCTCCGATTAATCCGCCTGCTGACGTAACCCGCAGCCCGAGGCGTGTACTCTCGTTTGCCTCCGGCCGGAGCCCGACATCCCGGCTGAACGGTCAGATGCCAAGTTCATACTTAACGGCCGCCCAGATGGATTCCTCCGATCAAGCCAGCCTGCGGGAGGTATTCGCCCAGCTCTTCGACGCCAACCCCCTGCCGAGCCTCGTGATCGACGCGCGGACCCTCCACGTCCTCGACGTCAACGCCGCGGCGATGGCGGCATTCGGGTATTCGCGCAACGAGTTTCGGGCTTTGAAAACGTCCGACCTGACCGTCCCGGAAAGCCAGGAGCAGGAGAGCCGGCTGCGGGCGGTGCGCGAGGCGCGCTCGCCCACGACGCGGTTCGGGCCACTCAACTACAAGAAGAAGGACGGCTCGATCATGCGAGCCACCGGCACCAGCTACATCGTCGAGTACGCCGGCCAGTCGATCCGCGTGGCGATGCTCGAGGACATCACGGAGCAGGAAAAGCTCGAGCGGCAGATGCGCCAGGCGCAGCGGCTCGAAAGCCTCGGCCAGCTCGCGGGCGGCATCGCGCACGACTTCAACAACCTGCTGGCGGTGATCCTGAACGTGACCGCGTCGTTGAAGACTCGACTTGGCCGATTCGAGTCCGAGGCGGACGGTGGCGAGGTCGTTCGCGACGTCGAGCGGATCGAGAAGGCGAGCCACGCCGCCAGCCGGCTGACCCGCCAGCTCCTGGCCTTTGCCCGCCAGGACGCGACTCCGCGCGTGGTCATCGACGTTGGCGAACAGATAGCAAGCCTGAGCGAGCTCCTCCGCCGGACGCTCGGCTCACACGTTCGCCTGACCACCGCGACCACGCCGGACCTCTGGCGCGTCTCGATGGATCCGGTCCAGCTCGAGCAGATCGTCATCAACGTCGCCGTCAACGCGCGGGATGCGATGCCGCAGGGCGGCATCCTCTCGATCAACGCCCGCAACTTCACCGTCGACGCCGCCTACGCCAGGACACGACCCGGGATGAAACCGGGCCGCTACGTGCAGGTGCAGGTCGGCGACTCGGGCAGCGGCATGGACAAGTCGACGCTCGACCGTGTCTTCGAGCCGTTCTTCACCACCAAGCCGGTGGGCCAGGGCACCGGGATGGGCCTCGCGACGGTGTACGGCATCATCAAGAGGCTCGAAGGCCACATCTCCATCTATTCCGAGATCGGTCGCGGCACCACCGTGACGATCCTGCTGCCGGCCAGCACCGAGGAGATCAGGGTCGAGGAACGGCCCGAGCCTGCACGTCGCCCGACCAAGAGCCTCACGGTGCTGCTCGTCGAGGACTTCGAGGACCTTCGCAACCTGTTCGTCGAGATCCTCACCGCGGCCGGCTATCGCGTGCTGCCTGCCCCGGACGGCGCGGCTGCGCTCGACCTCGCTCGCAACCACCCCGGGTCGATAGACCTGCTGCTGACCGATGTCGTCATGCCCAGCATGCTCGGTCCCGCGCTTGCGGCCGAGCTCAGAGCGGAGCGCCCGACCATGCGCGTCATCTTCATGTCAGGCCATGCCCGGCCCATGCTCAGCTCGACCGACACGCTGCCCGCGGGCACGCCGCTGATCCAGAAGCCCTTCATGGCCGACGAGCTGCTGGCCAAGATCGCGGAGGTAATGGCCCGCTAGCTAGAAGACGCCCGGTATGAAGCGGGCCCGGCGCCGGAAGGCCGCGCGGTAGGCGGCCGATTCGTCGAGCAGCCGCTCCTCGGCCGTGATGCGCTCGTAGAGCACCACGGCGTGGAACGTCGAGAGCACGACGGCCGAGATCCGAGCGCCTGCCACCAGGGGGATGGCGAGAAACTCCAGGACCAGCGCGAGATAGTTCGGATGGCGGATGTAGCGATACGGCCCGCTGACCACCGGCTCGAGGTCCTGCGGCACCGCGGCGTGCACGTTCCATTCGGCGCCGAGGCTGCGCATGCTCCAGACCTTGAGCGCGCTCGCGGCCACCAGCACGCCGGCCCAGCCCCAGCGCGGGCGCCGTCGGGGATGGCCCGCGACCTCGAGCAGCGGCAGCGTCAGCAAGGCGACGTGCAGCCCCACGAGCAGCGGATACGTCGAGCTCGCCGCCCGCGGGCCGCCGCGAATGCGCTCATGCTCGCGTGAGATCCTCAGCTCCTGCAGCCTGCCGGCGCCGATCGCGGCCAGCAGCAAGACGTACCACCGAGGGGGCATTTGCGAACGATCGTAGCCCTGGTCCGCTGCTCGCACCCCGAGCCGGTCGTCACCGTGACGGCGGCCTCGGGCGTGCTCGCGCTCGCCGCCGGACGAGGCGCCGGCACCGTGTGGGTCGTCCTCGCCGTGCTCGCCGGACAGCTCTTCGTCGGGTGGTCCAACGACTACCTCGACCGCAGGCGCGACTTCGAGGCGGGGCGGACGGACAAGCCGCTGGCCGCGGGCGCGATCGGGCCGCGCGCCGTGGCCATCGCCGCCGCCGTCGCCCTCGTGCTCGTCGTGCCCCTGTCTCTGGCCTCGGGCGTTCCCGCGGCCGCGGCGCACCTCACCGCCGTCGCGTCGGCGACGGCCTACAACCTGGGGCTCAAGGCGACCCTGTTCAGCCCCGTGCCGTATGCCGTCAGCTTCGCGCTCCTGCCCGCATTCGTGACCCTCGGCCTCACGCACGCCCACTGGCCGCCGGTCTGGGTCACGGCCGCCGCCGCGCTGATCGGCGTCGGCGGCCATTTCGCGCAGGCGCGGCCGGACGTCGAGCGCGACCGGCGCCAGCGCGTGATCGGACTTCCGCAGCTGGCCGGCGACCGCGCGTCGGCGCTGGCGGCGGCGGCTTTCCTCGCGGCCGCCGCCGTGACGATCGCCATCGGCACCCGAAGTCTCGTGCCGCTCCTCGCCGTCCCGCCCGCGATCGGGGTCGCGTTGACCCCCCCGGCGGTCGCTTTCCGGCTGACCCTGCTGACGGCGGGCCTGACCGTGCTGATCCTGCTCGTCAACGGCGGCAGCCTCGCCTCCCGTTAGATATGAGGATGGGGCCGGCCGCTGAAAGCGACGTCGTCGTCGTCGGAGCCGGCCCGGCGGGAGCGGCGGTGGCGACGATGCTCGGCCAGGCCGGCGTGCGCACGCTGCTTCTCGACCGCGCGACGTTCCCGCGCGACAAGCCGTGCGGCGAGGGGTTGATGCCGGCGGGCGTGGAGGTGCTGCGTTCGATCGGCGTGCCGGTCGACGCCATGCCGCGCCTCGAAGGCGTCTCGTACCGCGTACCCGGCGCCGGTAGCGCTGATGGGGTGTTCACGCAAGGACGGACCGGGCGGGGCGCGCGACGTCTGATGTTCGACCGGATGCTCGCCGAGCGCGCAGCCTCGACGGCGAACGTGACGGCGCGGTTCGGCTGCGAGGTGAAGGGCGTCGCCTTCGACAACGGCGCTGTGCGCGTCAGCACCGGCGCCGGCGAGGTACGCGCGCGGAATGTGATCGGCGCCGACGGGCTGCGCTCGCGGGTCGCGAAGTGGGTGGGGTGGGCGGGCGCGCCGCGCCGCCCGGGCCGCTATGCGCTCGTCGGCCACGCGGCCGCGCCCGGCCACCGGTTCGACCGAGTCGTGGTCACGCTGCTCGACGGCTGCGAGGTCTACGCGGCGCCGGCCTCGCACGACGAGGTGCTCGTCGCAGTGCTGGGCGGCAAAGACGGACTGGGGGGCGCCGGCGAGCGCGCCCGCGACGCCTACGCGCGACGCGTCGGCCAGGCGCATCCGGAGCTCCATATCGACGGCGCACCGGTCCACGGCGCCGGCCCGTTCTGGGTGCGGCCGTCGCGGGTCGCTGGTCGCGGCGTGTTTCTGCTCGGCGACGCCGGCGGCTTCCTCGACCCGCTCACCGGTGACGGGATGAGCGAGGCGCTCGTGGCCGCGCGGACGCTCGCGAACCTGCTTGCGGCCGGCCGCCCTGACGCCGCCCGCGCGTACAGCCGGTGGGAGCGACGCCAGTGGCGGCGGCGAGTCTTCGTCAGCCGCCTCGCGCTGTCGCTCACAGGCACGCCCTTGCTCGCGCGCCGAGCGCTGCGCAGCCTGCAGCGGCGGCCGTCGACGCTGAACCGGCTGCTGGACGTCAACGACGGCACGCAAAGCCTCTGGTCGCTCACGCCGCGAGACTGGGCGGCGCTGGCGGGCGTGTGATGGGCACGGCGTTCCTCTCGCTCGCCACAGCGCTGCCCGAGCATCGCCTCGAGGCGAAGGACGCGCTCGACCGGCTGGCCGGCTACTGGCCGGAGCTCGCCCGGCTCGAGGAGGCGGACGCGTCCCTGGGCACGCGCTACCTGTGCGAGCCGATCGAAGAGGTGCTCGCGCGCAAGGGCCTCGACGAGCTGCGGCGGAGGTACGCGACGCACGCCCGGCGTCTGGCGACCTCGGCGGCGCGCGCCGCGCTGGAGCGCGCAGGGATCGCCGGCTGCGATGTGGACCTCGTCATCACCGTCTCCTGCACCGGCTACCTCGTCCCATCGCTGGACGTCTTTCTCGCCGCAGACCTCGGGTTCAGGCCCGACGTGCTGCGCCTACCGATCACGGAGCTCGGCTGCTCGGGCGGATCGGCCGCGATCGCGATGGCGCACCGCCACCTCGCCGGCTTTCCGGACGACAGGGTGCTGGTGGTCGCGGTCGAAGTCCCGTCGCTGAGCTTTCAGCCTTCGGACCACTCGCTCGACAACCTCACCGCGTGCCTCGTCTTCGGCGACGGCGCGGGCGCCGCGGTGCTGGGCCGCTCGGGGCGCGACCGCTGTCTCGAGGTCGTGCGTGCCGCCTCGCACCTGGTGCCGAACACCGCCGGCGTGCTCGGCTTCGAGCTCCGGGACAGCGGCTTTCACGTCGTGCTCGACCGCCGGCTGCCCCGCGTGCTGCTGAAAGAGCTGAAACCGGTGGTGGAGCGATTCCTGGCCGCTGACGGCGCGCCGCCGCCTGACTTCTATGCGGTCCACGCCGCCGGGCCGCGGATCTTCGACGCCGTGCAGTCGGCGCTCCGGCTCGAGGACGGCGCCCTCGACGCGTCCAGGCGCACCTTCGCGCGCGTGGGCAACGCATCGTCGGCCGCGATCTTCTTCGCCCTCGAGGAGCTGATGTCGTCGCCGCGCCGGGGCGGCTCCGGACTGGGCATCGGGCTCGGCCCCGGCGTCAGCGTCGAGCTGATGCGGCTCGCCTGGCCTGCTTAGGCCGCGGCCTTCTCGATCCGCGGCGCCGCTCGCTCGAGCTTGCGGGCGGCCTTGACCTCCTCGTCACGGTTGGCCGTCAAGAGCCGCGCCGCGCCGCCGATCTTGAGCAGCGTCGCGCCGTCGATCAGGTCCCTGTAGCCGACCATCTCGTAGTGCTCGGCCTTGGTGGCCGCGCTGAGAATGACCGCGTCGCGGATCTCCGGGAGCTGTGCCTCCTCCATCATCCTCGACGCCTCTTCGATCAGGCCGCGCGCCCCGACGCAAGGCTGGCGCTGAGGGCTCGTTCTGATCGCCGCGAAAACCCGGTCGAGCCGGCGGATCTGTTCCGCGGTCTGCATCGCGTGCTCGTCGAGCATCGCCCTGAGCTTCTCGTCCGACGCCTCTTCCTGCATCAAGTGAAGCGCGTCGAGGAACTGATGCTCGGCGTCATACATGTCGGCGAGCTCGTGAACGAACTTCTCTTGCGCGTTGGTGATTGGCATGGCGACTTCCTCCTTGATGGCGATGTCGCCTTGGTAACGCGCGGGGCGCGGAATAGACCGGTCGCGAACGGCGCTTCTGGATCAGCATGACAACGCCGGCGGAATCGATCTACGACATCGAGATGCCGCGGCTCGACGGCAAGCCCGAGCCGCTATCCGACTTCCAGGGCAAGGTGGTGCTCGCGGTCAACGTGGCTTCGAAGTGCGGCAATACTCCCCAGTACGCCGGGCTCCAGTCGCTGTACGAAAAGTACGGCGAGCAGGGGTTCACCATCCTCGGCTTCCCCTGCAACCAGTTCTTCAACCAGGAGCCAGGCTCCGCGGAGCAGATCCAGCAGTTCTGCTCGCTGAACTACGGCGTGACCTTCCCGCTCTTCTCCAAGATCGACGTGAAGGGACCGAAGCAGCACCCGCTGTACGCCCTCCTCAGCGAGACGCCCGACGACTCGGGCAAGGCGGGCAACGTGCAGTGGAACTTCGAGAAGTTCCTCATCGGCCGCGACGGCCGCGTGATCAGGCGCTTCCGGCCCAAGACGCAGCCCGACGACCCCAAGGTGGTCGCGGCCATCGAGTCGCTGCTCTAGTCGACTCCCAGGGCCAGGAGCGGGACCAGGTTCGCCACGTCCGGCGTGCCGAGGCCGGTCACCGGGTCCCAACCCGGTCCAGCCGAAGAGCCGGCCACGCCGTCGAAGGTGTTGTTGCCCGTCGTGATGTCGTGCAGGCCGGTGGAGTAGCCGTCGCTCTTCGCCAGGTGGTACAGGCGGATGTTCAGCTGCGGCAGGCGGTGGCCGGCAGCCTGCTCGCTGAGCGCCGCGATGCCCGCCCACTGCGGGGTGCCGACGCTCGTGCCGCTGACCCTCGCGAAGCCGCTGGGCGAGAAGCCGAGGGCGATGATCGCGCCGCCGTATTTGTCCGCCGAGTAGGCGACGTCGGGCAAACCCCGGGCGCTGTTGTCGTCGATGAAGGGCGCCTGGTAGCCGGGGCGCCGGTAGATCGAGCTGAAGCCTCCGCCGCTGGCGCCGAACTGGTCATTCCAGCCCGTCTCCGAGACGTAGGCACCGGTGCGTGGGTCGATGATCAGCCGGGTGCCGCCGATGGCGGTGACGTCAGGGTCCGACGCCGGGGTGGTCGCGGTCGGGATCGTCAAGGCGGCGCCGCTGCCGTCGCAGCTCTGGTTGGTGGCGCCGAAGTCACCTGAGGCGGAGACGAGCGTGATCCCGCGGGATGCCGCGCGCTCGAAGGCCGCGTGCTCGGCCCCGAGGAGCGCGGGGTCGGCGCAGGACTCCGACTCGCCGAAGCTCATCGTGATCACGTCGCCGAGCTGGTGGTCGATGGCGAATTCGGTCACCTTCAGCAAGTCCGTGTCCTGCTCGCTCTTCGCGAGCACCAGGACGAGGTTGGCGTCCGGGGCCACGACGTGCGCCCACTCGACGTCCAGCGTGATCTCGACCGCCCAGCCGATCTGCAGCGCGGAGGGGGTGAACGGGGTCCTGCCCTGTGGGTAGAGGACGTCCAGGTTGGCGGGCGCCAGTTGCCAGGTGGTGTCGAAGCGGGCGAGGTCGTGCTGAATCAAGGGGTCGGAGAACGCGTCGACGATGACGATGGTCTGGCCGGCCCCCGTGACGCCGGAGTCGAGCAGGGGCTGGATGTCGTAGGCGGCGCGGACCTGGGTCGGGCTGTAGCAGGGCATTGCCGCGCCGGGCAGCTGGCAGGACAGGTGGACGGCACCCAGCTCCTGGACGTCGCCGAGCGGCTCGTAGTTCGAGAGACTGCCGACCGCCGGGGTCATGGCGTGCGTGGCAATGGGCGCGGCGGCGCCGCCGAGGAGCAGGGGCAGCGCCAGCGCGGCCGCCGCCAGGCGTGCGTGGACCTTGTGACCAGCCGATCTCACCGTTACCAAACCCCTCTCCTTGCGGGCCTACCACCCGGCCCCGGGCGAATATGAGCGCAATGCTAGGGTGCGCCGGGGCTAATTGATGCGAGTTATCGCAAATTGCCCGTTCGGCTAAGGGCCGTCGACTTTCGGCCGCGCGAGCACGACCGCCGGCGCCCGTCGCGGAGCCGGCCGTTTGC
>Ga0209166_10003429_pt1 | contig 11460 bp, 7 predicted proteins | sample Coa_R1_3_FD_187151 | JGI IMG/M metagenome (GOLD analysis project Ga0209166, IMG submission 187151) | Surface soil microbial communities from Centralia Pennsylvania, which are recovering from an underground coalmine fire - Coalmine... | ecosystem: Environmental > Terrestrial > Soil > Unclassified... | reverse complement strand
GGCACTGGGCCGAGCACCATCCCACCCCGGAGTTCCTGAGCCACGCGGCCGGGACGGACGAGAGCGCCGTCCGGCACCGGGAGCTGCTCGACCGGGCGCACCCGGGGTGCGCCGCTTGCGAGGAGCACCTGCTTCGGCTGGCCGGACCCGACCCGGACCGCGTCGACGCGTTCGCCCCGCCCGACGACATCGACCTGGCCTGGCTGGCGTTCCAGCCGGTGGAGGTGGTCCGGCGGCTGGACACCGACCCCCGGACCGCCCGCCCGCTGCACATCCGCGGGCGGGCCGAGGACCGGTCCATCACCGCCGAGCCCTACGGCGGGCGCGACTGGCGGATCACCGTCCGGGATCCCCGCGCGCGACACGCGACGGTATGGATCGGCTGGACGGGCCGGCAGATCACCCAGCACGCGGCGGTGTTCGAGAACGACCTGGCCGAGATCGACGCCGAGGCGCCCGAGGAGGGAGCCCGGCCGCAGCGAGTGCGGGTCCGGATCACCGATCCGCCGGTCCCCCCGTAGCCGGCGGCTGTGCACCATTCCCGGCACATACCCGGATCGCCCACCGGAAAGCCGCTGTGGCTTACGATTGAGCTGGCTTCGGTTCCGATCGGAAATCCCTCTTGTACATCTACGCCGAGTTCAAAGTAGAGATCCGTCGCGGACGCGAGGGCAGGCACGGCCACCGGGTGACGGTGGAGTGCGAGAAGCCGGACGGCGGCCGGGTCGGCCCCACCGATGCTCAGCCCATCACTACCTCGGTCACCAGGCTGATACCCGCGGCCAGTGCCGAGCAGCGGATCGATCTGGGCGAGGAACTGGGCCAGTGCATGTTCCCGCCGCGGGTGCTGGCCGCCTTCACCGAGACACTGCGCGGGCTCGACGCCGGCACCGGGATCCGGGTCCGGCTGCTATGCGTGGATGAGGAGATGGCGCGCTGGCCGTGGGAGCTCGCGCGCATCGCGGTGCCGGCCAAGGCCCGGCCCGGGTACTTGTTCCGGGACGAGCGGTTCTCCCTGGTCCGGACGGTGATCGACCACCGCCCGGCCGCCCAGCCCAAGGAGCGGCGCAAGCTGGTCATCCTCACCGTCGACGCCACCAAGGTGCTGGACGATCAGGAGCTGGAACCCGACTTTCCCGAGCAACTGGCCCACGCCGCGCCGCTGCAGCGGCTCGACCTGTCCCATCCGACCCGCAGGAGCATCGACGAGCTCATCGACCAGGTGGTCGACGGCGAGGATCCGCTCGACATCTTTCACTTCACCGGGCACGGCAGGCCGCCCCGCGACGGCCAGGCCGGGGCGCTGGTGCTCTACCGCGACCAGGACACCGGCAGCGAGCACTACCGGGGCGACGAGCTGGCCAGGCAGCTATCCCGGGCCGGCACGTCGCTGGCGTTCGTCAACGCGTGCTACACCGACCAGGCGGCCTCCGCCTCCGGCGACGGGCCCGGCATCGCCCAGTCGCTGACCGGCATCGTGCCGGTGGTGATCGCCATGCGGGACGCAGTGCGGGACCGGGACGCCAAGGACTTCGCCGAGACGTTCTACCAGTGGCTGCTGAACGGCAGTACCGTCGACGAGGCGGTGGCCAGGGGCCGGGCCGGCCTGGACGAGTCGCTGCCCGGCTGGGGTTCGGTGGTGCTCTACAGCCGGGCCAGCAGCGGCCGGTTCCTGGAGCCGATGCCGGCAGCCGCGCCGCCGGCGGACCGGCGGCCGCCCGGTGACGGGATCCGGCGCTGGGCGATGATGGCTGGCGCCCAGGGATACTGGCAGGTCATCCCGGGCGAGGCCGGCCCCGAGCTGCGACGGGTGGAGGACGCCACCAAGGCCGACATCAGCTACCTGCGCCTGGTGCACGCGTCGCTGGCGCTCAGCGGCGACGCCCGGGTGGTGGCCCAGGTCAACCGGGACCGGCTCGCCCTGGCCTGGGTGGACCGGGTGCGGCCGCGGCTCGACCGGTGGCCGCGGCCGTTCGAGCTCGCCCTGGACGGCCCGGAAATACGTCTGCTCGCGGTGGCCGTGGACTACGGTGACGAGGTGGTATGCGTACTGAGCACCGATAAGGCCACCTACCGGGTCGACGTGGCGCCGATGGCCAGGCCGCTGGTGACCCCGCTGTTCGAGGAGCCGACGCGTTACGCGACGATCGTGGCCGGCCAGATCGACACGGTGGACTCGGCCGGGCGGGCGCGCGGCTGGGACGTGAACCAGGACCGGTACGGCATCGCGGAGGTCAGCTCGCTCGACGGGGCCCGCTCGGGCGGGCGCGCGGTCTACGCGCTGGCCGGACGGGACGAGGCCGGACGGCCGATCGTGGCCAAGAGCGGCTCCGCAGGCACGCTGGTGGTCTGCCTCGGTACCGCAGCCGACGAGGTGGTGGTCGTCCGGCCGCTTTCCGCGGCCCAGGTGCCGGGCGAGATCTTGCTGAGCACCGACGGGCACATCGAGCGGGCCGGCACGTGAATCGGGTCGCGCTGCTGCGGGACGTGTCGGCCGAGCTTCGCCACCGGCGTCTGGTGTGGGCCGGGATCAGAGGCGACGACGCCGAGCCGCTGGCCGATCTGCCGCAGTTCGAAGGCGCGTACACGATCATCAACGCCTACTCCAGGAGGCTGTCGGTCGACGGCCAGGCCTACGAGGACCTGACCGGCGTCCGGGTCGACCTGGAGACATGGGACATCGACGATCACCTCGACGCGCCGGAGACGGCCAGGTTCCGCCGGGTCATGCTCCAGGCGCTGTCGGTGCCCAGCGCGCTGCTGCCCTACCGCCCGTCCAGCTTCCTGTCCGCGATCTACTTCGCCAGGCGGGACCGCTGCCTGAACCTGGGCCTGTTCGGCGGGCACCAGGCCGCGTTCGAGCACAAGCCGTGGGTCGAGGCGTCGCTGGCCGATCTCGGCGTCCGCACCATCCCGTGGACCTACGTGGCCGACGAGGAGCAGCTGCGGACCGAGGAGATGCTACGGCGCGGCCCGCTGATGCTGCGGCGCAGCCGGACCTCCGGCGGTGAGGGCATCGTCCGGGTGGACGACGCCGGGCAGGCCAGGCTCCAGTGGCCGCGGGTGGCCGAGGCGTTCGTCAGCGTGGCTCCGTTCCTGTCCGGCGGCGTGCCGGTCAACGTAGGCGCCACCGCATGGCACGACGGGGTGACGGTGCACTACCCGTCGGTCCAGCTGATCGGGATACCCGACTGCGTGACGCGCCCGTTCGGCTACTGCGGCAACGACTACGGGCGGGTCAAGGACCTCGGCCGCGCCATCCTCGACCAGATCGAAACGGCCACCGTCACCGTTGGAAACTGGCTGCGCGGCTACGGTTACCGCGGCACGTTCGGCGTGGACTTCCTCGTGCACGACGGGGTGGCGCTGTTCACTGAGGTCAACCCGCGCTTTCAAGGCTCGACGCATGCCTCGTGCAAGCTCGCCATCGACGCGGGCGAGAGCTGCCTGATGCTCGAGCACCTCGCGGCCATCATGGGCATGTCCGCACCGCCGCAGCGCCCGGTGGCCGAGCTCGCCGCCGAGGCGCCCCCGCTGGCGCACTTCGTGGTGCACTGGGTCGGCGAGCAGGCCGAGCGGCTGGATCCCTCGCCGCTGGTCCGGCTGGCCATGGCGACCGGGCGGTCCATCCGGGCCGAGGTGCAGACGCGGCCGGCGCTGCTCACCGAGCGGGGTGCCGCCGTCGCTCGCATTGTCTGCCGGGAGTCGGTGACACAGACCGGGTTCGAACTGACGCAGCCTTGGGCCGGGGTAGTTTCGACCTGGAAGGCCGGCGCTTCCGTGGCTGCTTCTGCGGCCGCGGCCGGACCGCTGAATGCGGAGCAAGTGATGACGCCAGGATCCTTGGGGGGCTAGATGAGGCAGTTCAAAGCCCGGCGAGAGCCACGTTCCGGGACCAAGACCTTCTTCGAGCACGGGCGCGATGAGTACCTCGCGGCGAAGGTGCCGGCGTGGGTGGAGCCGCGGCGGTTCTGCAACGCGCTGGAGGAAATCCACGCGCCGCTCGGCCCCCTCTACAAGCGCAGCGGATACCCCTGGATCACCCTGGTCCTGGGCAGCGGCTGCCTGGAAGCCGGGCACGACATCAGCGGTACCCGGATCCGCGACGTGCCGGCCATCGTGCAAGGACTGCTGGCCGACGCCGACCCGCTGCCCGACGGGACGAACGCCGCGAAGCTGGCTGGCGCGTTCGCGGCTTCGCTCATCGCCGACCGGCTGGGACCGCCGGGGTCCCGGGACGGCGGCGACGACGGCGACCCGGCGGCCGGGCCGGGCGAGCCCGGCCAGCGCTTCGGCGGCTCGTTCGACACCACGACCGACCTGAAGACGGCCAAGCTCCTGCTCTGCGCCGCACTGCTGACCCGCCTGTACCACCTGGCCAGCGCGGCCGCCCCGGACGCGCTCAGTCGAAGCGGTCACGACCGGGTCGTCCTGCCGATCGGCCGGGCCGGCTCGGCCGAGCTCGAGACCGACGCCCTCCAGCCGGTCCTGGTCCTGCTCGAGGAGCTGATCAGCTCGGCCAAGGAGAACGGGCACGACACCGGGGACACCGTCCTGCATCAGGCGCTGACTACGATCGACAGCTCGCTCAGCCCGCGGGGCCACCATTCGTCGCTGCGGGTGGCGGACATCCAGCTGCTGACCGAACTGTGCTGGTATTCGCTGACTCAGGGCACCTCGGTGTATCCGGGCTGGAACGACCTGCTGCTGCACCTGAGCACGCGGACCTCCCCCGCGTTGTTCGACCGGTGGCTGCCCCGGCCCGCCTTCGACGACATCGATGCCGCCTGCCAGTTCGTGGAGCAGCGCTACGCGGCCACGACCCGGTTGTCCTGGAACGAGCTGGAAGACGACGACGAGACCGACCGGGAACGTTTCTACGCGACGGTGGCCGCCATCTTGCGTCAGCAGGCCGCCCTGCGCGAAGGCTTCCTGCAGTCCTCGCCGCTACAGCCGCCCATCGCGTCGGCCTTCGTCACGTCGTTCGACCTGGAGCTCGAGATGGCCATGTGGCGCTCGAGCACCGAGCCGTTCGTGGTCGCGGTGCCGATGAACCTGCTGCAAGACGTGGCGGAACCCGCCTCGTGCCTGGCGTCGGTGTGCTGGCTGGGCTGCCTGATCCGGCCCGACCACGACCTTCCGCTTGAGGATCAGCTGGAGCGGCTGCGCACCCCGGCCGAGGCGGACTGGTTCCTGCTCAACGGCGACACGGCGTACGAGCTGGCCTACGGCAACTACCCGGTGGTGGTCAGGCTCAGCGGATCGCCCCTGATGGGAGCACCGCGGCTGTGGACCGAGGACGGCAGCGACTGGAACGACCTGTGCCGACGGCTGCTGAAGGACTACCATATCGACCTGCCGAGCGAGCCGCCCGACCCCAATGAGCCCGAACTGCGGATGGCGCACGTGGCCCTGCTCGATGAGTACTCGGCCATGCAGCACGCGGCGTCGGAGTTCCTGGTCTACCAGCCCGACCGGAGCAACGAGCGGGTCCGCCAGGGGCTGCCCGCCGCGCTGTTCGGGACCCGGGGCTCGGCGTTCGCCAGGTTCTGGATGATGATGGGGGTCCAGGTCAGCGACAGCAGCATCCGCTACCGGTTCGCCTCGCAGATGACGGTGCCCACCAGCATCGACGGCGAGTCGGTCAAGAAAGCCCCGAGCCCGAGCCGGGCCGGGCTGGTGGTCAACTGGCGGACCGACGACACGGTGCGCGACCTGCTCGGCTGGTACAACTTCGATGTCGTGACCGACCGCTGCGAGAACTTCCAGGTCGATCTCCAGCACTATCTCCGGCACCTGCAGAGCACCACCCACCGGCCCGCCGCGCGCAAGAGATGTGAGCTGACTTGATCACCCTTGAGCAATGGAAGAAGAACTTCCTCGACAAGGACACCTGCCCGTGGCGAGGTCCCAAGCCGATGGAGCCGGGCGATGACGACCTTCTCGTAGGCCGGCAGGACGACCGCGATCGCTTCGCGCATGAGGTGCTGACGCACCAGCTCGTGATCCTGCACGGCGAGTCCGGAGTCGGAAAGTCATCCCTGCTCAACGTGGGCCTCGTCAGTGATCTTACCGAACGCGGCTTCCAGCCGGTCGTCTGCCGCAACTGGACCAGGGAGGCGGGCAGCCCGGACCGCCCGGAGGACTTCGTCGCGGCCAAGGTCGCGACCGAGCTGCGGTCCCTGGGCATCAACGTCACCGAGGCCGCGCCGCAGTCCATGGTGGAGCAGCTCAACGCGAACTACGGCGAGCTGGCGGTGCTGGTGCTCGACCAGTTCGAGGAGCTCATCCGGCACCAGCGGCCGTTCTTCAAGCGAGCCATGGACTGGGTGGTCGAGCTCAACAGCAGGTACGACATCCACGTCGTGATCTCGCTGCGCTCGGAGTACGTGCACCGGCTCAAGGCGCTCAACGCGCAGATCCGGCCGTTCTCGATGTCGACCTTCGAGCTGGAGGCGCTGACCGCGGCCGAGCACATCCGCGACATCATGGCCAGCGGCAACCCCGGCCGCTTCGGCAGCGCGGCCTCGCTGCGCACGCAAGACGCGGTCCCCGACCCCGCGGGCCTGGCCATCACCCTCGAGGCGATCGAGCTGGTGCTTGGCGAGTGGAACACCACGCAGGAAACCGAGTTCCGGTCCGCGGACGTCGGGCTGCTGCACCTGCAGGGCGCGCTCTACGCGCTGCACGCCCGGGCCAAGCCCGGCGGGACCGCCATCCGGGCCGAGCACGTCCGGCAGATGATCGCGGCCGCCGCCGAGCGGCACCGGGACATCTTCACCCTCGGCCTGATCGAGTCGGTGGCCCGCAAGCTCGACCTGTGCGAGGAGGCCTGCCGCGACGAGGACCAGGCGAGCAGCCTGGATGAGTTCCTCATCGCCGGGACCCGCGAGGCGGTGCGGCGGACCGCGGCCCACCTGTCCAGCGGCGGCTTCAAGCTGGACCGCGAGGCGTGGGACCTGGCTCAGCTGGCGCTGCAGCGGGAGCTGCGGATCCTCAGCGAGATCGAGCCGGACGCGGCCGAGCGCGCCTTCCGGACGATCTACGGTCTGGGCAGCACCGTCGCCCCGGCCGCCGCCGGTGCCGTCGACCTGCTCAGCGTGCCGCGCGCCGTGGTCGCGGCCGCGGCGGGCCTGAGCGGGCTGGCCGACCCGGCCCAGAGCTCGCCGCTGGCCGAGCTGGGGATTCCGGTGTCACCGTGGGAAGCCGACCCCGAGGGCCTATCGGCCGGGCCGATGTTCGGCTACCCGGTGCCCGAGGTGGCCGTCGAGGAACTGCGGCGCTTCGCCTTCGCGCTGGAGTGGCTCACCACCTCCTCACTGATCAGGCCGACATCTCCCGCGGTGGACTGCACGATGCTCTCGCTGATCCACGACGGGTTCGGCGAGGCACTGGAGAACTGGGCCGATTCCGAGCGCACCGGGCCCGCGGCGGCGCTCGTGCTGCTGACCGGGGCACAAGGCGACATCTTCGACTGGGCGCGTACGGACGGCGAGGAGTACTGGCCGCAGTTCGACGGCGCGGGCCGGGACCGGACCATCGTCAACCTGCGCTGGTACAGCTGCCGGGTCACCGCCCGCTTCCGGCACATCGTGTTCGCCAACTGCGACTTCCGGGGCACCCGCTTCGAGAACTGCTCGTTCGAGGGCACCGTGTTCGTCAACTGCCTGCTGGACGGGGCGATGTTCGGCGACTGCGACATCATCGGTCCGGTCGTCAGCGCGTCGGCCAGCGTGTACGACCAGGAGGGCATGCCGTCGTTCCGGCTGACCGGGCTCGGCGCGTCGACCCGGGCCGCGCTGAGCCACTACCGCGGGGAGGACTTCTCCGGCGCGGTCTACTCGGTCACCTCGGGCATCCCGGTGACGAACAGGCTGGGCGGCCGCACCAAGCTGCTCGACTGGGCGCCGCAGCACGGCGGCCTGACCATGTACGGCGGCCGGCTCAGTTCGCTGATGGTCCGCAGCGGACGGTTCCGGGACGGCGGCGAGCTCGCGTTGCGGCATATCGCCGGGTCCTCGCTCGACATCACCGAGCAGGGGCCCGCGAAGATCCAGATCTTCGGCAGCTCGATCCGCGGGCTGTCGATCAGCCGGCGGCTCGGCGTTCCTGAGGAAGACGGCGAGATCGACCTCACGGTCAAGGGTTCGGTCCTGGCCAATACGTGGTTCGACGAGGGCCTGACCGGGACGGCGCACTTCGACAACAGCGTGGTGTGGCAGTTGCTGAACGTCAGCGAGCGCAGCCGCTACCGGGTCACGCTGGAGAACTGCACCCGGTACGGCGCGGTGAACATCGAGGAGAGCGCCGATGCCGGGCCAAAGGCCGATTTCGCCGAGCACGGCATCGCCGACCGCGGCGAGATCGTGCACCAGGCCCGGCTGATGGCGTACCGCCGTGAGCCGGCCATGGTGGAGCTAGACGAGACCCGGGATTAGTAGCGCCTCGATCAGGGCCATCCGGACGAACAGCGCGTCGTCGCTCTGCTGGAACATCCGGACGCGCGGATCGGAGCGCGCGGTGGTGGCGATCTCGTCGATGACCGGCATCGGCGACAGCACCACCGCATCGGGCCGCAGCGCGGCCAGCGCCTTGCGATCCACCCGCAGGCGCGCCCGCCCCGGTTCGTCCAGCGCGCCGTGCGGGATGCCTGCTACGTAAAGGACATCCACGTCATCGACGTCCCACGGCGCGCGGTCCCCGGCGCGCTTAGCGTCGGGTCCGGCGTCGTCGGGTGCGTCGGCGGTCAGGCGGGGGTCGGAGATCGCCACCAGGTGCCGGGGCGGAAAGCGCGCAAACAGCCGCAGCAGGCTGCGGACCGCGCGCATCCGCAGGTCGCCGCAGATGGCCACGGTCAGCTCGGAGACCGGCCCGCGGGCCTGTTCGATCGCGTACAGGTCGATCAGCGCCTGGGACGGGTGCTCGCCGCGGCGGCCCGTGTCGCCGCCGTTCAGGAAGCTGCTGACCAGCAGCGGGCACAGCTGCGCGGCGTCGTCGAGCGGCCGGCCGGGACGGGCGACGATCAGATCGACGTTGCCGCTGACCACGCGCAGGGTGTCGGCCCAGCCCTCGGGCGGCGCGGCCGCGGTCCCGCGGCGCTCGGCAATGTCGATGGGCTGCCCGCCTAGCCGGGCCGCCGCGGCCGCGAAGCCGACCCGCGTCCGCAGGGAGGTCTCCAGGAACAGCAGACCGACGAGCGGCGGCCGGGCCAGTTCGCTGGACGCGCCGGCCCGCAGGCCGGTCGCGCGCGAGAGGATATGCCGGATCTCCTCGGTGCCCAGATCGTCGACACCTACGATCACCCGGTTCGGCGCGGGCGTCAGACCATCACCGGCCTGCGGTAGCGGTAGGGCGAGCCCGGCGCGACGAAGCTCAGCGTGTTGTGCGTGCACGGCGGGCAGTCCGGGCCCAGCATGATCCCGTGGCTGGCCGCGACGTCCACCGCGCGTAGGTAGGTCTCCTCGAGCTCGGCGGCACCGGAGGGCTTGCGGTCCCGTAGCGGCGTGGCCGGGTCGGGCCGGAACGGGCTCAGCACCGGGACCCCACCCCGCTGGGCGACGGCCCCCACGCCGGCCAGCGTCATGTCCATGGGTTCCAGGCCGACCATCAGCATCGAGCGGACGCGGCCCGGGCCCAGCGTCTCGGCACCCTGCGCGATGAAGTCCAGGTAGAAGTTCAGTCCCTGGTTGTACTTGTTGCGCATGACGTCTTTGGCGTGGGTTTCGCTGAACACCTCGATGTTGATCGAGATCTCGTTCACGCCCAGCTTGTCCAGCAACTGCAGGTCGAGCAGGCCGGGCAGCGGCACCATCATGATGTCGACCTTGGTGTCCGGGAACTCGACCAGCACCCGCCGGTACAGCTCCTGCATGAAGTCGAAGTCCGGCCGTTTGGGCGTGCCGCCGGAGATCAGCATGTGGTGCGCGGGCTGGCGCTCATCGGCGATCGCGATGCGGGCCGCCTCGAGCAGGGCGTCGATCGGCTTGGTGCCGTACACGTCGATCGGGTCGTCGTACGGGATGTTGCAGAACGTGCAGGTCATGGCGCACCCTCGCACCGGTGACAGGCGCGCGCGGTCGCCGTGGGTCACGACGAAGTGGTTGAGCGGGCCGAACTGCCTGGATTGCCCGTGGTAGAGCGGCGGCGGCCAGAACCGGGCCGGGCTGGCCAGCCCGGCGCCGTGCACGCACAGGCCGTCCACGCCGTAGTCCAGGACGAACCGCGAGCCGGAGACGAAGTTCGGGTTGTGGTCGTTGATCGGCGCGTTGACCCACACGTCGTCGTCGAGCTCGAGGATCAGGCCGGTCGTCGAGGCGTAGTCGGCCGGGGTGAGATCGCTCTGGGCGGTGGCCTCGCGCAGGGCCTTGCGGGCCAGCGGGGAGATCTCGAGTCCCTCGGCCAGCAGCTGAAACTTCAGCCGCTGCGCCGCACTCAACGTCGTTGACATAGGCATCGGTCCGAACGTGCTCGGTTACTACTATGGAAAATCACTGCACTGCACCTTGTCTACGGCAGCGCTGGGAAGGGGGACCCATGCCGCAGCCGGACCCTCCGCTCCACGACGAGGTCATCGCCGCGATGCTCGCTCGGCGCAGCATCAGGGAAGGGTTCGACGGCCAGCCTATCCCCGGCACGGTTCTGCGGGAGATCGTTCGGTGCGGCCTGGCGGCCCCGTCGTCCAAGAACGCGCAGCCGTGGCGGATGCACGTCGTCACCGACCGCGCGACGCTCGGCGTGCTGGCCGACGCGGTCGAGAAGGCCAAGGGCGTGGATGAGTACGTGCCGCACGATCCGGCCACGGGGCGGCCGCGGCTGGCCTACGTCTCCACCGTGCGTGAGTCGGCGCAGGTGCTGCGGGAGGTGGCGGCGGCGATCTTCATCGAGAACCGCGGCCTGTTCAGCGACGGCCGCGCCGGGCTGATCGCCGCGACCCGCCCGGCGCTGGCCGGATCGCTGGTGGGCTTCGGCCTGGAGATGATCGGCATCGGGGCCGCGATCGAGAACATGTGGCTGGCCGCCGAGGCGCTCGGCGTCCGGGTCGCGTTCATGGGCGACGTGGTCATCGCAGAGGACGAGATCCGCGCCGCGCTCGGCATCGCCGGCGATCTGGCGGGCGTGCTCGCCCTCGGGTTCAGCGATGCGCCGCTGCCGCCGCGCCGCCAGCGCCTGGACGAGCAAGATGCCGACCACGTCGTCTGGCACGAGCCGCCCAGCTAGGGTTCTTAAAGGACGATGCTGAGTGCGGTGAAGCGCGCGGCCAGGTCTTCGACCCACTGTGGTGGCGGCGGCCCTGTTCAACCCGTGGTTTCAGGGAGCGGCGTCTCCTGGGAGTCACGTCGCCGGTGCGGGCGGTTGGGTCAGTGCGGCGATGCACGCGGTGAGCAGGCGCCGCATCTGATCTTGTTCGCTGACATCCAGATTGGCGAGCATGTCTTGCTCGACGCCGCGAACCGCGGCACT
>Ga0209166_10003427_pt1 | contig 11461 bp, 11 predicted proteins | sample Coa_R1_3_FD_187151 | JGI IMG/M metagenome (GOLD analysis project Ga0209166, IMG submission 187151) | Surface soil microbial communities from Centralia Pennsylvania, which are recovering from an underground coalmine fire - Coalmine... | ecosystem: Environmental > Terrestrial > Soil >... | reverse complement strand
AATGAAAAGTCATGCCACAGTATCTGGTTTGTAACTACATCCCCGACAACTTCGACCCGTCGAGCGTAACCGAAGCGATGATGGAAGAGATCCACGCGCTTAACCGTGAATTGATTGCTGCCGGCGCCAGGAAGTTCGCGTGCGGCATTGCCCCGCCCGCCAAGGCGAAGACGGTGCGAAAGCAGCGCGACGGCAAGGTGCTCGTCACCGACGGGCCGTACGCCGAGACCAAGGAGCACATGGGCGGATTTTGGATACTGGAAGCCGCCAACATGGATGAGGCGCTCGCATGGGCGAAGAAGGCGGCCATCGCCTGCGATGTGCCCGGCGAGGTGCGCGAGCTGCTTTTCTACCCGGCTCCGGAACAAGGGGCCGGCGGAAGCAAGTAAACAAGCGTGCCGGCGCAGTCCCAACTGGAAGTCTATAAAAGAGGAGAAGGGCAATGAAGTACATCTGTTTGGGATACCTCGAGCCAGGAAAATTCGAAGGGATGACCGAAGACGAGCGGCACCGAACGTTCGACGAATGCTTTGAGCACAACGACCATCTGCGGGCCAGCGGACATCTGGTTGCCGAAGTGCCGCTTCAGCCTCCGGAGACCGCGTTGACCTTGTACTGGAAAAACGGCAAAGTCCTGACGACGGATGGCCCCTATGCGGAAACCAAGGAACAGCTGGGCGGCATTCAAATCCTGGAGGCGCGAGACCTCAATCATGCCGTTCAGCTTGTGTCCCAGCAACCAGGATTTAAATTTGGACTTGGACCGATTGAGATACGGCCGGTTGCGGATTTGAGCGAAATCATAAAGCAGAGCGAGCGGCGGCGGCGAAAGGATGCCTCGTGATGAGGGCAGCCATGAACGCAAGGTGGCGGCACGTTCAGATAGATACTCGAAATGGCGAGCCGCCGGCGCTACGGAGCCTCAACTTTTCTGGCAATCTGCCGATAGAAGACAATGGGCCTTGCCCTCAGCCATGCCTACGGTCGAGCAATACGCCGCCTCCATTGTGGAGAAGTATCACATTGTGGCCGATAACGGATCGCCTTCGCACCGGGCCGCCGATGAGATCATTCCCCTGCTGAAACAGTGGGGAAAGCAATATCTGCTGGGGATTACGCTTTCCGGGGCTTACGCGAAGAACACGGCGATTACGCTCTCGTCACAAGTGGACGTACTGATCGCGCTCAGCCCGGTGCCGAACATGGAGATGAAGAAAATCTTCTGGAGCCTGTTCGAGTTTTTGAGTGACCGGAACCTGCGGCCCCGAACCCGCGACGTCTCAGTGCAGGTGGAGTGCAAGGGGCTTTGGATCGACTTGATCCCGGCGTGCCGAGACAAGGGATCATCGGGGAACCAGCTGTTCAACAAGAAGCTGGACGCCGCGGTGTCTACCGACGTGGCGCGGCACATTCACCTGATCGCCAACTCGGGGCGGCAGCAGGAGATTTGCGCGCTGAAGATCTGGCGGGCGCGGCAATCCCTGGATTTTCCTTCGTTGTACCTGGAACTGACGGTGCTGCAGGCACTGGAGGATGAGCGTTTTGGGCAGCTTGCCGACAATGTTCTGACGGTGCTGCGCTATCTGGGAAGCCGGTTCGAGCAAGCCAAAGTTTGCGATCCCGCGAACGCGAGGAACGTTCTTTCAGACGATCTCTCGGAGAGCGGCCGTCAGGCGATTGCGAAAGCCGCGCGCAATGCGCTCTACGATGAGAACTGGAAGAAGATCATCTGGTAGGATAGTTCGCGCCGCGTTAGTCCATACAACTTGATTTAACCTTTGCTCGATTAGAAGTGCCGCTAAGCTCGGGTTATCAGGTTGGCGTCCCCAAAGCATAACCGCGCTATAAGAGACGTTACCTTCCATAGAGCCTTTCGAAAGCGGGACTTTCTTCTCCTTGAAACCCTTCCACTGCCAGAATAGGTTGAGGCAAGCTGCGGAGTTATCCACGTAGAGTTTCTCGCGTTTGGTGCGTGCTCCCCCGTTAGCAATTGGCGGGATAACTCTTCCGGCTCCAACATTTTCGCATTGTCCCAAGCAAAGACTAGCAGCGGTCTAGTGTGCTGAGTTCTCGTTTCGGCCCCTCGAGTTAGTTACTGATTTCCGAGAGTTCTGGAGGTGAGTTGTGAACCTGTGGCGCTATCCTTCTTGTCCCGAGCAGACGCATATACCAAGGATTGGCACCGCCATGTTGGTCATGGTGTTTCTGCTGAGTGCCGCCCTGATGGGGAATGCTCAGCAACCGCCGAACACGATCAATACGATAGCGGGCGGCGGCCTTACTCCGACAGACCCTCTTATGCTCGATCTCCCAGGGCCAAGTTCGGTTATCAAGGACAGTCAAGGGAACCTTTATATTGCGGCGCCCGATTCGGCGTACGTGTTCGAGTTGCTGACTAACGGTACGCTGCAACCTTTCGCAGGGGTGGGCTGGGGTTCCTTTGCCGGGGACGGCGGCCCGGCGAGCGCCGCGAATTTGGGACAACCCACCGGCTTGGCGATAGACCAGCAGGGAAACATCTACATCGCGGATGTGCGCCTGTCGCGAATCCGCAAAATATCCAACGGCATTATCAACACCGTGGTGGGCAGCGGAATTAAGTGCGACATCGCCACCGGGACGGGTGCTTGCGCCGATGGAAAGCCGGTCTTGCAGGCGGAATTGAACATTCCCACCTCAATTGCACTCGACAGCGCAGGCAACATTTACATCGCAGACACGGTTGACAATCGCATCCGTGTGGCCAATATGGGCGGAAGCGACATCGTCATTGCGGGAACGCTAATTCATGCCGGAACCATCCAGACGATCGTGGGCGATGGAAATCCATGCAACATCGCGACCAACCCTACTTGCGGCGACGGCGGACTGGCGAGCGCAGCTGAAGTGAATCAGCCTCAAGGAATCTTTGTCGATGGTTTGGGCGACATCTACATAGCTGACACCAAGGACCAGGAAATTCGAGTGATTCTCGCGGGACAATCGACCATCAATTCCTACGCTGGCCAAGTTGGCTCTGCATGCCCAGATGCAACGAAGAGCTGCAATGATGGTCAAGCAGCGACGCACGGGCTTTTACATTTGCCGCAGGGCATCTATCTGGACTCGGCGGGGAATGGCTACATCTCTGACACCAACAACCACAAAATTCGTTATGTGAACGTCCAAACGGGAATCATCTCAACCATTGCGGGAAATGGCACTCAGGGGTTCAATGGCGACGGTGCGACGGCTGTGAGTGCAGAGCTGGACTTACCGGCCAGTGTATTGGTGGACTCCAGCGGCAAGATTTATGTTTCAGATACGGGCAACCAGCGCATCCGAGAGTTCACCAGCGGGGGGAATATTCAGACCGTGGCTGGAGGCAGCCTGGGAGATGGTCCCGCCACGAATGCACAACTGGCTAATCCATATTCTGTCGTGGAAGATTCCTCGTCGGGGAACATCTACTTTGCCGACCAGGCCAACAACCGAGTGCGTAAGCTTACAAATAGCGGTGGCAGCTACACAATCTCTACGGTCGCCGGGACTGGCAGCGCAGGTACGACTGGAGATGGAGGTCCAGCGGCGCTTGCAAACCTTGATCCCCCAAATTCCATCGCCCTCGACCATTTGGGCAATCTCTACATCACAGACACCAACAACTTTGTGATCCGGCAGGTCAATCTAGCCACAAACGTCATCAAGACTGTGGCCGGAATGGTAGGACAGTCCTGTTCCCCCACGACTGCCACGTGCGGCGACGGTGGACCGGCCACCGCGGCTAAATTTACCAGCCCACTGGGCATTTCGACCGATAGCGCCGGCAACCTGTTGATCGCGGACTATTCGGGCTACCGCATCCGCGCCGTCAATATGGGAACGTCTGACGTCACAATCGCGGGAATTCTAATTCACAAAGGTGACATTGCCACCATCGCAGGAACTGGACAGCAAGGAGATTGCAGCTTCAACAAAGTGTGCAGTGGAACCGCGATCAAAATGGGGATTAACCATCCGGGCGCAACCGCAGTCGATAGCGCCGGCAACGTTTACTTCACCGATCAATGGAACAATGCGGTGCGGGTGGTGAACACCTCAGGAATTATGACCAACTATGCCTTAGATGGGAAACCGGGACCGACAGGAGATGGCGGTCCGGCATCGAAGGGCGCGATGTGGAATCCGCTGCTGGTTACGCTCGACCCTGCGGGCAACCTGTTTATCTCGGGGGGAAACGACAACCTGGTGCAGAGAGTAGACGTGTCTACGGGAGGAGTGGGAGGGCCGCACGAAATCGGGACGGTTGCGGGAAATGCGTCGAAGCCAACGGTTGGCGGCTTTAGCGGGGATGGTCATTCGGCAACCTCGCAGAACATGAGAATGTCGAATTTGGGAAGCAGCGTTGATGCTCAAGGGAATTTGTACATCGCAGACGGCGGCAACAATCGCATCCGCTATGTGCCCTTGGCCGCGGAAGGCGCTCCTTCTACTGCCACACTTAGCTTGGGTACCTGGGCCATCGGACAGCAGGGACAGCCTCGCACTTTGAACTACACCAGCACCGGCGGAGCCGAGTTGAGCCTTAGCGCCATCAGTGTTACCGGAGCGAGTTCCAGCGAGTTCACACAGACTAATACCTGCGGTTCGTTGCCTACATCCATGGGACCGGATGCAAGTTGCAAAGTCACAGTAACCCTGACTCCAACCGGCTATGGCGCCCAAACTGCGACACTGACGTTCACGGATGGTGCGATCGACAGCCCACAGTCCGTGACCTTGACTGGGTCCGGCCCCGACTTCAGCACCTCAGCCTCACCCACTGCCATCACAGTAACGCAGGGGGCAAGCGGCACTTCGACGATTTCGCTGACACCCATCGCCAAGTTCAATCAAAAAGTTTCCTTGACCTGCACCGGCAATCCCGCGAACTCAACCTGCACGATTTCGCCGAATTCGGTGACTCTAACGGGGGGAAGCGTTTCGACTACCACGCTCACCATTCAGACCACGAGCAGCACGCCCGTCGGCACCTACACTCTGGTAGTGACTTCAACCTTCCAAAATCTGGTGCACACCTCGAACATTACGTTGACAGTAATGTAAGCGGCACCGCTATTTTTAGTGTGCTACGCGGCACAAGGAGTGGAGTTGGGCGCCATCGCTTTATTTTCGCTCGCCGGGATTGGCGGCCGGCACTAAATCGGCCTAGATGCTATGCTGATGGTATGGATCATCTGGCAGTGCTTCGCGAAAAAGTTGAAAGCCTCCGCGCCGAGATCGCGCAGATTCAAGAGTCAAACGAGCGGTACCGGCGTGAGCACCGAAATGACGTACAGGCTCAGGTCGATCACGGCCAGAGACACGAGCGGCTGCAAGCGATTCAGCAGGAACTCTCGCAACTCGCAGACCTTGGCCGACGAGTTCGTTCGGTGGAACAGATGAAGGAGCAGCATCGCGCTCGCCTGCATCTCGTCGACAAAGCGTCGTAGAAACCACGCCTTCACTCGCGGATCCTCTCGTACCCGCTGAAATATTGCCGTTCCATTGGACCATTACGCCGATGCCCCCGGTCCCTTCTTAATGGTGCTACTCATTTTCCTTTCCGGTCTGGAGGGCGCAGGAAGCCGTGCTCTATGCCGCTCGCCTTACTGTAATTTCCCACAACCACTCCTTCTGCGTTCATGCCGGTGGGATAGGTGTCTACCGAACCTGGCGGATCGAAAGTTGTGAAGGTGCCGTCACCAGTGCGAAGGAAGCCGTGGTTCACAACGTCTGCGTAATCGTAGACGCCGGAAATCGCCCCAGCGGGGTTGATGCCGGTGGGGGCAGTGTAGAGCGCACCCGGAACATCAATGGTTTCGAAGGTGCCGCCGCGGGAACGCATGAAGCCATGAATAGCATTATTCGTGTCGGTGTAGCTTCCTGTAATCTCCGCCGCAGGGTTGATGCTTGTGGCGACGGTAGAAATCGAGCCCGGGCCATCGAAGGTTGTGAGGGTGCCGTCGGGGTCCCGTCGGGGTCGCGCAGAAAGCTATGCACCACGCCGCTCGCGTCGGTGTAGTATCCGGCGATTGCCCCTTCCGGATTGATTCCTACAGCGAGGGTGAAGGTTGAACCTGGACCATCGAAGGTTGTGAACCTGCCGTCAGGAGAGCGCAGGAAGCCGTGCAGAGCGAAGCTCGCGTCAATGTAATATCCCGTGATCGCCCCCGCAGGGTTGATGCTGGCCGGGCCTGTGGCGGTCGAGCCAGGAGGATCGAAGGTGGTGAGGGTGCCGTCGGGAGCGCGCAGGAAGCCGTGCTGCCCAAAGCTGGCGGTAATGTAGTATCCCGTGATCGCTCCTTGGGGATTGATGCTCTCGGGAAGGGTAAAGGTCGCCTCCGGTCCATTGAAGATTGTGAAAGTGCCTTCGCGAGAACGCACAAAGCCGTGAGAATTGTTTCCTTCAAAGAAATATCCAGTGATCAATCCAGCCGGGTTGATGCTGTTGACCTGTGTGCCCGTCGAACCCGGAGGATCAAAGGTGATAAAGGTCCCTTCCTGAGCGCTCGCGGAAAGACATAGACCGAGGGTGCAGGGTAGTAGCAGACAAAGGGCCAAAATTCGTATGTGTCGAGCAACGACGATTTGGAAAAGAGGAAGTAGCTGCGTGGTCATTTGTTGGGCTCCTTTGCGGAAGCGTTGAGGGATACTGAAGGCGATGGGAAACTCCAGGCCGGGCTTCTGTTTGTTGCGATCGAGACTATCGAGGTTGGATCCATAATCGCCATCGATCAAGGGAAAAGCCTCAACAGTCTTCGAGGGTGGAGTAGAGGCCGAGGACAAAGGGAGGAGATGGGAAAATCCGCTGAAGGTAAATGCTTTAGTGCGATGCAGGTTCGAGTTCGCGAGTTGACGACAGCGGCTGTAATCCACCCCCAAGATCTCTGGCTACGCCAGGAAAATTTCAGGGTTCTCCGTGGGTCCATCCAGATGACCGACCAGCCGCTTTTCCAGTCCCTCGCGGGAGGGACTCGCGGTTTGGGAATGCCGCAGCAGTCGTTGGGGCTGCTCGCTCTCGGAGCCGTGGGACTCGCGGGCGTGGCGTTGATTCTTGAGCCTCTTCAAACACCTGCCCCAATCATGAAATCATCGAGCAGTTGCTAGTGGGGTAGGCCGCTTAGGACTCAGGGAAAGGCAATCGCGAAGATCGTACCCCAATTGTAAGTGCCCCCGTATACGGTCGTGCCATACAGGATTCCTGTTTTTTCATCAATCAGAAGACTGCCATGACTTCCATCCACGTTGTATCCGTCGGAGCCTCCCTGGAAACTGTAAAGCGTTTCGGACCACTGGCCGCCCGTAGTGGTTGGAGGTTTCAACTGAAAAACTGTGCCGCAACCTACTTCTTGCCCATTGCTTATACAAAACCCGCTGCCGCCCCAGGAGGTGGTGCCGTAAACCGACCCTTTGCTGTCGACCGATAGCGTCGACTGAAGCAGCAATCCATCCTTACCACCTTCAAAAGGATGAAGCAGGGTTTGGGTCCAGTGTGTGCTTCCGACAGCGGGACGCGTCAGCTTAAACACCACCGCGCAGCCCGCTCCGTAGACGCAGTTTGCGTTGGCAAGCTGAGCGCTGCCGTAGAGATTTCCCTGGGCATCGAGGGCTAAGCCAGTCATCGGGATAGAACCTGTGGCGTTGCTGTAAAACTCGTAAATTATTTTGTAATTCCAAATTCCGCCCGACTGGGGGACCATTTCAAAGATGGTGCCACAATCCCCAGTTCCGCTGGGGCCGCAGTTGGCTTTGCCGCCGCTGGAACTCGTTCCGTAGAGGCGCCCCGCCCTATCCATTACGAGCGAAGAAGAGCCGGCTCCTCCCACATTTATGATGGTCGTAGTCCACGTGCCGTCGGAATTTGGGCTCAGTTCGTATACGTTCCCATAGGCGTAATACAAGTTGCCGGCGCTGTCGACAACGGGGTCGGCCAGTTGGTTATCCGCGCTGTCGGCGACGGAATTGAAGGTCCAACTCCCACTGCCTTGCGGGGGAATCAACTGGTACAGGACAAATAGCGATGTCCCATAGAGATTTCCATTCTCATCGAAGACCACGCCGTTTGTTGATCCGGACGGATAGCCGCCCGCCCAACTGTAAATAGGGCTCTCCGTCCACGATCCTCCACCCTGCGGTGGGGTGAACGAAAATACGACTCCACAAGGCGTTCCGCCATCACAGTAATCCAAACCGCCGCTGCTTGTGGTGCTGTAGAGAACACCTGCGGAGTTGGTTACAAGGCCGGCCCACGGAGCGCCACCGTCGGCTCCGCCGGTAAAGTTATACAGCGTCTTCTTTCTTGGACCTGCGGCAAGTGCGCTGGCAGTAAGCCATAAACCCACAAGTGCCAGCACAAAACAAAGAAACCGGAAATTGCGCTTCATCGGTATGCCTCCTAAACCGCGGTCGGAGCCGGAAGGAACCAAACACATGGCTTACTAGAACGTGAACACGTAGGCATAACCCACGTCTGACAGGTTATAAGCAAAGGGCGCACCTGCAATAAGGGTTTCTCGATTTAGGGCAACGGAAAAACCCACGCCATCGTACTGGATTCCGTACTTGTCGGAAAATTCGTGGTTGAATTTTGAAGTCGATGTCCAGCCGGTAGAGGGCTTCGCATAGAGATAAGCGACTCCCTGCCCGGTAGTGCTGCCGACATCGGCGACCGAGGCCCCTACGGCCAACAAGCTTCCACTCAGCGAGACCGAAGCTCCGAATGCGTCCTCGTATTGATTGCCGGCATTGATCTGCGCAGTCTGGGTGGAATTCTTCCACCCTCCCGACGGTTCTACGAAGACATATGCGTTTCCCGAGACAGGCCCTGGACCCGGTGCGCCAGCGACTATCGTGTTGCCCGAAATGCTCAGTGAGGTGCCCAACTCCGCATTACGCAGCTGACTGGAAGCGGTGAGTTTCGCTGTCTCCGTCATATTGGTCCAGCCTGATCCAGGTTTCACGAACACGTAGGCGGCACCGTAGTAGATGAGGGTCGGCTTGAAGGCTGCTCCGACCACGATTGTCTTCCCATTTACTGCCACATAATTGCCTATCGTGTCATAAGCCGCCGCATCCGATGCGGTGAGCTGCGCAGCGGGCGTATTTGTGCTGGTCCACCCTCCTAGTGGTTTTTCGAAGACGTAAGCTGCCCCCTGGAAGACGGCGACTGGTGAAGCGTAGACCGCGCCGACCACCAGAGCGGCGCCCGAGGGGTCGACGGCTACACTATTTCCGAATCCGTCGTTCGAAAAAGTTGACTGGTCTTGAATGATGGCGGTCTCGGTCATGTTTTGCCAGCCACTGGCGGGCTTCACAAACACATACACCTGGTCCGTGCCCGGCGCCCCGACGAAAATCGTGCCATCCGCGATAGCTACGGAATAACCGAAGCCGTTGAGGGCGGCACTCTGGGAAGGCGAGAGTTCGGCAATTTGAAGCATGTTCACCCACCCACTCGCGGGTTTAACGAACACGTACGCACCGCCGGCCTGGCCGCTCTCTGCGCTCTGATAACCCGGTGCGCCCACCACAATCGTGTTGCCGCTCGCGGCGACGGACCACCCGAAAAAGCTAGACTCCTGAGTGTTGCTCCCACTCAAATCGGCTTGACGCACAGCGAGAGTAGAGAAAATGGCGGCTCGGTCGGCTGGAGGAATGCCAGAAGCGGCACCGCTAGCCTGACCGTCAGCCATAGCAGGAAGGCCAAGAAGAATTAGAAAAAAAGTGATGCAGGATGCGGGTTTCATCTTGACAATTCCGTGCGGCGTGGATGTCGCGCATTTCTAGGAGAAGGTAGCCACTCGTTGGTTTGCGGTCAAGGAGTCTTTTGACCCCGCTGACTGGGTTTTGGACAGTTTCCCGTCCGTTAACCACAACTTGATGCCTGGGATTGTTTCGTAGGATTCTTGAACTTCAGACGGGCGCTCGAACTGAAGCTGTCCGCATGTGTCGCACCCATGCTGCACATTTCTTTGCGCCACAAATGACTGCTCGCCGACCAGGAGCGAGTTGCCGTTTGCGAGTTGACCCTAGCAGACGTGAAATCTACGCCTCAAGATCTTTGGCTACGCCAGGAACATTTCAGGGTTCTCCGTGGGTCCATCCAGATGACCGACCAGCCGCTTTTCCAGTCCCTCGCGGGAGGGATTGAGTTGGTGCCGCAGGCGCCCTTTTTCCTCATCGTTGAGCGGTGAAAAACTCCGCGCGGTCTCGACGTTGTGGGCAAGCATTTCGGGGCGTGGCATTCCTACCACCGCGGTGGTGACGGGCAAGCTCATGGAATAGCGGAGCAGCGAGCTCATGTCGGCCTTTCCCGGACCTTCACCCACAAGAAACTCCTGACCGGTCACCTTCATGGCGATTACGCCAAGGTTCTTGGCGTTGGCGGCGGGAAGGGCGAGTTCTTCAAAGCGGCCATTGCGGGAAGCGTTGAGAGCCATCTGCACGCAATCCAAGTCGTGCCGCTCGATAGCCCTGGCCATCACCTCTCCGTTGGTGTGGCTGGTCATGCCGGCAAAGCGCGCCATCTTCTGCTCACGCGCTTCCATCAAACCTTTGAGGGCTCCGTCGGGGGCCTCGATTTTCGCCAGATCGTCTGCCTGGCCCAGGCTGTGGATGTGAACCAGATCCACATGGTCTGTCTGGAGCCGCTTCAGGCTGGCCTCGAGACGGCGCAGAAATTCGTCGCGGGAACGATCGGGAATCTTCGTGGCCAGCCAGACTTCTTTGCGGCGCGAAGCCATCACCCGGCCGACGCGAGTCTCGCTCTCGCCGTCTCCATAAGCATAGGCCGTGTCGAGATAAGTGATGCCCAGGTCTATTGCATGATTGAGGATCGCCGTGGCGCTCTCTTCGTCCTTATACATAAGGAAGCGGCTGCCACAGCCGAAAGCCAGAATCGACACCTTTGCGCCGGTTCTTCCCAGAGTTCGCGAAGGAAGCACATTGGTTCCGGGCTTGGCGCTGGCAACATCTTTCAGCAGCAAAAGACTGGTGCCGGCCGCAGTACCCAATCCGATATTTTCCAGAAATTGTCGGCGAGAAATTTCGTTGCTCATGTGCCCTCCGGAATCGTCACGGGCCATCTTATCCCTTCGTCGCCACTTGGGTGGTGCAATTTTCTCAGATTGCCGTTCCACACCCTGGCCGATAAGATCTACCGGACGCAATTATTCGCGGCGTGCGTTTGGTTGCTTGAATTCGGAAGGAAATCTGAACATGTCGAAATCCACGAGACGCCAGTTCATCCTCCGCAGTGCGACCCAGGCGGCGAGCCTCGGGCTTGTCCTGAATGGGAGGCTGATCAATTTTCCTCCATCGCGGCTGCCGGAAGCCGCGGGCCCGAATGACCGCGTGAATCTTGGGTTCATCGGCTTCGGGATTCGCGGCAATATATTGCTCGAGTCAGCCAAAGAAACCCAACAGGCGAACCTGGTGGAAG
>Ga0209166_10003426_pt1 | contig 11463 bp, 9 predicted proteins | sample Coa_R1_3_FD_187151 | JGI IMG/M metagenome (GOLD analysis project Ga0209166, IMG submission 187151) | Surface soil microbial communities from Centralia Pennsylvania, which are recovering from an underground coalmine fire - Coalmine... | ecosystem: Environmental > Terrestrial > Soil > Unclassified... | reverse complement strand
GGCCCCACTCAGGTCGGGGAGGAGATCCAGACAGACGTGGCCGGCCACCACCACGTCAAAGTTCACGGTCATGTTCGATCCAGCCGCAGCGTGACAATCGTCTTGGGGGCCAGGGCGACGCGGACTTTGCCGCCAGGTTCCACGACCGGGGCCAGAGCCGCCGCCGTGGCCGGCCGCGGCTGCTCATCCAGCCCGGCCAGCTGAACCTTCGCCGGCTGGAATGGGAGTTGTACGGCAGCGCTGGTAAGCGCCTGCGAAGGATTGAACAGGCGCAGGATCAGCGCCTCGCCGACCTCGGCCTTTTTCAGGCCGCTGAAGACCACGTTGCGCCCTTCGACTGACAAGAATGAACGGCCAGTTGGATCGGCGGCGCTGGAGACGGCGAGGCCGGGCTTGATCATGCCCGTCGTGATGGTGCGCGGCGGATTGTGGAAAGCTATCGCCTGCCGCCAGACCTCCGCCTGATCCCACGTGCCGATGTGGGGCAGCACGGACAGCGCGAAGGTCAACTGCCGCTGAATTTGCGCCTCGGGCGTGGCGATATGGGGGCCGGCCCCGGCCACGGCGGTCTGCATATCGGTGCCTGCCCCCAGGTAAGCCACCGCGCGCAGCAGCGTGACGGCTACCTCGCGGCGCACCGTGTCCAGGACCTCATATTCCGGCAAGCCGCGTGCGATGACGCACAGGCCGCGCTGTCCGTCGGAAATATCCGCCCACCCCTGCTGTGGAAACGTGGTCGGGGCATCTTCCACCCAGGCTTCGTCTGGGACAGGCGCCACGTGAACCGGGTGGCTGACCACGTCGAACGGCGCGCTCGCGCAGGAAACATCCGAATGGACGTCGCTGGCAAAGACCATCCGCAAGCGATGGTCGCGGGCGTGGTTGTCAAACGTCACCTGGAGGTCCAGCCTGGGCGTGCCGTGTGACAGGGAAACGATCACGCTGGCCGGGCAGGCGGCGCGCGCCTCGCTGCGCTTTCGCCGGAGGGCGTCGAGGCCTTCAGGCAGCGCCCAGTCGTAGTCAATGCGGTAGCGCTGGACGACCGGGCCGCCGCTCAAGCGGCTGATGCGCGGCGAAGAGCCCAACGTGTTTTCCACTCGGTCTTCTACAGGGTCAGAGTAGTTGTAGCCATCACCACAATCGCCGCCGTCCTCGAAGTAGCCCAGGTCGTGGTAGACCTGGCCCGTGACTTTGTCCTCCACCACCAGCGTGCCGTTCGCCATGATGTGAACGCGCAGGTATTCATTTTCCAGGACGTTGGGCGGGCGCGAGATGACCACCGGCCTGTTCGGATTGGGCGTGGGTGAGACCGCATAGACCTGGTAACCGTAAGGCGGCAGTTGGGCACTGAAGGACGCCCGGACCCGTGTGACCGACCGCTCGCTGGCCGGGCCGCTGACCAACGGCCGCATCACGTGCGCCCGGTTAATGGACTCGATTTGCAGCGGCAGCGGCTCAAGGCTGTTCAGCGGGCGCAGCCGCACACCGCGGAACTTCGGATCGGGCATGACCGGGGCGTCGTCAAACCATTGTTTTTGCAGCCGGCGCCGGAATACCTCGATGCCGGTCGCGGCGGGGGTAATCGCGCTCTCCGGCGGCAGCGGGGTCCAGCGGTCCAACGCCACCTGATTGACGAAGAAATCGAAGAGATCGATGTCGACCGTGAGGCCCCCCGCCCAGGCCCACGGCAGGCCGTTAAACACGACCAGGGCGGCCTCGTCGGGCTGTAAGCCAGATAGGTCGATCCGCCGGGCCAGCAGGTGGAAGCGCTCGCCGGTGATCTCTTCGGCGATTTCGGAGGACCAGGCAAAGCGCGTCTCCATCTGCGCATGGACCGCATCGACGCTGCAGCCCCCGATCGAATCGTGGGGATGGTTCTGGAGCAGCCACTCCCATGACTTCCACAGGAAGGCCCGCGGATAGTCTTCCCCGTGCAGCCAGGCCAGCGCCGACCAGGGCTCCGCCCAGCGCTCCAGCAGCGTCTGGGCGCGCTCGTTTTGCAGCTTGTTGTAGATGTGGGCGGAAAGGATATTGGGCAGGACGCGCATGTCGCGCCCCGGCGTCCGGTTCGTGTCGCGCACCTCTCCCACGATGGTCTGGAGCGGCCGGTCGCCCAAGGCCTGAACCAGGCCAGTAAAATACTCCTCGAGCGAGGCCTGCCGGAAGAGAAACTCACTCGCGGAGCTTTGGTTGGCCGCTTCTATGATGGCCGGGAGATCCGCGCGGGCCGCCAGATGATCCATGCCATTGAGGACCAGCAGCACGGACGAGGCCGCGCGCCGTATCTCGTAGCGCGCAATCGCTCGCAGGTCGGAGGCGGCCGTCTGAACGTCGTCGGCCAGGGCCGAGGCGTTGACGTAGCCCATGTCGGTCGGCAGGTGGTGCAGCAGCACGCGGCTGCCATCCGGCGACTGCCACCACAGCTCCGCCTTGAGATCCCCCTCATTCAGCCCGCGGAAGTGGACCGCGTTCGAAATCTCGAACCCGCGCAGGATTTGTGGCAGCTGCGAGATGTGACCAAACGTATCGGGGATGTAGCCAACTTTCTGCACGTGCCCGAATCCGTCCGCCAGCCGGTGGCCCAGCAGCAGGTTGCGCACCAGCGACTCCCCGCTGACCAAGAATTCATCCGGCAGCACGTACCACGGCCCGACCCCCAGGCGGCGCTCGCGCACAAGCCTGGCGAGCGTGTCGCGCTTCTCTGGCCGAATCTCGAGATAGTCCTGCAAGACGACGGTCTGCGCGTCAAGGTTGAAGTGAGTGTAATCCGGGCAGCGCTCCAGCAATTCGAGCAGCGCGTCCAGCACGTGCACCAGGCGGACGCGGAACTGCTGAAAGGAGGCATACCATTCACGATCCCAATGCGTGTGCGGGATGACAAAAACCGTGTAGGGGCCCTGCGGGTCGCTATTCGTCACTGGGCAGCCCTCCGTATACGGCCATCACGCCAACGCCTCCGCCGGTTTGGCCTCGGCTGCAAGCGCCCGGGCGGCAGCAATGAATTCAGCCGAGGTGATCGATACACAATACAGGCTTTCGAGCAGCTTCACCATCCGCTGAGTGCCCAGCAGCTCAGCCTGCTCCTCCGGAAAGTCGTTGGCCAGGGTGCAGTCCCGCAGCAGGATCACTTTGTAGTTGCGCCACAAGGCGTCGATGATGGTGGTCAACAGGCAGGCGTCGGCCGAAAACCCGACCGTAAACAGGTTCTTGATATCCAGGTAGCGCAGCAACAAATCGAGCCGCGTCCCGACAAAGCCGCTATAGACGTGTTTGCGGACAAAGTATTCGTTGGGCCGGGGCGTGAGCAGCTTGGAGATCTTGACGTGATCCGACTCGCCGTAGTGGTATTCCTTGGGATCGACCTCGTCTTCAGCAAACATATGCTCCATGTCGGTGTTGAGCTGGCGCTTGAGGACTTTGCCGAATTCCGAGTGTCGCAGCCCAATCTTGGGGGCGCTGTTATTCAGATAGATCACAGGCAGGTTGATTTCGCGGGCGGCGTTCAAGGCCGGCAGCAGCGCGGTCTTGATGATGCGGTCCTCATGCTGCGAGCTGTCCAGCCAGGCCAGGGCCGGACGCTCCGCGCCGCCGTGGCCGTTCTGGCTATAGGCCGGGACGGGATCGTCCGGGTGGAAACCCAACCCGTACACGTCGATCACCAGGAAAGCCGAGCGGCCATATTCGGCCTGGTAGTCTTCAAAACCGTAGCCGAGATAGCCGGTAGAGGGGAACAGCCGGTAAAAGCGTGTCTGACACTTGATGGCAGGGTTCATCGCGACCTCCGCTTCTGTTGGCAACAAGGCATGCCTCACTCGCGGGAAGCAAGCACTTCCCGCATGGCTTCAAACCCGCACTGCCCGCTGGTGTATACCGGGACGCCAAACACCCGCAGGGGGTCTGGATAAGACAAGAGGAATACGGTCATGGAGAGCTGCGCCAGGACCACACAGCCAATCTCATCCGCCTGCAGATGAGCACGGATGGTTTGGGCCAGGCAGTCGTTATGCGCGGCCACGTCCCCGCTGGCCATCGCCTCCCACGCTTCTTCGACCAGGGCGCCGGCCAGACTCACTTCCCGATGGTGCTCCTGAGCCACTTCCCGTAGGAGCGCCCGCGTGTTATCCACCGTCGGGCCATGCGTGGCCACGACCAGCACTCGGCCGCCGTGGCTGACCGCGCGCTCCATCATGGGCCGATCGATCTGGAAAACCGGCGTCCCATATGGCTGGAGAGCTTCTTGGACCAGGGGATAGGCGCGGTTCATGGTGGAACAGGTGATCAGGACGGCATCCACCCGGCCCAGTTGCACCAGGTCGACGGCGTAGCGCTGGAACGCGGCGATGTTCGCGGGCGGAGGGGTCGCGCGCCCCGCGGCGTGCGCCTCCATAAAATTGATCTGGATCGCCTCGTTGCCGGCATTGACCCGATGCACCCCCGGTAGATAGAGCTGCCCAAAAAAGTTCGCCCACAGGGTGATCCAGGACGAGCCGTTGAGCAGCCCCAACCGCCGGCCGATCAGGCGCGGGTCGCCCTGGGTTTCCGGTCCCGTGTGCGCCACCCCCGTCACGCGCAGGTAGTCGGAGAACAGCCGGAGCGGGCCAGTCGATGACGGTTCGGCAGGGCCGGTGTCATATCGACCGGCAGTCTTGGCGATCACGCTGGCACCCGCGCCCGGCGCGAGAGTGACACCCGGGCCGCCTGGGCGATGTCTTCGGGGAGCATCTGATGCAGCCGGAACAGATCGCCGGTGCTGCCGCTGCTGACGAATTGGTCGTGGACCCCAATGCGGACGAGCGGGACGGGGACGCTCTCGGCCAGCGCCTCGGCGACCGCCGCCCCGAACCCGCCGACAATAGAGGCGTTCTCAGCGGACACGGCACAGCCCGTCTTGCCGGCCGAACGAGCAATCAGCTCCGTGTCGATCGGCTTGATCGACGCCAGGTGCACCACCTCGGCCTCGATGCCGGTGTCCTGCAAAAGGTCCGCTGCCTTCAGGCACAGCGCGGTCATCAGGCCCGTTCCGAACAGCGTCACGTCGCTCCCGGCGCGCAGGACCCGGCCCTGGCCCCACTGAAACTCATGCTCGGGCCCGAACAGGTCTGGATAGGTGTAGCGGGCCACGCGAAAATAGACCGGGCCGTCCACCTCGATCGTCGCCCGCATGATTGCGCGCATGTCGGCGTTATCGCCCGGGTCGGCCACTTTCATGTTCGGCAGCGCGCGCATGACCGCGATATCCTCGATGCAGTTGTGCGATGAGCCGGCCCGGCTGGTCGGCAGTCCAACATAAGAGCCCGGGATCTTGACATTCAGGCCGGGGTAACAGATCGAGATGGCAATCTGGTCCAGGGCACGGCGCGTGGCGAACGCGGCGAAGGTGCACGGAAACGGGATGAAGCCTTCGAGGGCCAGCCCGGCGGCGATCCCGAAGAGATTCTGCTCGGCGATGCCCACCTGGATGAACCGATCGGGGTAGGCGGACTTGAAATAGCCGGCCTTGGACGAGGTGTGCAGATCGGCGTCTAGCACAAGCATGCGCGGGTTCCGCGCGCCCAGCGCCACCAGGGTCTGGCCAAAAACGTCGCGCATCTCGGGGTGAGCGCCCGCGCTATTCCCCGCCATAGAACGACTCCTTCACGCGCCCGTTGTTCAGCCGGCTGTAGCCAAGCTCCGGCTGGCCATAGCGGCGCGACAGCTCACGCAGCATCGCGTCGGCGACCTCCGGCTCGGGCGCGTGCGTGTGCCATTGGTAATTGAACTCGGCCAGCTCGATGCCGCGGCCTTTGACCGTATGGGCAATCACGACGATAGGTTTGCCACGCGGCCGGACCCAGCGCGCCTGGTAAAAGGTGTCGGCCAGGGCCTGCAGGTCATGGCCGTCCACCTCGAGCACGTCCCAGCCAAAGGCTAGCCATTTCTCCACCAGCGGCTCGATGGCCATCAAATCCCACACGAAGCCCTTGGCCATGACCTTGTTATAGTCGACCACGGCGATGAGGTTGTCGAGGTGATAGTGCGCGGCCGCCATCGCCGCCTCCCAGACATTCCCCTCCTGGAGCTCGCCATCCCCCAGGAGGCAGAATACCCGCGCGCGCGGGTTCTCCTTCAGGCGCAGGCCGTAGGCGCAGCCCACTGCCACCGAAAGGCCCATGCCCAGCGGCCCGCCAGAAGACTCCAGGCCCGCCGTGCGGGTCATGTCGGTGTGGCCCTCCAGGCCACCCGGTTCACAGTAGGTGTAGAGATTCTCCAGCGGAAAGAAGCCCTTCAAGGCCAGGGCTGCATACAGCGCTGGCGACCCATGCGCCTTGGACAGGAATAGCCGATCACGCTCAGCCCACCTCGGGCAGTCCGGATCCGTGTGCATCACGTCGAAATACAAAACCGCCAGCAGCTCCGCCATTGAGAGTGAGCCGCCGGGGTGCCCCCAGCGGGCGTACGTGATCATCTCGATGGACAGGCGCCGGATTTGATAGGCGGCGGCCTCCAGCTCGGCCAGCCGGGCGGGCAACAGGGCTTTCATCGCTGCCCCCGAGCTGATCGAACCGATCTGCCGCGACAGGCCGCGCGCATGGTCTATAGGCCTTTCCCCACGAGCGACTGCACGTTGAGCGGCAGCGCGCTGAAGTTTTCCACGCGGTCGCCAAACTTGCCCAGCGTGTTCTCAATAACCACGTAATCCAGGTCGGGCAGGACCACGGCGTCCCAGTGGTCCGCGATGCCGCGGATGGCCACGTCCAGCATAGTCACGATCTGATGGCCCAATGGTTCGCTCGAGTCCAGGGTGATCGCGCCATAGAACTCCTGGCATTCGGTGTAGCCGGCGTTATGCGTGCCGGTGTAGGGCTTGAGGGTTTCGAGCCGTATTGGCTTGCCGTAACGCCGGCTGACCTCCGCGCTGTGAGCCGCAAAGTAGTCGACCAGGGCTTGCTCTTGCCAGCAGGCTGGCAGGCCTTCTTGCGCCACCCGGCGATAGGCGGCCTCGCCGGCCTGGTAGGCCTGTTCGATAAAGTCAAACCAGACCTGCTGCCCGGCCGTCACGTCGCCGGTATCCTCGACGGCGATCAGGGACCGCCGCACACAGGCGTTCAGCCCGTCGCGTTTGGGCGCCACCCCCAGGTGCACGTAGTCGCCGACCGCAATCGGCCGGTTCAAGGCTTTGCCAATCAACGTACGGTTGGCCTCCCCGGCCGTGACCATCACATCCCAGCCGTTTTCCTCGGCCCCCAGCTCTTTGGCCGCCCAGTAGGCCCAGCCGGCCACCTGGGTCTCCAGCAAGCCCGGCCGGACGACGGCCAGCATGCAGCGCAGCATGGCGTCGCCGACGGCCGCCGCGTCGCGGATCAGCGCCATCTCAACGTCTGATTTCTCGTAGCGCAGGCGCTGATACAGGCCCTGGGCGTCGACGACATTTTCCCGACCGACAACGCCTTCCAGGCCAGCCAGGATGCCCGCGGGCAAAACCTGCCGGGGAGTGAGCAAGCCAATCCGGCGGACCTTGCGCGCGGCGGCCTGGTCGAGCACGTCGTCCAGGCGTTCGGCCTGAATGGGATATTTTTCGTCCGCCAGCTGCAGCAGCTCGACCTTATGTACCCTGGCATTCGCGCGGGCCGCGAGCTGTTCTGAAACGTAGCCGCCCTCGAGCCCTGCAATCAGGTGGAAGCCGTCCTGGCCAATGGCGCCGGCCACCTGCTCGATCGTGATATTAGTGTTGCCCCCCAGGTAGGGCACGTCGCCGTCATAGTGCTCGTCGGAAAAGACAAACCCGACGTCCAGGTCCGCCTGAGCCAGGGCCTGCCAGGTGGCGGTCTGACGCCGAACGAATTCGTCGGTGGGCACCGCCCGCTGCTTGTCAATCGCCGAGCACCTGACCAGCACGTCCAGGACTTTGCCGAAGTCTTGCTCCAATTCCCGTCGGCGCCGCGTATTGATTCCGGCCATTTGTGTCACTCCACTATGGAACATACACCGCCGCGGCATCCTGAGCGGTCTGGCGCTCCCGTTTGATGATGTCAATCAGCGCCTGGCGCGGCAGACAGTTCTCAAAACGAAAGCTCGCCATCAGCTCGTCGATCTGAGCGAAGTCCAGGCCTGCCAGCAGCGGATAGAAATCTTCGACGAGCGGCTCCGCCAGGAGGGTGTGGCGCACGGCGCGGTTAATCTGCCACTGGACCCCAAACGGAAATGGGTCGTAGGCCGGATAGAATTCCGCAAAGGCCTGCTCGATGGGCTCCAGGATGTGCCGGATATTTTTGTCCACCCCGCCCCACGAATCCACGCCCAGGATGGCTTTCTTATCGAGGATCGGCCTGATCAACCGGGTCCATTTTGAAGCAGGCGACAGGCTCACCACGCCCTGCAGGCCCAGGTCCTTATAGGTCCACAGGCACCAGCTGGCGCCAAGCTCGTCGTAGAGCGCGAGCTGGTCCTCGAGCAATCGGTAGCGACTGGCATCCTCTTGAGGCACGCCGGTGTACACCGGCCCAAACTCGCCCACCCAGATGGGGGTGCGGTTCTGCAACATGTACTGGCAGGCCTCCGTCAGCCGGTCGCGCACAACGGTCTTGTCGAAGCATTCGCCGCGAGTGGCGCCCGGGTAAGGCCCGCCATGGATAAACCCTGGCGGGGCATAGTTGTGCAGGGTATAGACGGCATTCGGGATCGGCGCGCCCAGGACTGAGAAATCTTGTGAGTAGCGGTTGCCTTCCAGAAAGACAATGTGCTCTGGATCGATAGCCCGAATGGCAGCCACGACCCGCCGGTAGAACGCGTCGAGCTGCACGCCGGAGGGGTCGGAGGGCTCGTTGAGCACGTCGTAACCGGCCACCCACGGGTTGCCGCGATAGCGCTCGGCCAGCTGCTCCCAGAGCCAGACGGTCCGATCCTGGAAATGCTTGTGCTGCCAGAACAGCGCCAGCTGCGACGGGTTATCCGAATGCCAGTCTTGGTTCTGGTAGCCCGCGGCAGCGTGCAGATCGAGGATGGTATAAAGCCGCTGCTCGGCGCAGAGCTCGATCGCCCGGTCGAGGTGCTTGAAAGCGGAGGCCCGCAGGACCATCGGGTCCAGGTCGTCTTCGAACTGGCGATAGTTGAACGGCAGGCGGACCAGGTTGATCCCCAGCGAGCTGATAAAGCGGGCATCGGCCTCGGTAAAAAAGTGCTCGAGGTAGCTGTCGAAGAAGTAAGAGGCCCGGGCCGGGCCCAGGGCGCGGCCGACCACCCGGCGAAAGGCCTCTTCGTTGGCTGGAAAGCCGGTGATGAAATTCTCCATGTTCATCCAGCCGCCCAGGCCAACGCCGCGCAGGGTGACGACGGCTCCGGCCTGATCCTGGATTTGGTCCTGGTTCACGGTCAAAAAAGACGGTTGACTTGGCATGTGTTGATCCTTAGCGGGGCCCGGATGGGCGAGCCGCCGGCCGTCGGACGATTGCGACTATTCCTTGATCGCCCCCGCCAACATGCCGCTCATGATCTTGTCCTGGAAAAAGATGAAGATGATGTAGACGGGGACCATGCTGATGAGGACCCCGGCCGCGATCAAGCCGTAGTCGACGGAGCGCTGGTTGGCCCGCAGCAGGGCCAGCGCCAGCTGGATGGTGCGGTTGTTCGAATCCATCAGGATCAGCGCGAACAGGTACTCGTTCCAGATGTTAATGAAGTTCAAAACGAGCACCGTGAGAATGCCCGGCATGCAGATCGGGACAAATATGTAGCCGATAATCTGGAGCACATTCCCGCCATCCATGACGGCGCTCTCCTCCAGCTCGCGCGGCAGCTTGCGCATAAAACCGGCGAGCAGGATCAGCGACAGCGGCAGGTTGAAAGCCGGGTAGATGATGACCAGGGCGATCGGGTTGTAGAGCAGTCCCGCGCGGGCCGTCATCAGGTAGACCGGCATCAGGATGGCCAGCCCAGGGATCAGGAACCCGAGGCTGAAGATGCCTTCGGTGACCGGCGACAGCCGCGTGGGGATGCGCGCCACCGCGTAGGCGGCGGGAAAGGCCAGGATCAGGGTAACCAGCTCGGTGCCGGTGGTGACCAGGGCGGAGATGGCGATGGCGCGCAGCAGGTTGCCGCTGACCTGCGCCTGGACGAACTTGCCGAAGTCGAGCGCCGTGGGCAGCGCCAGCGGCGTAGAGATGATCTGGGTGTTGTTCTTGAAGGCGGAGACCACCACGAAATACAGCGGAATGACGATCAGCAGCGCGTACAGGATAGAGAAGAAGTAGCCGCTGACCACAAAGGCATCCGGGCGGCGCTTGAGCGTTCGAAATGGACGTGCCGCTGACAGCTTCATCGCATCCGCTCCATCAATAGGACAGCTGGGACGAGATCCGGCGGACCATCAGGATCACCACGATGCCGACAAAGAAGAGCATGACGGCGATGGCCTGGCTGTAGCCCAGGCGCTGGACGAGGAACGCCATGTCATACAGGTAGTAGCCAACCGTCAGCGTGGCCGTGCCCGGTCCGCCGCCGGTCAGCAGGATGACGTTCTGCGCGGCGCCCGACAGGATGTAGAGGAACTGCAAGATGACGACGACGCCGAAAAATTCGAGCAGCATGGGGAAGGCCACGCGCCACATGATCGTCCAATAGCCCGCCCCATCCAGCATGGCCGCTTCATAGAGCTCTTCCGGAATATTGGACAGCGCGGCGAAAAACAGCACGCTGTAGAAGCCAATGCCGCTCCACAGGTCGATCGCGATCAGTGCGCCCAGCGCGGTGGACTGGTTCCCCAGCCAGACGCGGGTGAACGACGCCAGGCCGATCGCGTTTAGAAAGGCGTTCAGCATGCCTTCGGGGCGGTACAGACCCAAGAAGATCATGGCCAGCGCCGCCACCGACAGCATGGACGGCGAGAAAAAGATGGTGCGGAAAATGCGATAGCCGGGCTTGCGCAGGCTCATAAAGAAGCCGAGCATGAAGGCGAATGGCAGCACACCCGGGATGCCGATCAGCAGGTGGATGGCCGTGTTGCGCAGGGCGACGGCGATATTGGGATCCCTGGCCAGCCGGACGAAGTTATCCAGAAAGACAAACGTCTGCGGCAGCGACAGCCCATCCCAATGGGTGGTGCTGATGTAAAACATATTCACCAGCGGCCACAGCATGAATGCCAGGAACCACGCCAGGGCCGGCCCGACGAGCAGCAGGAACGTGAGGCGCTGCGACCGGGCCAGACGGCGGTGGTATTCCGCCGCCGCGCGCGCCTGCGTTTTCGCCGTAATGGCCTGCGTCATTGTAGCCATGATCCGCACCGTCCAATCTGGACACGGGTCCCCCGGCCCGTGTCCAGTTCAGAGAGGCTGAAACTACTTGGCCGCCTGATAGAGCGCCGTCAGGTCAGCCAGGATCTTCGTGGCTGGCGTCCCAGGCGTAAAGGCCTCCTGGGAGATGCGCGCAAAATCGGGCTGGACCTTGGCCGGCAGGAAAAAGTCCGGCGTTTCCGCCACTTCGCCGGTC
>Ga0209166_10003425_pt1 | contig 11464 bp, 12 predicted proteins | sample Coa_R1_3_FD_187151 | JGI IMG/M metagenome (GOLD analysis project Ga0209166, IMG submission 187151) | Surface soil microbial communities from Centralia Pennsylvania, which are recovering from an underground coalmine fire - Coalmine... | ecosystem: Environmental > Terrestrial > Soil >... | reverse complement strand
CGGGCAACACCGTCATACAGGTACATATAGGGCAGCGCACGCCACCATGCATCATTGCCGGCTGGCAACCTCCCGAGATTCGCCCGTATTTAATTGCAAGCGCCACCCCTAATGCGCGGTAAAAGGTTGGATTTGCTCGGGTGGCCCCGGCTCGGAACTCGCCCTGCCCCAGCAGCCGTCGCGCTTGCGCGGCCGCGCAAGCGCGACGGCACCTGAGGCGATGTGGGCGTGGCCGACGCCGGCGCTGGCCACGCCCACGCAGGCATGGCGCCACGGCACGGACCGCACGCGTGCCGGTCAGGATGCCGCCGGCGCCGCGACCTCCCCGGCCAGGTGCCGCGGCTCGGGGCCCACGTAGATCTGGCGGGGCCGGGAGATGCGCTGCTCCGGGTCGAGGATCGCTTCCTCCCACTGGGCCAGCCAGCCGGGCATCCGGCCGATCGCGAACAGCACCGGGAACATCTCCACCGGGAACCCCATGGCCTGGTAGATGATGCCTGAGTAGAAGTCCACGTTCGGGTACAGCCGGTGGCTCACGAAGTACTCGTCGGCCAGCGCGATGCGCTCCAGTTCCAGCGCGATGTCGAGCAGCCGGTTGCGCCCGGTGACCTCGAAGACCTGGTCCGCGATCGTCTTGATGATGGTCGCCCGGGGATCGAAGTTCTTGTAGACCCGGTGGCCGAACCCCATCAGCCGGATCTCGCCCCGCTTCACCCGGTCGATGTAGGCGGGGATGTTGGCGACCGAGCCGATGTCGTTGAGCATCCGCAGCACCTGCTCGTTCGCGCCGCCGTGCAGCGGCCCGTACAGCGCCGCGGTGGCCGCGGCGGCGGCCGAGTACGGGTCGACCCGCGAACTGCCGACCACCCGCATCGCGCTGGTCGAGCAGTTCTGCTCGTGGTCGGCGTGCAGGGTGAACAGCACGTCGAGCGCGTGGCTGAGGACCGGATCGGGGTGGTACCGGGGCTCGGTCATCCGCCGCATCATGTTCAGGAAGTTGCCCGCGTAGGACAGTTCGTCGTCCGGGTAGGCGTACGGCAGGCCCATCGCGTGCCGGTAGGCGAACGCCGCCAGCGTCGGCATCTTCGCGATCAGCCGGACGATCTGCTCGTGCCGCCGCTCGGTGTCGGAGATCTCCTTCGCGCCCGGGTAGAACGTGGACAGCGCCGCGATCGTGCTCACCAGGATGCCCATGGGGTGGGCGTCATGGTGGAACCCGTCGATGAACTTCTTCACGTTCTCGTGCACGAAGGTGTGCTGGGTTATCTCGTCCGCCCAGGCGGCGGACTCCCGCTTCCCCGGCAGCTCCCCGTTGATCAGCAGGGAGGCCACGTCGAGGAACGGGACCCGCTCGGCGAGTTCCTCGATCGGGTAGCCCCGGTAGCGCAGGATCCCCTTCTCCCCGTCGATGAAGGTGATCGCGCTGCGGCAGTTCGCCGTGTTCATGAAGGCCGGGTCGTAGGAGAGCAGCCCGAAGTCGTCGTCGGAGGCCTTGATCTGGCGCAGGTCGAGGGCCCGGATCGCCCCGCCGACGATCGGCAGTTCGTAGGCGCGGCCCGTGCGGCTGTCGGTCACATGCAGCACGCCCTGCGGCTGGGAGGTGTTCGTTGCCATGACCCAAGTTCATCACCCCCGTTCCGGCGGCGATGCGCCTGGGCTACCGCACGCCCATCCGGATCCGCGGGGAGCCGGCCGGGTCGAGCCAGCGCAGCAGCGGAAGCAGTTCGCCCGGCGGCAGGGTCACGCAGCCCGCCGTGGCGATACCGATGCTGCGGTGCAGGAAGATGGCGCTGCCCAGCCCCGGTGTGCGGGCGGTGTTGTAGCCGATCACCAGGCCGTCGGCGTATGCCGGGACGTCCATCGGTTCCGGGTTCCGCCCCGGGCTTGCGCGCCGGCTGTCCACCCACTCGTTGTACCGGGGGCTGGCCGGGTCGTCGTCCCAGAAGTCGCAGGGCCCGGTCCGCCGGTACTGGAAGCGGAAACCGGGATTCGGGCCTGCGCCGAAAAAGAAAGGAATACTAAACGATCTTGACGGGGTGCGGCCGTCTCCCTCGCGCTTGCGTCCGGGCGGGGCGAACCCATTCCGGCCGATTCGTGCCGCCCAGGGCCCGAGCACCCGGCGCCAGCCGTGGCTGGTGCGGCGGTAGGCGGACAGCGTTGCGTAGGTGTCCCCGTAGGCGGCGGCGGTCACCGTGATGAGCTGGCGCACGGCCGGCCGGGCTGCGCGGCCCTCGGCCGCCGGCCCGGCGCTGGCCGCCCGGGGGACGGGTGAGGTGGCCGGCGTGGCCCGTGCGGAACCCGGATCCCGGGGCCGGCCGGGAGCCGCGCCCGCGCCCGCCCCGCAGCCACTTGCCAGCAGCGCGGCCAGGGCCAGCAGCGCGGCCAGGGCCAGCAGCGCGGCCAGGCCAGGCACGGCCAGGTAACGGCGGGCAGCGTACCGGGGGCGCCTCACGGTCGATAGGATGCCTGATGGTCGCGTCCGGTCGGGGATTATCCCGGCCGAAGCCCCCAACTCGTCAACCTCACCATGGTGGACGAGTTCCTCGGTGCCCAGCGCGCGATCCGGAACTACCAGGCCACCGGTGAACTGGGGCCGCTCGGCAACGCGGTCGCCGGGTCGGTGCCCGGGTCCGGGCTGGGCATGTCCATCGCGCGCACGATCGTGGCGAACCATGGCGGCGACATCAGCGTCCGGTCAGCCGAGGGTGAAGGCACCACCGTGACCGTGCGGATCGCGCTGGCCGCGCCGGACGTGCCACCGGCGCGAATGGACCGAACCGGTGGCACCCCCCCGGCCATGAGACCGGAACCCCCATCCCGGTCACGCCCCGCCAGGCGGCATCGGGATGGGAGCCAGGCGGCGCTATAGGCCCTCGTTGATCAGCCGGCCCGCTTGCTCGTACTTGGCCGGCTTACTGCGTTTGAAGTAGAACGCGGCGCCCACCCCGAGGAGCACGACGACGAGGTCGATCGGGCCCAGCCAGTAGGCATAGCTGTAGCTGGAGGCGCCGAGGAACCCGATGTTGGTGAACAGCAGGTACACCACGTACGCCTGAGAGAAGAACGAGATCAGCGGCGCCAGCCTGGTCTTGAACCAGTGCACCTCATCGCGGTGGTAGCGCTCGTAGTAGACCAGGATGGCCAGCGAGACCAGGGCCTGCACGGACAGGATGATGATCACGCCCATGACCGCCATCAGCCCGTAGACCTGCACATAGGCCTGGGAGGTGGGATCGCCGGTGCCGGTGAAGATGGCGAACAGGGCGATGATGAACGCCGCGATCACCGACTGGGTGACCGAGGCGACGTGCGGGCTCTTCCACTTGGGGTGGGTGCGGCCGAGCGCCTTGGGCATCAGGCCTTCCCTGCCGAGCGAGTAGAAGTACCGGGCGGTGGTGTTGTGGAACGCCATGCCGCAGGCGAACGAGCCGGTGATGATCAGGTAGCTCATGATGGACGAGACCCAGTGGCCCGCGTACTGCCGCGCCGGGCTGAGGTAGAAGTTGGCCGGGTCGGTCTGCGCCTGGTGGATGGCGGCGTGGATGTTGGAATACCCGCCCAGCGGCGCCCACGAGGTCAGCGTGTAAAAGATGCCCAGGCCGATCACGGAGATGTACAGGGCCCTGGGCACGATCCGCTTCGGGTCGCGGGACTCCTCGCCGTAGTTGGGCGCCATCTCGAAGCCGACCCAGGACCAGAAGGCGAAGAACAGCCCGATGCCGATCGCGCCCGCGGCGAGCTTGCCGTCGGCAGGGAAGCTCTGGAACGCCTTCACCGGGTTGATCGCGCTGAAGTTCACGTTCCCGTGGCCGAACAGGAACACGTCGAAGATGATCAGGATGGCGATCTCGCTGATCAGGCCGATCGCCAGCAGGTTCGCGGAGACGCGGACGTCGAAGTAGGCCAGTATCCCGATGAGCAGGACCATGCCCAGGGCCAGCCATGGCCAGCGGACGTTCACCCCGAAGGCGTTCAGCTTCAGGCCGAGGAAGTAGGCGAACCCGCCGGCCAGCGACGCCTCGAACACCGAGTAGGCCACCAGCGAGCCGAAGCCGGTGCCGATGCCCAGCTCACGCCCCAGCCCGTGGCTGATGTAGGAGTAGAAGCCGCCGGCCGTGGTCTTCTTCCGCGCCATGGCCACATAGCCGACCGAGAACACCACCAGGACGATCGTGGCGAAGATGAACGCCGCTGGCGCGCCCACCCCCTGCCCGAAGCCGACCACGATCGGGGTGTTGAACAGCATCGCCGAGATCGGCGCGGACCCGGTGACCGTCAGGAACAGCACGCCGCCGAGCCCGACGGCGCCCTTCCGCAGCTTGGCGACGTCGGTGCGCTGGGAGACGTCAAAGTCCTCCGGCGTTTCGACCGCATCGCGCCTGCCGCCGCTCCCGCCAACAGAGGTGTCCGACTGTGCCATCTTTCCTCCCAACAGCGGGGCCGCGCCGGGCGGGTCCCGGTGCCGTTATTGGTCGGGCATGTGCGTTGTGGTACACGTCACAGCGCGGACGGTATCACCTGGTAGATAACGTGACAAGACTTCTGGTTCTGGAAATATGAAGTTAACAGAGACCGGTTGACATTAATCGGTCACATCCGGTATTTATTTGGTTGAACCAAACGGGCGGGCGCGAAGACACCCGGTCCGGGCGTCGGGCCACGCTCACCGCAAGGGCGGCCTTGCCCGGGCCCGCAATGCTTGTCCGGGGACGCCCCCCGAACCCCCCGGTGGTGCGGAGGTGACTGTGGCCGAGGAGCTCATCGCCTTCGCCTCCAAGGGCGACATGCTCGCCAAGTCCAAGGAGTTCTGGAACCCATCCAAGACCCAGTTCTGGGTGGACTCGGGCGTCCCGCTGGTCATCGACCGGCGCGAGGGCTATTTCATCTACGACGTCGAGGGCAAGCGCCTGATCGACACGCACCTCAACGGCGGCACCTACAACCTGGGCCACCGCAACCCCGAGGTGGTGGCCGCCGTCACCGCCGCCATGCAGCACTTCGACATCGGCAACCATCATTTCCCCTCGCTCGCCCGTACCGCGCTGGCCGAGGCGCTGGTGAGCACCGGGCCGCCGGGGATCGCCAAGGTGGTCTTCGGCAGCGGCGGCGGCGAGGCGATCGACATCGCGCTCAAGACGGCCCGGCACGCGACCAAGCGGCGCAAGATCGTCTCGGTCGCCAAGGCCTACCACGGGCACACCGGGCTCGCGGTCGCCACCGGAGATGACCGGTTCTCCGGCCTGTTCCTGTCCGACCGGCCCGACGAGTTCAGCCACGTGCCGTTCAACGACCTGGGCGCCATGGAGCAGGCACTGCGCGGCAAGGACGTGGCCGCGGTGATCATGGAGACGATCCCGGCCACCTACGGCTTCCCGCTGCCCGCGCCCGGCTACCTGGCCGGGGTCAAGCAGCTCTGCGAGGCGCACGGCGCCCTGTACATCGCCGACGAGGTGCAGACCGGGCTGATGCGCACCGGCGAACTGTGGGCGATCAGCAAGCACGGTGTGGTGCCGGACATCCTGGTTGCCGGCAAGGGCATCTCCGGCGGCATGTACCCGATCAGCGCCGTCCTGGTGACCGAGGCGGCGGCCGGCTGGCTCAGCGAGGACGGCTTCGCGCACATGTCCACCTTCGGCGGCGCGGAACTCGGCTGCGTCGCGGCGCTGAAGACCCTGGAGATAACCTGCCGGCCGGAGGTCCGGTCGATGGTGCACTACAGCGCCGCACTGATCGGCGCGGGATGCGCCAGGATCCAGGCGCGCTGCCCCGACTGGCTCGTCGGCATCAGGCAGGACGGCCTGGTGATGGGCCTGGAGTTCGACCACCCGCGCGGTGCCCAGTTCGTCATGAAGCGCCTCTACGAGGCGGGGGTCTGGGCGATCTTCTCGACCCTTGACCCCCGGGTGCTGCAGTACAAGCCGGGCGTGCTGATGACGCCCGCGCTGTGCGAGGAACTGCTGGACCGGACCGAGTACGCGATCGGCCTCGCCGCCCGCGACGCCCGCTCCGGCCGGGGCCAGCCATGAGCGCGCAGAGCGGGGCCGGTGGGGCCAATATTTCTGGTGCGGTCCGCGAGACGGCTGCGGGGCCGTCGGAGGCGATCAGCTTCGAGGTGCTCAGCGACCCCGCCGGGGTGCCCAGGGCCCGGGCCATGCTGCAGCGGGCCGAATGGGCCGCCCGGGCGTTCGCGAGGTACGACAAGCAGGCCGTGGACCGGGTGGTGCACGCCGCCGCCCGGGCCGGAGCGGCCAAGGCGCGCGAGTACGCCGAGTGGGCGGTCCGCGAGACCGGGTTCGGCGTCGCCGACCACAAGGTCATCAAGAACCTCGCGTGCAGCACCGGACTGGTCGAGGCGTACGCCAGCCACGACTATGTGACCCCGCGGTTCGACCCGGCCGCGAAGATCGTCGAGATCCCGCGGCCGGCCGGGGTGGTGCTCGCGCTCACTCCCTCGACCAACCCCGTGGCCTCGGTGTTCTTCAAGGCTCTGCTGGCGCTGATGACCCGCAGCGCCGTGGTGATCAGCCCGCACCCGCAGGCGGCCGAATGCTGCGCGGACGCCGCGCGCACGCTGGAACGGGCCGCGGTGGACGCCGGCGCCCCCGACGGGGTCATCCAGGTGGTGGACCGGCCATCGGTGCCGCTGATCGACGCGCTGATGACCGACGAGCGGACCAGCGTCATCGTGGCGACCGGCGGCACGCCGGTGGTGCGGGCCGCCTACAGTTCCGGGACGCCCGCGATCGGCGTCGGACCGGGCAACGTGCCGGTGCTGGTGGACGCCACCGCCGACCTGGCCAAGGCCGCCAAGCGGATCGTGGACAGCAAGAGTTTCGACAACTCGATCCTGTGCACCAACGAGTCCGTGCTGATCGTCGAGGACTCCGCCGCCGCCACCCTGCTGCGCCACCTCAAGCGGGAGGGCGCCTACCTGCTGGAACCCGGCGAGGCCGAGAAGGTCGCCGCGCTGCTGTTCCCCGGCGGGCACTTCGACGTCCGGTTCGTCGGCAAGGACGCGACCAAGATCGCCGCCGAGGCGGGCCTGCGGGTGCCGGGCACAACCCGGATCCTGCTCGCCCCGTTCTCCCTCGCCGTCCCGGAGGAACCGCTGGCGCACGAGAAACTCTGCCCGGTGCTGGGCCTGATCCGGGTGCCGAACGCGCGCCGGGGGATCGACGTGGCCCGCGCCATCCTGCGGATCACCGGCCGCGGGCACTCGGCGGCGATCCACAGCACCGACCCCCGGACGATCATGGAGTTCGGGGCCAGCGTCGATGTGCTGCGGGTGGCCGTCAACGTCGGCAACAGCCTCGGTAGCTCGGGAATCTCCACGGCCCTGGCGCCGTCCATGACCGTGGGGACCGGGTTCTTCGGCCGGTCCTCGCTCGTGGAGAACCTGGAGCCCAAGCACCTGGTGCAGTGGACCCGGCTGGGCTACGACAGCGATCCTGCCGAGCCGTTCGGGTCGTTCTCGGGACTGGTTCCGTGGGAGACACCGGCCGGACCCGTTCCGCCTTACCCGATCCCGTCGAATGCGCGTCAGGCCGAGCACGGGCCAGGGGCAGGCACGCCCCAGCCCCACGCGAATGGGTACGCCCAGTTGGCCAGCCACGGGAACCAGACGGCAGGACCCGGCTACGGCGGGTTGGACGTAACTGCCTTGCGCGAGGTGATCCGGCGGATCGTGATCGAGGAATTGGCGCAGTTCGCGGGGGGATCTCATGGCTGAGCTGAGGTCGTTCATCTTCCTGAATCGGCTGCAGCCGCAGACGATGTGTTACCTGGGGACGTGGATCCGGGGGAGCTTGCCGCGCAGCGATGTGGCGGCGCAGATCATCGAGGTGGCGCCGGGGCTGGACATCGAGCCGCTGACGGATGTGGCGCTCAAGCACGCGGGGGTCCGGGCCGGGATCCTTGTGGTGGAGCGGCAGTTCGGGTACCTGGAGATCCACGGCGGGACTGATGAGGTACGCGCAGCCGGATCCGCGGTGCTGGAGGCGCTCGGGGCCAATGCGTCGGACGCGACCCAGCCGGTAGTGCTGGCGTCGAAGATCATCTCAATGATGGACCCGCAGCACGCGTTCCTGATCAACCGCAACAAGATCGGGTCGATGGCGCTGGCCGGGGAGTCGCTGTTCGCGTGCGAGATGCAGCCCGCGTCGTATGCCATCCTGGCCGCCAACGAGGCCGAGAAGGCGGCCCGGATCAAGGTGGTCGACTACCGGATGATCGGGGCCACCGGGCGGGTGTACCTGTCCGGGTCCGAGGCGGACATCCGCCAGGCCGCCGAGGCCGCAGAGGAAGCCCTGCGCAGCAGGACGGCACCGGGGAGCCGGGTATGACCGGCAGTCCAGGGCTCGATGGCGAGGCCATTCGGGCGCTGGTGCGGGAGGTGCTGGCCGACCTGCTCCCAGCCGCCGGGCGGGATCCGTGGCACCTGCCCGGGGACGGGCCGGGCAGTCCCGGTGGCGGCGGCTCCGGGGGACTGGCCACGGCGGAGGGGCGGCCGGCGCAGCAGGGGCTGCCGCATTCCGTCCGTGAGCACGTCGGGTCGGTCGAAGTCGTGTCGATCAGGACGGACGCCGACCTGGCAGGCTTCGTTTTGCATCTTCTGCATTTGTTCGAGAATCCGAAGCACCGGGACGCATTGCGGGCCGGCCGCCTGCGGTTCCGGCTGGCGGCGGCGGCCGCAGCGGGGTCGGCCCAGCCCAGCCACCGCATCGAGAAGGGCGCCGTCACCGAGGCGATGGTCGCCGCGTCCGCCCGGGACGGCGCGCGGCTGGTGCTCGGCCGCCGCGCGGTGCTCACGCCACTGGCCCGCGACCGCGCCCGCGCCGCCGGCGTCGAGATCGTGAAGGAGCGCTGATGCTTACCGCGACGGTGGTCGGAAACGTCTGGTCCACCCGCCGGCTGGCGGAGATACCGAACGGGGCCTTCCTGGAGGTGGAGGCCGAGGGGACGGGTACCCGGCTCGTGGCGTTCGATGTGCTGGGCAGCGGCGTGGGCGAGCGCGTCCTGGTCGCCCAGGGCTCGGTCGCCGCCGCCTGGTTCCCCGGCAAGCCGCCGCCGATCGACGCGCTCATCATCGGCTCGATCGACGAGCCGGCCGGTGGCGGCCCGGTGACGAGGGAACGGGCCCGCCGCCCAGCGCGGGGTTCCGGGGGGTCGCCCCCCCGGGCCAGCACGCGGGGTTCCGGGGGCGGCTTGCCGCCCAGGGCCAGCAGCCGCCCGGCCGTGGCGGCCGGTTCCGTGACGAAGAAAGGACAGGCAGATGGCGGATAACGCGATAGGGATGATCGAGACCAAGGGCTACGTCGCCGCGCTGGCCGCGGCCGACGCGATGGTGAAGGCGGCCAATGTGACCATCGTCGGCCGCGAGGACGTCGGCGACGGGCTGGTGTCGGTCACCATCATCGGCGACGTCGGGGCGGTCAAGGCAGCCACCGAGGCGGGCTCGGAGACCGCGACCAGCGTCGGCGAACTGGTGTCCGTGCACGTGATTCCGCGGCCGCACGCCGAGCTGAGCAGGCACTTCACGATCCGCGCCGAGTAACCGTGGCCCCGCCCGCCCCGCCGCACCCCGAACTGCGCGTCTACCTGCTGGTCCGGGACCTGCAGCGGCAGTTCGCCGCCTACCTGGGCACGCCCACCCGGGCCCGGGGCTACCCGCCGTTCGCAGGCGAGCACTCGCTCATCGTGGAGGTCGCGCCCGCGCTGGCCATCGAGCGGGTCACCGACCTGGCGCTGCGCGCGGTGCCCACGGTCGAGCCCGGCATCCTGTATGTGGAACGGCAGTTCGGCGTGCTGGAGGTGCACGGCGCCGACCTCGCCGACGTGGAAAGGGCGGGCCGGGCCATCCTGGCGGGGCTGCACGCGGACCCGTCGGACCAGCTCCGGCCGCGGATCCTGTTCGCCGACGTCATCGAGGACCTGACCGACCGGCAGGCGGTCATCATCAACCGCAACCGGGGCGGGTCCATGGTGATCCCCGGGGACACCCTCGGGGTCTGCGAGGTGACCCCGGCGCTGTTCGCGACCGTGGCCGCCAACGAGGCCGAGCGGGCCGCGCCCGGCGTCACCCTGGTCGACGTGTCGATGATCGGCATGGCGGGCCGGATCTACCTGGCCGGGCAGACCGCCGACGTGGCCAAGGCGCAGCAGGCGATGGCGGGCGTGCTGGCCGCCGTCGAGGGCCGGGACCAGAGCGGGGCTGCCCATGCCAGCGCATGACCTGTCCGTCGGCGGCGACGTGCTGGACCGGGTGACCCGGTGCGCGCAGCGGGCGCTCGGCGAGTACGGCTGCCACCCCGGCGCCTCGGTCCGGCTGATGAACGTGTCGGAGAACGCGACCTACCTGATCGAAGATCCGGGCGCCGGGCCGTCGGTGCTGCGGGTGCACCGGCTCGGGTACCACACGCCCGCCGAGATCGCCTCCGAGCTGACCTGGATGGACGCGCTGCGGGCCGAGGCGGGCGTGCGCACGCCGCGGGTGCTGCCCGCCCCCGGTGGTGACCGCATCGTCACCGTGGTGGACGAGGCAAGCGGCGAGCAGCGCCACTGCGTGCGATTCGAGTTCCTGGCCGGGACCGAGCCGGCCGACGACTCGCTGCCGCACTTCGCGGAGCTGGGCGAGATCACCGCCAGGATGCACCGGCACGCGCGGGCCTGGCAGCGGCCGGCGGGTTTCACCCGGTTCCACTGGGACTACGACGCCGCGTTCGGCGACGGCGCCCGGTGGGGCCGGTGGCAGGACGGGATCGGGGTCGGCCCGGCCGAGCGGGACATCCTCGGCCGGCTCGATCAGGCCCTGCGGGCCCGGCTCGCCGCGTTCGGCACCGGCCCGGAACGGTACGGGCTGGTGCACGCCGACACCAGGCTGGCCAACCTGCTGGCCGACGGCGACGCGGTCAGCGTCATCGACTTCGACGACTGCGGGTTCAGCTGGTACCTCTACGACGTCGGCACCTCGGTGAGCTTCTTCGAGCACGAGCCGCACGTGCCCGACCTGGTCGCCGCGTGGCTGTCCGGGTACCGCCGGGTGCTCGACCTGCCCGCCGAGGACGAGGCCGAGATCTGGACGTTCATCCTGTACCGCCGCCTGCTGCTGGTCGCCTGGATCGGCTCGCACACGGCGGTCGACATCGCGCGGGAGCTCGGCGCCGGGTACACCGCCGGGAGCTGTGAGCTGGCCGAGGCCTACCTCAGCCGGCTCGGCTGAGGTGCGGGCCGCAGGCCTTATGACGACAGGGCCGGCCCCTCGGGGCGGCCAGGAAAGGGAACGGTGAGCATGTTCACATCCATTGCGGGGCGGGCCGTCGTGGTGACCGGCGGGACCCGTGGCATCGGCAAGGGCATCGCCGCGGTGTTCGCCGGGGCGGGTGCCCGGGTGCTCATCACCGGCCGGGACGACGCCGCGGCCAAGGGCACGGTGGCCGAGCTGTCCGCCGGGGGCGCCGAGGCGTCG
>Ga0209166_10003424_pt1 | contig 11467 bp, 9 predicted proteins | sample Coa_R1_3_FD_187151 | JGI IMG/M metagenome (GOLD analysis project Ga0209166, IMG submission 187151) | Surface soil microbial communities from Centralia Pennsylvania, which are recovering from an underground coalmine fire - Coalmine... | ecosystem: Environmental > Terrestrial > Soil > Unclassified... | reverse complement strand
CACTCCCACCCAGTGCCACCGTAATCGCAGAAATCCGCCGACACCTTACAGCTTGCTCCGGCGGACATGCGCGGCGATTCTGCCCGGCCCCGGCCCCCGTAACCGGATCAAACGGCAGGCTCACCCGCCGTGCTCCCGCCCGGGGCCGCCGGTATCGGCAGCTCCGGCGGCGCTGTCGGTGCGCTCGGCCAGGTCCGCCTCGGTCAGGGCGCCGATCAGCGCGTCCAGGTCACCATCGAGCACCTGGTCGAGGTTGTAGGCCTTGTAGCCGATCCGGTGATCGGCGATGCGGTTCTCCGGGAAGTTGTAGGTACGGATGCGCTCCGAGCGGTCAACGGTGCGCACCTGGCCGCGCCGCTGCGCGGCGGCCTGGGCGTCCGCTTCCTCCTGGGCCTGGGCCAGCAGCCGGGCCCGCAGGATGCGCATGGCCTGCTCCCGGTTCTGCAACTGGCTCTTCTCGTTCTGGCAGGAGACCACGATTCCGGTGGGCAAGTGGGTGATCCGGACCGCTGAGTCGGTGGTGTTCACGCTCTGGCCGCCGGGACCGGAGGACCGGAACACGTCGACCCGGATGTCGTTCGGCTCTATCCCGACCTCGACGGGGTCGGCCTCCGGCATGACGAGCACTCCGGCGGCCGAGGTGTGGATCCGGCCCTGCGACTCGGTGACCGGGACCCGCTGCACCCGGTGCACGCCGCCCTCATACTTCAGCCGGGACCAGACGCCGGGCCCGCCGACCCGGGACTTGACCGCGACGGTGGCACCCTTGGTGCCGCCGAGCCCGGTCGGCGCCGAGTCGAGCACCTCGGTCTTCCAGCCCTGCCGCTCGGCGTAGCGCAGGTACATCCGCAGCAGGTCGCCGGCGAACAGCGCCGATTCCTCGCCGCCCTCGCCGGCCTTGACCTCGAGGATGACGTCCTTGCCGTCGCTGGGGTCCCGGGGAGCCAGCAGCCCGGTAATCTGCTTCTCCAGCTTCGCCCGCTGCCCGGCAAGCTGCTCGGCCTCATCGAGGAGCGCGGAGTCCTCGTCGGCCAGCTCGCGGGCCACCTGTTCGTCGGCCACCACCCGCTGCCACTCGTGGTAGGCATGAACCACCGGACTCAGCTCGGCGTAGCGGCGGCCAAGCGCCTTCGCCCGGTCCTGGTCCGCATGCAGCTCAGGATTGGCGAGCGCGCTTTCAAGTTCCGCATGCTCAGCGGCCAACCCACCGAGCCGGTCAAACACTTGGATTTCCTCCTGACGCCCCACGCCCTGCAAGGCAAAAGCTAACCACCCAAACCCACCCTGACCCAGCCAGCAACATCAGCCAGCTAACCAATCACCCTCAGCCAGCTAGCCAATCACCCTCAGCCAGCTAACCAATCAACCTAAGTCCCCCAGCCAACCTGAGCCCCCCAACCAACCCTCAGCCCCGATCAACCTCAGCCCGCTGCGTGGGGGCCCGGGGGGCTCGGCCCCCCGGACTAGTACTGCGGGCGCTGGCGAAATCGGCCGAAGGCCGATGAGCAGCATGAGCCACCCCGGCCATCCCGGCCGGTACTACTTGCTGCCCGCGTCCTTCTTGCCGAAGCGGCGCTCGAACCTGGCAACCCGGCCACCGGTGTCGAGGATCTTCTGCTTGCCGGTGTAGAAGGGGTGGCAGTTCGAGCAGACGTCGGCGTGGATGGTGCCGGTCGGCGACGTGCTGCGGGTGACAAAGGTGTTACCGCACGTACAGGTGACGGTCGTCGTCCTGTAGGCGGGGTGAATTCCTGGCTTCATGTGTGAAGTCTCCTGGCTCAGGCGGCAGCCGGGTCGCCAGCCGTCCAGATCGCAGCCCGCCCGGGCGCTGGGCCGCCGGGGCAGATGGCAGCGAGCCGACTGGCGTGAACCGGCACCGCATACTCGGGTCCCAGTGTGCCAGACATTGGAACGAGAAACGTCCCATGCCCATTCCCCAGACCAACCGGAGCGGTGGCCAGCCACAACAGCAGCCAATCCACGACCCCAGCCAGCCTCAGCCGGCTACCAGGCAACCAACCCCAGCCCGCAGCGTGGGGATCCGGGGGGCTCGGCCCCCCGGGATGGCACTCTTAGAGGGCCTTTCGGCGAAAGCGACCGAAGGCCGATGAGCAGCATTGGCCCATCCTGCCCTCTATGCGTTCAGGGTCGTCTTCTGGACCTGGAGCAGGAACTCGGCGTTGCTCTTGGTCTCGCGCATCTTGTCCATCAGGACCTCGAGCGCCTGCTGCGGCTCGAGTGCGTGCAGCACCCGGCGCAGCTGCCAGACGATCCTGAGTTCCTCGGGGGACATCAGCAGCTCTTCCTTACGGGTGCTGGAGGCGTCGACGTCCACGGCGGGGAAGATGCGCTTCTCGGCGAGCTCGCGGCGCAGCCGCAGCTCCATGTTGCCGGTCCCCTTGAATTCCTCGAAGATCACCTCGTCGGCCCGGGAGCCGGTCTCGATCAGGGCCGTGGCCAGGATGGTCAGCGAACCGCCGTGCTCGATGTTGCGGGCCGCTCCGAAGAAGCGCTTCGGCGGGTACAGGGCGGTCGAGTCCACACCACCGGACATGATCCGGCCGCTCGCGGGTGCCGCGAGGTTGTAGGCACGGCCGAGACGGGTGATCGAGTCGAGCAGCACGACCACGTCGTGGCCCATCTCCACCAGCCGCTTCGCCCGCTCGATGCCCAGCTCGGCGACCGTGGTGTGGTCCTCGGCGGGCCGGTCGAAGGTGGAGTGGATGACCTCGCCCTTCACCGCGCGCTGCATGTCGGTGACTTCCTCGGGCCGCTCGTCGACCAGGACGACCATGAGGTGGCACTCGGGGTTGTTCTTGGTGATCGCGTTCGCGATGGCCTGCATGATGAGCGTCTTGCCGGCCTTCGACGGGGAAACGATGAGCCCGCGCTGTCCCTTGCCGATCGGGGCTATCAGGTCGATGATCCGCGTGGTCAGCACGCCGGGGTCGGTCTCCAGCCGGAGCCTGTCCTGCGGGTAGAGCGGGATGAGCTTGGCGAACTCGGGCCGGTTGCGGGCCTGCTCGGGATCGAGGCCGTTGACCTTGTCCAGCCGGACCAGCGCGTTGAACTTCTCCCTGCGCTCGCCCTCACGTGGCTGGCGCACCGCGCCCTCGATCACGTCGCCCTTGCGCAGGCCATGCCTGCGGACCTGGGACAGGGACACGTACACGTCGTTCGGGCCGGGCAGGTAGCCGGTCGTCCGGACGAACGCGTAGTTGTCCAGCACGTCCAGGATGCCGGCGATCGGGATGAGCACGTCATCCTCGGCGATGACCGGCTCGGACTCGCCCGGCCGCTCGCGGCGCTGCCGGTTGCGGTTGCGGAACCTGTCCCGGCTGCGACGCCGGCCCGACGGGTCGTTGTCGTCGTCCCGCTGGTCGTTCTGCTGACCTCGGCCGGAGTTCGCGTTCTGGTCGGCGGGCTGCTCGCGGCGCTGATCGCCGCCGGACTGGTCGCGGCGCTGCCCGTCGGCGTCGCGGCGCTGGTCGCCGCCGCTCTCATTGCGCGGCCTCGACTGGTCAGGCCGGCCGTTGCGGCGCCGCCGGTCGCGCTGGCCGTCCCCGGATGACCTGGTGTCGTCGCGGTGCGGCGGCTGCTGGCGGCCGGTGTCCGTGACCGGCGCGCTGGTCTCTGCCCGGTCGAACGGCAACTGGTCTTCACCAGCCGAACGGGCCGGGCCCGCGCCGTCGGCGGCAACCTGTACCTGGCTTGCGGCTGGTTCCACCGCGGCCCGTACCTCGTCGGCCGTGGCCGGCCCCGGCTGCCGGGCCGCATTGCCTGACGGAGCGGCCGCGCGGGCGCCTCCGCCGCCTTGCTTCTCCTGGATCGCCGTGATGACCTCCCCCTTCCGCATCCGGCCGGTCCCTCTGATCCCCATCTGCTGAGCGAGTTGCTGCAACTCGGCCAGCTTCATGGCTGCGAGACCGGCACCGCTCGCGCGGCGGGTCGCCGCTGAGGCGGTCTTGATTGCCCCTGGGGCCGAGCTTGAGCCCGCGTCGCGGCCCGAGCCGGACGGGGAATCGGCCGGCTCAGAGACGCCGTGCGGAGTGAGGAATTCGGTGGTATCGCTCACGAGGGATCCTTCCCAGGGGCGGGCGCCGGCTGCTCAGGCGGCCGGCTGGCCCAGTTTCGCGACCTGGCGAGTTCACCAGGCCAATGTTCTGCCTTCTCTGCCATCTGCGCGCTCTCGCGGCGTGGGGCCTGGGCATACAACCGAGGCTCCAAAGCCAGCGCAGAAGGCTCAGGGTGCATCCAGATGACGTGGGTAACGAGGGTGCTCGGCCGTGTTAACCCGGGCCACCCTGCGGTACCCTCGGACCCCCCGCTCCCGCTCGATCCGCTAGGCCGCCCCCAGCTCACGCTCATATGGGGGAGTTTCAACCGGCCGAAGCGGTAACGGAGTGCCACGGCCCCCGGAAGACTTCCCGGACCGGGCAACAAGCAACTCACGAGCACCTGTTCCCGTGGCAGGGCATCTGGTGCGCTACCCAGCCTAACACCAAGAGAGCCCACTGCATTCCTCAGAGATGTCCGTGTTTCGCGGAAGTAGGCCAACGATCTGGCCGGGACCGACCCGCATGACCTGCCCGTGCCCAGCGCAGGCCGCCTCCGTGCCGCCCTTGACGGGCGCCAGCCCGGATGCGTATGCCCGGCGGGACGGACTGGATGGTTGCACCTTGTCTGTCTACGTCCAGGGGGCTTACGTGCCACTCATTACCCGTTTGAATCGCGATTGAATCCACCTCAGGGGACCCAGGCGTTCGCCCGCTCACAATGAATGCCAGGACAGTGGGCCCGGCACCGGACAGCACGGCCGGGATCCCGGCCCGGCGCAGACGCGAGATCAGGTCGGCGCTGGCTGGCATCAGGGCGGCACGGTAAGGCTCGTGCAAGAGATCATGGGTAGCATCAAACAGCAGGTCAGGACGCTGAGTGAGGGCCGCAACGAGCAGCGCGCTGCGCCCGGAGTTCGTCGCCGCATCCGCGTGCGAGACCGTCTCGGGCAGTGCCTGCCGCGCCTTCTTGGTCGCCAGCGACGTCGCCGGAACACACACGACCGGCACGATCGCCGGGTCAGGCTCCAGCCGGACCGCCCTGGTTTCGCCGCGCCGGCCCGGCTGACCGTCCATCCCTTCTTGGCCACAATTCTCTTTTACGGCAGGGGCCGGCGCCCAGGCCACGGTCAGCCCGCCAGCCAGACATGCGGCCGCGTTGTCCGGATGCCCCTCCAGATCCGCCGCCATCGCGAGCAGTTCCTGATCCACAAATTGCCCAGCGTTCGCGTCCACCTCACCGGCCCGGTCCCCCTCTGGAACCGGAACCGCCGTACCCTCACCACCGCTGATCAGGACACTCGATCCAGAGGAAGCGCCGAACGTGGGGGCGTCATGCTGCGCGGGAGCATCACCGGACGATGCCAGGGTTGCGAGCGCCCGGCCGGCCAGCAGGCCGGCCACCACAGCTCCGGCCGAGGAACCCAGCCCGCGTCCCTGCGGGATCGTGTTGACGCAGCTCAGGGTCAGCCCTGGCGGCTGCTCGCCAACGATCGTCTCGAACGCGGCCCGCATGGCCCTGACCACCAGATGGCCTTCACCCGCGTTCGCCGCGCCCGGGCCCTCGCCAGACACCTCGATGGCCAGCCCCGAGCCGGTGATCTCGGCGGTGACCTCGTCGTACCGGGCGAGGGCCAGGCCCAGCGCGTCGAACCCGGGCCCAAGGTTCGCACTCGTCGCCGGCACCCGGACCGTGACCGCTACCCGCTGCCAGTTCACCATGGCATCAGGCAAGCTGGAGGGCGGTCGCTGCCGCTGTCACGTCGGCCGGGATGACGGCGGGGGCGGGCGCGGCGGATACCGCCCAGTCCGGGTCCTTCAGGCCGTTGCCGGTGATCGTGCACACGACGCGGGAACCGGGGGTCAGGTTGCCTTCGGCGGCGGCCTGCAGCAGGCCGGCCACGCTGGCCGAGGACGCCAGTTCGCCGAACACCGCCTCCCGGCCCGCGAGCAGCCGGTAGGCGGCCAGGATCTGGCGGTCGGTGACGGAGCAGATCATTCCGCCTGACTCGTCCCGTGCGGCCTCGGCGGCCAGCCAGGACGCCGGGTTGCCGATCCTGATCGCGGTCGCGATCGTCTGCGGGTGCGCGACCGGCTCACCATTGACGATCGGCGCGGCACCGCTGGCCTGGAAGCCGAACATCCTGGGCAGGCGCGAGGCCAGGCCGGATCCGGCGCACTCGCGGTAGCCCATCCAGTATGCGGTGATGTTGCCGGCGTTGCCGACCGGGAGGCAGTGCACGTCCGGCGCGTCGCCGAGCTGGTCCACGATCTCGAAGGCCGCCGTCTTCTGGCCTTGCAGCCGGTCCGGGTTGACCGAGTTGACCAGGGCCACCGGGTATTCCACCGCCAGCTTGGAGGCAAGCTCCAGGCAGTCGTCGAAGTTGCCCTCCACCTGGAGCAGGCGTGCCCCGTGCACGAGCGCCTGGGCCAGCTTGCCGAGCGCGATCTTGCCCCGCGGCACCAGAACGGCGCAGTCGAGACCGGCCCTGGCCGCGTAGGCGGCGGCGCTCGCGCTGGTGTTACCGGTGGACGCGCAGATCACGGCCCGGGCGCCGCGGCCGAGCGCCAGGCTGATCGCCAGGGTCATGCCGCGGTCCTTGAACGAGCCGGTCGGGTTCCCGCCCTCGACCTTGAGGTACACCTCACAGCCGGTCTTGGCGGACAGCACAGGTGCGGGCAGCAGCGGCGTACCGCCCTCGTGCAGCGTGATGACCGGTGTGCCATCCGTGACCGGGAGCCGGTCCCGGTATTCGGCGATCACCCCGCGCCACAACCGCGATTCCTTAGCGATCGCCACCACGGCCCTCCCACGCACACCCCTGGGTGGCGGTGAATGTGCCATCGACACCCCTGGCACCCCCTCCCCGGGGGCGGCGACAGGGTGGTCAATCCGGGTTTCGTCCCCCTCCAGTGGGTGCCTATCCGGGGATCGACCGCCTTGGCCGGGTGCGGATGGCAGGACATCGGCCCTGGTCCGGGCGTCCTGCGGGTCGTGTGCTGTCATTGCCCGGCCTCGCCTTCGACCCGCATCACGCTGGCGACCGAACGCACCGCGGGCATCGCTACCAGGCCGGACACCGTCGCCGCCAGATCCGCGTCGCGCGCCTGGTGGGTGACGATGACCAGTTTGGCAGCCTCGCCCCTGCCCTCCTGCTGCACGGCCTTGATCGACACGTCGTGCCGGGCGAAGGCCTCGGCCACTTGGGCGAGTACGCCGGGGCGGTCGGCCACGTCCAGGGCCACGTGGTACGCCGTGAGCGTCTCCCCCATGGGCAGCACGGGCAGGTCGGCGTAGGTGGTCGCGTCCGGGCCCCGGGTGCCGGCCAGCCGGTTGCGAGCCACGGCGACCAGGTCGCCAAGGATGGCGCTCGCGGTCGGCGCACCGCCCGCGCCCGCTCCGTAGAACATCAGCCGCCCGGCCGACTCCGCCTCGACGAACACCGCGTTGTAAGCCTCGCGCACCCCGGCGAGCGGATGACTGCGCGGGATCATCGCCGGGTGCACCCGGACGCCGACCCCGCGGCTGGTGCGCTCGCAGATGGCCAGCAGCTTCACCACGCAGCCCAGCGTCTTCGCGCTCTGGATGTCGGCGGGCCGCACGCCGGTGATCCCCTCGCGGTGCACGTCGGCGGCGGTCACCGGGGTGTGGAAGGCCAGGCCGGCCAGGATGGCCGCCTTGGCCGCGGCGTCGAATCCGTCCACGTCGGCGGTCGGGTCGGCCTCGGCGTAGCCCAGCGCCTGCGCTTCCTCAAGGGCGTCGGCGAACCCGGCGCCTGAGGTGTCCATCTTGTCGAGGATGTAATTGGTCGTGCCGTTGACGATGCCGAGCACGCGGTGCACCGCGTCCCCGGCCAGCGACTCACGCAGCGGCCGCAGCAGCGGGATCGCCCCGGCCACGGCGGCCTCGTAGTAGAGGTCGGCACCGTTGTCACGGGCCGCGCCGTGGATGGTGGCGCCGTCCTCGGCCAGCAGCGCCTTGTTGGCGGTGACCACCGACTTGCCGGACTTCATGGCCGTCAGCAGCAGCGTCCTGGCCGGCTCGATGCCGCCGATCACTTCGATCACGATGTCGGTGTCCGGCCTGGACACGAGTTCGGTGGCGTCAGTGGTCAGCAGCCCGCGGTCGATCCCGGCCGCGCGCTGCCGCTGCAGCCGGCGCACCGCGATCCCGGTCACCTGGAGCGGGGCGCCGATCCTGGCCGCCAGGTCGGCCGACTGCTCACGCAGCAGCCTGACGACCTCCGAACCGACCACGCCGCAGCCCAGCAGGGCCACGTTCAGCGGCCGGGTTGTGCCCGCCCCGGTCACACCGTTCGCCTCATCTCATCCCCTCACCCGGCGTCCAGACGGAGCAGGTCCTCGATCGTCTCGCGCCTGATCAGGACCCGTGCCGCCCCGTCCCGCACCCCCACCACGGCCGGCCGGGGCACCTGGCCGTCATTGCCCGCCACCGACCTGTGGTACGCCCCGGTGGCTGCCACCGCCAGCAGGTCACCGGGAGCCAGGTCGGCCGGCAGGCAGGCATCCCGGACGACGATGTCCCCGCTTTCGCAGTGCCTGCCGGTGACGCTGGAGAGCACAGGCGGGGCGGTGGACTCCCGTGAGGCGAGCACACACGTGTACCTGGCGTCGCAGCGCGCCGTGCGACCATTGTCGCTCATCCCACCGTCCACGCCCACCTGCGCCCTGGCCTCGCCACCGGAGGGCACCTGCCGGACCGTCCCGGTCTCATACAGCGTCACCGTCCCCGGGCCGGCGATGGCCCGGCCAGGTTCCACGGTCAGCCGCGGCCGGCGCAGGCCGGCGTCGTGGCAGCCCTGCTCCACGGCCCCGGTCAGGGTCCGGGCGATCAGCCTGGGGTCTGCCGGGGTGTCCTGCGCCGTGCAGGCGATGGCGAACCCACCGCCCAGGTTGAGCTCGGCGATCTCCACCCCGTGCTCGTCGCGGATCGCGACGGCCAGCCCGGTCAGCAGCCGGGCGGCCTGCTCGAAGGGTGCGGTACCGGCTGCCTGCGGCCCGGCGTGGGAGTGCAGCCCGGCAAGCTCCAGTTCCGGGCAGCCCAGCACCCGGCGCGCCGCCTCGGCCACCTCGCCCGGCGTGAGCGCGAAGCCGGGTTCACAGGTCCCGGCAGCGCCGGCCCTGATCAGCACCTTCTGCCGCGTGTTACCGCGTTCGGCCAGGTAGGCGAGCCGCGCTATTTCCTCGAAGGAGTCCAGGACGATGTGCCCTACACCGGCGTCCACCGCCCTGGCCAGCTCGGCGACGCCCTTGTTACGGCCGTGCAGGGTGAGGATCCGCCCCGGCAGGCCGGCCGACAGCGCGGTCTGGAGTTCGCCGTCGGTGCTCACAGCGATGCCAAGGCCCTCCTGGGCAGCCCAGCGCAGCACCTCGCGACAGCAGAACGCCCCGGCCGCGTAGCTGACCAGGTCGTCGCCGAACGCCACACGGAAGTCCTGGCAGCGGGCGCGGAAGTCCGCCTCGTCGCAGACGAACAGCGGTGTGCCGAACTCGCTGGCAAGATCCCGCACGTCGAGCCCGCCGACGGTCAGCGCTCCGTCAAGCCTGCGGGCGGTGCGTGGCCAGATGGCCTGGGCGAGGGCGTCCGGGTCGGCGATACTCGTCATCGGATCCCCTTGTGGCCGTTCAGAGCCGGGCCGGGCGGTCGATCCCGAGCAGCCCCAGCCCGGCCCCGATGGCCGTTCGCGCCGCTGTCACCAGCCACAGCCTGGCCCGGAGCGTACCCTCGCTCCGGGGCGCTCCGCTCCCGCCGAACGGAAGCGCCGGACAGCTCTCCCGGCAGTCGTGATACGCAGATGCCAGCTCCTCCAGGTACCTGGCGAACTCACCCGGCCGCCCGCGGCGCACCGCCCATGCCACCCGTTCCGGCAGCCAGGACATAGCGTCGAGCAGCGCCCGCTCCGGCGGCCGCCCGAGCAGGCGCGGCGCGATCTCCCCCGCCTCTCCCGCGCTCAGCCCGAGGTCAGCGGCCTGGCGAAGGGTGGAGACGGCGTGCGCGTGCGCGTAACGAACAGCATAAAGGGGATTGTCCAGGTGATGCCGGACAGGCACCGTGTCGATCGTCGGCCGGTCCTGGCTGATCAGGGCGTACTTTACGGCGTCACGGCCGGCGTAGGTAATCGCGGCCTGGATGGGAGCACCCGCGGCATCGCAGTACGCTGGCCCCATCCGTATGGAAGGATAAATGTCCGCCCCAGCCTCGGTGGCAAGCCTCCCAATAATCTCGGCGGCCAGCCAAACTCTGGCATCTGCCCAGCTCATAGCGGTCAGGGCGGCCGTCGGCGGCACCGCAACGGACATGCCGCGCAAAATGTCGCTGCGGCTGCAGGACTCGGCCGCTGGGATGCGGACGGCGAGGCCGGCGAGCGCCTCGTCCGTGACGGTGACCGTCAGGTAACCGTCTGTCGCGGCGGCCCACGCGATCCACGGAACCTCGCCCAGCCGGCCAGCCAAGACGGCAGCGACCTGGTTCGCCGTTCTGTGCTGGCTGGCCAGCAGGTATGGGAGCGTCGAGGCATACTGTCCGGGGCCACCGCCAAGCTCGGCTGGGACGGGGCGGAGGGTGCTACGATCCTCTGGCTGCCCCGGTTCCGCGATGCTCACGGGCAGTTCACCCGCGGCCTGGGCGGCCTCCCAGACCGCGCGCCTGACGTCGGCCGTGATCACGCTGCAGGGTTCAGCCGAAGGCGCTGGGCGGCGCGCCAGCCAGCTCGCGGACGATCCGGATCATCTCCGACGGGTCGAACGGCTTGGTCAAATATGCATCGACGCCGATCTGCAGCCCGCGGGCCCGGTCGTCCTCCTGGGCCCGCGCGGTGATCAGCACGACCTTGACGTGACTGGTCTCCGGATTCTTCCGCAGCTCCATGGCGGTAACCCAGCCATCGAGCCGCGGCATCATAACGTCCAGAGTGATCACGTCTGGATCGATAGCGGTAACCTTGTCCAGGCAGTCCTGCCCGTCCACGGCCGTCGCCACGTCAAACCCCTCAAGCGTGAGGTTGACGGCGATGAGCTGCCTGATCACCTCATCGTCGTCCACCACGAGCACGCGCCCCAGTCCCTGCGCCACTCGGGCGAGAGTAGCGTGTCAGCAGCACTGATGTGTACTCATCGGCTTCGTGTCCTCGCTTTGCGAATCTGCTGGTAACCTTGCCACGTTCTGCAGCGCACGGAAACCGTGGCGCTGCTGGCAAGCCCCCATAGCTCAGGGGAGAGAGCATCGGCCTCCGGAGCCGAGAGCGCAGGTTCGAATCCTGCTGGGGGCGCCGAATGCGGCGCTGACCTGCTGATACACCCTCCCGGACCCCTCAGGCCGAGGTGTCTACCTCGCACCGAGGCGGCCTGACATCGGCCAGCCAGCTCAAGGGCCGCCATCACGGCCATGACAG
>Ga0209166_10003420_pt1 | contig 11470 bp, 9 predicted proteins | sample Coa_R1_3_FD_187151 | JGI IMG/M metagenome (GOLD analysis project Ga0209166, IMG submission 187151) | Surface soil microbial communities from Centralia Pennsylvania, which are recovering from an underground coalmine fire - Coalmine... | ecosystem: Environmental > Terrestrial > Soil > Unclassified... | reverse complement strand
CGCCCGTGACGCCGTCTTCGACCACCAGTTCCGCCGCGCCCGCGCGCGCCGCGACGAGCGCAACGCCTGCCGCCATCGCCTCGATCAGCGTCAAGCCAAAGCCTTCGTTGCGCGAGGTAAAGGCATAGATGGTGAGGCGCTGGTACCAACGCTGCACCTCTTCGATGTCGAGCTCGCCGGTGATGACGATGCGCGAGGTGAGCCCCGCCGCCTCGATGCGCCTCCTCAATTCGTTGGCAAAGCCCGCCTGTTCCGCCACGATCGCGCCGACCATGACGGCGGTGAAATCCGGATAGCGCGGCAGCAACCGGCACATCGCATCGACGAAGATGTCGCTGCCCTTCTGCGCACGGATGCGTCCGAAGCAGCCGATGGCGTAGCGGCCCGGCAATCCGCTTTCCGCAAACGCCGCCGCGCGGTTCTGCGGCGGCGCGTAGATGTCGGTGTCGACGCCGTGTGGAATGACGGTGGCTTCGCGCTTCAGATACGACGCCGACGCATCCGACGTCGCGATGATCGCATCCATCTTGCTGATCAGCCATCGCGTGAGCCGTTTGTGATGGCGCTGCCCCGCCGAGGTGAACACGAGCCTCAAGGGCCAACCGAGCGCACGCAGCAGCAAGCCGACGATCATCTCGTCATTGCGGCGCGCGTGCCAGATCAAAGGCGTCCGCCGGCGCCACAGCTTCAGGAGATCACCAAAGCCCATGGGCGCGATGCCCTCGGGCGCATAGGAGCCGAACCAGGCGGCGCGGACGCGCCTCGCAAGCTTCGGCGCCACCATGCGGTTGGTCGCGGTGACCCCCGAATAGCGCCGGTGCAGGTTCGGCACGATCACCTGCAAATCACCAGCCAGTTGGTTCTCGCCCGGCACGAAAAACACTCCAATTTTAGGCATTTCCTATACGCAAGATTAAGCATCGGTTCCAGTTCGTCGGCGACGAAACTCCCTCTTCACCGTCGAGCGGTTAGCTTCCGCAAAAAATTAGATACGTGACGGGGAAGGTCATGACTGTGCTTGTCACCGGCGGTGCCGGCTATATCGGAAGTCACACGGTTCGTGCGCTGGTGGAAGCCGGCGAAAGCGTGGTCGTGGTTGACAATCTCTCAACCGGCTTTTCCGCCTTCTTGCCCGAAGCCGTGCCGCTCTTCATTGGCGATGCCGGCGACGAGAACCTGGTCGAAGGCGTGATCGCGCAGCATCGGGTCGAGAGCATCATCCACTTCGCGGGCTCCGTCGTGGTGCCGGATTCGATGCGCGATCCGCTCGGCTACTATCGCAACAACACCATGACCACGCGAAGTCTGCTCAACGTCGCGGTCAGGGCCAGCATTAGCCGCTTCATCTTTTCCTCTACCGCCGCGGTCTACGGCAATCCGGAGCAGGTGCCGGTGCCCGAGCACGTGCCGACCCGGCCGCTGTCGCCCTATGGCTCCTCGAAACTCATGACCGAGATCATGCTGCACGATGTCGCGTCCGCCCACGGCATGAGCTACGTCGTGCTGCGCTTTTTCAACGTCGCCGGCGCGGACCCTCAGGCGCGCATGGGCCTTGCCACCAATGGCGCGACGCATCTGCTCAAGATCGCGGTGGAAGCCGCGACCGGACAGCGCGCCAAGATCGACGTGTTCGGCACCGACTATCCGACGCCGGATGGAAGCTGCATCCGCGACTTCATCCACGTCACCGATCTCGCAGAGGCGCATCGCGCGGCGTTGTCGTATTTGCGCGGCGGCGGCAACTCGGTGACGCTGAACTGCGGTTATGGCCGCGGCTATTCCGTGCTCGAAGCGATCGAGGCTGTGCGCCGCGTCTCGGGCCGCAATTTCGCGGTTCAATATGCGCCGCGGCGCCCCGGCGACATCATGACCATGGTGGCCGACACAAGCCGCATCCGCGCCACGCTCGACTGGACACCGCAATACGACGATCTGGAGACGATCGCCCGCCACGCGCTCGCCTGGGAGGAGAAGCTCGTCCGCGAGCGCCAGGCCGAGATCCAGCACGCGGCCTCCGCCTGAAATCGAGCCTCCCGCAAGACCCTTAAATGGGCTTGAAAAACGCCGGCCAAGCGGGCAAGAGCGCTTAGATCGCGCGCGACGCCGTTGCGCGCGACGCTGCCAGGGACGTGGGATGGCCGAATTTCCAAGGAAAATCACCGACGACCCCTATGGGGCCGCGATGCTGATTCACCGCCTGGTGATGGAACAAGGCGCCATTTACTGGCGCCGCTATCTGCTCGCCTTTGTGCTGATGGGGGTCGCCGCCGGCGCGACATCGCTGTCGGCCTATCTGCTCGGCGCGGCCATCAACAAGGCCTATGTCGACAAGAATTTTCCGGGCATCGCGGCCTATTCCGTAGTCATCTTCCTGTTGTTCCTGGCGCGGGGCATCGCGATCTATCAGCAGACCGTGACGCTGTCGAAGATTTCCAACGCGATCCTCGCGAACAACCAGCGCCGCCTGTTCGGCAAGCTGATGAGCGAGAGCGTCGGTTTCTTCTCCGAGCGGCACTCGTCCGAATTTCTAGCGCGTCTGACCCAGGGCGCCAACTCCGTCACGCAGGTGCTCAACCTCCTGATCAACGCGGTTGGCCGCGATCTCTTGCTGCTGATCGGGCTTGTCACGGTGATGCTGGTCCAGGACGCCTATATGGCGATGCTCGGATTCTTGATAGCGCCGCCGGCGATGCTGGTGCTCCGCAAGCTTGTGAAGCGGATCAAGGGGCTCGCTTATAACCAGTTCACGGGCACGGCGGATATCCTCGAGACCATGCAGGAATCGCTGCAAGGCATCCGCACGGTAAAAGCCTTCACGCTCGAACAGACCATGCGCGAGCGCATCAACGAGAGCATCGAAGCGGTCGAGCGCACCGCCAACAAGATGGCGCGGGTGTCGAACCGCTCGGGCCCGCTGATGGAGACGCTCGGCGGCTTCGCGGTCGCGGCAGGCCTGATGTATGGCGGTTATGGCGTGGTGGCGCTGCACGCGACTCCCGGCCAATTCTTCTCGTTCCTGACGGCATTCCTGATGGCTTATGAGCCGGCCAAGCGGCTGGCGCGGCTCAACATCGACCTCAATAGCAGCCTGGTCGGCGCGCGCATGCTGCTCGAAGTCGTCGACAGCCCGGCGACCGAGGTTTCGGACGACGACAAGCCCGCGCTGAAGCTCACGGATTCGCGGGTCGAATTGCACGATGTCAGCTTCTGCTATCGCGCCGGCGAGACCGTTCTGAACCGCATGAGCTTCGTCGCCGAACCAGGCAAGGTCACAGCTTTGGTCGGCCCTTCCGGCGGCGGCAAATCCACGGTGCTGGCGCTGCTGCTGCGCTTCTACGAAGTCACCCAGGGCGAGATCGTGATCGACGGCCAGACGATCTCGAAGGTGTCGCGCCGTTCACTCAGACACCAGACCGCCTATGTCGGCCAGGACGTCTATCTGTTCCGCGACACCATCCGCGCCAACATCGCCTTCGGCAAGGTGGACGCGACCGAAGCCGAGATCATCGAGGCCGCGAAGGCCGCCTGCGCGCATGAATTCATCATGGGCTTCCCGCTCGGCTACGACACGCCGGTCGGCGAGCATGGCACGCAACTCTCCGGCGGCCAGCGCCAGCGCATTGCGGTGGCCCGCGCGCTGATCAAGAACGCGCCGATCATTCTCCTCGATGAAGCGACCGCGGCGCTCGACTCCGAGTCCGAAAAGCAGGTGCAGGAGGCGATCGAGCATCTCTGCCAGAACCGCACCACCATCGTGATCGCCCACCGCCTGCACACCATCATGCATGCGGACACCATTCTGGTGGTCGAGGCCGGCGAGATCGTCGAGCAAGGCCGGCACGACGATCTCTTGCGCCGCGGCGGCCGCTACGCGTCCTTTTTCCGCCTGCAGCAGCGTGACACAGGCGCAGCTCCCGTGCTGGCCTATTCGGCGGGCTCGTAGCCGCCCTCCTCTCTAGATATTGCAGTCATTCCTGCCCTACCTTTTTTGCTGCCGTCCGGCACTAGCCTCGGTCGGAACAACCGCGTATTAGGGCTCCGATCTCCCTTTGGAACCGCTGAGACCGTTCATGAACGCCACGTCCTTTGTCATTCCCGCCCCGCAGCAGGCCGCGCTCCCGGTTGCGGGCGAATCCAAATCCTTTCCCGTGCGCCGCATCTGGTGCGTCGGCCGCAACTATCTCGAGCACATCCGCGAGATGGGGAATGACGAGCGGGATCCGCCGTTCTTCTTTGCCAAGCACGCCGACATGCTGGAGCCTGACGGCGCCACCATTCCCTATCCGCCGCTGACCAAGGACATGCATCACGAGGTTGAGCTCGTGGTGGCGATGAAGAGCGGTGGGCAGAACATTCCGGTCGAGAAGGCGCTCGATCACGTCTATGGCTACGCGGTAGGCATCGATCTCACGCGGCGCGACCTGCAGCAGGCCGCGCGCAAGAAAGAGCGGCCGTGGGAGATCGGCAAGTCCTTCGACCATTCCGCGCCCTGCTCACCGCTGCAGCCGGCTTCGAAGATCGGTCACCCCGCAAAGGGCAGGATCTGGCTGTCCGTGAACGGCACCGAACGGCAGAAGGGCGACCTCACCGAGCTGATCTGGAATATCCCGGAGATCATCTGGAAGCTGTCGCAGCAGGTCGAGATCGGCGCCGGCGACATCATCATGACCGGCACGCCGGCCGGCGTTGCCGCGCTCTCGCCGGGCGACAAGGTCGAGTGCGGCGTCGAGGGCGTCGGCACGCTGAAGGTGACGATCGGCAAGCCCGCCGCCTGAACGGGGCGATGAAGACCAAAATCGAAGGCCTCGGATATCGGTCCGGGGCCTTTTCGATTCAGGGCGGCAGTGATGCAGGTGGGGCAAGGCCGGCCAGACCTTTGACCAGCGGACAATCCACGACCGGCCTGATAGAAACGTCCCGCCCGCCACAAGCTGATCGTTTCCAGACGAAAGAAAAACCATGATCATCGATTGTCACGGACACTACACCACCGAGCCGCCCAAGCTGCATGCGTTTCGGGACAAGCAGCTCGCTGCCCTTGCCGACAAGTCGCGCCGCCCGCTCACCACGGACCTCGGCATCACCGACGACGAGATCAGGGCGAGCGTCGAAGGTGCGCAGCTTCGACTGCAGCGGGAGCGAGGCACCGACGTCACCATCTTCTCCCCGCGGGCTGCCGGAATGGCGCATCACGTCGGGAATGCCGCGACGAGCATCGAGTGGACAAGGATCTGCAACGACCTGATCCACCGGGTCTGTACCCTGTTCCCGAAGAACTTCGTCGGCGTCTGCCAGCTTCCGCAAAGCCCGGGCGTCAAACCGGCGAACTGCATCGAGGAGCTGGAAAGATGCGTCAAGGAGCTTGGCTTCATCGGCTGCAACCTCAATCCCGATCCGGCAGGCGGCTATTGGTGCGATCCTCCGCTGACCGATGAATGGTGGTTTCCGCTGTACGAGAAGATGGTCGAGCTCGACGTGCCCGCGATGGTCCATGTCAGTTCGTCCTGCAATCCCTGCTTCCACGGGACCGGCGCGCACTATCTGAACGGCGACACGACCGCCTTCATGCAGTTCCTGACCTCCGATCTGTTCAAGCGGTTTCCGGCCCTGAAATTCATCATTCCGCATGGCGGCGGCGCCGTGCCCTTTCACTGGGGCCGTTACCGCGGGCTGGCGCAGGACATGAAGTTGCCGCCGCTGTCGGACCATCTCTTGAAGAATGTCTTCTTCGATACCTGCGTCTATCACCGTCCCGGCATCGAGCTTTTGACAAAGGTCATCCCGATCGAGAACATCCTGTTTGCCTCGGAAATGGTCGGCGCGGTCCGCGGCATCGATCCGGAGACCGGTTATCACTTCGACGATACCCGCCGCTATATCGACGCGCTTCCGACACTGAGCGCGGACGACAAGGCCAAGATCTTTGCAGGCAATGCGCGCCGCGTTTACAGTCGGCTCAACGCCTACCTCGAGCGGCGCGCGGCCTGATCTCGTAATTTTGGATTGTCCCGGAGAAAGCAGATGGCCATAGGATTTGCGATTCACAAGGCGAAGCGGAAGATCTCGCCGAATCTGGTCGAGCAGTTTCGCTCGCTGCCGGTCGCCAATGTGAGCGACGTCATGTCGAGGATCGCGGGCACCAACCGGCTGCGCCCGATGCACGCTGGCGGCTGGCTTGGCGGCCCCGCGCTCACCGTCAAGACGAGGCCCGGCGACAATCTGATGGTCCACAAGGCGATCGATCTCGCCGAGCCCGGCGATGTCATCGTCGTCGACGCAGGCGGCGTCCTGATCAACGCCATCATCGGGGAGATCATGTCGACGCTTGCCGAGAAGAAGGGCGTGGCGGGATTCGTGATCGACGGCTCGATCCGCGACGCCGGCGCCATCCGCGCGGGATCATTTCCCGTCTTCGCGGCGGGCGTTGCGCATCGCGGTCCCTACAAGGACGGCCCCGGCGAGATCAATTGCCCGATCTCGATCGACGGCATGCTGGTCGAACCGGGCGATCTTATCGTTGCCGACGACGATGGCGTCCTGTGCGTGCCGTATGACGACGCTGCCGACATCTGCAAGCTGACCCAGGCCAAGAAAGCGAGCGAAGAGAAGGCGATCCAGCAGATCATGGCCGGCACCCCCGATCGCCGATGGGTCGACGAGGCGCTGCAGCGACTGGGTTGCGAATACAAGGACTAGCGCATGATCCGGAAAAAACCTGCCCCGCATTTGGATGCGGGGTTTGCAGCGACTCCAAAAAGATCATGCGCAAACAAAGAGCTGAAGCGCGATGATGATTCCTCAAATCATCGCGCTTTGGCAGGAACGCAACTTATTTCGGATCGGATTTTGTGACGGTGCGCGCAAACGATTTCAGTGCGCCGGCTTGCCGCAGGGCGAACTCGCACTGCTTGCGAGCAAGCCTGCTCGACACCTCGACGAATTCCGTGCGCGTTCTCGCTCCGATCAGCTCGTGCGCGTGATCGAGGGCGGTTTCGACGTTCGCTTTCGCAAGCTCGAGGAACTCGGCGTGGTACTGTGCCGCAGCCTGGAGGCCGGTTCGCACAGGGTCCTCTGGCCTCGCCGCAGGGTCGCCCTTCGACGCTCCCGCGGCTGGCGGGCGCGTCTCGACGAGATGTCTCGCATAGTCCAGCGCGGCATTGATGCTGAGCCTGAAGTCGTCCAAGGCACCGGCCTGAAACTCCTTGGCAATCTTCACCGCCATATCCGCAGTGTTGTCGGAAGCGGACAATGCGCTGCCTTCGGGCCTCGCCGCCGTCGCAGCTTCGGGTAGCACGGCAGGCGCCTCGGCGGCCGCTTCTCCCGCGACGGCGGTTGTGGTGGATGTCTCCGCTGGGCTTGCGGCAGCCGGCGTCGAGGGCGTCGGCGCCACCGGCAGGGCCTCGTCGACCGCGCGGCTGGCCGCAGCGGTCAGTTCCACCAGCGAGCGACGGGCGGGCCGCTGCTCGTTAGGAGACCGCCTTGAGGACGATTTGCTCATGATCGGATAACCCCGCGGTGAGTTGTTGCGACACCCAGCCCCACAGGCTCCGGATCTCCTCCGAGGCTTTGCCGGCCGGCGCAAACTCGGTCACCCCCAGCCCCAACCCGAGCGCATCCTGGTGATCATTGCGCTGGCCGATGTAAGGTAACGCCAGGCAGCCAAGCGAGTTCAGCGATGCCCCGGCCTCGCTCACGCGGCAGCCTCGCGGCGGCGTCTGATTGAGCACGAAGGCAAACCGGCGGCCGAGGCGGCGGATAGCGATGAGCGTCGGTATCGCAGCCTCGATATCGGCCGGAGTCGGTCGCGCTGGGATGAGACAAAAATCGGTCTCGACGATGGCGCGCATCGCCAGCGCGTTGTTCGTTGCAGCCGTATCGATGATTGTGAGCCAGATCCCCTCCGCCTCGAGGCGAGCGATCAACCGTTCGATCTCGTCGGGATCGGCAAGACATTCGACGTGGGGATATGGATTGGTCCGCCGTTCTTTCCACTTCGATATGGTGCCTTGCGGGTCCGCTTCGATGAGCGCGACGCGCTTTCCCTCTCCCATTGCCGCAACGGCAAGGCCTGTGGCCAGAGTGCTCTTGCCACTCCCGCCTTTTTGCGTGACTAGAGCAAGGACGTGCATGTCCGCGCTCCCCTGAATGGCAACGGCTCGAACGTCAGCGTTGTACGGAAAAGAATTTGTCCCGGGCGAGCTACTACCTCAATGCGCGATTCGCGGCAAGCGGCGCGCGACTGGCGCGCGCCGCGAGGCTACCCGCCACGCCGAATGTTCCCGCTCGGAACTTTGCGACGCTGCGAATGGCGGAGAACATAGAATGCTGCGGTCAGGAATACTGCATCACGCCGTCATCGACCTTGCCGAAGCGCAAGCTGACGATGTCGAGCGCATAGTTCTGGTAAAGCCGCCACGGCCGCTTCGAGCCCTGCTTCGGCATCGTCGCGATCGAACGCTGCACATAGCCCGAGGAGAAATCCAAGGACGGCAGCGGCTCGATGCCGGGGTCGCTGTTATGCGGCATGCATTGCCGGTAATTGTGCCGGTCCATATAGTTGATCAGCCGGCAGACATATTCGCAGGTGAGATCACATTTGAGCGTCCAGGACGCGTTGGTGTAGCCGAACGAGGACGCGAGGTTAGGGATGTCCTCGTACATCATGCCCTTGTAGGTCAGCGTCTTCGAGAAATCGATATCGCGGCCGTCGACAGAAACCTGCATCCCGCCCAGTACCTGCAGCACGAGGCCGGTCGCGGTGACAATGATGTCGGCCGCAAGCTCGCCGCCGTCCTTCAGGCGGATGCCATTCTGCGTGAAAGTATCGATCTCGTTGGTGACGACGGAGGCGCGTTTCTCGCGGATCGCCTCGAACAGGTCGCCGTCGGGCACGAGGCAGAGCCGCTGATCCCAGGGATTGTAGCGCGGGTTGAAGTGCGTCGCGACGTCGTAATCCGGACCGAGCGCCGCCCTGACGCCGCCGAGGATGAGCTGCTTGACGCGCGCGGGCTTGCGCCGGGAGAGCTGGAAGAAATACATCCCCCACATCACATTGCGCCAGCGGATCAGATGATAAGCGATCTTGGCCGGCAGGTTGCGACGCAATTTGTTGGCGAGCGGATCCTGCGCCGGGCGCGACACCACATAGGTCGGCGAACGCTGCAACATGGTGACGTGGCCCGCGATCTTCGCCATCTCCGGCACCAACGTCACCGCGGTCGCACCCGAGCCGATCACGACCACGCGCTTATCCCTGTAGTCGAGGTCTTCGGGCCATTTCTGCGGATGGACGATGCGGCCGGCAAAATCGGCGGTGCCGGCAAATTCGGGCGTGTAGCCTTCCTCGTAGCGGTAATAGCCCGAGCACATGAACAGGAAATTGCAGGTGAAGCGCACAACTTCGGTGGCGCCCTCGCCCGTGACGCGCTCGGCTTCCACCGTCCAGCGCGTCTCCCGCGTCGACCATGATGCGCGCTTCACGCGATGGCCGAACCTGATCTTCCTGTCGACACCGTTCTCGACCGCGGTCTCACGCACATAGTTGAGAATCCGCGGGCCGTCGGCGATCGCTTTCGGATCGGTCCACGGCTTGAACGAATAGCCCAGCGTGAACATGTCGCTGTCGGAGCGGACGCCGGGATAGCGAAAGAGGTCCCAGGTGCCGCCGATCGTGTCGCGGCCCTCGAGGATGACAAAGCTTTTCGACGGGCACTTGGTCTGCAGATGATAGCCGGCGCCGATCCCGGAGAGACCCGCGCCGACGATGAGGACGTCGAAATGCTCCGTTGCCATCATGATCTCCGTACGGGCCTTGCGGTAGGCCGGATCACGATATCCGTCATACGCGGGCTTGACCCGCGTATCCATCCATTTTGGAAAGATGGATTGCCGGGCCTTCGCCTCGCCGAAGGATTGTAGACTTCGACGCGCCTTATGTGGCTCCGGCCCCGCAGGCGGGTCAAGCCCGGCAATGACGATTCAGAGCAATCAGTACCGGTAATGGTCCGACTTGTACGGGCCTTCCGGCTTGACGCCGATGTAGTCGGCCTGGTCCTTGCGCAGCTCGGTGAGCTTCACGCCGATCTTGGCGAGGTGCAGGCGGGCGACCTTCTCGTCGAGCGACTTCGGCAGCACGTAGACCTTCTTCTCGTATTTGCCGCCCTTGTTGTTGGCGAACAATTCGATCTGCGCCAGCGTCTGGTTGGTGAAGGACGCCGACATCACGAAGCTCGGATGGCCCATGGCGTTGCCGAGATTCACCAGGCGCCCTTCCGACAGCAGGATGATGCGATGCTTGTCGGGGAATTCGATCTCGTCGACCTGTGGCTTGATGTTGGTCCATCTCAGGTTGCGTAGCGAGGCAATCTGGATCTCGTTGTCGAAGTGACCGATGTTGCAGACGATGGCGCGGTCCTTCATGGCGCGCATGTGCTCGATGGTGATGATGTCCTTGTTGCCGGTGGCGGTGACGAAGATGTCGGCGCGAGGTGCTGCGTCTTCCATGGTCACGACCTCATAGCCTTCCATCGCCGCTTGCAGCGCGCAGATCGGATCGACCTCGGAAACCATGACGCGGCAGCCGGCTTGGCGGAGCGAGGCCGCCGAACCCTTGCCGACGTCGCCGAAGCCAGCGACCATCGCGACCTTGCCCGACAGCATGACGTCGGTGCCGCGCCGGATGCCGTCGACCAGCGACTCGCGGCAGCCATACAGGTTGTCGAACTTCGATTTGGTAACGCTGTCGTTGACGTTGATCGCCGGGAATAACAGCGTGCCCTTGTTTGCCATTTCATAGAGGCGGTGCACGCCGGTCGTGGTCTCCTCAGACACGCCCTTGATGTTCTTCGCGACCTCGGCGAACCAGCCCTTCGGCTTCTCCTTCAGCAGCCGCTTGATCAGCGCGTAAAAGATTTCCTCTTCCTCGGAGCCGGGCTTGTCGAGGAAGGCGGTATCGCCCTGCTCGGCGCGGTAGCCGGCATGCACGAGCATGGTGGCATCGCCGCCGTCATCGAGGATCATGTTGGGCGTGCCGCCGCCGTGCCAGTCGAACAGCTTTGCAGTGTAGTCCCAATAATCCTTGAGCGTCTCGCCCTTCACCGCAAACACGGGAATGCCCGCGGCCGCGATGGCGGCGGCCGCGTGATCCTGGGTCGAATAGATGTTGCAGGAGACCCAGCGGATATCGGCGCCAAGCGCGGCCAGCGTCTCGATCAGGACCGCGGTCTGGATCGTCATATGCAGCGAGCCCGCGATACGCGCGCCCTTCAGCGGCTGCTTCGGCCCGAATTCCTCGCGCGTCGCCATCAGGCCGGGCATCTCGGTCTCGGCGAGCGAGATCTCCTTGCGGCCGAATTCGGCGAGCGAAATGTCCTTGACGATGTAGTCGGTGAAGGCGGGCTTCTTGGCGGCGGCGGTCATGCGAGATTCCTGTCGTTTGGCTCGTCATTCCGGGCCGCCCCGAGGAGGCGAA
>Ga0209166_10003419_pt1 | contig 11474 bp, 12 predicted proteins | sample Coa_R1_3_FD_187151 | JGI IMG/M metagenome (GOLD analysis project Ga0209166, IMG submission 187151) | Surface soil microbial communities from Centralia Pennsylvania, which are recovering from an underground coalmine fire - Coalmine... | ecosystem: Environmental > Terrestrial > Soil >... | reverse complement strand
CCGGATTCGCCATGCTGAAGGGCGTGCCCGCGGTGCCGGTCGGGATCACGGACCTGGACGCCCTCATCTCCTATCTCAGAGTCTTGCCCCAGCCGGTGGATGCCCCCGCGGAGGCCCGATTCCACCTGGAGCATTGATGGCTGAGCCGTCCCTGCGGGCTTTCGTGAACGAGCGGCCCGTGGAGGTGAAGCGGGGTGCACGGGTGCGGGATGCGATCGCCGCACTGGATCTGCGCCTGGCCGACCAGGTGGCCGCCGGCGAGGCGTACGTCACCGACGCACGCGGCATCCAGGTCGCCGGCGATGACCCGGTTGGTGAGGCGGGGTCGGTCTATCGCGTGGTGGTGTCCGCCCGTCCCGGTGGCGCGGCGTTGTCGAAGGAAATGCTGCGTCGCTGGCCCAAAGTCGAGCTTCACGTCCACCTCGACGGGTGCCTGCGTCCCGAAACGATGATCGAGCTGGCGCGGATGCAGGGCGTGAAGCTGCCGGCCGACACTCCCGACGCCCTGGCCGCCAAGCTCTCGGTGAAGGGCGCGAAGAATCTCGAGGAATACCTGCTCTCCTACGGGACGACGCTCTCCGTGATGCAGACGCCCGAGGCCCTCGAGCGGATCGCGTACGAATTCGTCCAGGATGTCGCCGCCGAAAACGTGCGGTACGTCGAGGTGCGCTACTCGCCGCTCCTGCACCGGCCGGCGATGACGCTGACCGAAGCGATCGAGGCCCCGCTCAGCGGCTTCGAGCGCGGCATGGCGGAGACCGGTACGAAGGTCGGCGTCATCGTGTGCGGCATCCGCACGCGCTCGCCCGCCGAATCGCTCGAGCTCGCTAAAGCAGCGGCCGGGTACCGGGGTGCCGGAGTGGTAGCGTACGATCTCGCCGGCGCCGAGCGGGGCCATCCGGCGGGGGAGCACCGGGCGGCGTTCGAGTACGCGGCGGGACACGGGATGTTCTGCACCTGTCATGCGGGGGAGGGGGCGGGGGCCGACTCGGTCAGCGAAGCGATCCACGTGTGCGGGGCGACGCGGATTGGGCACGGGACCCGCGTCGGAGAGGACTCCGGCCTGCTCGCCGAAGTGGTCGAGAAGCAGATCGCGCTCGAAATGTGTCTGACGTCGAATCTCCATACCCATACCGTCGAGACGTTGGCGGCCCATCCGGCACGGAAGTACCTGGCTCAGGGTGCCCGGGTCACGCTGAATACCGATGGGCGGCTGATGGACGGCATCACGCTCACCGACGAGTATCATCTGGCCCACACCGCGCTCGGTTTCACGAAGGCCGAGCTGGCGCGGGTGGTTCTGAACGGCTGTGAGAGCGCGTTTCTCCCTGAGTACGAGCGCGTGGCCCTGGTGGCGCGCATCCAAAGCGACCTGGAGGCTCTTTGACCTGGCGACGCGTGGTGATGGCGTTCGGCGTGACCTTCCTGTGTTCGCTTCTGGTGTTCATGCTCCCGCGGGCGGTGTGGAACACGCTGCACGCACAGACGCCGGCGACGCAGGCCACAGCCGCCCCGGCACCAGTGCCACAGGCGCCCGCGGACACGGCCGCTCGCGTCGCGGCTCCGCGCAGCATCCCGCAGCGGCTGACGGGCCTGATCGGGATGTTCGTGATTCTCGGAATCGGCGTCGCGCTCTCCCGGAACCGTCGCGCCATCAGCTGGCGCGTCGTGGGTTGGGGACTGGGGTTGCAGTTCGTCTTCGCGGTGTTCGTTCTTCGGGTGCCCTGGACCCGGGACGCCTTCTCCAAGTTGGGCTATGTGGTGACCAAGCTCCTGGGCTTCTCCTACGCGGGATCGGAGTTCGTGTTCGGGGAGCTTGGCAAGCAGCACTCGAGCATCGGTATTGTGTTCGCCTTTCAGGTCCTTCCCACCATCATCTTCGTGTCGGCCCTCTTCGCGATCATGTACTACCTGGGCGTCATGCAGGTGGTTGTGAAGGCGTTCGCCATCGTCATGAACAAAGTCCTGGGGGCGAGCGGGGCGGAAAGCCTGAACGTCGCGGCGTCGATCTTCATGGGCCAGACCGAGGCCCCACTCACCATCCGGCCCTTTCTTCCCAAGATGACGCAGTCGGAGCTGATGACCGTGATGACTTCCGGCATGGCCCACGTCTCGGGTTCCATCATGGCGGCGTACATCGCCTTCGGTATCAGCGCCGAGCACCTGCTGACCGCCGTGATCATGACCGCTCCGGGTACCATCATGATGGCCAAGATTTTTGAGCCTGAGACGCAGGTTCCGGAGACTCAGGGGAGCGTGAGGCTCGACGTTCCCAGGACCGACGTGAACGTGGTGGACGCGGCGTCACGCGGGACGGTCGAAGGCCTGCATCTCATGCTGAACGTGATCGCGATGCTCATCTCGTTCATCGCTTTGATCGCCTTGACCAATGGCATCCTCGGCGTTGTGCACGGATGGCTCCCGTGGTTCCCCGCCGATCTGCAGACCATCCTCGCCTGGATCTTCCGGCCCATTGCCTGGGTCATGGGGGTGCCGTGGCGCGATTCTGGAACCATTGGCGGCCTCCTTGGCACTCGAATGGTGTTGAACGAGTTCATCGCGTATTCCCAGCTCGGTCCACTGAAGGGGGCCCTCGACCCCGTGTCCTTCACCATCGCGACGTTCGCCCTCTGCGGATTCGCCAACGTGTCGTCGGTGGGAATTCAGATCGGCGGCATCGGCGCGCTGGCCCCTGACCGGAAGCACGACCTGGCGAAGCTCGGCTTCCGCGCCATGCTCGCCGGGACGCTCGCCAACTTCCTGTCAGCCACCCTCGCGGGCATGCTGCTTTGAGCGGGGCATCTGGGCCGTCTGGGCCGTCCGGGGCATCGCCCCAGGTGGCCGCCGACGCGGTCGCGCGCCGCATCGCACCCCGCAAACCCAAGGTTGCGATCGTCCTGGGCTCGGGACTTGGCTTCCTGGCCGACCGAGTCGAAGGGGCGGTACGGGTGCCGTATGCGGACATTCCGGGTTTCCCTGAGCCCGGCGTCCAAGGCCACAAAGGAGAGCTGGTCGCCGGCAACCTGGGCGGGGTCGCCGTCCTCGTGCAGGCGGGACGCTTTCATCTCTATGAGGGCCACGACGCCGTCACCGCCGGCCTCCCGGTGCGCGTCTTCGCCCGGCTGGGCATCAAGACGCTGGTCGTGACGAACGCCTCCGGTGGCATCAGACCCGGCTTCGGAGCCGGCACCCTGATGCTCCTCTCTGATCACCTCAACCTGATGTTCCGGAATCCCCTGATCGGACCGCTGGTCGACGGTGAAGAGCGGTTTCCCGACCTGACCGAGGCGTATGACGTGGGTTTGAGGAAGGTCGCGAAATCCACCGCGGAGCAGCTCAAGGTGCCGCTCGAGGAAGGGGTCTACGCGGCGCTCCTGGGTCCCTCGTACGAGACGCCCGCCGAGGTGCGCATGCTCGGGAGGATGGGGGCCGACGCGGTGGGGATGTCCACGGTGCCGGAAGTGATCGTCGCGCGCGCGCGGGGGATGCGGTGCCTGGGGTTCTCGATCGTGACGAATCCCGCGGCGGGATTGTCCGGAGTAGCGCTATCTCACCAGGAAGTACTCGATGTGGGACTGAAGGCCGGGGCGCGCCTCGGGGACCTGATTACCGAAGTTGTTAGGCGGTTAGTCGGTTAGTAACTAACCGACCAAGAACTAACCGACTAACCGCCTAACAAGTCGTTCGGAGCTCCCCGGGGCACCGGAACAAAATGGTTCACCGGTCCTTTCCCGGCACCCAGCCCCGGTGCCGCCGCAATCGCCCGCTGCACGAAATCGATTCCATCTTCCACCGAGCGTTCGAGGTTGCGGCCCAGGGCGAGTCCCGCGGTGATCGCGGCCGACAACGTGCACCCGGTGCCGTGCGTCGAGCTGGTGGCGATGCGCGGGTGCAGGAAGCGCCGAACCCCCTCCGGCCGGACCAGCACGTCGATCACCGCGTCGCCTTCGAGGTGCCCCCCCTTGATGAGCGCGGCGGCGGTGCCGCGCTTCAAGAGGGCGCGCCCCGCCCGCTCCATCTGCTCGGCCGTCGCGACTTCCAGTCCCGTGAGCCGCGCCGCCTCATCGAGGTTCGGGGTCACCAGCGTGGCGAGCGGGACCAGATGCTCCACGATCGCCGCCGCCGCCGTCTCATCCGCGAGTGCGTGTCCCGACGTCGCGGCCAGCACCGGATCCAGGACGTAGGGTTTGGTCGGCATGCGTTGGAGCGCCGCCGCGACCGTCTCGATGGCGGAGCGCGATCCGAGCATGCCGGTCTTGATGCCGTCGGGTGGAAGGTCCTGGGCGAGCGCGTCGAGCTGCCGGGCGATCAGCGCGTCGCTCACGGGTTCCCAGGCGGCGACGCCCTTCGTATTCTGGGCCGTGACGGCGGCGATGACGCTCGTCCCGAACACGCCGAACTGATGGAAGGTCTTGAGGTCCGCCTGAATTCCGGCCCCCCCTCCTGAATCCGAGCCCGCGATGGTCAGGGCGATTCTCACGGTTTGGCCTCTTCGTGCTTGGCGAAAGGGAGTCTTGCGGCGATGTTATGAGGCACGGGGAGGCCCATAGGTACTAATCTGCAGTCTCTGATCCGTGATCTACAACGGCGCAAGGCGCGGGGGCGCCGCGGACTTGCACTGGTGGAGGGCGTACGCCTGCTGGAGGAGGCGCTCGCGGCCGGCGTCCCCATCCATGGGGCGGTCATTGCCGCCGACCTCGAGCGCACGTCGCGGGGCGCATCGCTGCGGGAAGATCTCGAAAAGCACGCCGTGCCCATTGAAGCCGTCTCGGCACGGGTGTTCGCGCCCCTCGCCGACACCGACACCCCGCAGGGGATCGTCGCGGTGATCGAACCCCGCCGCTGGACCGTCGAAGACCTGAAGCTCGACGCCGCGAGCGCGGTGCAGGTGATCGACGGCGTACAGGACCCCGGCAACGTCGGGACGCTCCTCCGCACCGCCCACGGCCTCGGTGCGCAGGGCACCATCGCGCTTCGGGGAACGGCCGACATCCTGGGCCCCAAGACGCTCCGCGCGGCGATGGGGGCGAACTTCCGGCACCCCGTGGTGTCCCTCGATGATGCGGCGTTCATCACCTGGGCCAGGGTCGCCGGCGTGACCTTGTGGGCCACCGCGTCGGACGGCGTGCCGATCGGGCGGGTCAAGCGCGGGACGGGCCCCATAGGCGTCATCGTGGGCAACGAGGGCGCGGGGATCAGGCCGGCGCTGAATGCGGTGGCGGCCCAGCGCGTCGCCATCCCGATGGCGGGGGGCGCGGAGTCGCTCAACGTCGGTGTGGCGGCGGGCATTCTCCTCTACGAGGTATTGCGTGGGCGTTGAAGCCTTTTTTCTGATTGTCGCGACGCTGTTCGGACTGGTGTTCGGGAGCTTCCTGAACGTCTGCATCATCCGGCTCCCGAATGAGGATCCGAAGGCCCGCTCCCTGATCCGTCCGCCGTCATCGTGCCCGAAGTGCCACAAGCTCATCGCCTGGTACGACAACATCCCGATCGTCTCCTGGTTGCTGCTCCGGGGCAAATGCCGGTGGTGCGGTAACCCCATCTCTCCCCAGTACATCCTCATCGAGGGCGCGGTGGGTCTCCTCTGGCTCATCTGCGCCCTGCTCTATGGCCCCACGCCCCGGATGATCGACGGCTGTGTGCTGGGAACGATCCTCCTCGGCATCGCCATCATCGACGCCCGCCACTACATCATTCCCGACGAACTCTCGTATGGAGGATTGGTGGTGGGGCTGGCTCTCGCGCTCTTCGGCGGCGCGACCGGTCTCGTCGACGCCCTGATCGGTGCCGCCGCGGGGTGGGCGCTGCTCTGGGTGGTACGGACGGTGGGCGGCTACGTCCTGAAACAGGAGGCGATGGGGTGGGGCGACGTGAAGATGCTGGCGATGATCGGCGCGTTCGTCGGATGGCGCGGCGTGTTGCTCACCGTGTTCCTGGGCGCGCTGGCCGGGTCGGTCATTTTTCTCCCCCTGCAGCTGATGGGCAAGAAGCGACTGGTGCCCTTCGGGGTATTCCTCGCCGTGGGTGGAGCCGTGACCTTCCTTTTCAGGGATTCAATGTTGTCCTGGTACATGCAGTTCCTGCACGGGGCGTAGTCCGGTGAGCAGCCCCTTCCATCTGTTCGGCGAAGGCGATGTGATGGCGCGCGTCGCGCTCGACCTCACGCGGCAAGCCCGCCGCGGCGAGCTCGAACCCGTGCGCTGCCGGGACGCCGAAATCGCGCGAGTGGTCGACATCCTCCTCCGGCAAGGGAAGAACAACCCGGCGCTCGTGGGCCGGGCGGGGGTCGGCAAGACGGCCATCGTCGAAGGCCTCGCCCAGCGTATCGCCGGGGGAGACGTGCCGCCGGCCCTGAAAGACGCGCAGATTCTCGCGCTCGATCACGTCGCGCTCCTGGCCGACACCTCGTTCCGCGGCCAATACGAAGGCCGCCTGCGCCGGGTGGTCGAGTCGCTCGCCGCCAATCCTGATTCGATCCTGTTCGTGGACGAGCTCCACAACCTCGTGGGACAGGGCACCGCCGTGGGGTCGGCGATGGACGCGGGGAACATGCTCAAGCCGGCCCTGGTGCGCGGCGACATCCGGATCATCGGGGCGACCACGGGCGCCGAATACGATCGATGGATCAAGAGCGATCCCGCGCTCGAGCGGCGCTTTCATCCGGTGGCAATCGAAGAGCTGAATGCGGCGCAGACGAGAGAGGTGCTGCTGGCGCGGCGCCCCCGGCTCGAGCGGCACCACGCCGTGGCCATCTCCGACGACGCCCTGCAGGCCGCCATCGTACTGACCGACCAGTTCGTGCTCGACCGCGCCCGCCCCGACAAGGCGATCGACGTCCTGGATGAAGCGTGCGCCCATGCGCAGGCGACGGCCAAGGTGTCGCCGGACCTGGAGCGTCTGATTCGTGAGCGCCGCCAGGTGGAGAAAAGAATCCGGCAGGGGAGCGCGGAGGACCCCGCGGGGGAGCCCGGCGCCGACCTGGCGGCGGAGATCGTCCCCATGCTCGAGCGGATCGGGGCCGAATTGGACCGCATGTTTTCGGGGGAGCGCGGGGCCCCAACGCCACCCCCGGCGTCCCGGACTGCCCAGACTCCCCAGACGCTGGGCGACCGCCGCGCCGAGCTGGATCGGCTGTTGCGGGCGGAGCTCGAGTCGCAAGGACTCGTCGTGACGGGGCGTGAGATCGCGCGGGTCGTCGGAGCATCGGTCGGCAAGGACATCGAGTGGGCGGGATGACGCGGGTCGGGGGGCTCGTGGCGGCGCTGGTCACGGTGGCGGCCTGCCGCCAGCGTGCCGAAGCGGTGCAGACCCAAACGGCCGTGCGTGATCTCGTCCGCCAGACGATGCCCGCCGTGGAAGCGGCCGTCGGACTCAAGTTCAAGCGGGAGCCGGGAGTGGAGATCCGCACCCGGGATCAGATCCGGAGCTATGTGCTCCACAAGCTGGACGAGGATCTCCCGCCTGCTGAATTCGCCAGCTACGAGGCGGCCTACAAGCACTTCGGCCTGATTCCTGACAGCATGGACTTGCACAAGCTGCTCGTGAACGTCCTGACCGAGCAGGTGGCGGGCTACTACGACCCGGACTCGGGCGCGCTGTTCATTCCCACCGATGCCGATACGGCCACGTTGCGGACCACCGTGATTTCCCACGAGCTCGTGCACGCCTTACAAGATCAGTACTCCCCCATCGACTCAGTCATCCACCAGCGTCATCAGAACGACCGCCGCAGTGCCGCGCAGGCGATATTCGAAGGGCAAGCGACTCTCGGTCAGATCCGCGTGCTGATGCCCGAACAGAAGATCGAGAACCTGCCGTCCCTCTGGGATATGGGGGGAGCGGTCCAGATGCAGCAGGAGCAGTTTCCGAACTTCTCGAACGCGCCGCTCTGGGTGAAGCAGACGCTGATTTTTCCGTACCTTGCCGGCGGGGACTTCGTGAAGTGGTTCATCGCGGAGCACCCGGGGGAGCAGCCGTACGGAAAGCTGATGCCGGTGTCGACCTCGCAAATTCTCCATCCCGACCGCTTCGCGGCGCACGAGCTCCCCGTCCGACTCGCGTTTGATCCGGGGGCGGATCGACCCGACCTGACAGATGATCTGGGGGAGTTCGAGACCCGCTTGGTGCTCCAGCAGGCCTTGGGCTCCGCGGATCAGGCCACCAGTCTGGCGAATGGGTGGGCGGGGGACCGCTATGCGGTGTTCGGCCGACACGCCGAGGCGCTGGTCTGGTACGTGGTCTGGCGGAATCAGGACGCGGCGAACGAGTTCGCGGCATGGCTCGCCAAAGGATGGGCGCGGCGGGTCGAGCCGGGTCGGACCTGGCGGGTGGACAAGCTGTCACTCGACGGCAGACCCGCGACGGTCGTGGTCGATGCGCCCGTGGGATGGACCGGGTTCAAACACCTTCCCGCGGTCCATATCTCAGCTCAGCAGTAGAGTCACTCCCCAGCCGAGAGCGCCGATGAGCGCTCCCAGCGCGAATCCCAACGCCACACTCCGCTTCAACGACCGCGGCAACCCGATCGGGTAGTCGCGCAGCGCATCGGCCGCCTCGCGGGCGCGTGCCGCCGCCCAATCGGCTGTTTCCGGGGCTTTGAGCACCGCGACGACGTAGTCCGAGGCGGCGCTCTCCAATCCGTCCAGACGGTCGGGTCCCAGGGTCCACAGGCGCTCGGCGATGGGCGTCCGGAGGAAGCGCATCACGGCGTCGCTCACCGTTTTCGAGAGGCGGGCCTTGAACTCGGGTGACTCGAACACCAGCCCCAGCTCGGCGACCATCCGGTCCACGCGCTCCGGCGTGACGACGAGCTTGGCCACGAGACGTTCGTGGGCCTTGAGATTCGCCACCGCGTGGTCGAGGACACCCTTCAGCGCCTCCGTGATGCGCGTGCGCGCCTCTGGATCTTCGAGTGTGGCGCCGAATTGCTCGACGGCCAACGGCAGGTAGTCGGTGATCCCCTGCTCGACGGCCGCCAGGAGGCCGCGCGGCAGGCGTTCGAGGAGGGGGCGTTCATCGTGGAGCAGAGCGTCCCGTTGAGCGGTGATGAAATGCCGGGCCCCCGCCTCGAGGGCCGCCGAGGCCAAGCCTTCGGATACCCAGCGATCGACGGACTCGGCGATGCGGGCCTGGTACTTGGGGATGGCTCCCTGGAGCGTGAGCGCGCCCAGCCGGCGGGGCTCCTTCGGGTGAAAGAGGAGCCAGACGTTCACGCTCGAGGTGATCCCACCCGCCAGCGTGCCGACGCCGATCATGGTCAGCCCTTGCCACCACAGGGGTTCCGGCATGGTCGATTTTTAACCCCCCACTTGGTTTCGAGCAACTCGCTAAGTAATTTGTAAGGCTTATGTTTACGGCCCTTTCGGAACAGCTCTCCGGCGTGCTGAAGCGGTTGACCGGCCGGGGGGTGCTGTCCGAGGCGGACGTCACGGAGGCGCTGCGCGAGATCCGGCGCCACCTGCTCGAAGCGGACGTGAGCTTCGAGGTGACCCGGGACTTCGTTGATCGGGTGAAGGAGCGCGCGGTTGGGGCGCTCAAGATCGACACCGTCCGGCCGGGCCAGCAGGTGGTCAAGCTGGTCCACGACGAAATCGCCGGCATGCTCGGCGGGGCCCGTCGGGACCTCTCCTTCGCCTCCGTAGGCCCGACGGTGATTCTGCTCGTCGGGTTGCAGGGTTCGGGAAAGACGACGACGGCGGCGAAGCTGGCCCGCCGGTTGAAGCTGGAGCAGAAGGCACCGGGCCTGGTGGCGGCGGATGTCTATCGCCCCGCGGCGGCGGAACAGCTCGAGCAGCTCGGGAAGCAGGTTGGGGTCCCGGTGTTCGCGGGAAACGGGAAACGGGAAACGGGAAGCGTGAGTGTCCCGCAACTCGTGAAGGACGCCCTGCGCGAAGCCGAGAAGGCGCGGTGCCGGACGGTCATCGTCGACACCGCGGGCCGGTTGCAGATCGACGCCGAGCTGATGGATGAGCTCAAGGCGCTGAAAGATGCGGTGAAGCCGAGGGACGTCCTGCTGGTGGCCGACGGCATGACCGGCCAGGACGCGGTGAAGATCGCCAAGGGATTCCACGAGAGCGTGGGCCTCACCGGCGCGATTCTCACCAAGATGGACGGCGACGCCCGCGGCGGCGCGGCACTCTCGATTCACGGCGTGACGGGCGTGCCGATCGTGTATGTCGGCGTCGGCGAGAAGGTCGAAGCGCTCGAGCCGTTCGATCCGGTGCGGATGGCGGGCCGGATCCTGGGCCAGGGCGACGTGGTGGGGCTGGTCGAGAAGGCCGCCGCCGCGATCGACCTGAAGGCGGCGCAGAAGCTCGAGCAGAAGGCGCGCTCCAAGCGGGGGATGGACCTCGCGGATTTCCTGGTGGCGCTGAAGCAGATGCAGGCGATGGGACCGATGAAGCAGGTCCTGGGACTGTTGCCGGGCGTGAATGCCAAGGCGCTGAAACAGATCCCCGCCGACGACAAGCGGTTGAAGCATGTGGAAGCGATCGTGCTGTCGATGACCCCGGGCGAACGGGCCGATCCCTCGGTGCTGAACGGATCGCGCAAGTTGCGGATCGCGAAGGGGTCGGGCACGTCGGTGCAGGAAGTCAACCGTCTGCTGGAACAGTTCCAGCAGATGCGCAAGCTCATCAAGAGGATGTAAGGAACTGTATGGCGACTCGAATCAGATTGCGGCGGATGGGACGGAAGGGCCAGGCGCATTTCCGGATCGTGGTGGCGGATCAGGAGTCTCCGCGCGACGGCCGGTTCGTGGCGACGCTGGGGCACTACAACCCCAAGACCAAGCCCACCACCCTTCAGGTGGACGCGGAACGGGCCAAGTATTGGCTCGGAAAGGGCGCGACGCCGACCGATACGGTGCGCTCCCTGCTGAAGAAAGCGGGAGTGTTCGGCCAACGCCCCGCGTAATCGCGCGGCTCCGGAAGCCGCACGGCCAGAAAGGGGAGGTGGCCATCTTCCCGCTGGTGGCGGATCCCGGAAGCCTGCTGGTGCCGAAGGCGCGGATGTACGTGGTGGACGAAACGCGGCAGGTGGTGGCCGGTCCGCTGATCCTGGGCCGGCGCCGGGCCTATCACCGTGAATGGCTGGTGGGATTCGAAGGCGTGAGCAGCCGCGCCGCGGTGGAAGAGTGGCGCGATCAGTTCCTGGCGGTGGAGGACGAGGGATAAGGGATGCTGACGGTCAATCTCGTCACCCTCTTTCCCGAGATGTTCACCGGACCCCTTGGCGCGAGCATCCTCGGTCGCGCGGCGAAGTCAGGCCTGGTGCGTTACCGGGTGGTGCAGCTGCGGGACTACACGCACGACCGGCATCGCACCGTGGACGACACGCCGTACGGCGGCGGCGCGGGCATGGTGCTGAGGCCTGAGCCGTTCTTCGAGGCGTTCGACCACCTGAAGCCGGCGGCCGGCAGTCCGGTGGTGCTGATGTCGGCGCGGGGGAAACCCCTGACGCACGATGACGCGGTG
>Ga0209166_10003418_pt1 | contig 11474 bp, 12 predicted proteins | sample Coa_R1_3_FD_187151 | JGI IMG/M metagenome (GOLD analysis project Ga0209166, IMG submission 187151) | Surface soil microbial communities from Centralia Pennsylvania, which are recovering from an underground coalmine fire - Coalmine... | ecosystem: Environmental > Terrestrial > Soil >... | reverse complement strand
AGAGTTGAACGTTGATGTCTCCGCCGACTTCATCTACATGGCCGCCACGCTGATCTACATCAAATCGAAAATGCTGCTGCCGCCCGACCCGCTAGCCGCTCCGGACGATCCCGCCGCAGACCCGCGCGCCGACCTGGTCCTGCGCCTGGTCGAACACGAAAAATACAAAAACGCCGCGCAGCTCCTGTACCAAAAGCAGCAAATCGAAGAAAACGTCTGGTCCAAGCCGGACAAATCGCTGTACCACGACGAAGGCACGGAAGGCGAGCTGGTCGTCTCCATGGTCGACCTCGTCCGCGTCTTCCAGCAAGTGCTCGAGCGCCGCAAGGAAGTCTCCCGCATCGAGCTGCAGCACGAGCAGTTTACCGTGGCCCAAATGATGGCCCAACTCCGCGCGCAAATCCTGGCCAGCGAGGACAACAGCGTCAGCCTCATCCGCTTTTTCGAGGCTTGCCCGTCGCGCCACGCCATGATCGTGGCCTTCCTCGCCGTGCTCGAAATGGTCAAGATGCAAGCCATCGCCATGCTCCAGGAAAAACAGTTCGGCGAAATCCTCCTCCGCAAGCATAAAATGTTCGATACCGTATTCGACGAGAGTGGCGCAGTCCGGCAAATCAATGAAGAATACAAATAGCTCCGCGAGTTTTCCGAAACTCTGTGAACTCTGTGTTCTCTACGATCTCTGTGTTAAGTTTTTCCTTTCAACTGTAAACTGTCGACTATCGACCGTCTCAGGTATTCAATGACCAACGAAGAACGCAAAGCAGCCCTCGAAGCGATCATCTACGCGGCCGACGAGCCGGCCACCGTCGAGCAACTGGCCTCCGCGCTCGACGAGGAAAAACTGGTGGTGCAGTCTTCGCTCGACGAACTGGTGGCCAGCTATGCCGCCGAAGAGCGCGGCATCGAAGTGCGCGGCGTCGCCGGCGGCTACAAGATGTACACCAAGCCGCAGCATCACGACGTGGTGCGCCGCTTCATCAAGAGCCTGCGCCCACCGCTGCGCCTGACCATGCCCGCGCTCGAAACGCTAGCGGTCATCGCCTACAAGCAGCCGGTCACGGCCCCCGAAATCGGCGAAATCCGCAGCGTCAACACCTCTGGCGTGCTGAAAACGCTGCTCGACAAGCGCCTGATCACCACCGCCGGCCGGAAAGAAGTAATCGGCCGCCCCATCCTCTACAAAACCTCAAAAGAATTTCTGATGCGCTTCGGCCTAAGCGATCTCGAAGAGCTACCTAGCCTGAAAGAGTTCGAGGCCCTAGCCCGCGAAGCCCTCGGCAGCGACGAAGGCATAGCGCCCAGAGAACACAGCGACGAAAGCATCCTCGACGCTCCGCAGAGTCGTGCAGTGTCAACGAACGGCGACGCCCCAGTCCATGCGGAGGCCACCACCACCAGCGGAGCCTCGGGTGAAGTCGCAGCGGTCGAAGAACCGGTCGAAAAACCAACTCAAGACCCCCCAGCCGAAGAAAACGCAACTGCGAGTGACGAGAACCATAAAACAGCCGTAGCCGGCGAGTAGTAACACAGGCACTCTTGCCTGTGCGGTTTGCCCATCGCGGTCCACGCACGTCAACTGTGAGAGGATGTAAGAGGCACAGACAAGAGTGTCTGTGCTACTAAGACCATGCAAGAGCGTCTACAGAAAATAATCGCGCGCGCCGGCATCGCCTCCCGCCGCCACGCCGAGCAACTCATCGTGAGCGGCCAGGTTCGCGTGAACGGCCACGTCATAACCGAGCTGGGCAGCAAAGCCGACCCTGCCGCCGATCGCATCGAAGCCGCCGGCAAAGTAATCACCGCCGAAGAGCGCCGCGTGCACATCCTGCTCAACAAGCCGCCCGAAATCGTAGCCACCATGGCCGATCCCGAAGGCCGCAAAACCCTGCGCAATCTGCTACGCGGCTTGCCCGAACGTGTCTATCCAGTGGGCCGCCTGGAATACGCCGCCTCCGGAGTAATCTTCCTCACCAACGATGGCGACCTCGCCGCTGCCATGCTCAAGCACTGGAAGAACCTTGCGCAGGTCTATCACGTCAAAGTGAAGGGGCGTCTGACCATGGAGCAGCTGGACGAGTTCGGCCGCGAAGCGGGCGCGCGCATGCGCCCGGTGCGCCAGCCGGACGCTGCGCGCGGCCACGTGGCCAATTTCTGGTACGAAGTGGCCCTGAAAGATTCCAAGCGCGACGAGCTGCGCAAGGTGCTGTTTGGTGCGCAACATCCCGTCGAGAAATTGAAGCGCATCGCCCTGGGACCGTTAACATTAGAAGGGTTGCCGCCGGGGCATTACCGCACGCTCGGCGAAAAAGAAATCGCGCAATTGCGCCAGGCGCTGGCGGCGCCGGCTAAATCCGCCAATAAGAATTCACCACAGAGTTCGCAGAGAACACAGAGTTCAAAGAAGACCAAGGGCCGATGGCACACACGATCGAAGAATTAATTCCAGAGTACATTCGCGGGCTTCCCGTCTACATTCCCGGCCGCCCCATCGAGGAAGTCGAGCGCGAGCTGAAAATTCACGCCATCAAGCTGGCCTCCAACGAAAATCCCCTCGGGCCCTCTCCCAAAGCCGTGGAAGCCGTGCGAAATTCCGTCGGAGAGTCAAATCGCTATCCGGATGGCGGAACGCACCTGCTGCGTGCCAAGCTGGCCAGGCAGCACGGCGTGGCCATGGATCAAATCTTCATGGCCCTTGGCTCCAGCGAAATCATCGATCTCGCCTCGCGTATTCTGCTGGCTCCGGGAAAAACCGGCGTCACCTCGCACGGCAGCTACGCCCCGTTTTCTCTCGCCATTCGCGCCAGCGGCGCGGAATTGGTGCGCGTCCCGCAGCGGGATTTCGCCTTCGACCTGCGCGCCATTGCCGATGCCATCCTGGCTCACCGCCAAACCCGCATCGTTTATCTCGCCAATCCCAACAATCCCACCGGCACTGCGTTTGGCGCGGCGGAATTGCGCGAATTTCTCCAGCGCGTGCCTTCCGATGTCCTGGTGGTGCTCGACGAAGCCTACATTCATTATGCGGATCGCGCGGACATGCCCGACTCCGTGCAGCTTTTCCGCGAGCACAAAAACCTGCTCACCCTGCGCACATTCTCCAAAGCGTACGGCCTGGCTGGTCTGCGCGTGGGCTATGGCATCGGCGACACCCCGGTGCTCGAAGCCATGAACAAATTGCGCACGCCCTTCAATCTGGCCGGAGTCAGCCAGGCTGCCGCGCTTGCCGCGTTGGACGACATCGAACACGTAAATCGCTCCGTCAACGGGAACGCCATCGAGCGCGCGCGCCTCACCAAGGGGCTGGCCGAGCTGGGCCTGCGCCCGGTGCGCAGTCACTCCAATTTCATCTTCATCGACATCGGCCCCGACGTTCAGGACCTCTGCAACGATTTGCTGCACCAAGGCGTCATCGTGCGCCCGCTCGGCTGGATGGGCTTTCCCGAAGCCATGCGTGTCTCGGTCGGCATCGCGCCGGAAAACAGCAAGCTGCTGGACGTGATGCCGCGCATCCTGGCCAAACGCGAGGGCAAAAGCGAAGTGGCCTCGCGATGAAGCTTTTGCTTCCCGGCGGCACCGCGCCCAGCGCCGATCCCATCTTCGACATCCTCAACCAATACAAAACCATTGCCGTGGTCGGCCTCTCGTCCAAGCCCGCCCGCCCCAGTTACGGCGTAACCGAGTACATGCAGTCCGCGGGCTACCAGATCATTCCCGTGAATCCCAACGAAAACGATGTCCTCGGCGAGCCCAGCTATGCCTCCCTCGCGGAAGTCCCCCAGAAAATCGAAATCGTAAATATTTTCCGCCGCCCCGAAGAAGTCCCGCCCGTGGTGGACGCCGCCATTCGCGCCGGCGCCAAAGCCATCTGGATGCAGCTAGGCATCATCCATCAAGCCGCCGCAGAAATAGCCCAAGCCGCCGGCCTAACCGTAGTAATGGATGCCTGCCTCCTGATCGAACACAAAAAGCGCCGCCAAAAACTGCCGTAAGCTCGCTAAAGCAACCGCGACGGCGCCGTTGTGGGGGCGCAGCATTGCTGCGCCCCAACTTGCCCGGACGACAGCGTCGATCAAAGAGTCATTTCTAGATTCGGAATGGGTGCAGCGTCTCGGAAGCGGATTCGTCCGATATACAGCCAGAAATGCCGGATTATGGATCTTGCTGAAATGGGGCGCAGCCCTGCTGCGCCCCTACATGCGCACCGGGACTATCGCGGCAACGGAAACAGCAGCAAATTGCGTTTGCCGGGCGCGATCACCGCTAATTTTCCGTCGGGGGTGATGGCGAAATCGCGGAAGGTCAGGCCCTTCATCAGCGGTATCAATTCCGACCGCGTGATCGGCGGTTCCTGCCCTTGCTCGGGCGTGGCCAGCGCGGGGACATCGATCCACACCAAATCGCCGGATTTCTTCTCCGGCGCGCGCTTCAGCAGGATGCGCGTCTCTTCCGGCGACCACTGAAACGTTCCGAACCCAGTGCGCAGCCGCGCTACTTTGTTGGGCTCGGCGATATCGCGGATCTCCAGCACTTCCTTGTCGAGGAAATACGCGACCTTCGTTCCTCTCGGCGAAACGCAGACTCCGCCTTCGTAGCCCTCCAGCGTGGCCAGCTCGCGATCGTCTTGCGCCAGCAATTCCAGCCGTTGCAAACGCGGCGGCCCGGTGAGATTGTGATTGCGCTCCACGCCGATGGCCAGATTCGTGCGTGGGATCGGATACGCATCCAAAAACGTGCGGCCTTCAAAAACGAAGCCGCTGGGTCCGGCGGCGAGATTTATGTATTTGAAAGAAAAAAGCACTCGCGGTTTCACGATCTCCATGAAGTAGACGATGGTGGAATTGTCCTGCAGCCAACTGGCATCGTAAGCGTCCTTCAGCAGGCTATCGTTGGCGCCCAGGCGAATTTCTTTCCCGTTATCTTCCAGCACCAGGGCCATCATGGAGTCTTGCGTGGCGCCGTGCTCGTCGACCACCGCGGTGGTGAACAGTTGCGCCAAAATCATCCGGCCGTTCGGAGACCAGCGGAACGAATCGATCACGTAGCTGAACGGCGTGTTCCCGTGCTGGAACTTTTCGCCTTGCAGCAGCCGCTTGCGTTTGCCGCCATTTTCCTGCAGCCAGATGTCGTCGCGCTCCAGATCATATTGCTTGGTGTGAAATTGGTGGCGCACGGAGTAGACGATGCGGCCGTCCGGCGCCACGGCAAACGCGGAGATGTCTTCATCGATATTGAGCAGCGGCTTCTCCAGGTCGAGGCTTTGCGCCAGCACCACCGGAGCGATCCTGCTCGCTCGTAGCCGCGCAGTAGGCTGCGCGGCTACAAATAGGACACCCGCGCACACGATGACGCAAACGCGTAGAAGCCAGCGATAGCGGCTAGCAGAAGGAGCCCAGGTCATGGTTGCGGATGCGCCGCGGTGTACGAATGGCAGCAAGGTTCCCGCGCGGGAATAAATTCGGTGACTTCCACGCGCGTGTCATCAGGATCGTAAACGTTCAGCCCGCGCTTGCCGTCGCGGCCGATCCCCGGCCCGGCGATCCTCTCCACTCCATTCTTGCGCAGCCGCTCGGCCGCTGCTTGGATTTCCGGAACCCCGAAAGAAAAATGGTTTTGCGCGCCGAGCGCTTTGTGATCGGCGGTCGCCGGAACGTTCAGCATGTACTCGATCCAGTTGTCGCCGTCCGGCACCTGCAGCTCATACCAGTCCAGCCCATCGTCCTTCATGCCGCCCTGCCAGTACAGCTTGAGGCCAAGCACATCGACATAGAATCGATTCTCCGCGGCCACATCTTTGACCACGAAGCCCGCATGAATCAGGCGGCCGCTCATTTGCTTCGGAGAAACTTTGTAATCGGCCATCGCCGTGGTCCGCTGCACAAACGAGACTGCATTTCCTTCCGGGTCGCGCATTTCGAAGTGCGGAGGTCCGCCACCATCTTTGGAAATGACGCCCGCTGCGGCGCCACGCGACAGCAGGTAAGCGCGCAATTGCGATACGTCGTCGGTGGCGTAACCGATATTCGCTAACCAATTGTTTGGCGCTGGCGAGGAGGCCTGCTCCAGTTGCACCGCTTGATATCCGTTGACCGAAAAGCAGGGAAGCGTGACGCCCGAGCAGCCGCCACCCGACGAAGGCAAACCCAAAACGCTACTGTAGAAGGCCTCCGATTGTTCGATGTTGCTCGCGTAGAGACGTACGTACGCAACACCGGTGATGCGCGGGCGCTCCGGCTGGTCCTGCGCGCCGGAGTGAAGCGCGGCCAGTTGGAAAAATAATCCGGTCGCCAGAAGAATTGCGGCATGTTTCCAATAGATTCGCGTGACGCCGAGGAGGCCCTGCATAGGTGGCGATTTTAACTCAGGATTCCATCCGCCGCTAACGGCAAGAGCCGCAAAACGCAGAGTCAGCGAGGGCATGCCAGTAGCACAGGCACTCTTGCCTGTGCCAGCGTTTACCCCGCCCGGATCGATCCGCACAGGCAAGAGTGCCTGTGCTACTTACGGCTGCGGATGCGGGCCAGTGTAGGGTGAGCAGCACGGCTCTTTGGTCGGCTTGAATTCCATCAATTCGACGCGCGTTTCGTTTGGATCGTACAAATTGAGCTGCCACTTGCCGTCGCGGCCAATTTTCGGTTCTTCCGTCCCTTTCCAGCCATTCTTGATGAGCTGGTGTTGCGCTGCGTGAATGTCCGGAACGCCCAGCGCGATGTGATTCATTACGCCCAGGGTTTTATGACTGGCGTTGGGCGAAACGCCCAGCATGTACTCGATCCAGTCCGTACCATCGGGCACTTGCATGTCAACCCAGTTATCTTCGCCGTCCGTCATCCCTCCACGCCAGTACACGTGAAAGCCAAGAATGTCTTTGTAGAAGCGATCCATCGCCGCGCGGTCGCGCACCACAAATCCAACGTGAATGATCCGAGGTTCTAGGGAGTCCTTCGAGTTCTTGTTCGCAGTCCTATTCAGCTCAAAAAATGAGATGAGGTGCCCTTCAGGATCTTGAACTGTGAAAAGAGTCTGTCGGTCGTCACTCACAGCAACGCCCTTCGATCTTAGGTATCGGCGTAGCCCGGCTGCGTTGTCAGTGGCGAAGGCAACTTCAGCGACCGCATTATCTTGGTCCGAGGGGGATCGGGTGTTTAGGCCGATAAACCCGTGAGAATTGGCGAAGGGCACGCCACCCTTGCGCTTTTCGCCAGCAGCGCAACGGCGGGGCTGCCTTTCAAGCCTAGAGTAAAAAATAAGTCCTTCACAATAGTCGGTGACCAGAATTCGGACATGATCGATCCCAATTATTCTAGGTCGCGGCGGAGACCCATCGGCTCCCGGAAAGAAAATGGCGAATGCGAGTAGGAGGCAAACGGCTAGTGCGCGCCAAGTCTGAAGAGTCATTTTGAAGGAACACTCCTGGTCTTGATCTTACGAATTTCCTCGAGGCGCTGGCGTAGGCGCTGCTCGAAGCCTTGATCGGTGGGCTGATAGTAGGTGCGGCCGGCTAGATTGTCGGGCAGGCATTGCATGTCGGTGACTTTCTCTTCGTAGTTGTGAGCGTATTGGTAGCCTTTGCCGTAGCCGATATGTTTCATCAGGCCGGTGGGCGCGTTGCGCAGGTGCAGCGGTACGGGATCGGCTTCCGTTTTCTGCACGTCTTCGAGCACCTCGCCGTACCCTGTATACAACGCATTGGATTTGGGCGCGAGCGAAAGGTACACGGCGGCTTGCGCCAGCGCCAGGTGCCCTTCGGGCGCGCCGAGAAAATCGAACGCGTCCTTGGCGGCCAGCGTAACCGCGAGGGCGCCGGGTTCCGCGAGGCCGATGTCTTCGCTGGCCATGCGCACCAATCGGCGCGCGAGATACAGCGCATCTTCGCCGGACTCCAGCATGCGCGCGAGCCAATAGAGAGCGGCGTCGGGATCGGAATTGCGCACCGATTTGTGCAGCGCGGAAATTAAATTGAAATGCTCTTCGCCGGCTTTGTCGTAGCGCAGCAACTTGCGCTGCAGCACGTCTTCCAGCAATTCCGGCGTGATCGATAGCGCGCCGTTTGATTGGCGGATGGCGCTGCGCGCGGCCAGTTCCAAAGTGTTGTAAGCCGCCCGCGCGTCGCCGTTCGCGTAGGAGCCGATGCGGAAAAGAATTTCGTCGCTGGCCTGAATATTGTCGCTGCCAAGCCCACGCTCCTTGTCGGCGATCGCGCGGCGCAGCAGCTCGACGATTTGCGGCGTGGTCAGCGGATCGAGAATGTAGACCTTGGTGCGCGAAAGCAGCGGCGAGATCACCTCGAAGGAAGGATTCTCCGTGGTGGCGCCGATAAACGTAATGTGGCCGGCTTCCACGTGCGGAAGAAACGCATCCTGCTGCGCTTTGTTGAAGCGGTGCACTTCGTCGACGAACACAATGCTGCGCTGGCCGGCACGCGCTTTGCGCTCGGCGTCGGCCATTACCTCCTTGATTTCCTTGATGCCGGTGAGCACCGCGCTGAATGGAGTAAATTCCGAACGCGTGAGCCTCGCGATCAACCGCGCCAGCGTGGTCTTGCCGCAGCCTGGCGGTCCCCAGAACAGCATGGAGCCCAAATCGTCATTCTCAATTTGCACCCGCAGCGGTTTGCCGGGGCCGAGCAGCTTTTCCTGGCCAACGACTTCGTCCAGCGTGCGCGGACGCATGCGCTCCGCCAGCGGCTGATGCGCCAGCGGCATGTCCGGCTCAACCGGCTGCGGTAATTTGGAGAAAAGGCTCATCGTTCGCCGATCTCAGAAACTATCTACTGCTGCTCCCGCACGTCACTGGGACAATCGCGGGTCTCGCTATCGAAAAGCGGTGTCACCGGCTTCCATTTTCCTTTTTCCAGGCGAAACTTCCAGGACGCGATTTTCGCCGGCGCTTCCTTGCAGAGAAAATCCTTGGAGCGCAGCTCTTTCGCGGATACGGCGGCGGCATCGTAGAAAAACAGATTTCCATACAATTGGCGGTCGTAAGGCGAGCTCCACAGGCTCGCTTTGATTTCCGGCTGCTGCGCCTGGGAGATCTTGTCGTAAACGGAGCGCCAGTCGCCATTGCCCCAAGTGATGCAGTCGGAATCGAAAATGTAGCAGTACAGATCGCTCTTGGGATTCTTCAGCGACGCTTCATCGGCAGCGCGCAAATCGGCGCGATCCAGGGCAAGCAGCGCGTCGAGATTTTTCTCTCGCACCGCTTTGGCCAGGGCTTCACCGATTTTGTGAAGCTCCCGGCTGGCGCTGCTTCCGCGAGACGCATTGGATTTCTGCTGCGCGGCGTGAGCGGCGCTCGAAAGAGGAATTCCAGCCATAGCCACACACAGTGCCAGGACCGGCAGACAGTTAGGAGTCGCAATGGGTGGACAGCCTAATAGGCTGTGCCACTTTATGCCGCGATTCATCGTGCGGCGTCCTTCTGTTGCTTGGAACGCTGGCGGGCGGCTTCGTAGAAAAGAACGGCGGCGGCCGCGGCGGCGTTGAGCGATTCGATGCCGCTGGCCATGGGAATGCGGATGCGGGCATCGGCGCTGCGCTCCACTTCTTCGGGCAAACCCGCGCCTTCGTTGCCGACCAGAAGCGCGACCGGCTCGCACCAATCGACTTCCCAGGGTGCGAGAGGCGGGACTTCAGAGCCCGGAGGCACGGGCGCAGCATGCTGCGCCGCTACCAGGGAGGAGTCGCTCGCGTGAGCTACGGAAGCGAGCGTGCGGACGTTGGCGACGCGTAGTTGCGTCAGGAGAATCGGCAGCGACATGCCGGCTAGAACGGGCAGATGCAACGCGGCGCCGGCGGAAGCGCGCAATGCTTTCGGCGAAAACGGGCTGGCCGTGCCGCTTTGGCCGGAGGCCGCGGTTACCGCGCCAGTGGCGCCGAACGCCGAGGCCGTGCGCAAAATGGTGCCGACATTGCCGGGATCCTGCACGCCCGCAAGAACAACCAGCAGCGGCGAGCAGACTCCTTCGCTGACGCGAAGGAGATCGTCAAAGCTGGCGGCGCGCGGCTTGACCAGTGCGGCGACCCCTTGGGGATGCTCGGTGTCGGCAACGCCCTCGAAGAGTCGATCGGTGGTGCGCAAAATCGGAAAAGCGATTTCCGGCCGATCGATCAGCGGAGCGAGGCGTTCGTGATGGCGCTCGCCGGATTCGCTGAACAGCACGGCATCGATGGGCCAGGCGGAGCGCAGCGCTTCTTCCACCAGGCGCACGCCTTCCACGCCGACGAAACCAGATTCGGTCGGCAATCCGCCGCGCAGCGCGAGCCGAAATTCCTTGAGCCAGCGGTTGTCGCGGCTGGTGATAGCGGCGGGTGCGGCGGAAGTTCGCGCGGTGCGAGCGGCTTTGCTCGGAGAGGCCATTACAAGGGCAGCGTAGCAAATTTAGTTGTGCTGGCGCCATGGTTGCGTCCGGCGAGTGGCGGGCTAGTTTGAATCCAAGAAGCCCCTTTTCCGTTTGCCGCCGCCGATGGCTTTCATGGGCGGAGGATGGTGAAGCTGCTCATCGAAAGTAAGCAGGTGAACCGCACCTTCATTGATTCCTACGTGGCGCTGGTTGCGCTGGTTGAAACATTGGAGAAAATGCTCCACCAGCAAAGGGATATCTTCGGACCGCTCTTCCAGAGTAGGAAGGTCAATCGTTACCACGCTCACCCGATAATAAAGGTCTTCACGAAATTGCCCTGATTGTATTCGCGTTCCCAGATTTTATTCGTGGCTGCCAGAATACGAACGTCCACGGGAATAAAGGAGTTTGATCCCAAGCGCCGCACTTGCTGTTCTTGCAAGACCCGCAGCAACTTCACTTGGAAGCCCAGGCTCGTTTCAGAAATCTCATCCAGAAATAGTGTGCCGCCATCAGTAGCTTCAAATAGTCCGGGCCGGCTGCTGTCCGCCCCGGTGAAAGCGCCTTTCTCATGCCCGAACAGCTCGCTTTCCAGGATCGTCTCAGATAACGACCCGCAATTGATGGGTGTGAAAGGCTTGTCGGCCCGTCGGCTATGCGCGTGAATGGCGCGCGCTACCAGTTCCTTGCCGGTTCCGCTGGCTCCTGCAATCAGCACGCTGGCTGTACTCGGTGCCACCCGGCCGATGGCGCGGTAAACCTCCAACATCTTGGCACTCCGGCCTACGATCGCGGATTCGGGAGAAGTGCTTTCTTTGGAAGACGGAACGGGTGTTCGACGCCGGGCGCAGATCCTCTTTACGACGGCCAATAGCTCGTCAATGAGGAGTGGCTTGCTCAGATACTCCAGCGCTCCTCCGGCCACCGAACGGGCCACGGTTTCCACGCTGGCATGCGCGGTCATCATCACGCAGGTACACTCCGGTTGAAGCCCTTTGAGTTTTTCTAGAAGCTGTTGCATAACCTAGTACAGGCTCCTGAAAAGAAGGTAGTTGAGTTTTCTCGGATGAGAGATAAGCAAAGTCAGCAGCGCCGAAGGAGGGCCGATGGCCCGGTCGGGTCCGTTGCTGAC
>Ga0209166_10003416_pt1 | contig 11488 bp, 10 predicted proteins | sample Coa_R1_3_FD_187151 | JGI IMG/M metagenome (GOLD analysis project Ga0209166, IMG submission 187151) | Surface soil microbial communities from Centralia Pennsylvania, which are recovering from an underground coalmine fire - Coalmine... | ecosystem: Environmental > Terrestrial > Soil >... | reverse complement strand
TGTTTGGAGCCGTAGGCCTGCGTGAAGGTACCGAGCTCCTTGTCGTAGCCGTGCTCGCAGACCTCGGCGCAGATGACCTCGCGCAACTTGCGCCATTCATCGATCGGTCCAGGCAAGCCGAACGTCTCGGCGCTCTTGATGGCGCGGTCGTAGGCCACCCAGGCCATGACCTTGGAATAGGTGAAGTGCTGGGCCGGACCGCGCATTTCCCAGATACCCTGGTCCGGCTCTTTCCAGACCTTGTCGAGGTGACCGAGAAACGCGATCTGCACATCCCAGCCGGATTCGTTGGTCGCCAGCCCGCCGCGCCGCGCCTGATAATGCACGTCCATGATCTCGCCGAACACGTCGAGCTGCAGCTGGGTGTGGGCGGCGTTGCCGATGCGCACCGGCGTCGAGTTCTCGTAGCCGGGCAGCCACGGCACTTCCCACTCGGTCAGCCGCCGCTCGCCGCCGATGCCGTACATGATCTGCAGCTGGTTCGGGCTGCCGGCGACGGCGCGCAACAGCCACTCGCGCCAGGCGTGCGCCTCCTCGTAATAACCGGCGTGCATGGCGCCGAGCAAGGTCAGCGTGGCGTCGCGCAACCAGCAGAAGCGGTAGTCCCAGTTGCGCTGGCCGCCAAGCCGCTCGGGCAGCGAGGTGGTCGGCGCCGCCACCGTGCCGCCGGTCGGCCCGTAGGTCAGCGCCTTCAGCGTGATGACCGAGCGGCGCACCATCTCTGACCAAGCTCCCGCCGACCGGGTTTTTGCCGACCATTCGCGCCAGAAGGTTTAGGTGTCGGTCAGCGCCGTCGCGGCGTCGATGGGCTTCGGCAGCGGCAGGTGCGACGGCGAATAGGTCAGCACGAACGGGATGGATTCGCCGCGGCTGATGGTGAATTCGCCGATCGTGGTCAAATCCTTGCCGCGCATGTGCACGGGCGTGTGCAGCGTCACCATGTCGGGGCCGGCAATGGCGCGCAGCGCGCCGCTCTCGACCCGGCTGACCCAGGGCACCACGGCGCCGTAGCCGAACCGCAGGATCAGTTCGGAGTGCATCTTCACCTGGCCGCGCGTGCCGACCACCAGGCGCACGATCGTCGAATTCGCCGTCTGGCGCGGCATGAAATCGACCAGCGTCGCCGCGCCGTCATCGGTCTCGAAGCAGGTTTCGAGAATGAGCGTATCGGGGCGATAGTGCCGCGTCGTGCGGGCCTTGCCGCGCGGCGCGATCAGCCAGCGGCCGTGCTCGCGCGTGCCCAAGAGCGCCGCGAAGCAGGCTTCCGAATCAAAGCGCGGCCAGCACAGCCAATCGATCGAGCCGTCGACGGCGACCAGCGCCGCGCTCGTGCAGTCGCCGATCAGTGCGTAGTCTTCGATGCGCGTCGACATGGCGGCTCAGGCCTTAATCGTCATTGCGAGGAGCGAAGCGACGAAGCAATCCAGGAGTCGGTGCACCAGCCCCTGGATTGCTTCGCTTCGCTCGCAATGACGAAACAAACGCATTGGCCTAAATCATCCCTTCAGGATCAAAAATCGACGACGACTTTGATGTCGTCGGGCTCGGGATCGAGCGCGCGCATCCACTGCTCCGCGGGCACGCGCCGGGTGATCAGCCGCGACAGCCATTTGCGGTCGGCGCGCTGCAGCACGGCGACCGCGTCCTCGTAATGCCGGCGATTGGCGTTGACGCTGCCGAACACGGCTTCGTTGTCGAGCACCAGCGTGCGGTTGAGACGGCCGATGTCGAGGTCGAAATCGTGCCCGGGCGTGCTTACGCCGACCAGACAGACGATGCCGCCCGAGGCGGTGCGGCCGAGCACGTCGCGCACCACGACCGGCGCGCCGGTGCATTCCATCAGAATGTCGGGTGCGAAGCTGCCGAGATCCGCGATGCTGCCGAGATGAAAGGTGCCGCCGAGGTCGCGCACCAGCGCGCGCTTGACCGCGCTGTCGCGGTTGTCGAGCACGTGAACGTCGAGGCCGCGCTGCGCGCCCATCAAAGCCGCGAGCAGGCCGATCGGTCCGGCGCCGGTGACGAGCAGCGTCTTCGGCTGCCATGAGCGCGAGCGGCGTCCGATCCGCTCGGTATGATCCCAGGCCTTGGCAACCACGCTGGTCGGCTCGACCAAAACGCCTTCGGCACCGAGCGCACTGTCGACCTTGACCAGAAACTCCGGCTCGACGCGAAAAAATTCCGAGCCGTAGCCGTTGCGCTCCTTGATGCCGCGCTCGGTATAGCGGCCGTTGCGGCACATATCCCATTCGCCGGCCGCGCAGGCCGGGCAGGGCACCGGATCGGGTCGGCGCACGATGCCGACCACGAGATCGCCGGCGGCAAAGCCGCAGCCCGACGGCGCCTCACGCACCTCGCCCAACGATTCGTGGCCGATGACCAGCCGGCTCGCGCCCGGCGGTGCCCAGCCGTATTCGCCTGAAACGATCTCGCGGTCGGTGCCGCAAACGCCGAGCGCCCGCGCGCGCACCAGCACCGCGCCATCCGATAGCGGCGGCTCGGGGATGTCCTCGACCCGTGCCGAGTGTGGCACGTCGGGCGTGACGGTCAGCGCGCGCATGGCAAATTCCGCAACGATAAACCGTCGCGGCAGTCATTGCCTGACCTGCGCGTGCGACGGACGAAGCCTTTGCGGGAAACGGCGGCGGCGAAAAAAAGTTCCCGCGCCTGGAACCAGGGCCGCCCGTTTGGCGTTTTCCCCTACCAAGGCGCACGTCAGCATTTCATTTAATCGCAACCTGGCACCGCGAGGGCCACGACCGTCATGGAATCCATCGGGCGTAAGCGTTGGGCAATTGCGGAAGGCTACATTCCTTCGCAGAGTTCGTTTTCCGACCGAGCGCTGATCTCGCACGAGACCGCTTGCATCCTCAACGCCGGCGACCGCGACGCCCACGTCCGCATCACGGTGTTTTTCGCCGACCGCGAGCCGGTCGGACCGTATCAGGTCACGGTCGCGCCGCGCCGCACCCTGCATCTGCGCTTCAACGATCTCAAAGATCCGGCGCCGATTCCGCTCGATACCGATTATGCATCGGTGTTCGAATCAGACGTGCCGATCGTGCTGCAGCACACGCGCATGGACTCGCGCCGCGCTGAGGTGAGTCTGTTGTCGACCATTGCGTATTCTGAAGCGTAAGCGGTTGCCGCGCTCGCGTCGGTGGCGTGGATCGGAGAATGAATCCATTGTCCGGAACGGCAAAATGCGAATCTCTTCCGTGGTTTGCGCGCGACTTTGCGCATGAACCGCGGATGAACAATGCGGAACCAACCGTGGCCCGGCGGGTTGTCGGAGCGGCAACTGGAGGACTTCCCCGTGAGCGTTATCGTCGTTTCCAACCGCGTCGCGCGGGCAAAAACTGACGAGCCTATTGCCGGGGGACTGGCCTCGGCGCTGATTCCCGTCATCAAAGAATCCGGCGCGATCTGGGTTGGTTCCAGCGGCCATACCGATCCGGCGCAAGTCCGCGATTCGTTTGCCAAGATCGAAGCGCTCGGCAAGGGCGCGCTGGCAACCGTCGACATTCCGTCCAAGCATTACCGCGGCTACTACGAAGGCTTCGCCAATTCGGCGCTCTGGCCGGCGCTGCACTCGCGTCCAGACCTCATCCAAGTCACCGCCGACGAATACGCCTCGTATCGCGAGGTCAACGCCTTCATGGCGCGCGCGCTGCTGCGCTTCAACGGCGAGGACGCGGCGTTCTGGGTGCAGGACTATCACTTCTTGACGCTCGGCGCCGAATTGCGCCGGCTCAAGGTCGGCCGGCCGATCGGCTTCTTTTTGCACACGCCGTGGGCGGACCGCAGCACCATGGCGACGGTGCCGCATCATACCGATCTGGTTTTGGCGATGCTGGCCTATGATCTGATCGGATTTCAGACCGATGACGATCGGCGCAATTTCGAGGAGTATCTGCGCCACGAGTTCGGCATGTCGGTGGTGGACGGTGCGGTGGCGTCGGCCTACGGGCTGACCCGGCTCGCCACGTTCCCGATCGGCATCGACGTCGACGAATTCGCATCGCGCGCCATCAAGGCGGTCACGCGACCCGAGGTGGCGCGGCTGCGCGCAAGCATGCAGGACGCCAAGCTCGCGCTCGGCGTCGATCGGCTCGATTATTCCAAGGGCCTGCCCAACCGCATCCGCGGTTTCGACCGCATGCTCGACCTGCATCCGGAGCTGAAACGCCGCGTGTCGCTGTTGCAAGTCGCAGTGCCGTCGCGCGGCAACATCCGCGCCTATCGCGAGCTCAAGGCCGATCTCGCCTCGCTGGTCGGCGAGGTCAACGGCCGGCACGGCGAGGTCGACTGGATTCCGATCCGTTATCTCAACAAGGGTTTTGCCCAATCGACGCTTGCCGGCTTTTATCGGGTGGCCGATGTCGGCCTGGTGACGCCGCTGCACGACGGCATGAATCTGGTCGCCAAGGAATACGTGGCGGCGCAGAACCCGTTCGATCCCGGCGTGCTGGTGCTGTCGTCGTTTGCCGGCGCCGCCAAGGAGCTCGACGCCGCGATCCTGGTCAATCCGCACGACATCGACGGCATGGCGCGGCACATCGCCAGTGCGTTCGCCATGCGCCTCGAAGAGCGTCGCGAGCGCTGGCAGACGCTGGTGGCGAAGCTGCGCCGCTCGTCGGTGCAGAACTGGTTTGCGAACTTCCTGCGCGCGCTCACCGAATCCCGCCGCGCTATGCCGCGGCTGGCCGCCTCGCGCAACGGTGCCGCTCCGATCCTGGTCGATGTCGGCGGTACGGCGCGGACGGCGCAGGGGTTTTGAGCGACCGTACGTCGACCTCAAACGTCTAACTTTAGTCGCAAGACGGCTTTCTCCGATCGCCGTTCGATACGAAAGGCGTTTTATTTTCTGATTATTTTGCGAGCTCGGCATTACCCTTGCGACTGCTTCTCCCCCGCCGCGCGCAGCGTCTTCTGCCGCACCGCATGAATCTTCTGCAAGCCGGCTTTGCCGGCGGCCTGCTGCAGGGTGCGGCGGATCTCGTCGCGTTTCTCGTGGATCGAGGCGATCACCGGGCCGGCCGGGCGGCCGAGGCCGATCAACGCGGCTTCCGAGAGCTGCAGGCTCGCTTCGATGGTTTCCGGCACCGCGTCGGTAGCGCCGAGGCTGTAGAGGTGGCTGGCATGGGCGGCGTCGCGCGCGCGCGAGACGATGAGAATGTCGGGGCGCAGCGAGCGCACGTGCGCGACCACTTCGTCGATGGCGCTCTGCGTGTGAATGGTGATGATGACGCCGGCCGCATCGGCAAGACCGCAGGCTTCGAGAAATTTCGGATCGCCGGCGTCGCCGTAAAAAACATCGTGGCCGGTGCGGCGGTCGCGCGTCACGGTCGGTGCGTCGAGATCGGCGGCGAGACAAGGAATGTCGTGCTCGCGTAACAGTTCGCAAACCACCTTGCCGACGCGGCCGTAGCCGACGACGATCGCATGATTGTGTCCGCCGGTCGGCTTGGCGGCGAGCTCGGCCGCGGGCGCGCTGCCGGCGCGCAGCCGTGCCCCGAAACGCCGGCCGACCGCCGACAACAGCGGGGTGAGCACCATCGTCACCGAGGTGACGGCGAGCGCAAAGCTGGCGACCCGCGGATCGATCAGGCCCGCCGCGGTCGCCATGCCGATGCCGACGAAGGCGAATTCGCCGCCCGCCCCGAGCAACAGCGCAGTCTCGGCCGCCGCTGCCCATGACATCCGGAAGGCGCGGCCAAGCCCGATCATGATGAGCGCCTTGGTGGCGATCAGGCCGACGACGCTGGCGGCGAGCAGCAGCGGCTCGCTCAGCAGCTCGCGATAATCGATCGCCATGCCGACGGTGAAAAAGAAAATGCCGAGCAGCAGTCCCTTGAACGGCTCGACCGCCGCTTCGATCGCCTTGCGGTATTCGGTCTCGGCCAGCAGCAGTCCGGCGACGAAGGCGCCGAGCGCCATCGACAGCCCGGCGCGGTCGGCAATCACGCCGGCCCCCACGATGACGAACAGCACGGTGGCGATGAACAGGTCGCGGGAGCGCGTCGCGGCGACGAGGCGAAACAGCGGCCGCATCAACAAACGGCCGAACACCACGATAATGCCGAGCGCGACGGCGGCGGAGACCAGCGCGCCGACGAGGCTCGTCAGCACCGAGCGTCCGGGGCCGGCCGCGAGGATCGAGACGAGCAGCAGGATCGGGATGACGGCGAGGTCCTGCGCCAGCAGGACCGAAAAGCTGGTTCGTCCGACGCTGCTGGTCAGCCGCTGCTGCTTCGATAGGAGCTCGAGCACGATTGCGGTCGACGACAGGGCGAGGCTCAGCCCGATCACGAGCGCCACCGCCGGCGGCTGGCCGATCGCCGCCTCGGCCGCGTCGATCACGGCCGCGGTGATGAGCACCTGCAGGCCGCCGAGGCCCACGACATAGCGCCGCAAGGTCAAAAGCCGCTGCAGCGACAGTTCCAGGCCGATCAGGAACAACAGAAAGACGACGCCGAGCTGAGCAATGCCCTCGACATTCCTGGCCTCGCCGACCGTGAACCAATAGAGCCACGGATAGGAGCGGATCAATGAGCCGAGACCGAGCGGCCCCAACAAGGCGCCGGCCACCAGATAGCCGAGCGTCGGGCTCAGCCCGAGCCGGTTCACCATCGGAATGAGAATGCCGGCGGTGCCGAGGAGGACCAGCGCGTCGCTATAGGCGGCTATGTTGATCGTCGGCGTCACGGCAGTCTCCGGCGCAGCCTATGCCGCACGTTGTCGCCCGATTTGCGCGGCCGTGACAAGGGCGACATGCCACGCGACGTTTCCCGGGCGCAGCGCCGCATCCCCGGGATCGTTACGAACTCGGCACCTGCGACGATCCCGGATCAGGGGTGCACCGCACCGGGAAACAGGTCTTAATCGGCGATCACCGCGATGGCGTTCATCTCGATCAGATAGTCGGGCGAGGTCATCTTGCAGACTTCCACCATGGTTGAGGCCGGCGCCGGCGCTTTGAAATAGTCGCGGCGCACTTTGTGGATCGCCTCGAAGTGCTCCATGTTGCGGACGTAGACGTCGACGCGGCAGATGTCGTCCATGCTGCCGCCGGCCGCTTCGACCGCGGCCTTGACGTTGTCGCAGACCTGCCGGGTCTGCGCCTCGATGTCGCCGATCCCGGCGATGCTGCCGTCGGCGCGCCGCGCCGTCATCCCGGAAATGAACACGAGCCGGCCGCGCGCCTGCGCCACGGTGGCATGCGAGAAATGGCCGCTCGGCTGGCGGATTTTCGGCGATACGATCTGGGTCTTGGGCATGGGCGATCCTTTCTCAATCGGCTGCGGCGCGCAGAGGACGATATCAGAATCGCTCCGTTGAATGTGCATCCTCTCTTTATCTGATCGCTGCCGAAATGTGATTGATGCGTTGCACGTTGACGCCGCGCCATCCTTTGCGCAGCATGGCCGTCTCAATTGTGCACCGATCGGGGCCAACCATGACCGACATGACCATCAAATCGATCCGCACCACGCTGCTGCGCGTGCCGTGGCCGCGGACGCCGTGGCTCAAGGGCCATGCCTTCGGCGAGGCGCGCAATTTCCTGGTGCTCGAGGTCGAGACCGCGGGCGGCATCGTCGGCATGGGCTATCTGTTTCTGTTTCGGCCCGGTCTGCGCTCGATCGCGGCCTGCCTCGACGAATTGATTATCCCGCGGGTCATCGGCAAGGATGCCAGCGCGGTCGAGGCGATCTGGCAGGACCTGTGGCGCGCCACCATGACGATCGGCCGCGGCGGCATCGCCACCATGGCGCAATCGGCGCTCGACATCGCGCTGTGGGACGCGCTCGGCAAGCGCGCCGGGCTGCCGCTGCACCGGCTGTGGGGGCATCATCGCGCGCAATTACCCGCTTACGGCAGCGGCTGCTTCCGCGGCTCGGGCGGCGACGGCATGATCGCCAAGGCGCTGCACTACAAGGAGCGCGGCTACAAGGCGATCAAGATGCAGGTCGCCCACGTCGGCGATTTGCGCACCGATCTCGACAACGTGCGGCGCATGCGCGAAGCGGTCGGGCCCGACATCGCCATCATGATCGACGTCAACATGGGCTGGACCGCCGATGTGGCGATCCAGATGGGCCGCAAACTTCAGGACTATGACGTGTACTGGCTCGAGGAGCCGGTCGTGGCCGACGATTTCGCCGGCTATTTGCGCATCGCCGAGGCGCTCGACCTGCGCATCGTCGGCGGCGAGACGCATTTCACCCGCTTCGACCTCAAACCGTTCTTTGAGCATCCGCGCCTGCCGATCCTGCAGCCCGATCCGATGCGTGGCGGTTTCACCGAATTGCGCAAGATCGCCACCGTCGCCGACACCTGGGGCATGACCATCGCGCCGCACCTGTTTCCGGAGCTGAACGTGCACCTGCTCGCCGCGGTGCCGAATGCGTCATGGATCGAGGACATGGGGCTGTCCGAGGACATGTGGGTCGAGCCGGTGCCGGTGACGAACGGCACCATCACCGCGCCCGAGCGCCCCGGCCACGGCCTCGCCTTCAAGCCGGAGATTTTGCGCGAGTTTGCCGTGAAGGATTAGCCATACAAGTTCTCAAGTTATGACCGGTAGAAGTCGACTGAGTTGAACTGCCGTAGTGTCGTTACGGCCTAGGCAATTGGGCTGTGAGTTGTACTTTTAAGGCTTGTCATTTCAGGATGTAGACCTAGTATTGACCACTGCAACAGGTGAGGCGGCGAGGTTTTCGTCCCTCACTGTTCGTGCCGGTATATATAATTGAGATGTATCTGGGGGATGCGAATGACGGGGGCAGACGAAAATCCGGGAGCGGAGGCCGCCTACGTTGAATATTGGCTGCGCCGAGGGGCGCCGCCAAAGACGTTTGCGGTTTTTCGCCTTTTATTCAAAAGATTCCCCGGTCAATGGGTTCCCACTGAAGCACCCGAGGAGCAATTGAGCATTTACGCTGCGCATGGAAATATTGATTCGGAGCGATTTTATTTTGAGAACATGTTTCCATTCTATGATGACCAACGAACAGCTCAACTTTTGTTGAGCCCGAGGTTTAAATTAGCACAAGAGGCAGAGGCGCGTTCCCGTATCTATCGAAATATCCATAAACAAGACTTATTTGATCATTTGATGCCTGCTGAATCCCGGGCCTATTGGAAGGGCACCGAGAGAGTAGCCAAAATATTCCTCTGCATGGGCCTCGCAATCTTCGCGTATATAGCTGTGATGGCGGCACCTTCCCTGCTCTACGGGACGCTATTGCCCATTGATGCACTCACGCAAACCTACCACGGCCCGCAAGCTGATCTTGCGCGCGATGGTGCGTTTGGTACGCGCGTTTTTAAAGAATTTTCCGGAAAGGTATCTATAGGGCTTTTAGATCCAACGGCCAGACCGGTTATTCAGTGGTTTTTCGATATTCACGATTACGCAAACCAGCTTGTAGAAAACGGTACGGTGAACCTCGATACGCTTTCGAGCGTCGCGTCTTGGACGCGCTCTACAATGCCCCAGAAAAAAGAAGCGACGACATTCGCCTTATTCTATCAATTGCTCAAGATAGATCGTTCCGCGCTAAATTCGTTCATCAATAGGTCGCTTATCGTTATTACTCCAGAAAACAACAGACTAGAAATCGTGACGCAACTCATAATCGTTATTTGTACAGGTGGGCTGCTAACCCTTTTCTTTTCACGAAAAATAGAGCTGTTTGAAGTCTTGATGGATTGCGCGCCGTTGTACAGAGCTCCGGCGCCCGTCTTTGCATGAATATTTTGGGGTCGACCTTTCATGGACGAAAGCGTCTTCACTATTTGATCGCCGGCTTCTCTTCGATCGCAGCAATGTGCATTCACTTTTATTATATTGGTCAAGACCATTCGCATGTCTCCCAGCCGATTGCAGACGTTGTTGGACTAGGCGCCTATGACTACCGGTTGACGATAGAATTGGCGCCAATATTCATTGTTAATTGGCTTGTCCAATTCTTTTTGATTTATCTCTTCGTGTTGCTTGCGTGGGATGTCGGAATTTTGGGTCGTTGCGTACAACAGTTCCAACGGCAAATTGCGCATTGTGGAATCCAACAAAAGGCTGAATTCTTGCGCCATGCAGGCGGCCTTGCAGGCCAACAAACCATCGTACGGTGGTCGGCGATCGTAGTTGTATTTATTGCGTTATCAGCCTGTGGTTACTTCAAGTGGTCAGAATTTTCTGCCGTGTCGTTCAATTTGCCAACTGCACTGCAGATTTGTTACTTCTTCAGTCCAGCATTTACTATCAGCGGGCTTCTGTGGTTTGCGACGCCACAGATGTACGCCGATTACGACAAGATCAGGACGGACCGACGTAAGAAACTCACCGAAGAGGATATCGATTTTATCCGGGCGGCGTTTGCGCAGGTGCCTGAAATCGCCAAACTCATAGTGGGGATTGTGAGCTTGGTCGAGCACTCGAAATGACCGTGGAGTACGTGCGGGGTTCCGGAGGAGGGCGTACGATGGGGACAACGGGTCTAGACAAAAAGATGCAGGATAAACTTCGACGCGTGCTTCAATGGAATTTGCTTGAGCGGTTCACTCGTCTAGGGAACAAAATTTGCGTAACACTTCGGTGGAATTTACTTGAACGCGTCGCTCGCGGGGTGAGCGACGGAGATCCAACTTTTCAAGGATCGCGAGACTTTCTGCTTCGACCCATTGCAAAATGCTGTATAGCGATTGGGTTGACCGCCGATGTCATTTCGCTGCTGGGGCTATTTTTTGCAACACTTGCTACATACGCAATCTATTTAAAGATGCCAGTATTTGCGATTGGCTTACTTGGGAGCAGTCTCGCATTGGATGGATTGGATGGCGTCGTCGCGCGTTTGATGAAGCAAACGACCGCCAAGGGCGAGATCGTCGATGTCGCTTGTGATACGTTAGGTACGTTACTAATTTTAATAGGACTTACTGGTGCTGGTTACATCAGCATTGGAGACACGGTATCTTACGCGCTTGTATTAACACTATACACAGCTTGCTCGTCGGGAAAGGGAAAAATCCTTGCAGGAAAATATCAGTCCATAGGCTCACGAGTGGCGTTTGCAGTCTATGTGATTCTTTGGCTAGTGATATTTGCGTGTTCTGGAGAAAGCATCTACTTACCTGCATTTCGGTTTGGTGTTTTAGCGATTGCGCTCGTCCTTCTGGGAAATCTTGGGTGGGATTTGATTGGGAGTTTAATGCGCCTAAATTCTATGAGGCGTGACGCACAAAGCGAGCGAATTTAAAACTTGTGGTGCGGGGTCGCTGCCTGTCGGTTCCGAGCGGGAATTGGATGGAGGACATGGGGCTTTCCGAAGACATGTGGGTCGAGCCGGTGCATGGTAAATGACACCATCACCGCGCCGGAGCGGCCTGGCTGCGGCGTGCCTTCAGGCCGGAGATTGTGCGCGAGTTTGCGGTGAAGGATTGAACATCCGCTTCACTTCGCATGGCGGCCGATGAAGTCCAGCACGAC
>Ga0209166_10003415_pt1 | contig 11492 bp, 10 predicted proteins | sample Coa_R1_3_FD_187151 | JGI IMG/M metagenome (GOLD analysis project Ga0209166, IMG submission 187151) | Surface soil microbial communities from Centralia Pennsylvania, which are recovering from an underground coalmine fire - Coalmine... | ecosystem: Environmental > Terrestrial > Soil >... | reverse complement strand
TTCAATGCGGGCGTCAAGGTCGACGTGGCCAACGTGGACCGGCGGGAGATGCAGTACCTGTACCGCGAGGGCGATGATTTCGTCTTCATGGACACGCAGGACTACGAGCAGCCCCGGGTCCCCGCGTCCGTCGTGGGCGACGCGGCGGACTACCTGCTGGGGGAGCAGACCGTCACGGTGGCGTTCAACGACGGCGTGCCGCTGTACGTGGACCTGCCCGCGGCGGTGGAGCTCACCATCAGCCAGACCGATCCGGGCGTGCAGGGCGACCGCTCCACCGGCGGGACCAAGCCGGCCACGCTCGAGACCGGCGCGACGATCCAGGTTCCGCTGTTCATCTCGACCGGGGAGAAGATCAAGGTCGACACCAGGACCGGCCAGTACCTCGGCCGCGCCTGATGGCTGTGTTGGTCCCGCTCGCTCTGCTGGCCCCACTCGCCTCCGGGCGCCTTTTGAGGCGCCTCCTTCCCTCCTCGCTCGTTCCTCGCTCGTCAGTCCAGTCGGCGCCGGCGCCCTTTGGCTCGCGGTTATGCCGCCGGCGCGTAGCAAGGCGCGCAAGCGGGCGCTCGACGTCCTCTTCGAGGCCGAATTGCGCGGCGAGCCGGTGCTTGACCTGCTCGCCGAGCGCGTGGCGATGGGCAGCCCGCCGGTGTCCGCGTACGCCGTCGAACTGGTCCGCGGCGTGACCGCGCACTCCGCGCGGATCGACGAGCTGATCGCGGCGTACGCCGAGGGCTGGACCCTGGACCGGATGCCGGCCGTGGACAGGAATGTGCTGCGCATCGGGGTCTACGAGCTGTTCTGGGCGCCTGACGTGCCCGATGGCGTAGCGATCAGCGAGGCCGTCGCGCTCGCCGCTGACCTGTCTACCGACGCCTCGCCCGCGTTCGTCAACGGCCTGCTGGCCAGGCTGATGGAACTCAAGCCGACGCTGCAGGTCTGAGACTCCGGAGCGCGGCCTTAGCCGACCGCGAACCGCACCCGCAGCCCGTGGCGGCGCAGCACCCGGAAGAACCAGAGCGCGGACGCCCCGGTCCCCGCGATCAGGCCGCCAAACGTAACGACGGTGACCAGGAGCATGAATACCTTGGCGGGCTCCAGGGCCATCGCCGCCGCCAGGCCGATCGTCGAGACGGCGAAGATTCCGGCCCACAGCCAGGTCGCCCCCTGGAAGAACCGGTGCAGACCCGGGTGATGGGACGATGGCTGACGGAGCGCCACCACCTCGGCGGCTAGCTGCGCCACCAGCGGCTTGCGCGTCGGCGCGGTCCGCGCGAACAGCACGCACAGGCCCAGGTTGGCCAGCGGGAACTGGAGCAGGAAGAACAGCACGCTTCCCGTGAGGAGCACCACGGCCGTCTGCAGGGTCAGGACCAGGGCCGAGATCGTCAGCAGGCCAGGGACGCTCCGGGTCAGGCCCTTACGGGCGAAGACCGTCAGCCAGACCACGGCCGTCGCCGCGATCATGCCGGCATCTCGTCCGCCGAGCGCCGCGCCGGCGAAGTACCCGGCGACGGGGATGCCGAGGGATTCGGCCAGGTTCCAGCCTGCGGTCAGCATCAGCCGCCAGGGGCGAGGCAACTCGAGGTGCTCAGCCATGGCGATGAGGATACGGGGCCAGGAGTCGGCCGCGCTGGAGTTGGCCTGAAGCGTCATAAAGAAGAATCTGGGAGTTCTGCACGGCTTGTATAACGGGCGCCCGATTACAAAAGTTCACTATCCGAGGACGGAAAGTAACCAGGCATCGTCGGGCCTGCTCAGCCGCCGCCGGCCTGTTGTCGGTGCTCGTATCGCCGGAATGAGCGAGAGATGGCGCACTACATTGGACTCCTGGGGAAGGAGGCCGGGTGGCGGCAGAGTTTAGGCGCGACGGCGTCCGCTCCTCGCTGCTCTGGGACGTGCTGCGCGAGGTCGCGTCCGCCCGGGCGGCGGAAACCGGCCGGACGGCGCTCGACATCGTCGACGTGGGCGGGGGAACCGGCGGGCTGGCCGTTCCCTTCGCGTGCCTGGGACACCACGTCACCGTCGTCGATCCCAGCCCCGATGCGCTCGCCGCCGCGCAGCGCCGGGCCGCCGAGGCGGGCGCGGTGCTGGCCGCCGTGCAGGGCGAGGCCGCCGGCTTGGACACGGTGGTCGGAGCGGCCGCCGCGGACCTCGTCATCTGCCATAACGTGCTGGAGTACGTGGACTCCCCGGCCGACGCGATGACCGCCATCGCCCGGGTGCTGCGGCCGCGTGCCACGGTCAGCGTGCTGGCGTCCAACGCGGTCGCCGCGGTGCTGCACCGCGCGCTGGCCGGCCGCTTCACCGAGGCGCTGCTGATGCTGGCGCCGGGGGGCGACCCGCCGGAAACCCCTGATCCCGGGGGGAGGCCTTTCCCCCCGAATCCCCTTGGCGCCCCGCGGCGCTTCACGCTGCCGGGGCTGACCGCGCTGATCGAGGGGGCCGGGCTGCGGGCGGGGCAGGCGCACGGGGTGCGCATCTTCAGCGGCCTGGTGCCCGCCGTGCTAGTGGACGGCGACCCGGGCAGCGCCGAGGCGCTGCGGGCGCTCGAGGCGGCCGCCGCGCTCACTCCGTCCCTGCGTGATATCGCGGCCCAGCTGCACATCCTCGGCCACCGCTGACACCATGCGGGCCGACCCGGGTCACCAAGGCGGCACGCCGGATGACGCGGGCTGTCACGTCCTGCACGTGGACATGGACGCGTTCTACGCGAGCGTGGAGATTAGGGACCGGCCCGAACTCGCGGGGCAGCCGGTCATCGTGGGCGGCGCCAGCGGCCGCGGCGTGGTGCTGTCCGCGTCGTACGAGGCGCGCGCCTTCGGGGTGCGCTCGGCGATGCCGGTACTGAGGGCCCGGCGCCTGTGCCCGCAGGCCGTGTTCGTGCCGCCCAGGCACCAGGTCTACGCCATCACCTCCAAGGAGGTGATGGCCATCTTCGGTGCTGTCACCCCCCAGGTGGAGCCGCTGGCCCTGGACGAGGCGTTCCTCGACGTGCGAGGCGCGCTGCGCCGGCTCGGCCCGCCCGTCCGGATCGCCGGGCTTATCCGGGCCCAGGTCGCCGAGCAGCAGGGCATCACCTGCTCGATCGGGGTCGCGCCGTCCAAGTTCGTGGCCAAGATCGCCTCCGCCCGCTGCAAGCCGGACGGTCTGCTGGTGGTCCCGGCGGCAGGCGTCCTCGACTTCCTGCATCCGCTGCCGGTCTCCGCGCTGTGGGGCGTGGGGGAGCGGACCGGCGAGGTCCTGGCCCGGCTGGGCTTGCGTACGGTGGGCGACATCGCGCACACCCCGCTGGCCACCCTGCAGCGCGAACTCGGGGCGGCGGCGGGGACGCACCTGGCCGCCCTGGCCTGGGGCCGCGACGAGCGCCGGGTGACGCCGCACGTACCCGAGAAGAGCATCGGCGCCGAGGAGACCTTCGCCACCGACATAGACGATCCGGACCGGATCAGGCGGGAATTGCTCAGGCTGTCGGGCCGGACGGCCCGCGGGCTGCGGGCCGGCGGGTACCTGGCCCGGACCGTCTCGGTCAAGTTGCGGCTGGCCAGCTTCAAGACGATGACCCGGTCCAGGACGCTGGCGTACCCGACCGACGTGACCAACCAGATCTACGCCACGGCCTGTTCGCTGTACGAGTCGTCCGGCCTGGCGGAAGGCGCCCGGCTGCGGCTCGTCGGGGTCCGGGTGTCCGGCCTGGTGCCCGCGGCAGGCGCGAACGCCCAGCTCACGTTCGATGAGCGGCCGGTCGGGTGGCGGGAAGCCGAACAGGCGGTGGACCGGATCTCGCGTCGGTTCGGATCCGGCGTGATCCGGCCGGCCTCCCTGGTGGAAGACCCGGAGCGCCCCGGACCAGAGGCTTTCTTACTCCTAGGGGGTGCGGTCTTCCACGTGGTGTGTCAACGCTCGTATTCTGGAAAATGAACCGGGTATGTGAGGTGGCGGTCACCGCACACGTGCCGGGCGCAATGTTTTATGGGAGGCGTCGTGCCGCTCTCTGAACACGAGCAGCGCCAGCTGGAGCAGATCGAGCAAGCGCTCTACAGGGAGGATCCGAAGTTCGGGCGTCTCGTGCGCTCCAGCGATCCCCGCGTGCACTACAAGCGCAAGCTGGTGCAGGCCCTGATCGGGGTACTGGCCGGCGCGGGCCTCGTCGCGGCGGGCGTGGTTACCCGCCATCTGTACCTGGAGGCGGCCGGAGCCGCGGTCATCCTGCTGGCCCTGGTGTGGGCGCTGGTGACCTGGCGGCGGCACGCCGCCCGGGTGCGGGCCGTGCGCGAACGGGCCAGGCTGGTGGCTCAGGGCCGGTCCGCGCCGCGCAGCCGACCGCAGCTGGGCTGGAGGGCCCGGATGATGGAACGGATGGAAGAACGCTGGCGCCGCCGCCAGGAGGGTGACCGCCGGATGTAACACCGCGCCGCGCGGCGCGTACCGTTTCCCGTCCAGACTCCCGCGTACCGTAGCCCGTCCAGACTCCCGCGTACCGTAGCCCGACCAGAAGGCCTCAGTTCGCGTGCCTGCGCTCCGTCATCCGGCGCGAGATCAGCGCCGACACGCGTTCGGAGATCAGCGCCGCGCCGTCGGCCACCGAGGTCAGCACCGAAGCCGGGAAGATCCGGGCGCGCCAGCGCGCGCCGCGCCGGGTCGTGGCCGCGAGCCCGCGCCTGGCTGCGGCGCCGTCCCGCCGCAGGCTGGCCCCCTCGACCGGGCGCGCCGCATAGCTGGCTCGCTCCTCGGCCACCGCGAGCCTGCGGACGGCCTCCGCGGCCTGCTCGGGCAACCCTGCCGTGACCCGGCCGGCCAGCGTCCGCGGCGGCTCGCTCGGCCGGGCGCTGACGCCGAGGTCCGCCAGGTCGTCGCGGAACTCGCGCCAGGCGGCGTGCGCCCGGCTCGCGTCGTCCTTAGCCAGCGCCCAGCGCCACCGCCGCAGGACGAACCGGCAGGTCGCAGGCGCGACCAGCATGACCGCGCAGGCCGCGCCGAAGGCGATGCCGACTGTCGCCCAGCCGACCCGCAGGTCGATCCCGGCGTGGGACAGGACCCGGTACAGCGCGAGCAGGACGACGGCGGCCGCCGCCGCCACCAGAACCGTCGTGGTGAGGGTCACCGTCCTGCGCCGCGGCGCGTCGGCGTGGGCCGACAGGGCGCGGTGTGCCGGAGGTGCCGCGATCGCGATGACCCCGCAGGCCAGCGCGATCGCCGCTAGCACCGCAAGGAGGATGGCGGCCCAGCCGGACCCGGCCGACTTGCTGGCCGAACTGCCTGCCGGCCCCCCGCCCACCGGCTCTGGCACCTTCTTGAACGGGCCTGTGTTGCGGCCGGGGTGCGTGCCGCCGTTCGCCCCCTGAGAAGGCAGCGGGGTGGGGTTGACCAGCTGACCCGTCCCGGTCGACGAGCCCATGTAGTTGGGGGGCTGCGCGGTGCCCTGACCGCTGGGCGTGGGCTCGAACCTGATCCAGCCGTAGCCGGGGAAAAAGACCTCCGTCCAGACGTGCGCGTCGGAGGACCTGACCACGTAGTAGTTCTTCGCCGCCGGGGTGCCCGCGGTGTAGCCCTGGACCATCCGGGCCGGGATGTTGAGCAGGCGGGTCAGCACCGTCATCGCGTACGCGGACTGCACGCACACGCCCTTCCGCGCCTTGGTCAGGAAGTTCAGCAGGCCGTCCGGGGTGTCGAAGGACTTCGCCCCCTCGTCGTAGGTGAACTGGCTCCCCGAGAGCCAGCCGGCCAGCGCCCTCACCTTCTCGTACTCGGTGTGGTCACCCGCCGTCATCACCGCCGCAAGGTGCTCGAGCGCGGGCGTCCGGTAGGCCGAGGGGAGCTGCAGATCCCCGGTCAGGGAGGACAGCGGGGGCGGCGCGGCCGTCTCAAGCTCCTGCGGGGTGGGATCCACCGCATAGCTCGTGACCTGGTACGAGTCGACGCCGACGGAGTTCGTGGCGGAGAACACCATGAAGTCCGGGTCGGTCAGCCACGTTCCGGCGACGTCGACCTTGGTCGCCGGGTATGGCACGGGCAGGAAGGTCGGCGCCGTGGTTGAGGTCAGCACGCCCCTGGCGACCGTCCGCACGGTGGTCGTCACCGGCTGGGCGGCGGAGAACACGGTCAGGCCAGGGGGCGAGGGGAGGGTGGTGGACTGCGTGGCCCCCGTGTAGTAGCTGGTGACCTCCCAGCCCGTCCCCGGGTCGCCCAGCGTGTCGAGCACCCACTGGTGCAGGTACTGCGCATCACCGCGCTGGAGGGCCGGCGAGGCCGACGTCGTATAGGTCAGCACCGTGGTGGGGTGGTTCTGGCGCAGCTGCGAGAGGGTCTGCGCCAGCGCGTCGGGGAGGGCCGCGCCCTGGCCGGGGGCATTGCCCCCGATGCCCGGGCCCGTCGCGAACGGCCTGCTCGGGTGCAAGCCAGGCACGATCAGCGGGATGCTCAGCGCGAGCACCACCGAGGCGAGCCCGACCCGCCGCCCCGCTGCCGCCAGCGCGCGGGTGTCGGGGCCTGTGCCCTGGCCGCGGTCCGCGGCCGGGCCGGAGCGCCCGGGGCCGCGCTGGCCCGGACCCAAGGGGACCTCGTGCAGCGGAGCGGAGCGCCACAGCGATACCAGCCTGCCCCAGACCCGGATCCGCTCCCGCCCGTCCGCGCTCAGCATGGCCAGGTATCCGGCCGTACCCAGGCTGAAGACGATGATCGTGCCCTCGCCGCTCGGGGCGTTCATGGTAACGGGCACGGTGAACAAGACGAGCAGGGGCAGGCCGGCCAGCGCCGTCGACCGCAGCCGGACGGCGATCAGGTCGGTCAGCACTGCCGATATGCCGATCCCGCTCGCGGCGAGCAGCACCAGGCCGGACACCTCCTGCGCCGGCGGCGCGTACTTGTGCGCGTCGGTGATCCCGGTGCCGAAAAGGTCCCACAGCAGGCGGACCGAGGTCGGCGTCGGGAGGAACCTGAACAGGCAATGGCGCGCCTCGAACACCACGTCGAGGTAGTACAGCAGGCCGAGCACACTGACGGCCAGGCAGACGGCCACGGGCAGCACCCGCAGCCTGGTGAGCGCCCCGCACGCCGCCGCCACGGCCGCCGCGCCGATTCCCGCGTAGAACCAGTCGGCGAAGTCGAACAGCGGGTACATGGCGGTGGAGACGAGCACGACCGCGATCGCGCAGGTCACCGTCATCCGGCGGTTGGACGTCATCCCGTCTCACCCCCCAGGCTGCCGACAGGCAGCGGCCGGTCGGCGGGCCTATGCAGCTGCTGCCAGGCGGCGGCCAGCGGCGTGGTCGAGGTCGCCACGGCGACCCGCCAGCCCGAGGCCGACAGGATTTCCGCCGTCCGGGCCGTGTCCTCGGCTACCACGTCCGACGCCCAGGTGGTAACGGCCAGCACCAGCGCCATCGCGGGCGCGTTCCCGCGCCTGCTCGCGGCCAGCATCCTGGCGTCGTCGGCGGACAGGCGCCCCAGCACGGCGATGATCTGCCCGCCCGCGTTGGCCAGCGCGGTGGTGCCGGGCCCGAACCCGACGACCTGCGAGGGGCTGATGACGGCGAGCATGTCGAGCAGCGTGTCCTGGAACGTGCCGCGCGGGGCGACCTCCCCGTCCTCGGTGATGAGCCTGGCCCGGAACCCCTCGCCAGACAGGTGCGCGCCGATCGAGGCCGCCGCGCTCACGGCGAACTCGAACGTGGCGGAGGTCCCGCCGACGGAATGCGCGCTGCGGCGCGTGTCGAGGAAGACGGACGCGCTGTTGCGCCACTGGTGCTCCTCGCGGCGTACCATCAGCTCGCCGTATCTCGCGGTCGACCTCCAGTGCACCCGGCGCAGCCCGTCCCCGTCCTGGTAGGCGCGCGGCGCCGCATCGTCTTCGCCGATCGCGGCTATCGTCCGCATCCCCCCGTCGCCTTCGCCGAGCCAGCTGCTCGGTGCCGCCGCCCGCGGCAGTTCGTAGATCCTCGGCGTGACCACCAGGGTGCTGGTGGTGCTGAACGACTTGGTGATCTCCACCAGACCGAAGGTGTCCGCGACGCGGATCCGCAGCGGGCCGATGGTGAACCGGCCGCGGGCTTCGGAACGGATCCGGTAGCTGAGCTCCCGGTGGCCGGCCGGCTCGATCTCGTCTAGCACGAACCGCGGCCTGCTGCCGAGCGAGTAAGGCGTAACGTCCTCCGCCAGCAGCACCGCGGTGCGCAGCCGCGACACATTCTCCAGCCGCACGGTGACCAGGGTCGGGTGGCCGGCCGGGACCCGCGGCGGGTCGAGCCTGCGCGTGCAGGACAGCCGGTAACGGGACCGCCGCGCGATCAGCGCGGATACCAGCGGGAGGATGATCAGCAGGGCGCCGACCCGGACCAGGTCCGGTTCCGGCACGGCCAGGCCGCACACCATGGCCGTGCCGCCCGCGGCCATGAACGACCTGCCCCGCGTGGTCAGTGAGCCGAAAAACGCTTGCATGGCCCCGCCAACGTCATCGCCGCGGGAGGGGAAGCTGCGCGACGATCCTCTTCACCACGTGCTCGGGCAGGTGCCGCTCTACGATCGCCTCCGCCGTGGGTAGCAGCCGGTGCGCGAGCACGGGCGCGGCCAGGGCCTGCACGTCGTCCGGGATGACGTAGTCCCGCCCGTCGAGCGCGGCCCAGGCGCGGCTGATCCGCAGCAGGTGCAGGGTGGCCCGCGGTGACGCACCCAGGCGCAGCTCCGGTGAGGTCCTCGTGGCGTTGGCCAGGTTGATCAGATACTCCTTGACCTGGTCGGACACCATCACGCTGCGCACCGCGACCACGAGTTCCTGCACGTCGCTGGCCCGCGCCACGGGCTCGAGCTGGTCCAGGGGCGACGTGGCGCCGTGGCTTTCGAGCATGGCCCGCTCGGCGGTGGCGGACGGGTAGCCGAGCGAGATGCGCGCCGTGAACCGGTCCCGCTGCGCCTCGGGCAGCGGATAGGTACCTTCCATCTCCACCGGGTTCTGCGTGGCGATGACCATGAAGGGCGCCTGCAGCACGTAGGTCGTGCCGTCCACGGTGACCTGGCGTTCTTCCATGCACTCCAGCAGCGCCGACTGAGTCTTGGGCGAGGCCCGGTTGATCTCGTCGCCGAGCAGGATGTTGGCGAATATCGGTCCCGGCTTGAACTCGAAGTCGCGCCGCTCCTGGTTGAAGGCGCTCACCCCGGTGATATCGCTGGGCAGCAGGTCCGGCGTGAACTGGACGCGCTGCACCGTCCCGTCGATCGCCCTGGCCAGGGCCTTGGCGAGCATCGTCTTGCCGACGCCGGGTACGTCCTCGATGAGCAAGTGCCCCTCGGCGAGCAGGACCGCCAGCGTAAGCCTGATCGCCTCCGGCTTGCCCTCGATAACCGCCTCGATGGCCTTGCCGATCCTGTGCGCGGCCGGAACCAGATCATCGATGGCGTCCCGCATCTGTCGCCCGGTGTCCAGAACCACATGGCCTCCTAGGAGTTGCTAGCGCAAGGGCGCCAGCCAGCCTGGTCTCCCGTCACGTGGCAGGCCCCGGCCGAGCCGCCGTATCGCTACAGTACGTCTTTCTTTGGTCAAAACGCGACGCTGGCCCAGGCATATCTATTCCGCCGGCCCGCCCCCAAACCCGTCGTCAGGGCCTGACCTGCGGCGTTCCGTCATAGCCGTAAGGGCTGGCGGGCTGGCTTCCGCGCCCCGCCCCGGCGCCCGCGCTTCGTCCCCACCCTTGCTCCACCCCTTCTAGCTGGCCCTTCAGTGGGGGCAGGAGCCAGATCGGGGGTCAGATGGCGTTGACGGTGGGGGAAAGTGGGGTACAGTGGAGCCCAGGTGGAAGCTCTTGGCGGCAGGAGGTGAGCGCCGGTGTGGTTCCTCGGCACTCACACGCCGCGGCTGGACGACAAGGGTCGGCTGTTCCTGCCCGCCAAGTACCGTGACGAGCTGGCTGGGGGCGTGGTGATCACCAAGGGGCAGGGGCAGGAGCGCTGCCTCTACGTCTTCACGAAGGACGAATTCGCCCGCATCGCCGAGGCGCAGCGGACCGAGGGCGGGACGACCCAGGCGGTCAGGGATCGCCGCCGGATCTTCTTCGCTGGTGCCTTCGAGGCGCTCCCCGATCGGCAAGGCCGGATCAGCATTCCGCCCGCTTTGCGTACCTACGCCGGCCTGGAGCATGACTGCGCGGTGGTCGGTGCAGGCACCCGCCTGGAGATTTGGGACTCGCAGGCCTGGGAGGCCTACGAGGCCGCGCAGGAGGAGGCCGCCGCCGAGGAGGTGCTCCCGGGAGTTCTGTAGCGATCGCGGGCGATGAGGGGATTGACGGGACGGTCCCCATCCGCCGTTCCCTGCTGGCATCACTTCCCCGGTGCCAGCCGGTGGCGCAGCGGATGGGGACCGCAGGAGGTAAGGAACGCGGGAACCGCACCGGGAGAGGGGGACTCATGACCGGGCCTGCGCACGTGCCGGTGCTTGTCGGCCGGGTCACGGCCCTGCTCGCGCCCGCCCTGGCCAGCCCGGGCGTCGTGCTGGTGGACGCCACCCTGGGCCGGGCCGGGCACGCCCGCGCTCTCCTGGAGGCCTGCCCCGACCTGCTCCTGGTCGGCATCGACGCCGACACCGCCGCGATCGAGGCGGCCCGCGAGCTGCTCGCCCCCTACGCGGGCCGGGTCACCCTGGTGCACGCGCGGTACGACGAGATCCCCGCGATCGTGGCCACCACTCCCGCGCCCGTCATGGGCCTGCTCTTCGACCTCGGCGTGTCCTCGCCCCAGCTCGACGACCCGGCGCGCGGCTTCGCGTACGCCCAGGACGCGCCGCTGGACATGCGCATGGACCTGACCGCGGACCTGACCGCGGCCGAGATCGTCAACGGCTACCCGGCCGCGGAACTGGCCCGCGTGCTGCGCGACTACGGCGAGGAGCGCTTCGCCCGGCGAATCGCCGACGCGGTGGTCCGCGAGCGCGTCCGCGCGCCGATCACCTCCACCGCCCGGCTGAGCGCGATCGTCAAGGACGCGATCCCCGCGGCCACCCGGCGCACCGGCGGGAACCCGGCCAAGCGCACCTTCCAGGCGCTGCGGATCGAGGTGAACGACGAGCTCGGCACCCTCCGGCGGGCGCTGCCCGCCGCCCTCGGCGTGCTGGCCGTGGGCGGCCGCGTCGTGGTGCTGGCCTACCACTCCCTCGAGGACCGCATCGTCAAGCGAGAGCTGGTGCGGCTGTCCACCGACCAGGCGCCGCCCGGCCTGCCCGTACCCAACCAGGCGGCGATCGCGCAGTTCCGCCTGCTCACCAGGGGCGCCGAGCGCCCGGATAGCGAAGAAGTCGCCGTCAATCCGCGGGCGGCATCCGCCCGGCTGCGGGCCGCAGAGCGCGTCAGGGAGGCCGCATGACCCGAGGAACAGACACCGGCACGGACACGATGCCGCGCACCTCCCGGCAGGCGCCCGGCCGCGCCCCCGTGCCCCCCGGCCGCCCGGTGCCCCCAGGCCACGCCCCCGTGCCCGCCGGACGCCCCCCCGTGCCTGCCGGACGCCCC
>Ga0209166_10003413_pt1 | contig 11493 bp, 9 predicted proteins | sample Coa_R1_3_FD_187151 | JGI IMG/M metagenome (GOLD analysis project Ga0209166, IMG submission 187151) | Surface soil microbial communities from Centralia Pennsylvania, which are recovering from an underground coalmine fire - Coalmine... | ecosystem: Environmental > Terrestrial > Soil > Unclassified... | reverse complement strand
CACCACCTCGCCGTAGGTGAGGTCGCGGCGGCCGAAGATGAGCAGTTGGCGGGTCAGTGCCGCCGCACGCTTGGCGGCAGCCTGCACCTGTTCGATGTCGTGTAGCATCTCGGGCCGGTCTTCGGCCGCCTCGGCGATGAACACGGCGCAGTTAAGTATGACCGCCAGCAGGTTGTTGAAATCGTGGGCAACCCCGCCGGCCAGCTTGCCCAGGCTCTCCAGCCGCTCTTGCCGGGCGAGCATGCGCTGCATCTCTGCGGCCTCCTGCCCCGCCTCCACCAGGCGCTGGGCCCGCGCTTCGAGCGTGCTGCGGAGCATGATGAACATGGTGGCGTCGATGGACAGCGCCATCAGCATGCCCGTCAGGTTGACCCAGCGGTAGATATCGTCTGGCACGCCGCTGGTCCAGCGAAGGGCCACCGACGACACCAGCAAGGCCAGCGCAACGATCAGGGTGAGGGCCACTACCTGCATCGACGCGCGACCGCTCATGTAGGACAGGCCGAATGCCAAGAAAATGAACGTTGCGAACGTGAACAGCAGCGACAGTTCGGGAACGAACAAGCCCATCACCAGCAGCAGCAAAAGCCCTGAGACGGTGTAGGCGGCAACGCCCGGTGCCATCCGGCCGCCAGAGATCTGGCGCAGTGCCCAGGTCCAGATCCCGGCCATGGCCAGCCCGGCCGCCGCCACCCCGGCGGGCCGCGGGTTGTGCAGCCACCATGCCGCCACGCAATTGATGGCAATCCACACCAGGACACAACCCAGGTTCAGCCGGATGACGGCGCGGGCCCGGCTGATCTCATGGGGGTCGTAGCGAGCTGCACCACCAAGCACTGCCTGCCGCAGTGAACCCGCTGCCTGCGTGGTCGCTTGCTCCGTTGTCATGTGCCCGTTTCCGCTCCCGGGGGCGTCCCAATGGCTGCCACACATTTTAAACCAGATCTTACTAGATGTAGTCAGATAACTACTCATAGTTACTACACAGGCAGGTAAGGGTAACAGGCCACGAGGATGTGATCACACCGTGGCGCAAGTCGCGCTACAGCAATAGCCAGGTCGCGCCAGAGCAATAGCGGAAAGAACCGTGTGGAGGTGGCCAGGACCTGCACTGGCAAGGTTGCGGTGCGCTGCGATGCCAGATCTGCCGCACACCGAGTTGCCGCGCGGATCCAAGCTCCCGCGCGAATCAGGGCCGCGAATCAGGGCCGCGAATCAGGGCGGGTCGAGGGCGGCGAACGCGGCCTGCACCCGGGGCCACCATGGGGACAGCGGGTCTATGACATCGAAGTGCCCGGCGCCGGGCACTTCATCGAGCGCCACGTCATCTCCGGCCGCCCGGGCTCGAGTCGCGTAGTCGCGGCTCATCCCAAACGGCACCCGGTCGTCGGCCGAACCATGGACCAGCCGTACCGGGCAGCCCACCGGCAGCAGCCGCATCGGGTCGGCCTGGAGGTACCGGTCCGGGTGCCTGGCGGGCCCGCCGCCGAGCAGGTCCCCCGCCGCATCCCCGTCCAGTCCGAGGGCGTGACACGCGGCCATGTCGGTCACGGCGGCGAGCGCCACCACGCCGCGCACCTGCCCCGGCGGCGTGTGCCAGGCCGTGCCGGGCGGCAACCGGTGCCGGGACGCCGCCCACAACGCCAGATGGCCGCCCGCCGAGTGACCTGCCAGCAGCGGTAGTTCATCGCTGATCACGTGCGCGCCGGCGGCCTCCCGGACCCGGGACGGCAGCACCTCCACGGCGGTGGCCACGTCGTCGAACGTCCCCGGCCAGCCGCCGCCGCGCTGGCCGGTGCGGCGGAACTCGGGCACGCAGACCGCGAAACCGGCGGTCGCGAGCGCCGTCGCGAGCGGGCCGGTGTGCGCCCGGTCGAAGGCGGCCCGCCAGAACCCGCCGTGCAGGAAGATCACCAGCGGCGCCTGCCCGGACGGCCGGAACGGGAGGCGCAGGTCCGCCACGTGCTCGGGGCCGGAATCGTAAGTAACCACCATGTCAGGGGGCGGCGCGGGCCTGGTCAGCACATCACGAGATGTCAACGTGACCTCTGCGAATCGTGGCCTGCCCGGGTCACGATTGCCCGTTTCCCGGGCCGACCGCAGCCACCAAGCCCCGGACGGCTCCCGCACCCCTGACCAGGATAAACCCGCCCAGCCCGCGCTGTATTTCTGTCATGAAAGTGTATTTTCTCCCGCACCCGGGCAAACTGGAAGCCGGGGCTCAGGGGTGGGCTGAGGTGTCGAGTTAGAGTGACTGGGAATGCTTAGCGCGTTGACGGCCAGGCAAGGCAATAACGGAATGTCCCCGACGATGGTGACGAGAGCGCGACGATGACCAAGCGGCTGGCGTTGACTCCAGCAGTTGGCCTGTTTGCCGGGCTTTCCGTGGTCTCCTACGGCGCGGTGAGCATGTTTCTCACCGGTGTGCACGGGACTCGCTTGACGAGCACGACGTCCGCGACGTCATGTTCGTCGTCCAACGCGACCCGTGCCGCAACCGCCATGACCAAGGCTGTGGTGCGGCCCGCGGCGAAAGCTGGCCCGCGGGCACAACGCCCCGCGGGCATGCCCGTCCTCCTGACCGACACCGTCCGCCTCGCCTCGGCGAGCAGGCAGACCGGCACGCTGGCGGGCGCCAGCAGCCCCGCCGCGGCCGGCCAGCCCGCCGGACAGGTGAGCGCGACGGCCAGCCAGAGTTCGGCGCCGCTGCCGAGTACGCAGCCGAGTCCCAGCACGAGCCCGCCGTCGCTGCCACAGCCCAGCCCGGGTTCCTCGGCGTCTCCTGCCCCGAGCGGGCTGCCGCAGCCAGGCCCGGCCACGACCACTCAGTCCAAGCAGCCGCTCACACCGGGCGGAACGCTGAAGTCCCCGGACGCCACCGCGACACCGACGAGCACCGCAACGCCGACGAGCACCGCAACGCCGACACCGACGGCCACCCCGACGACTCCCCCGCCGGGGACGCTGTGCATGACGATGCAGACGCTCAACGGCGTCAGCGCGGTGGACCCGCACACGAAAATTGGCTACGCGATCTGGATCTGGCTGACCAGCGGCACCAACGGCACCGCCAAGATCAAGCTGTCGGCTAGGCCGAGCACCGTGAACCCCACGTTCTCGGTGTGCTCGACGACCGGCAAACCGTCCTGCACGGTGGGCGGGCTCAGCACCGGGCACGTCGAGGTACAGGCCACACTGGCGGCACCGAACCGGCCTGCCAAGCATGTCACGCTGACCGCCACGGCGACCTCGGCGCAGGCGTCGAACTCGGCATCTGCCTCGGTCACCGTGGACATCAAGCCGAAGAACAAGCCGAACCCCTCCTCGTCGCCGACGCCGAACCCGTACGCGGGTGACGGCGGGACGCTGCCGCCCGTGGAGCTGCCCAGCGGGACCACCATCCCGGGCCTGGGCATCCAGCCGACCGGCGACCTTGGCTCGGCCTTCCCGCAGGTGTCGCCCTCGGCATCGCTGCCGGGGGCGGCCGGGGCCGCACGGCACGGGCACACGGCCCGGACGATCGACCTTTCCGCTGGCCTGCCGCTGGACGTGCGGCTCATCGGCGGGCAGGTCATCGGCCTGGCCGTGCTGGCCGCCGCGGTCACGATCGCCGTGGCCCGCATGTCGCTGCGCCCGCAGCCGACCCGGCACGGCGACGACGACCGGGGACGGCACCAGCTCCTGACCGGCCGCCGGCGCCGGCACCCACAGGCGGCGCTTCCGCGTTCCGGCCTGCTGGCCGTTCCCGGGCGCATCGTATGGAGATGCGCTACGACCTTCCGGCGCTAACCGGTCCCGACCGCCAACCTGTTACCGGGCTGGCCGCTCGACCGACGGCCGGATCGCGCGCATCTGCGCCGCAAGCTCGGACGGGCTCATGGTCGGTGAGGTCAGGACCCCGAACGTGTCACCGTCCGCCCAGGTGCACAGGGCCACGCTGCCCGCCGCGCTGCCCTGGGCGTTGACGCAGGCGGCCTGCCCGCCGAGGGCCCCGGGACTGGTTGCCTGCGCGCCCTTGAACTGGGCGGTGAAGCTGGAGATGAACCCGGCGGGCGACACACCGGCCAGGTTGCCGCCAATGAACAAGAAGATCTGTGGCGGCGCGGTGCCGGACACCCCGGCGCTGTTCTCGTAGACCGCGGACACCACATGGCTGGCCTGCCCGGCGCTTTTGGCGATGACCTGCTGCTGGAGCGACCGGGCGTTCATCTGCTGCTCGAGTTGCGGTCTGCGCACGTAGGACGCCAGCCGGGACGGTGCGACCAGCACGTGGATCCGGCCGCTCGCCCGGGGAATGAACTTGAGCGCGGAGGCCGCTCCCGCCGCGACGATCACGACGGTCAGGACGACCAGCAGCAGGACCCGCCCTCGGCGCCTGCCGGACCGAGAGCCCGGCCGGGTGGCCCGGGAACCGCGGCCGGGCCGGTCGTCCGCCTCGGCCGGATCGAGGCCAGCCGCCTGGTCCTTGACCCGCCGGCGCGACCTGCCGGGCCCGGCTTCATCCGGCTCCCCGAACGCCCGCGGTGGTCCCGCGCCGCGCCGGGCCGGGCCCGGGCGACGGTCGGCCCCGTCTCGCCCCGGCATTCCCTCACGCGTGGGCAGCCCGGCGCGCCCCGGCAGGCCGTGGCGCCCGGGCAACGTGTCGCGGGCGGGGGGCACGTCGCGGCCCAGCAGGGTGTCGCGGCCCAGCGGGGCCTCGTCCGCAAGCCCCGGCTCGGGCCTGCCACGCCGCCCGCGACCGCTGCGCTCGGCCGCGCCCCGGTCAAGGTCCCGGTCGCGGCCCTCGTCCGGGCCGGAACGGGCGCCGTGGCGACCGCCACGCCGGAGCCCGGTGGCGGCCTGGTCCGGGAGGGATGCACGCGGGCGGTCGCGTAGCGCGCCGGGTTCCGGGGCGGCACGCCTGCGTCCCGGAAGGGCCAGGCTGTCGGTGCCCGGGCCGCCCCGCGCCTCGGGCGGGTGGTCAGGCCAGGGCCGTGGCCCGAACCGCGCATCGGCCCGGGGGCCGAACCTGGTTTCTGGCCCACGGCCGGGCGGAGCGGAAAGCGGAAAGCCGGGCGCCGCGCCAGCGAACGAACCACGTCCCCGGGAACCCGGTTCCGAACGCGCGCCGGGTCCCCCGGAACCGGAGGCGCCGGGCGGGACACGGCGGCGCGGATCCGGGTCCTGGCCCGGCCCGGGGCCGGCGTCCCGGCGTGGGCCGAAGCCAGGCCGCGGATCGGCGCTCCGGCCCGTTCCCGGGAACGGGCGGCCCGCCGCACGTGGATCCGGACGCTGATCGCGTGCCGGGGTGCTCAGCCGGGGATCCAGGGCGGCCGCACGGCCAGGGCCGCCGGGGCCCGCCAGGCGCGCGCCGCCCGGCCGCCCGTCACGGCCGGGGCGCAGGTCGCCTCCGGGGCGCAGGTCGCCTCCGGGGCGCGCGTCACCCCCATGACGGCCGTTCCCGGCGCGGCGCGGCTCATGGCCGTTGCGAACCTCGCCTCGCCCGGCAGACCGGTCCCACTCACCGGGGCCGGGCATCCGGCCATCCCGGCCCGGGTCACGGGGTGGATCCTGATCGGTGCCGCGGCCGGTGGAGCGCAGGCGCCAGCGGGACTCCCGAGGGGGTTCCGAACCGCTGTCGTTCATGCTCCCCTCTCCAGTCCCCGACATCTCGCCGGCTTGCCGCCGCGACCTCGCGGAAATCACTCCATCATGGAACACCCGGGCAGGCCCCCGCCCCCCTTTCGCCCCGGCTGGCCGTCGCCTCTCCGGTCACTCAGACACCCGTCCCACACCCGGCGTCCACAACAGTTTCCAGAGCGTAAGTAACCAGGGTTCACGGGTTCGTGGCTTGCCCCGGCTGCGGTGGACTTCCGGAATCAGGCCGGCCCCGGAGCCACCTCCCCGTTTCCCTCACCACGGCTGCAGATGCGCGGCGGCCTGCGGTGGACCGGCAGACGGCGTTTAGCCGGGTGCCGGTCCACCATTGCCCGCCCCACCAGCCCGGCTATGCGCTCCGCCCGAGCCGCCCAGCCTTGCCCCCTTGACGTGACTGCTCAGACGTCTAGCATGTCAGTATCCTGCCGACGGTATACAATCTGAGGAAGTGGCCGGTGTACCACGAACTCACGGTCTGGTCCCGCGGAATCATCATGGACAAGGAGGCGCGCGACGTCTCCTCGTGTATCGCGACGGCTGCCCGGGGCCTTGGCCTCTACGCCGACAACGTCAGTGACTACGTAGACGACCCGGACCGGACGAACTGCCTGGTCCGCCGGTACGCGCGGTTCGGCGACTCGCCGATCGTGGACCGGTTCGTGTATGAGAACCCGCGCCCGGACTGGGTGGTGCTGGTCGAGGAAACGATCATCAAGGCGGTCAACTTCCTCCGCGGCACTCCCGAGCACAGCGGCGTCCTCGTGATCAACTCCAAGCGCGACCCGGACTACCTGCTGAAGTTCCTGCCCGACGAGATGAAGGCCCGGCTGGCCAAGTTCGTCGTGGTGGACGCGGTAGGCCTCGCCGAGCAGCACGGCAGCAGCCCGTGGATGTTCGTGCGCAACCTCTCCGAACTGGCCTTCGACCGGATGTCCACGGAGGGCGCGGAGGAACGGCTGGCGATAGGCATGGGCATCGCCGCGCCGCTCATCGGTGCCCTGGTGGCCGCCACCGGCGAGCTTCCGATGGACGCCGTGGCCGACGTGGTCGCCGACCGCGACGCGATGCTGCGCGGCGTGGCGCACCACACCGTGGTCGAACTCGCCAAGCCCGCCAGTGATACCGCAGGGAGACCCGAGACCGAGCAGCCGGCCGGAACCACGCCGGCCGCCGCTCACGCCGCCCGCTGACCGCGCAACGCCGAGGAGTCCCCATGTCCGTACGCGGCACCCGGATCCCGCCACACCTGCAGCTCCCGATCGCGGGAGTGACTCCCCCGCCGACCGAGAAGGAAGGCCAGCGGCTGTTCCCCACCGGCAACTTCCGGTTCTACCGGCCGGTCTACCGGGACAAGACGCCGCCGTGCAACAACGCCTGCCCGACCGGCGAGCAGATCCAGAAGTACCTGGACTTCGTCAAGCACGAGCGGTTCCTCGACGGCTACCTCACGATCCTCGAGGACAACCCGATGCCATCGGTCACCGGGCGGGTCTGCTATCACCCGTGCGAGACCGCGTGCAACCGCGCGGAACACGACGAGCCGATCGGAATCCGCAGCGTGGAGCGGTTCCTCGGTGACTACGGGCTCGCCCTGACCGACAACCCGATCGCCAGCGAACTGCCCGCTCTCAACGGCACCACGGTGGCGATCGTCGGCTCCGGGCCAGCGGGCCTGGCATGCGCGTACCACCTGCGGCGGCGCGGGTACTCGTCGGTGATCTTCGAGGCGCTGGACAAGCCGGGCGGGATGCTGCGGGCCGGTATCCCGCACTGGCACCTGCCGGAGGAGATCCTGGACGCCGAGATCGCCAAGCTGCTCTCCCTGGGCGGCATCGAGATCCGCTGCGGGGTCCGCGCGGGCGAGGACGTCAGCTGGGAGGAGCTGCGCGGCTACCCGGCCGCGTTCCTGGCCCTGGGCCAGGACGTGGGCCGCAGGCTCCCGGTGGACGGCATCGGCTCCCGGGGCGTGGTCGGCGCGCTGGAGTTCCTCCGCGAGGCCGGCCTGGGGCGCCCGGTCACCGTGGGCCGCCAGGTGCTGGTGATCGGCGGCGGGAACACGGCCTCCGACGCCGCCAGATCGGCGATCCGGCTGGGCGGCGGCCACGCGACGATCGTTTCGCTGGAATCCGAAACGGAACTGCTCATCGTCCCAGAGGACCTGGAGCAGGCGCGGGAGGAGGGGGTCGCGCTCGCCCCGGGCACCGCGCTGGTGCGGGTGCTGTCCGAGGATGGCCACGTCACCGGGGCGGTGGTGTGCGACGCCGCGCTGGCCAAGGACGACAGCGGGGCGGTGGTGCCGCGGCTGGTCCAGGGCACCGAGCGGGAGGTGGCCTGCGACACCATCATGATCGCGATCGGCCAGGTCCAGCAGCTCGCCTGGCTGCCGGAGTACCTCAGCGACCGCGGCGTGATCACCGCGGACGAGCACGGCCGGGTTGAGGGCAACGTGTTCGTCGGCGGCGACGTGATGCGCGGGCCGTCCATGGTGGTGGACGCGCTCGGCGACGGCAAGCGGGCGGCGCGGGACATCGACCGGCTGCTCACCGCCCAGGAACTGGCCGGCGAGCCGGACGTCGAGGTCATGCCGTACAAGGGGCTGAACGCCGCGTACTTCCGGCACGCGCCGCGCACGCCGATCCCGCTGACCCCGCCGGAGCAGCGCCGCCGTAGCCAGACGGTCGAGGTCACCCTGGCCTACAGCCCGGAGCAGGCGGTCGCGGAGTCGGACCGCTGCATGAGCTGCGGGGTGTGCAACGGCTGCGACAACTGCTACATCGTCTGCCCGGACGTGAGCGTGATGCGCGATGCCCGGGAGAACGGGCACTACTCGATCCGCACCACCTACTGCAAGGGCTGCCTGGTCTGCGTCCAGGAGTGCCCGACCGGCTGCCTGGAGAAGGTACCGGAACTGGACTTCGACGAGCCGGGCGACGTGGTCCGGATGGAGACCGCGTTCGCGCCCTATGACGGAGCGCACGCCGAGCAGTCGGCGTTCACCAAGCAGCTCATCGAGGAGACCATCGCCGAGTACGACGCGGCGCGCGCCAGCGCGGGCGGCAACGGCGCCGGTGCGTTCACGCCGAACGGAGATTCCGGGGTGAGGTCATGACCACGGTTCATGTGGAGGGCGCCTGGGCGCAGGAGCCGGACTACGGCCCGGGCAGCAGGACTCCCGACGGGATCACAATGCTCGACGGCCTGGCCGGCACGCGCAAGCGGCTGAACGGGTGCGCGGCGGCGGCCTATGCCGCGCTGTACGCCAACGTGGACGTGATCACGGCGTACCCGATCCGGCCCTACACCGCGATCATGATGAACCTGTCGCAGTTCATCGCGGACGGGATCCTCGACGCTGAGTACATCGTGGCTGACGGGGAGCACTCCCAGCTGTCGGCCGCGTTCGGAGCGGGATCCTGCGGGGCGCGGGCGTTCACCGGGTCCTCCGGCGTCGGCGTCACCTACGCCTACGAGATGTACTCGATCATCTCCGGGGCCCGGATCCCGATCCAGATGTCGATCGCCGACCGCACCCTGGACCCGCCCGGCGACTTCGGCTCGGAGCACACCGACGCGCTGTGCACCCGGGACATGGGCTGGCTGATGGGCTGGGCGGCGACCCCGCAGGAGGTGTTCGACAAGACGCTGATCGGCTACGCGATCGGCGAGGACCCGAGGGTCCTGCTGCCGCAGATGGTGGTGCAGGACGGCTACTTCGTGTCGCACATCGCCGGCGAGGTGGAGATGCCGTCCGCCGCGCAGGTGGACGCCTACCTGCCGCCTTACCGGCTGCCGTTCCCGCTGGACCCGCGGAACCCGGTGTCGCACGGACCGCAGATCCACCCCTCGCAGGGCCCGCCGCTGCAGCTCGAGCGCGCCCGGGCGATGGAGGACGCGATCCCGGTGATCCGGCAGAAGACCGACGAGTTCGGCGCGGCGTTCGGGCGGCACTACGCCCACTTCGTCGAGGAGTACATGCTGGAGGACGCCGACATCGCCCTGGTGATCTCCGGTGGGCACGCGGTCACCTGCCGGGCGGCGATCCGGCTGCTCCGCGAGCGCGGGATCAAGATCGGGATGGCCCGGCTGATGTGGATCCGGCCGTTCCCCAGCGAGGACCTGCGGGCCGCACTGCGCGGCGTCAAGGCCGTCGGGGTGGTGGAGACCAACCTCGGCCTCGGCGGTTCCACCTACGGGGGCATCCTCGCCCCGGACGTGACCACGGCCCTCTACCACGCCGAGAACCGGCCCCTGGTGACATCGTTCATGGCCGGGCTCGGCGGCGAGACCGTGCCCGCGGCCGAGTTCGACTGGATGGCCGGGAAGCTCACCCAGGCGATCGAGCGCGGCGCGGTGGAGAAGCCTGCGCACTGGGTCGGGTTCGAAGACTGAGCAGCGGACCAAGGAGCATGAGGAGCCACCGATGGCCAAGGAAGTTATCCGCCAGTACCTCCCGCTGCTGGAGGAGGAGGGCCGGGGCGCCGCGACGGACGATGCCGCGGGCCGCGACCGGCACTACCTCCCCGACACCCCGGAGGAAGATCCCTACCAGGCCGGCCACCGCACCTGCGCCGGCTGCGGGCCGGCCATCGAGTACCGCTGGGTGCTCAAGGCGGCCGGGCAGGACACCGTGGTGGCCGGCCCCACCGGGTGCATGTACGTGGCGAACTCGACCTACCTGTGTACCCCGTACACGGTGCCGTGGGCGCACACGCCGATCGCCAGCGGCGGGTCGTTCACCGCGGGCATGGCCGCCGGGTACGAGGCGCTGATCAGGAAGGGCCGCCACCCGGGCCCGTACCCGAACATCATCGTGATGGCCGGTGACGGCAGCGCCTCGGACATCGGGCTCGGCTCCATCTCCGGCGCACTGTACCGCAACCACGACGCCCTGTTCATCTGCTACGACAACGAGTGCTACGCGAACACCGGCATCCAGGTCTCGCCGACCACTCCCTACGCCAGCATGACCACGTTCACGCCGTTCGGTAAGGCCATCCCGGAGGGGACCCGGCTGCCACCGAAGAACCTGGCCAAGATGATGGCCGAGGGCCACCCGCACTGCTACGTGGCGACCGCCACGGTCGGCTACCCGGTGGACCTGATCAACAAGACCCGCAAGGGGCTGAACCACCGCGGCGCGGCATTCATGCACTGCTTCACGCCGTGCCAGAAGGGCTGGGTGTACCAGACCTCGATGACGGTGGAGATCGGCCGCCGGGTCGTCGAGGCGGGCCTGTTCCCGGTCTGGGAATACGACCCGGAGGAGCGCAAGTACCACTACTTCCACCCGCCGGTGCAGCGCCCGGTCACCGACTACCTGGCCATGCAGGGCCGGTTCGGGCACATGCTGGCCGAGCACATCGCCTCGATCCAGCAGCAGGCCAACCGCAACTGGGAAACGATCGGCATGGACGTGCCCGCCGAACTTCGCGCGGGCGAGGACCCGGAGCACCACAAGAGGATGCGCGACCAGACCTACTCCATGCCGCTCAACCGAGGCGTCGGCGCCTAGCGCCGCCGCACCGTCCGCAGCCACCGACAACACGACTCGGAGCCACCGCCCACAGACCAGCAGCACAGGGACGGCGATGTCCGCGCAATGGCAGATCCGCTTCGACGACGGCCACCAGCAGCGTTACCTGCCCGACCGGCAGGCGGTGCTGCGGTACGTGCTGACGGTCGGGCTCAAGGCTGCCAGCCCGCGGTTCGAGGTGTTCCGCGAGTCGGACCCGGTCACGCTGGGTGACGGCTCGCCGGGCGGGCGGGCGTTCTCGCTGGTGGAGATCATCGACCTGGCCCGCCCCGGAGAGATCGACCGGCTGCGCGCGGAACTGTCCCCGGTGCCTGGCCAGCCGG
>Ga0209166_10003410_pt1 | contig 11495 bp, 10 predicted proteins | sample Coa_R1_3_FD_187151 | JGI IMG/M metagenome (GOLD analysis project Ga0209166, IMG submission 187151) | Surface soil microbial communities from Centralia Pennsylvania, which are recovering from an underground coalmine fire - Coalmine... | ecosystem: Environmental > Terrestrial > Soil >... | reverse complement strand
AGTGTTGCCGGAAATTTTTGCGCGCGATCAGGAACGGATGGCGCGCTTCGAACGCGAAGCGAAGGTCCTGGCTTCGCTGAATCATCCCAACATCGCCGGGTTGTACGGCTTCGAGGAATCGAACGGTATTCGTGCGCTCGTGATGGAGCTGGTGGATGGTCCGATGCTGGGGCAGCGGATTGGCGAAGGCGCGATGTCGTGCGAGGAGGCATTGCCGATCGCGCGGCAGATCGCGGAGGGGCTGGAGTATGCGCACGAGCGCGGGATCATTCATCGCGACTTGAAGCCGGCGAATATCAAGCTGACGGGCGATGGCCAGGTCAAGCTTCTGGATTTCGGATTAGCCAAGGCGCTGGAAGGAGAAACCGGCGCGGAAGATTCGCAGAATTCGCCGACATTGACGGCAGCGGCAACGCGCGCGGGCGTACTGCTGGGGACGGCGGCGTACATGGCTCCGGAGCAGGCGCGGGGCAAACGCGTGGACCGGCGGGCCGATATCTGGGCGTTTGGGTGCGTGCTGTACGAAATGCTGACCGGGCGGAAAGTGTACAGCGGCGAGACGACTTCGGACATTCTGGCGGGAGTGATTCGGGCGGAGCCGGATTGGACAGCGATGCCGGCTACGGTACCGCGGCGGATCGGCGAGCTGGTGCGGCGGTGCCTGCAGAAAGATCCGAAGCAGAGGCTGCGGGATATCGGAGAAGCGCGGATCGCGATTGAGGCCGTGCTGGCGGGAGAGGCGGAGACGGGCGCGATTGCTGCGCCAGAGCAAAGACCGGCGCGAGGAGCGTTGCCATGGATCATCGCTGCGGCGGCGATAATCGTGGCGATCGCAGTGGCAGGGCTGTATTGGGGAGAGCGGCGGACGGAGCCGCAGGCGCCGATGCGCGCGTCGTTGTTGCTGGAGCAGGCGGTGTGGGGCGTGTTTTCGGCGAATCCGGGATCGCCCGTCGCCATCTCGCGGGATGGATCGCGAATTGTATTTGTGGGTGCGGTGCCGGGGAAGTCTCCGCAGCTTTTCCTGCGGCCGCTCGATCAACAGGCGACCGTGGCGATTTCGGCGACGGAGGATGCGAGCGAACCTTTTTTTTCGCCCGACGCACAGTGGGTCGGGTTCTTCAGCAATGGTAAGTTGCGCAAGGTCCCGCTGAGTGGCGGGCCAGCGACGGCACTGTGCGATGCGCCGATTCCGCATGGGGCGAGTTGGGGAAGCGACGGCACGATTGTGTATGCGCCCAACCTGGGATCCGGACTGATGCGCCTTTCGTCGAATGGGGGCGCTCCCCAAACGCTGACGACTCCGGACCAGAAGGAGCATGAACTGAGCCATCGCTGGCCGCAGATGCTGCCGGGAAATAAGGCGGTGCTGTTTACGATCCAGCTAACGACGCAATCGTCTTACGACGAAGCGCGGATTGCGGTGCTGTCGCTGGCCACGGGGAAGTGGCAGACGGTGGTGGATGGAGGATCGTACGCGCGTTACGTCGCCGGGGGAGAGATCGTGTACGCGCATGCTGGCACGCTAATGGCGGTGCCGTTTGATCTGGCTAAACTGCAGGTGACCAGTCCAGCGGCGCCGGTGCAGGAAGGAGTGATCACGACGGCGACGACGAGCGGGGGCGCCGAATACGACGTGTCGGAGACGGGAACATTGGCGTACGTGCCGGGGACGGCGAAGCCTCCAGCGCTGTCGCTGATGTGGGTGGACCGGCAGGGAAAGAGCAAGGAACTTCCGATTACGCCGAATACGTATTCCTACCCGAGGATCTCTTCGAATGGAAAGCTGATGGCGCTGCAGATCCTGGCGGGTGGTCCGCAGGATTTGTGGATTTATGACTTTGCGCGAAATACGCTGATGCGTTTGACATTCGCGAGCGGCACGTCGAATCCGGTGTGGATGCCGGACAGCCGCAGGGTGCTGTACCGCACGCGGACGCCGAGCTTTTCGTTCCGAACCCGACTGGCGGATGGAAGTGGCGGAGAAGAGATTGTGCTGGGCGAAGATGTCGGTGATGGCAATGCGACCCCGTTCTCAATTTCTCCCGACGGGAAGAGCCTGTTATTCGGCCAGCACACGCCGACGGGAGGGGTGGGACTGTACGTGCTGGCATTGGATGGGAGCCGCAAGGTAGAACCGTTTCTGGAGTCGACGGCAGCTGTGACTTCGGCGCAGTTTTCGCCGGACGGACGGTGGATCGCGTACATGTCGAGCGAATCGGGGCGCGATGAGGTTTATGTGCAGCCGTATCCAGGGCCGGGGGGGAAGTGGATGATTTCCACGGGGGGAGGGTGGTATCCGAAGTGGGCGCGAAATGGACGGGAAATTATCTTCCGCAATGACGACAAATTGATGAGCGTGGCAGTGGAGACGCAGCCTACATTCAAAGCGGGAACGCAGCGCCTCTTGTTTGAAGATGGCAGCTATGTGGGACGAAACGATTACGATGTGGCGCCCGACGGAGAACATCTGATGATGATCAAGGAGAAAGAGGCTCCGTTGAATTCGAAGCAGTTGAATGTGGTGCTGCATTGGAGCGACGAGTTGAAGGGGCGCAAGTAAAGTTTCGAGTTTTGGGTTTCGAGTTTCAAGTTGGGGCGGCCGGGTGGCCGCCTTTGTCATTGGAAGAGGAAGGGTGATCAGCCTTTCACGTAGGCTAGTTTGGCGGCTACTTTTCCGTTGCGGACGGTGAAGACGTCGACGCCGCGGATGTGCCAGGGCTGGCCGTTGCGCAGCTTGTGATACGTCCAGAGAACGGTGGCGCGATTGCCGCTGATGATGACGTCTTCGGCATCGAAGCGCGCGTCGGAATTGCGGGCGAACCAGGCGCGCCAGAATTCGACGACGGCGGCTTTTCCCTCGACGCGGCGGCCGTCGGGGGCGGGGGACGTGTCTTCGAAGACGGTATCGTCGGTGAGGAATTGGGCCAGGCGGTCGGCATCGTGACGGTTGAAGGCATCGTTGAAATGGTCGATGGCGGCGCGGGTGGCCTGCTCCGGGGATGGCATGGGAACCTCCGACGGGGGAAAGAAAGTCGTGAACAGGGACAACGTTACTACGAAAGCGGAGAGGCGCATGGGGTTCTCCAAGCTGGAAAAGTTTCAGGGTAAATTTAGATGGTGAGGCGGAAGCGGCGCAAGGCAGAACAACTTTCGCCGCTGCGCGGCTGGAGAGCTGACGGCGGCTGTCCCCAGCTAGAGGAGTGATCCATGGTGGATCGGGAAATTTTGAAATCGGTGGCGGAGCAGATGATGGGCGCGGGTGAAATTGTGGTGGAGGGGCGGAGTTCGCGGGTGACGCGGACTGGGGCGCGGAGATTTCGGACGGTGCGGTTTGCGATGGGAGGGAAAGAGTATCAGGCGATCGAGCAGAATCCGGAGAAGCCGAGCCGGTGGGGAGAGTTGGCGCGGAAGGGGCATCGGGTGGTGCAGTTCCGGGATTTGGAGACGCAGAAGTATGTGGCCGTGGTGGTGGATGAGAAAGTGCAGGAGTATGGGAGGTAGAAAAGCTCTTAGCTGTTAGCTTTTAGCCACGAGCGGTGAGACAAAAGAAATCCTGAGTTCAAAATCCTGAGTTCAAAATCCAAATTCAAACCTAAATTCAAAAGCTAAATTCAAAGTCCCCGAGCTGTTCTGCAAAAGACGCGGGGACAGGGCGAGGCAGTCTCTTTTTGCGCTCGTCAGGAACGGATGAGGACGGGGTCGTCGGTTTTTACGGGGAGGCCGAAGCCGTTTTCCAGATGACGGCGGTGCTCGAGGATTTGCTGCATTTCTTCGGCGGTGCCGCGGGACGGGGGGACGTTGGCGATGGCATCGTTGAGCATGGCCCAGCTGACTTCGGAGGCGATGACGCTATCGCGGGCCTGGGGGAATCCCAGATTCTTTCCGGCAAGAATGGAGCGGGCGAAGACGTCGACCATGACGTCGAGCTTCTTGTCGTTGAAGGCGGCGGTTTTGTGGAGCGTGTGGTTGACGCCATAGAGTTCCACGGTGGCTTCGGTGAAATCGTGGCGCATGCGGGCGACGCCCTTGGTGCCGATCGCGTCGACGTAGCAGTTGTGAGGCTGCTGGCGGGCGAGGTGGCCGTAGATGAATCCCTGGGTGATGTCGAAGACAACGCCATTGGCGAAAGTGCCATGGGCCTGCACCCACCAGGGATCTTTGTAATCCCACATGCGAATGCCCTGGGCATGCCAGGTCTTGTACTCGCTGTTGGCGTACCAGCGGGCGACGTCGACGTAGTGCATGCCGCAATCGTGGAAGGGCGGACCCTCGGGATCGTGACCTTCTTGGGGCATGTGGCCGGGAGTCATGTGGCAGATGCGGATGACGGCGAGGTCGCCGATCTCGCCGCCGGCGATGAAGCGCTGAATGTCTTTGTGATACCAGGCATTGCGGTTGAAAAGATTGACGGCGACCAGGCGGTCGCTGGACTCGATCTCGTGGACCAATTGCCATTCGGTAGAGACGTCGGCGGCGAGAGGTTTTTCCGCGAGCACGTGCTTGTGGGTGGCGAGGGCATGGCGAATCTGGTGAGGGCGGGCGTCGGCGAGGGTGAAGAGTCCGACGGCGTCGATGGAGGCGTCAGCAAAGATGGGGTCGGGGCGGTCGTAGATTCTGGCGTTCGGTAGATTCTGTCGGGCGAGCTCGCGGGCCGGGCCGCAAATGTCGTAGACGGCGGCAATATCCCAAAGTCCCGAGTCCTGCATGGCGGCGACAAAGCTGCGGCCCATGCGGCCGTAGCCAAGGATTCCAGCTCTGAGCTTGCGTGGCATCTGATTCATGTTAGCGGGAGCGGGGGTGGGGAGACTGTGATTGGGGTCACATGGACAATGAACCGAAATGGGATTAGGAGAGAAATTCTCTGTTATCGGTGTGACCACATTACCGAAGTTCAACGTCTTTACCTTTAATGTAGATGGGTTGAGTGGTACAGGCGGCACAAATCAGTTCTAGATGTTTGATCCCAGAAATGGGATAATATAGATGGCGAGACTGAAGACCAAGCCGGGTGAAAAGCCATTATTCTGGGTGGCGTCGGCGAAAGCGGATCTTTTGGATTTTCCGGAAGCGGTGAAGGACGAAATCGGCATAGCGCTGAGTGTGGCGCAATTCGGAGGCAAGCACCCGAGAGCGAAACCATGGAAGGGTCTCGGTTCCGGTGTTCTTGAAATTGTCGAGGACTATAGAACGGACACTTATCGCGCGGTGTACACGGTGAAGTTTGAACAGGCAGTTTACGTTCTGCATGCGTTTCAGAAAAAGTCTCCGAAGGGCAGAAAGACAGCCCAGATCGATATAGAGCTGATTTCGCGAAGGCTTCGGACAGCCCGGGAAGACTACGAGGATCGTTATGGCGCACAGGAAACATGAGACGGTGGTGACCCGAAGTTCGGGAAACGTGTTTACCGACCTCGGATTGGACGACGCGAGAGAGAAGCAGACAAGAATACGGTTAGCAGTCGCCATCAAGCAGATCATCGAGAAGCGCCGGCTCTCGCAAGCAGCTGCGGCAGACCTGCTGAGCATCAATCAGCCGAAGATTTCCGCTCTGGTGAACTTTCGGCTGGAGGGGTTCTCTATCGAACGACTGATGCATTTCCTGAATGCGTTGGACTGCGATGTCGAGATTGTGATCCGGAAGAAACCGCGATCGAGAAGAGCGGCGAAGATCGTCGTGACTGAAGATCCATTATCCGCCGCGGTGTAGATCTTCGGCGAGTGCTTTCATCACAGAGGACACAGAGGAACACGGGGAAGCCGGAGTCTCTCCGGCTTGGCTCAGGAGCGGTGCCTCGGCGCTACTGAAAGTCGAAATCCAAGGATATTTCAGCGGTTGATGGATGTCATCATGTGCTCGGGGTAGCGCTGGCCGGCGGCGGCGTCGGGCGGGAAGACTTCGTCAATGCGGCGGAGGTCATCGGCGGTGAGTCGCACGTCCAGGGCAGCGACGTTTTCTTCCAGATATTTTCTGCGCTTGGTGCCGGGGATGGGGACGATGTCGTCGCTGCGCGAGAGGACCCAGGCGAGCGCAAGCTGCGACGGCTTGCAGCGTTTTTGTTGGGCGATCTCTTCGACGCGGCGCACTAGGTCGAGATTCTTCTGGAAATTTTCTCCCTGGAAACGCGGCGTGTTGCGGCGGTAGTCGTCGGCGGGGAGATCTTCGAAGCGATGAAATTGTCCGGTGAGGAATCCTCGCCCAAGGGGACTGTAGGCGACGAAGCCGATGCCGAGTTCGCGGCAGGTGGTGAAGATTCCGTCTTCGGGATCGCGCGTCCACAGCGAGTACTCGGTTTGCAGCGCGGTAATGGGATGAACCTTCATGGCGCGGCGCAGCGTCACGGGACTGGCTTCGGAGAGGCCGAGATGACGGACTTTGCCTTCTTTGACGAGCTGGGCCATGGCGTTGACGGTGTCTTCGATGGGCGTGTTGGGATCGACGCGGTGCTGGTAGTAGAGGTCGATATGGTCGACGCCGAGACGGCGCAGGCTGCCTTCGCAGGACTGGCGGACGTAGTCGGGCTTGCCATTCATTCCGCGGGCCATGGGATTTTTGGGGTCGCGGACGATGCCGAACTTGGTGGCGAGGACGACTTTGTCGCGGCGGCCTTTGATGGCGCGTCCGACGAGCTCCTCGTTGATGTAGGGGCCGTAAACGTCGGCAGTGTCGAGCAGGGTGATGCCGAGATCGAGGGCGCGGTGAATGGTGGCGATGGATTCGGCGTCGTCGCGCCCGGAGTAGAACTCAGACATTCCCATGCAGCCGAGACCGATCGCGGAAACTTGAAGGCCATTGCGGCCGAGAGTGCGGAATTGCATGATCGTACCTGCCTTGCTTGGAGTAGGGCGGAGGAATTCCGTTTTATAGATGCGGGAAATCGCAGGACGGTGCACGGGAAGATTTCGCGGTTGGAAGGAAGTCAAAAACCCCACCCTCCCGCAAAGAATGCGGGAAGGTTGGGGCACTTTCTTTTCTCTTTAGCGCTTCAGTATGTTTAGCGAGCGACCGGCTGCGCCCCGTACGGTGCGGGTTGGCTGTTCAGCTTGGCCAATTGGTTCAGGGCCTGCAGGCCTTTGTACATATTGAACAGCGCGAAGGCGTGGAAGGCGAGGTCGAGCCAGAGACCGAAGCCGAGGAAGATCAGGCCATCCAAGGCGTAGAGAATCATCGCGACCAGGAAGGCCCATTGCTGGCCTTCGCGAGCAAATTTCCAGAAGAGTAGAAAGACTCCGGCGGCGCAGAGACTGACGACGAGTCCGGCGACACTGCCTGCGGCACCACCGACTTTGCCGACGCCATCGGCGATTTGCGTGACGCCGAGGCCCACGATGAAGTGCAGCTTGGCGTTGGCGAGCATCAGAGCGGAGTTCACGACCGAGAACAGGGCGATGGCCATGATCCATCCTGCGCCCGAGCGCATGCGAGTGTGCAGCTTCAGTTTCTGTTCAAGGGCGGCGGAATTCGGCGGGGTGCTTGGCGCCATTGCGGTTCCTGCAGCGGACATAGAAACCTCCATATTCGAATGCCAGCCGGAGGCGGGGATGTCCGCGGCTGGATGAATTCTGAGGAAGGTAGCATCGCGTGATCGGGCGGGGCAGGTTACCGGGGTACAAATCACCTATGGGGAATGGGAGCTATTTGGCCACTGAAATCAAGGGTTTGGCATGGGGGAGAACTTCGCCGATGTGGGCGGCGGGGATTCCGGCGTCGCTCAGGCGCGAGACCAGGTCATTTCCGTGAGTCGTTACCGACATCAATAATCCGCCGGCGGTTTGAGGATCGTAGAGCAGGGATTTTGTTTCGTCAGAGATGCCGTCGTCGTAACCGACTACGCACTCGGCGAAGTCGCGGTTATTGTTGAGGCCGCCCGGGATGTGGCCGGCGCGGATGCAGTCGAGAGCGCCTTCGAGGAGTGGAATTTTGCCGGCGAAGATTTGGGCGGAGACGTTGGAGGCCAGAAGCATTTCGCGGAGGTGCCCGATCAGGCCGAAGCCGGTAATGTCGGTCATGGCGTGGACGGCGAAGGCGTCGGTGGCCGTCCCCACATGGGTAGTGGTGATTACTTCCGCTGCTCTTTTATTCAGCGTGGTCATGGAGGCGATGGCGGCGTCGATCCAGGGCTGCTCGGCTTTACCCTTCTTGATCGCGGTGGAGATTACGCCGGTGCCTAACGCTTTGGTGAGGATTAGCGCGTCGCCCGGTTTGGCGCCCTGGTTGGCATAGATTTTTTTGGGATGGATCAGGCCCGTGACAGAGTATCCGAATTTCGTTTCTTCGTCGCGGATGCTGTGGCCGCCGATGACGGTGCAGTTGGCTTCGATCATTTTGGAAAGGCCACCGGCGAGGATGCGCTGGAGAATTTCGAGATCGGCTTTGTCAGGGAAGCAGACGAGAGCGAGTGCGGTGAGGGGCTTGCCTCCCATGGCGTAGACATCGGAGAGCGAGTTGGTGGCGGCGATCTGGCCGAAGGTGTAGGGATCGTCGACGATGGGAGTGAAGAAGTCGACGGTCTGGACGAGCGCCTGGTCGGGAGCGATTTGATACACACCGGCGTCGTCGGCGTGATCGAAGCCGACCAGAACGTTGGGGTCGTGTTGCCGGGCTAATTTCCCAAGCACCGTGTCCAGCGCCGCTGGACTCAGCTTGGACGCTCAACCGGCGGCTTTGACGGACTCCGTGAGGCGGAATGGTTTCACTTCGGGCACGGAGTTCATTGTAAATGGCGGGAATTTTTGATTGTTGATTTTTGATTGTTGAATGAAAAATCTTCGCGCCTGAGCTAAAGCGCCGCGCTTCCACGGACAAAACAATTCACCACAGAGGCACGGAGACACAGAGAAATGTCTTCTTTTCTCAGTGGCTCCGTGACTCCGTGGTTAAGTCGTACGGATTATTTCACTGTGACGTCAGTGAGGGTGATGGTGGGGTATTGGTGGTTCCATTGGGCGGAGATGCTGTCGAAGGTGAGGCGGAAAGGGGCGGTTTGGCCTGGGGCCAGCGGGGCGGCGTTCAGATCTACCGGTTCGAGATAGGCGCCGTTGGTGCGAATTACCCGCAGCGGGAGTTCCTCGCGCTGGGCCAGCTGGCCCAGGGAGTCCTCGAAATTGACTTGGACCATCACGCGGGTGACGGTCTTGTTGCCGGTGTTGGTGATATTGCCGTCGATGTAGGAGACGGTGGCTCCGATGAAGTTTTCGGCCGCGCTCATTTTGAAGTCGGAGAGCTTGAGTTGCGCGAGGTAGGGGGACGGGGGCTTGACGGTTTTGGGCGGCTGGCGGAGGAGGAAGGCGAGGACCAGCGCTGCTCCGATCACGACGGTGACCGCGATCATGATGATCAGGCGGCTGGTGTCGCGTTCTTCTTCGGCCGGCGGAGTCTGCTGGTCGAGGCTGTCCATGAGGAGATTGTAGGCGGTTGGAAATTGATTGTCGATTCTGGTTGGAGCACCCAAGTTCATCAACCAAGTTCATCAACCACTAAGGGCACGAAGGTTCACGAAGGAGAACCTGCTTTCATTCACGCGCTGCGGGCGGCCAGGAGTTTGGCGGCGGTCTCGTGGTAGACCTTCTTGAGAATTTCATCGTTCAGGCCAAGTCCATAGAGCGGCCAGTGATAGTTGAACTGGTCGGTTTCGTAGAAGTGTTCGTCTTGCGATTCGAGAATGCGGAAGGTGGTCTGGTACATCTTCTGCTCGAAGCCCATGTCGGTGCCGTAGACCAGGCGGTCGGCATACTTCGCGTAGAACTGCGCGGCGAAGCGCGGGATGGGTGCGGTTTCGGCGTAGCGCGCGGAAATGTCGGCGAAGAGATTGGGATTGCGATCGAAGGCTTGACCGAGTCGCGAGAGATCATAATCGCAGTTGGCGAAGTGGCAGGCGACGAAGGTCGTGTTGCGGTGGCGGGCAGCGGTGCGCTCGAGGATTTCGACCATGCCGGGAAGATTGACGATGTCAGGCTGGTTGTCGAGGCGCCAGGCGAGGGCGTTCATCAGGCCGTCGTTGTGCTTGTCCATGGGCTGGTACATCCAGATGGGGTCGGCGACGTGGAGGCTGATGGGCATGTGGAGTTCGGCGGCTTTGTCCCAGACGGCGTCCATGCGCGGGTCGTCGGGATGCATTTTGGGGGCATTGGATTTGCCCGAGTGGAGGCCCTGGCCTTTGTCGTGAATTTCGCCGACGCCTTTTGCGCCGGCATTCTTGCAGCGCTCAAGTTCCTTAACGGCGGAGTTGGGGAAGGTAGGCTGATCGAAGGCGGTGAAATCGAGGCCGCACCAGACTTCGAAGCGGTCGGGATGCGGGGAATATTTCGCGTAAAGGTCGTCGAATTCTTTGCCGGTGGTCATCGTCAGAACCATGGTTTTTTCCACATTGACGGCATCCATGTTTTTGAGCCAGGTATCGATCTCGGCGTTAGATTTGGGGTAGGGGTGGGAGTGCATGTCGATGATGGGAAATTTGGCTTTGGAGATTTGGGTGACGGGGACTTTGTAGATGGAGCGCGGGCGGTAGTCTTTGAGCAGGAGAGTATCGACGGGAGTTTTGGGCTTGGGCTTGGCGTTAGTGGATTTGGCGGCCGCACTGGTTTCGGCGGCGAAGGGAGAAGGAAGGGCGGCGGCGAGTCCGGCGACATTGGCGTACTTCAGAAAAGAGCGGCGGTTCATGGCATCTCCCTGCTGAGAAGGCTTGTGTTCCAACGGTGAAACTGGAACTCCATGTCTAAGCCGGAACGAAGAGAAATGCAAGCAAAAAGAATGATCCGTAAGGCGCCGCAGCAAGCACGGCACTAACCACGCAGCCGTCGTCGTGTTTCAGGACGTTACGGCAGTCGACGTGTCGCACGCCTTTACTCGCCGCCTACAGTTAGGCCGTCGATGCGGATCGTGGGGGCGGCTACCGCGCCGCGGAATTCCAAGTCGTTCGCGATTTCGGAGATGTTGAAGAAGATATCTTTCAAGTTTCCCGCTACTGTGATTTCTTCGACCGGGTAGGTGAGTTCGCCGTTGGAGATCCAGAGGCCGGAGGCGCCGCGGGAATAGTCTCCGGTGACGAGGTTCACGCCCTGGCCGAGGAATTCGGTCACGTACAAGCCTTCTTTGATTCCGGCGATCAGGTCTTTGGGAGATTTCGGGCCCGGCTGGAGGAAATAGTTTCCGGGGCCGATACCCGGAGTTCCGGCAAGACCGCGCGAGGCATTCGCGGTGGTCTGCAGCCCGAGTTTCTTTGCCGTGTAGGTATTCAGCAGATAGGACTTGAGCACGCCGTTTTCAATGACGATGGTGCGGCGGGTGGGGATACCTTCGCCGTCGAAGGGGCTGGTGCCGAAGCCGCCGGGGATGGTGCCGTCGTCGATGACGGTTACGTTGTCTCCAGCAATTTTTTGACCGAGCTTGCCGGCTAAGAAACTTGCGCCGCGGTAGACGGAGTCTCCGTTGATGCCTTCGAAGATGTGCTCGAGGATCGAGGTCGAGACCATGGGATCGAAGACGATGGGAACTTTTG
>Ga0209166_10003408_pt1 | contig 11495 bp, 10 predicted proteins | sample Coa_R1_3_FD_187151 | JGI IMG/M metagenome (GOLD analysis project Ga0209166, IMG submission 187151) | Surface soil microbial communities from Centralia Pennsylvania, which are recovering from an underground coalmine fire - Coalmine... | ecosystem: Environmental > Terrestrial > Soil >... | reverse complement strand
TATCTCAGCCGCAGGTCCCGCACCCGCCAGCGGTCGAGATAGTCGATGTGAATACCCTGGCGCTCGATGAACCAGGCCGCGGCGGTGGCGACGCCGATCAGGACCGCGGCGCTGCTGACGGCCGATCCGACCGCGGCGCCGAACGCCCAGACCCATGCGCCGCCGCTCAGGACGCGCGCCAGGAAGACGGCGGCGACCACCGCCAGCTGGATGGCGAGCGCGATCTTCACCGCGAACATCCAATAGGGATAGAGGGCCGGCCCCACCACGTGCTGCGGCCCGCCGCGATAGCGCGCCGCCACCACCAGGGGGTGCCCGACCTCGCGCAGAACCCCCTCGATCTGGTCGGGGCCGAGCGGCGCGCCTCGCGCCGCTTCCAGCGCCTCGATCCGGGTGAGGATCATGTCGCGCAGCTCGGCGGCGATGTCGTCGCGCTGGTCCTTGGGCAGCAGGGCGGCCACGGACCGCAGGTATTCGTCCACCAGAGACATGGCGATTTCCCTCTCTCTTTCAGGGTTGGATGATGCGCTCGAGCGAGGCGCTGATGCCGCGCCACTCCTCCAGCAGGCGGCCGAGCATCAGCTCGCCCTCGGGGGAGAGGCGATAGAAGCGCTTCCGCCGCCGCTCATCTTCCCGCCACTCGCTGGACAGGAAGCCCTGCGCCTCGAGGCGCCGGAGCAGCGGGTAGAGGGTGCTCTCCTCCATCTCCAGGCCGTCGGCCGCCAGCGCCTGGCGCAGGGTGTAGCCGTAGTGCTCCTCGCGCAGCCTGGCGAGCACGCCGAGGGTCAGCGAGCCGCGCCGCAGCTCCATGCGCAGGCTCTCGTACAGGTCTACATCCGAACCCAAGGTCTTACCTCATGACATACAGTGTGTGTCATACAGTGTGTGCCGAACGGTGTATGCGGTACAGGTAACCGGCTGTCAACCCATAGGCGACAGGCGGCGGAGCCCTGTATCCTCATCCTCGCCATGCGCGCCTTCGCCCAGCTTCTCGACCGGCTCTCCCTGACGGCCTCGCGCAACGCCAAGCTGACGCTGGTGCGCGATTTCCTGGAGCAGACGCCCGACCCCGACCGGGGCTGGGCGCTGGCGGCGCTGACCGGCGCCCTCTCGTTCAAGGCCGCCAAGCCGGCAGCCATCCGCGCGGCGGTGGAGGCGCGGATGGATGGCGTGCTGTTCGCCTGGTCCTACGACTATGTGGGAGACTTGGCCGAGACGGTGGCCCTGGTCTGGCCGGCCCGGCCGGGCGCGAACCGCGAGCCGGAACTGTCGGAGGTGGTCGATTCCCTGGCCGGCGCCACCCGGCTGGAAGCGCAGGCGCTGATCGAGGGCTGGCTCGACGCCCTCGACGCCGACGGGCGCTGGGCGCTGCTGAAGCTGGTCACCGGCGCCCTGCGCGTCGGCCTCTCGGCGCGGCTCGCCAAGCAGGCGGCGGCGGACCTCGGCGGGGTCCCATTCGTGGAGGTGGAGGAGATCTGGCACGCGGTGGCGCCGCCCTACGGCGACCTCTTCGCCTGGCTCGAGGGCCGCGCCGAGCGGCCGACGGCGGATGCGCCCGGGCGCTTCCGGCCGGTGATGCTGGCCCAGGCCATCGAGGCGGCCAGCGACTTCGCCAGGCTCGATGCCGCCGACTACGCCGCCGAGTGGAAGTGGGACGGCATCCGCGTGCAGGCGGTGAGCGAGCGGGGCGAGCGGCGGCTCTACACCCGCACCGGCGAGGTGATCTCGGGCGCCTTTCCCGACGTGGTGGCGGCGCTGGACTTCGAGGGCGTCATCGACGGCGAGCTGGTGGTGATGCGCCGCGGCGCCGTCGCCCCGTTCGCCGACCTGCAGCAGCGGCTGAACCGCAAGGGCGCCGATGCGAAGCTGACGGCGCGCTATCCCGCCGGCATCCGCGCCTACGACCTGCTGCTGGAGGGAGAGGAAGACCTGCGCGCCCTCCCCTTCGCCGAGCGCCGTGCGCGCCTGGAGGCCGTGGTGGCCGAGCTCAACTCGGCGCGCCTCGACCTGTCCCCCCTCCAGCCGTTCGAAACCTGGGAGGAACTGGCCGGCCTGCGCGCCGATCCGCCGCCCGGTGATCCGCGCTGCGCCGAGGGGCTGATGCTCAAGCGCTGGGACTCGCCCTACCTGGCCGGGCGCCCGCGGGGACCGTGGTTCAAGTGGAAGCGCGACCCCAAGCTGGTGGACGCCGTGCTGATGTACGCCCAGCGCGGCCACGGCAAGCGATCGAGCTTCTATTCCGACTACACCTTCGGGGTCTGGCGCGAGGACGAAGGGGGCGTCAGATCATTGACCCCTGTGGGCAAGGCCTATTTCGGCTTCACCGACGAGGAGCTGAAGCGCCTGGACGCCTTCGTGCGCGACAACACGATCGAGCGGTTCGGCCCGGTGCGGGCGGTGCGGGCCGACCACGACTTCGGCCTGGTGCTGGAGGTGGCCTTCGAGGGCCTGCAGCGCTCGACCCGCCACAAGAGCGGCCTGGCCATGCGCTTCCCGCGCATCAACCGCATCCGCTGGGACAAGCCCTCCCGCGACGCCGACGAACTCCCGACCCTGGAGCGCATGCTGGCGGCCATGGGAGGCTGAGCAGATTTTTTTCCGCAGATGACGCAGATGGCGCAGATAGGCTCGGCGGCGGCGCGACTTTGTGTGAGCCTGGTCGCGGCGCTTCGCGCCGCAGGAACAACCCCGAACGCCCGCAGGGCTCAACGGCGCTCTCCGTCTCCCGGGCCTATCCGCGTCATCCGCGTCATCTGCGGATAAAGAAAAACCCGCGCCCTCAGCCGTTGAAGGCGCGGACGGCGGCGATGATGCGGTCCTGGGTTTCGGGGGTCAGGTAGGGGTGCATGGGGAGGGCCAGGACGGTCCCGGCCTTGGCCTCGGAGACCGGCAGGCCGCCGGGGCCCTGGGGATAGTCGGCGTAGGGCGCCTGGCGGTGCATGGGGACGGGGTAGTAGACGGCGGTGGGAATGCCCTGGCCCTTGAGGTGGGCGGCCAGGCCGTCGCGGTCGCGGTGCTCGATCACATACTGGGCCCAGGTCGAGACGCCGCCCGCGATCACCGTCGGAACCGACAGGCAGACCTCGGCCAGACCCTCGGCGTAGCGGGCGGCGATCCCCTGGCGGGCGGCGATCTCGTCCGCGAAGATCGCCAGCTTCTCGATCAGGATGGCCGCCTGCAGGGTGTCCAGGCGGGAGTTCATGCCGATCCTGGCGTTGAGGTACTTCGGGTCGTGGCCGTTCGGGGCGGGATCGCCGGCCACCGCCTTGCCGTGCACCCGCAGGGAATCCATCCGCTCCCACAGCGCGTCGTCCCCCGTCAGCACGGCGCCGCCGTCGCCGTAGCCGCCAAGCGGTTTGGCCGGAAAGAAGCTGGTGGTCGCCACGTCGGCCCAGGCGATCGGGTGCTCGCCGGTCAGGGTCCCGCCGAAGCCCTGGGCGGAATCGGCGATCAGCGCCAGGCCGTGGCGGCGGCAGACCTCGGCGATGCGCGGATAGTCGGCCGGCTGGCCGAACAGGTCGACGGCGATCACCGCCGCCGGCCTCAGGCGTCCTTCGCGCGCCACGGCGGAGATCGCGGCGTCCAGGCGCCCGGGGTCGAGGTTGAAGGTGTCCGGCAGGATGTCGACGAACACCGGGGTCGCGCCGGTCCAGGGGATCACCTCCGGCGTGGCGGCGAAGGTGAAGGAGGGACAGAAGACCGCGTCGCCCGGCCCGATCTCCCAGGCCATCAGCGGCAGGGCCAGGGCGTCGGTGCCGTTGGCGCAGGAGAGGGCCCGCTTCGCGCCGCAGAAGGCGGCCAGCTTCTCCTCGAACGCACGCACCTCCGGGCCCATGACATAGGCGCCGTGCGCCAGCACCCGGGCGATCGCGGCGTCCAGGGCCGGGCGGATGCGCGCCTGCTGGGCGGCCAGGTCGATGAACGCCATCATGGCCGGCGCTGATAGGGGGCGGCTCGGGGGGGCGCGAGACAATCTGCGTAACCCATTATTTCGCGCAGGGAGCGCGGCCGAGGCCAAGCGCCAGGATGAAGGCGTCGAGGTCGCCGCCCGGAAACAGCGCGCCCGCCACGCCGGCGCGGCGCGCGGCCTCCAGGTCGGACGCCTTGTCGCCGATCATCACGGTCCGCCCCGGATCGAGGTCGAGCTCGGCGAGGGCCTTCAGGATCATGCCCGGATTGGGCTTGCGGTCGGGATGGTCGGGGTGGGCGTAGGCGGCGACCGCGGCCTCGGGGAGGAAGGGGCAGACGTAGATGGCGTCGAGCCAGGCGCCCTCCACCGCCAGGTCCGCCCGCATCGCCTCGTGCAGCCGCTCCACCGCCGGCAGGTCGAAGTAGCCGCGGGCGACGCCCGACTGGTTGGTGACCACGGCCACGGCCACGCCCGCCTCGTTCAGCCGGCGCACGGCGCGCCGCGCGCCGGGCATCCATTCCAGGCGTCCGACCTCGCCCACATAGCCGTGGTCGACGTTCAGCACGCCGTCGCGGTCGAAGATCACCCCAGGACGTCTGGATTTGGTCGCTTCGGTCATGGCATCGGGGCTATCATCGCGCCTCGTCATCTGTCGCGCCTCTTCAGGGAGACCTACCCCAGTTGCGCCCCACGCCAAAGATCAGGCCCCCGGCCCATTCGTCCGCCACCGCCGTGCGCACGGTGGAAGCCGAGATCGAGGGGCTGCGGACCCTGGTCGAGGCGCTGGAGACGACCCTCGAGGCGCCGCTGCGCGACGCCATCGACACCATCGCCCGGGCCCGCGGCCGCGTCGTGGTGACCGGGATGGGCAAGAGCGGCCACGTGGCGCGCAAGATCGCCGCCACCCTGGCCTCGACCGGCACCCCGGCCTTCTACCTGCATCCGGGCGAGGCCAGCCACGGCGATCTGGGCATGATCGCCGCCGGCGACGTGGCCCTGGCCCTCTCGTGGTCGGGGGAGACGCCTGAACTGCGGGCGGTGATCCACTATTGCAAGCGCTTCGCCATCCCGCTGATCGCCGTCTCCTCCGAAGCGGGGAGCGCCCTGGTGGGCGCCGCCGACGTCGCCCTGGTGCTGCCCAAGGCCGAGGAGGCCTGTCCCAACGGCCTCGCCCCCACCACCTCCACGACCATGCAGCTGGCGTTCGGCGACGCCCTGGCCATGGCGCTGCTGGAGGCGCGGGGCTTTTCCGCCGCCGATTTCCGCAACTTCCACCCCGGCGGTCGCCTGGGCGCCCAGCTGGTCACGGTGGCGGACCTGATGGCCACCGGCGCCGACGTGCCCACCCTGCGGGAAACCGCCACCCTCTCCGACGCCATCTTCGAGATCACGAGGGGACGATACGGCGGGGCGGCCGTGGTCGACGGCGAGGGCCGCCTGGTCGGCGCCTTCACCGACGGCGACCTGCGCCGGGCCCTGCCCAAGGCCGACCTCACCGCGCCGGTGGCCGACCACATGACCCGCGCCCCGGTGTTCGTCGATCCCCGCCTGCTGGCCACCGAGGCGCTCCGGGTCATGAACGAGCGGCCGCGGCCGATCATGCTGATCTTCGCCTGCGAACAGGGTCGCCTGGTCGGCGCGGTCCACATGCACGACCTGCTGCGCGCCGGCGTGGCCTGAGCCCCCCTTGATCGAACCCGTCGTCAGCACCGCGCACGGCGGCGCGCCCGTTCTCGCGCCGCCCGTTCTCGCGCCCCCTGTTCTCGCGTTCGACGACCTGAGGGTCTCGTTCACCACCCACGACGCCGTCGTCGAGGCGGTGGGCGGCGTCTCGCTGCGCATCGAGGCCGGCGAGTGCCTGGGCGTGGTCGGCGAGAGCGGCTCGGGCAAGAGCCAGGCCTTCATGACCGCGATGGGCCTGCTGGCGGGCAACGGCCGGGCGAGCGGCTCGGTCCGCTACCGCGGGAGCGAGATCCTGGGCGCGAAGCCCGCGGACCTCAACCGCCTGCGCGGATCGAGGATGACGATGATCTTCCAGGATCCGCTCACCGCCTTGACCCCGCATGTGCGCATCGGCGAGCAGATCGCCGAGCCCCTGCGCCTGCACCTGGGGATCGGCCGGGCCGAGGCGATGGACCGCGCCCTGCACTGGCTGGGGCGGGTGCGCATCCCCGACGCCGGCCGGCGCCTGCGGCAATATCCGCACGAGCTCTCCGGCGGCATGCGCCAGAGGGTGATGATCGCCGCCGCCATGGCCTGCGGCCCCGACCTGCTGATCGCCGACGAGCCGACTACCGCGCTCGACGTCACCGTGCAGGCGGAGATCCTCGACCTGATGGCCGAGCTGCGCGACCAGACCGGCACGGCCATGGCCCTGATCACCCACGACATGGGCGTCATCGCCCGCATGGCCGACCGCGTCTGCGTGATGCGGGCCGGCGTCTTCGTCGAGGAGGGACCGGTCGGCGAGGTGTTCGAGCGCCCGCGCACCGACTACGCCCGCGCCCTGCTGGCCGCCGTGCCGCGCCTGGACCAGGCCAGCCGCGGCGATCGTCCAAGCCGCGCGCCCGTGGCGCCGGACGCGCCCGTGATCGTCGCCGGCGAGGGGGTGAAGGTGTGGTTCCCCATCGGCGGCCTCTTCACCGGCCGCAAAATCCTGCGCGCCGTGGACGGCGTCAGCTTCCAGGTGCGCCAGGGCGAGACCCTGGGCGTGGTCGGCGAGAGCGGCAGCGGCAAGTCGACCCTGGCCCGGGCGGTGCTGAACCTGGTCCCCGCCACGGCCGGCGCGGTGGCGGTGCTGGGCCGCGACATCGTCGCCGCCGACCGCAAGACGATGCGCGAGGCGCGCAAGGACCTGCAGATCGTCTTCCAGGACCCCCTCGCCAGCCTCGACCCGCGCGCCACCGTCGGCGACTCGGTGGCCGAGCCGCTGCGCGTCTTCCGCCCCGACCTGAGCTCGGCCCGGCGCCGCGCCGAGGCGGCGGCGATGATGGAGGCGGCCGGCCTCTCCGCCAGCCTCGTCAACCGCTATCCGCACGAGCTCTCCGGCGGCCAGAACCAGCGCGTGGGCATCGCGCGGGCGATGATCCTGGGGCCGAAGCTGGTGATCTGCGACGAGGCGGTCTCGGCGCTCGACGTCTCGATCCGCGCCGAGATCATCGACCTCCTGATCACCCTGCAGAAAGAGCGGGGGCTGGCGATGATGTTCATCAGCCACGACCTGGCCGTGGTGCGCGAGATCAGCCACCGGGTGATGGTGCTCTATCTCGGCCGGGTGATGGAGACCGCCAGCTGTGAGCAGCTCTACGCCGCCCCCCGCCACCCCTACACCCAGGCCCTGCTGGCCGCCGCCCTCACCGCCGACCCCGCCTTCGAACGCAGCCGTATCCACGTCCGCCCGGTCGGCGAACCCCCCAGCCCGCTGGACCCGGAAGCGGCCCTCCGCTTCCTCCCTTCGAAGCGCGCCGTCGGCGGCGGGAGCGCCGCCTACGTTCCCCGGCTTCTGGAGGTAGAGCCCGGCCACTGGGTCAGCGAATTCGACCCCGTGTGAGCGGAGCGTGGGCTTCCTCCCTCCCCCGAAGTGGGGAGGGACAGACGGCGAAGCCGTCCGGGTGGGGTGCGGCGCCGCGGTTCCCCACCCTGGCCGCTGGCGCGGCCGGTCCCTCCCCATGAAGGGGAGGGAGGAAGACCGCCCTCCGGACCGCCGGCGTCTCGCCGGCATCTTGCTTTCAAACAAGGGCCGGCGAGACGCCGGCGCTCCGGGTGTGTCGCGATCGCTTCAACTCCCCCCGGAAATGCCCTATGGCGTCCGCTCCGGCGCGCGGCGCCGCCCTTCAGCCAAGAGCTCATGACCCTCTCCCTCGACGACATACAGGCGGCGGCCGGCCGGATCGCCGGCCATGTGGAGCGCACGCCCTGCCGGAGGTCGCGCACCCTCTCGGAGATTACCGGGGCCGAGGTGTGGGTGAAGTTCGAGAACCAGCAGTTCACCGCCTCCTACAAGGAGCGCGGGGCGCTGAACCGGCTCTCCCGGCTCGACGAGGACGAACGCCGGCGGGGGGTGATCGCGGCGTCGGCCGGCAACCACGCCCAGGGCCTGGCCTACCACGGCCAGAGGCTGGGGATCCCCGTCACCATCGTCATGCCGCGCGGCACCCCTTACGTGAAGGTGCAGCAGACCCGCGAGTTCGGGGCCACCGTGCTGATCGACGGCGACAGCTACGACGCGGCCAGCGAGCACGCCCTGGCCCTGCGCGACGAGCGCGGCCTGATGTTCGTCCATCCCTTCGACAACCTCGACGTGATGGCCGGCCAGGGCACCATCGCCCTGGAGATGCTGGAGGACGCCCCCGACATCGAGGTCATGCCGGTGCCGATCGGCGGCGGCGGCCTGATCAGCGGCGTCGCCACCGCGGCCAAGTCCATCAAGCCCGACATCCACATCATCGGCGTCGAGCCGGCCATGTACCCCTCGTTCACCGCCCGCATGCGCGGCCTCAACGCCCCGTGCGGTGGCCAGACCATCGCCGAGGGCATCGCGGTCAAGTCGGTGGGCGCCCTAACCTACGCCGTGGCCCGGCCGCTGATCGACGACGTGCTGCTGCTGGAGGAGCCCTATTTCGAGCGGGCGATCGCCCTCTACTGCAACGTCGAGAAGACCGTCGCCGAGGGCGCCGGCGCGGCGGCCCTGGCGGCGCTGCTGGCCTATCCGGAGCGGTTCCGCGGCAAGGTGTGCGGCCTGATCCTCACCGGCGGCAACATCGATCCGCGCCTGCTGGCCTCGGTGCTGACCCGCGAACTGGTGCGCGCCCAGCGCCTGGTTTCCCTGCGCATCATCGGCGACGACCGGCCGGGCCTGCTGGCCACCGTTTCGGCCACCATCGGGGGCCTGGGCGGCAACATCCTGGAGGTGGCGCACAACCGCCTGGCCTTGGACGTGCCCGCCAAGGGCGCGGAGTTCGACGTCATGATCGAGACCCGCGACGCCCAGCACACCCAGGAGATCATGGACGCCCTGCGCGAGAGGGGCTATCCGCCCCGCGCCGTCTGAACGGAGAGCCGCATGACCGCCCCGCTGCGCATCGTCCTGGCCCTCGTCTGCGCCCTGTCGGTCAGCGCCTGCGCCAAGGCCCAGCCGAACCCGCAGGTGGTGGCGGCCGGCCGCGCCTTCCTGGCCCAGAACGCCCATGCGCCCGGGGTCACGGTCACCGCCACCGGCCTGCAGTACAAGGTCCTGAAGTCCGGGGCGGCCACTGGCCCCACGCCGAAGGGAGAGGACCAGGTCAAGGTCAACTACGAGGGCCGGCTGCTGGACGGCACGGTGTTCGATTCCTCCTACCAGCGCGGCGAGCCGGCGGTGTTCGGCGTGAACGGCCTGATCGCCGCCTGGACCGAGGCCCTGCAGCTGATGCGCCCCGGCGACGTCTGGGAGCTCTACGCCCCCGCCAACCTCGCCTATGGCGACGAGGGGGCCGGCCCGATCCCGCCGGGAAGCGTGCTGCAGTTCAAGATCGAGCTGCTGGCGATCAACCCGCCCGACACCGGCGGCGGCCGCTAGCATGCCGGGCGCCGCCAACCCCGCCGCCTCCGCCTCCCTGGCTGAACGGGCCATCGACCTGCTGGCGGCGCTGGTCGCGTTCGACACCACCTCCCACCGCTCGAACCTCGACCTGATCGCCTGGGTGGAGACCTACCTGGCCGGCTTCGGCGTGGCCGCCGAGCGGGTGCCGGACGCCACCGGGGCCAAGTCGAACCTGCTCGCCACCGTCGGCCCCAAGGTCGTCGGCGGGGTGGTGCTGTCGGGCCATACCGATGTCGTGCCGGTGGAGGGCCAGCCCTGGACCTCCGATCCCTTCGTGCTGACCAGGCGCGGCGAGCGGCTGTTCGGGCGCGGGACCTGCGACATGAAGGGCTTCATCGCCCTGGCCCTGGCCGCCGTTCCCGACATCCTGGCCGCGGGCCCCCGCCGGCCGGCCCACCTGGCGTTCAGCTACGACGAGGAGATCGGCTGCCTGGGCGCGCCCGGCCTGATCCGCCGCATGACTGAGAGCCTGCCGACCCCCTCGCTGGTGCTGGTGGGCGAACCCACGAGCCTCGGCATCGCCACCGCCCACAAGGGCATCCTCTACCATGAGGTGGTCGTCCGCGGACGCGAGGCGCACTCCAGCCAGCCGCACCTGGGCGCCTCGGCGAACATGACGGCCGCGCGCCTGATGGCGGCGCTGGACGGGCTTGCGCGGCGCCTGGAGCGGGAGGCGGACCCCGCCTCGCCGTTCGATCCCAAGTGGCCGACCCTGACCATCGGCCAGGTCCACGGCGGCACGGCTCCCAATATCCTCGCCCGGGAATGCCGGTTCATCTTCGACCTGCGCTCGCCCGCGGGCGTCGACAACGAGGCGGCCCTGGCCGACTTCATGGCCCTCGCCGCCGCCGAAGACGCCGCGATCCGGGAGCGGGCGCCGGACGGCGGGGTGAGCGTGCGGCGCATCGCCGACGTTCCGGCCTTCGAAGCGGCCGGCGGCGACGGGGCCGAGGCCCTCGCCCGGCGCCTGGCGGGGGACAACGGACCGGCGGGCACCGTGTCGTTCGGCACCGAGGCCGGCCAGTTCCAGGCGGCCGGCCTGCCGGTCATCCTGTGCGGGCCCGGCTCCGTCGACCAGGCCCATCAGCCCGACGAGTATGTCGACATCGTCCAGATGCAGCGCGGCGCGGAGATGATGACCCGGCTGGCGGCGGAACTGGCCCAGACCGCTGGGGCGGCCCAAAGCGCTGGGGCGGCAAAGTGATCAAGCTCTATCACTGCGCCGACGCCCGCTCGTTCCGCGCCCTGTGGGCGCTCGAGGAGCTGGGCCTGCCCTATGAGCTGGTGCTGATGCCGTTCCCGCCGCGGGCGCGCGTGCCCGGCTACCGCGACCTCAATCCTCTGGGCACGGTGCCGGTGATGTTCGATGGCGAGCATCGGATGACCGAGAGCGCCGCCATGGGCCATTACCTGGGGGCCAAATACGGCCCCACCGACCTGGTGGTGCGGCCGGACGAGCCGGCGTTCGCCGACTACATGAACTTCCTGGTCATGGGCGAGGCCACCCTCACTTTCCCCCAGACCATCGTGCTTCGCTACACCCGGCTGGAGCCGCCGGAACGCCGCGCCGTCCAGGCCGCCGACGACTACCGCCAGTGGTTCCTGTCGCGCCTGAGGGCCGCCGCCACCATGGTCGGCGAAGGCTTCGTCTGCGCCGGACGTTTCACCATGGCCGACATCTCGTTCGCCTACGCCCTGCTGCTCGGCGAGAGCCTCGGCCTGGGAGCAGAGTTTCCGCCGAGCCTGGCGCCCTATTGGCAAGCCATGCAGGCGCGCGATGGCTTCAAGCGCGCCAAGGCCGCTCAGGCCGGCGCCGAGATCGCCGGCGCCTGAGTCTCCAGCCTGGCGAGCGCCCACCGGGCGGCGTCGCGGACGGCGGGATCCGCGTCGTCCAGCCTGGCCCGAGCCGCGGGGACGAGGCTCCGATCTCCCGAGTTGCCGATGGCGTAGAGCACGTTGCGGACGAAGCGGTCGCGGCCGATGCGCTTGATCGGGCTGGCGGTA
>Ga0209166_10003407_pt1 | contig 11497 bp, 10 predicted proteins | sample Coa_R1_3_FD_187151 | JGI IMG/M metagenome (GOLD analysis project Ga0209166, IMG submission 187151) | Surface soil microbial communities from Centralia Pennsylvania, which are recovering from an underground coalmine fire - Coalmine... | ecosystem: Environmental > Terrestrial > Soil >... | reverse complement strand
GTTGATGTGGATCTCGGCGCCGTTCACGTAGGAGCTGGTGTCGGTGCACAGCACGTAGATGATCTTCGCCACCTCGTCGGGCGTGCCGAGGCGGTGCATCGGAATGTTGGCGACGATCTTCTCGGTTCCGGGCGACAGCATGGCGGTGTCGATCTCCCCGGGCGCAATGGCGTTGACGCGGATGCCGCGCGCGCCGAAATCGGCGGCCATCTCGCGCGTGAGCGCGGCGAGCGCCGCCTTCGAGGTCGCGTAAGCCGCGCCGGCGAACGGGTGCACGCGCGAGCCGGCGATCGAGGTGACGTTGACGACGGAGCCCTTCGCCGCTTGGAGTTCATCGAGCAGGCCGCGCGCCAGCATGATCGGGGCGAAAAAGTTCACCTGAAAAATATGGTGCCAGTCCTCGCGCGAGGTCTCGATCGAGCCGAGGCGTCCGCCGCCTTCGGCTTTCGGCGAGATCGCCGCGTTGTTGACCAACGCGTGCAGCTCGCCGTGCAGGCGGCGCTTGGTTTCGGCGATCGCCTCGTCGGTGTTGGCCGGATCGGAGAGGTCGACCTGGATGTGGTCCTCGGGTCCCGCCTCCCACGGGCAATTTTCCGGAAACGGATGGCGCGAGCAGGTGACGACGCGCCAGCCGGCGGCGGAAAACCGTTTCACGGTGGCATGGCCGATGCCGCGACTCGCTCCGGTCAACAGCAGGGTGCGGCGCGGCTGATTACTGGTCGGCATCTGATCGCTCCCACGCTGCCCTCATGGATAAAGCCGCGTCTTGCGCCAAGCTCCGGCTCCGGCGCCGCTTTCTTCGCGGCGGAACACGATGCGGTCGTGCAGGCGGAACAGTCGCTCCTGCCAGAACTCGATCTCGGCCGGCACGATGCGGTAGCCGGACCAGAAATCCGGCCGCGGCACGCTGCCGAGCGCGAATTTCGCCGTGTACTGGGCGATGGCCTTTTCGAACGCCATCCGGCTCTCCAGCGCGCTCGACTGCTTCGAGGCCCAGGCACCGATCTGCGCCATGCGCGAGCGCGTGGCGAAATAGGCGTCGGCCTCCGCCGTCGATACCGGCTCGACGCTGCCGCGCGCCCGCACTTGGCGCTGCAGCGCCTTCCAGTAGAACGTCAGTGCCGCTTTCGGTGCGCCTTCGAGCTCGAGAGCCTTGACGCTGCCGAGGTTGGTGTAGAACACAAAGCCGCGCTCGTCGAAGCCTTTGAGCAGCACCATCCGCACATTGGGCAGGCCGGACTCATCGACGGTAGCGACCGCCATGGCGTCCGGATTAACCGTCTCGGCGCGCTTGGCCTCCTCGAACCACGCGGCGAACAGCCGCCACGGCTCCGCCGCCTCGGTGAAGTCACCGCCCGTTAACCGAGTTGGATGCTCAATAGGCGCTGCGTCGGACATCGTTCGGAGTGCTGCCAGGTGTTGGTGCGTGGCGATCGGCCGGTTCGCCGATCCGTATATAGTGGAACTGCCGGCCTACGCCTATCTGCACGCCGGCTCGGAACAGCGGCCGCAGTGATCGTCGCGCTGACTTGCGGCGGCTGCTCGTATCAACTCGATTCGATGTTGTCGAAGCCTGACGCCGACGTCGACCAGACCGGCTCGATCGCGCGCCTGCCGGCCGCCGCCGGCGCCCGGGCGGCCACAATCGAGCCGTCGCCGGTGGACCTTGCCTATGCCCGCGCCGCCGCTGCCGATGCGCTGACACGCGACACCAAGGGCAACAGCGTGCCCTGGCGCAATCCGCAGACCGGCGTTGGCGGCAACATCACCCCGCTGGCCTCTTCCCACACCGAGGGCGGCCTGCCCTGCCGCGATTTCCTGGCGAGCTACATGCGCGCCGGCGCGCAAGCCTGGCTGCAGGGATCGGCCTGCCGCACCGCCCGTGGCGAGTGGGAGGTCAAGAGCCTCACGCCGCTCAAATCCGGTTGATTGGCAGCGTTCAGGCAACGTCTAAGAAAAAAGCGCGGATTGCGCGGCGGCCGCTTTACGCCCACATTGAGCGCAGCAACGAGTCACTGGGCAGGCGGGGCCGGCCCGACAATCGAAACAGCGGAGTCCCCCGGGGATGCGCGATCCCTATGAGGTCCTTGGCGTCAATCGCAAAGCGAGTGCAGCGGAGATCAAGAGCGCCTATCGCAAGCTCGCCAAGAAGCTGCACCCCGACGCCAACAAGAACGATCCGAAAGCGGCGTCTCGCTTTGCCGAGCTGAACGCCGCACACGAAATCGTCGGCGACGACGATAAGCGCAAGGCGTTCGACAGCGGCCAGATCGACGCCGAGGGCAAGCCGCGGTTCCAGGGCTTTGAAGGCTTTGGCGCCGGCGCCGGACCGCGCGGCGGCTTTGGCGGCGGCGATGCGCATTTTGAAAGCTTTAATTTCGGGCCGGAGGGTTTTACCCGCTCGACGCGCGGTCGTGGCGGGGGCGGCGGCGGTTTTGGTGGCTTCGAAGACATTTTGCGCGAAGCGTTCGGCGGCGGCGGCGGCCGGCGTGGCGGCGGCCGCACGCGGTTCGAGCCCGAGGATTTCGGCGGGCCCGGCGCCGACGTGCGCGCCGAGGTGAGTGTGAGCCTGCCGGAGGCGGCGCGCGGCGTCACCAAACGGCTGCGGCTGCCGACCGGCAAAGACCTCGACGTGAAAATCCCGGCCGGCATCAATGAAGGCCAGCAGGTCCGGCTGCGCGGCCAGGGCATGACCGGCCAAGGCGGCTCGGGCGACGTGCTGATCACCGTGCGTATCCAGCCGCATCCGTTCTTCACGCTCGACGGCAACGATGTGAAGCTCGACCTGCCGATCACGCTCTACGAAGCCGTGCTCGGCGCCAAGGTGCGGGCGCCGACGCTCGAGGGCCATGTCGAGCTGACGATCCCTCCCGGGACCAACAGCGGCCGCACCTTCCGGCTGCGCGGCAAAGGCTTTCCGATGAAGGGCGGCCACGGCGATCTATTGGCCACCGTGCGCATCATGCTGCCCGAAGGCAAGGACGCCGAGCTCGAAGCCCTGATGAAAAAGTGGCGCACCGACAAGCCGTTCGATCCGCGCCAGGAGATGTGACGCGCGGCGGGCGGCGGCGAGGTGCATTCATTTATCTTATTTGTTCGTCGCAAATCGCCGTCGATCGCAATGGCTACAAAAGTTTCGAAAGGATTGTTTTGTCAAGGGTCCCTGACCGCCGAAGGCGGCGCTTCGCGCCCTTGACAAAACAATCCTTTCGAAACACACGGCCGTCATTGCGATCGACGGCTTTCTCTGATCGAGCAGAAAATATCCGCGACCGCGGCATCTAATACGGCCGGCACGTGCCCTTCACCGTCGTGCGCAGCAGCAGGCGGCGCTGATCGGAGGGAAAATCGGTGCGGGCGTGGCTCGAGCAGCGATTGTCCCAGACGATGAGATCGCCCTTGCGCCAGACGTGGGTGTAGACGAATTCCGGCTTTTCCGAATGGTCGAACAAAAAGTCGAGCAGCGCGTCGCTGTCGACTTCCGCCATGCCTTCGATCCGCACCGACATCAGCCGGTTGACGTAAAGCGCCTTGCGCCCGGTCTCGTCGTGGGTGCGCACCACCGGGTGCACCGCCTGGCTGGTCGCGTTCACGCCCTGCTTGTCGTTGCGGGTGACCGAATTGTAGACGTAGTAATTGACCGCGCGCAGGCCGGCCAACTTGTCCTTCATTGCCGGATCGAGCGCCTCGTAGGCCGCGGTGCCGCTGGCGAACAGCGTGTCGCCGCCATAGGTCGGCACCTCGACCGAATAGAGCAGCGTCGCCTTGTGCGGATCGTCGCGGTGGATGGTGTCGTGATGAAACATCATCTCGCCGTCGGGCAGCGCGCCGATGGTCTCGCCGTTCTCGCGGATGTTGGAGATCAGCATGATGTTGGGCAGGATTTTGGCAAATCCCTTGGGCAGCGTGTGCGCCGGCCGGCCGAGCGGCGCGAACTCGCCGAAAATGGCGGTGACGCGGATCAAATCCTCCTGGGTGAGGTCCTGATCGCGAAACACCAGCACGGCATGGTCAAGCCAGGCGCGGTACATCGCCGCCGCCGCGTCCGCCGGCACCGGCTGCCGCAAGTCGATGCCCTTGACCTCGCAGCCGATATGCTTGGTGAGCGGCGCAAAGCGCAGCGCGGTTTGCGCATGCGGCGCGGCTTGCGTGCCGGCTTCAAACGTCGACGTCAGGCTCATGGCGCGTCTCCCGGTGGACCAGGTTATCACTCTCGGCGATGCTAACCGAATACGCCCGCCCATTCGAGTACGATTCGTGAACGCTGGTACCTAACAGATCAGCCGCGGTCCAGGCCTGGGCGAATTTGCGGACTTCCGAACCTAGTAACAGGCAACCATGGCCCAATTTCAGCCCTACCGTCGGTTGACTCCGCCCACAGTAAGTTGAATCGTTGAAACCGCCAGTCTGAATACAGACGGCGCTGTGCACGGGGAGTTGCGTCATGAGTTCGGCCAGCGGCGCTGTTGCGCCGATGACTCCGCTTGTGTTTATCAATAAGTGGAAGAGAGCGTCCCTTAACGAACGCCAGACTGCGCAAGAACATTTTATCGATCTCTGTCACCTCTTCGGCCATCCAACGCCCAGCGAAGACGACCCAATAGGCGATCACTTCGCATTTGAGAAAGGCGCCACGAAAGTCGGCGGCGGCAAGGGTTTTGCGGACGTCTGGAAGAAGGACTACTTCGCCTGGGAATACAAAAGGAGAAATAGCAATTTAGATGATGCCCTGAATCAGCTAATTCGCTACGCCCCCGCGCTGGAAAGCCCTCCTCTTCAGGTAGTGTGCGATATAGAACATTTTCGTATCCATACCGCTTGGACTAATACTGTCCCCGCAAAATATGAAATCCGACTCGATGAATTAACCGACCCTGGTCCTCGCGAGATTCTCCGCAACGTCTTCTATGATCCCGAAAAACTAAAGCCCACAAAAACGCGCGCTGCAATCACTACGGAGGCAGCTGATAAGTTTTCAACGATCGCGTTACGTTTGCAGGGGCGCGGCACGCCGGAGGACATTGCACATTTTGTAAATCAGCTCGTTTTCTGTTTCTTTGCCAATAGCGTTAAGTTATTGCCTGACAGCCTTTTCCCGAAACTGCTGAAACAATCCTCCCAGAAGCCTGAACGCGCCCAGCACTATCTGAGTAAGCTTTTCGAAGCAATGGAAAGCGGAGGCGACTTCGACCTGAACGATATCGCCTGGTTTAATGGAGGCTTATTCGACGGTCGGCGCGCCTTACCTGTGGATGATGGCGATATAGGCTTACTCGTCGCAGCGGCCAGTTTAGATTGGAGCTTAATCGATCCGAGTATCTTCGGGACGCTCTTTGAACGTTTCCTTGACCCAGATAAACGAGCCCAGATCGGCGCACACTACACGGATCGCGACAAAATCATCAAGCTGATCGAGCCAGTTATCTTGCGACCGCTGCGCGCGGAGTGGGAGAACGCAAAGGCGGAGATTAGGAAACTACTATCGAGCCAAATTAAACCCCCAATGCGCGCTAAGCCAAAGCGGCGTATGACTCCATTGGAGGCCGCAGAGGAAACTCGCTTTCGTTATTTGGAACGCTTGCGAAATTTGCGCATACTTGATCCGGCTTGCGGCTCGGGAAATTTCCTCTATCTGGCCCTGCAGGGCGTAAAGGACATCGAGAACAAAGCCAATCTTGAATGCGAAATGCTTGGCCTCAGCCCTCAGCTGCCAATCATCGGTCCCGAGATTCTGCGAGGTATCGAAATTAACCCGTTAGCTGCCGAGCTTGCGCGCACGACAATTTGGATTGGCGACATTCAATGGAGGATACGTAACGGCATTTACGCCAAGGCAAGACCGATTCTCCGCAAGCTAGACGCCATTGAGTGCAGAGATGCGCTACTCGCTGCCGCACCCGCGCTTTTGAAGGAAACTGACGCATCGCCAAGACGATCGCGCTCAAAAATCCCGCATGGCGCGAAATGCATCGAAGCCGAATGGCCAAAGGCCGAATTCATCGTTGGCAATCCGCCATTTTTAGGCATACGGCTCATGCGAGACGGCTTAGGCGACGAAACGGTCGAGTGGCTTTTTAGAGTTTATGAGGGCCGTGTTTCACACGAAGCGGATCTGGTCTGTTATTGGTTCGAAAAAGCACGCGAAGCACTCGTCGCTGGGAGATCGCAGCGGATCGGCTTTGTAGCGACTAATTCCATTCGGGGTGGGGCCAACCGGAAAGTACTCGATCAGATCGTAGCCGAAGGCCACATATTTGACGCCTGGGGCGACGAACCGTGGGTTATTAATGGTGCCGCCGTGCGCGTTTCTTTGATTTGTTTTGGCGCCGGGAGCGACCCTATCCACCTAAACGGGAAGCCCGCCGCGGCGATCAATTCCAATCTGACTGCGGGCACGAGTGATTTGACGCGTGCGCGCAGGCTCGTCGAGAATCTTGATATTGCGTTCATGGGCGACACCAAAGGCGGCGCATTTGATGTGCCTGGAGAACTGGCGCGAAGGTGGCTCCTCCTGCCCGCAAACCCCAATGGCCGATCCAATTCCTACGTTTTACATCCTTGGCGGAATGGCATGGACATGACGCGTCGTTCGCGCGACATGTGGATCATCGATTTTGGTTGGGAGATGTCAGAGCGTGAAGCATCTCTTTTCGAAGCTCCGTTTGAATACGTCAAAGAACACGTTTTTTCCGAGAGAATGAAGAATAGACGTGACGCTTACCGTTCACGATGGTGGCGTCATGTGGAACCACGGCCAGGATTGTGGCGGGCATTGAAGGGCAAAGAACGTGTCATTGTCACGCCAGAAGTTTCGCGACACAGGGTGTTTACGTGGTTGTCGACTCAAATCGTCCCCGACCATAAGCTTCAAGTGATTGCGAAAGATGACTATACAAGTTTTGGTGTCCTGCTCTCGAAGTGGCATCTTGCTTGGTCATTGGGAGTTGGGTCGTGGCATGGTGTCGGCAATGATCCTCGATATACCATCAGTTCGTCGTTCGAAACCTTCCCCTTTCCGGAAGGCCTGACCCCAAACATTCCTGCTGAACGCTATGCCAACGATGCGCGCGCGGTCGCTATAGCAAATGCTGCGAAACGCCTCGATGAACTGCGCGACGCTTGGCTTAACCCATCCGATCTCGTCCTGGTTGAGCCGGAAGTCGTATCCGGTTATCCTGATCGCATCTTACCGAAGGACACCGCAGCGGCAGCGATGTTACGCGAGCGAACTCTGACTAACCTGTACAATGACCGTCCCCATTGGCTCGCGGACGCCCATGATAGCCTCGATGCCGCCGTCGCTACCGCTTACGGCTGGCGCTCCGATATTTCCAAGGACGAAGCCCTTGGGAAGCTGTTGGAACTTAACCTCTCGCGAGCCGCTATTTCGGGCCCATTGCCGAAGTTGCGAGTGACAACGCCTAGGGAGGCCCGCCAATCGCCGCAGTTCAAATTGCCGATCGCTGGCGGGAAGCAGACAAGAGAAGCCTCTTCGACGGCGTCGCCACCACTGGTCGAACAGGTCGCGGCGCCCAAGGGGCGGCCACATCGGCGGCAAAAATCCACGTAGTCGACAGCTATCGGCTCGCGACCGGAGCCGCCCGCTCACCCACCGAGCTGGGTCGAGCGCGAGTCGATCTGGTCGTACGCGGACTGCGCGATGGCGTGCAGCTTGGCGCGTTCGGCGGGTCCGGTGAGCACGCAGGCAAGATGGCGGTCGACCCAGTAATAGGCCGCGTTGCGCTCGCCGCTGGTGTAGCGCAGCGCCGTCTCGCGCTCGCCGGTCTGGCCGCAATAAAGCGTGAAGCGCTCGCCCGAATTGGCTTCGTACATGAAGAACGCCGTCGGCCCGGTCGGCCCAGGCAGCAAGCGGCCGCCAACGAGTTTCAGCCCCATGGTCTCGAGTTCGGGAATGCGGACCGGCGAGCCGACGCGCTTGGACAGCCATTGCGTCAGATGCGGGCGCTCGTCGCCCGCCACCTCGACCGGGTGGCGCACTTCGACGACGTAGAGCCGGTAGGCATCGAGCGCGTCGGCGGTGAACCGGCGCAGATCGGAGGACGGCGAGTCCTCAAAGGCGCGGGCAAACCAGCCGGCCGTGCCGCCGGCGATAAAGGCCGCGATCGCCGCCGCCGCCGCCATCGCGCCGACGCGCCAACGCCGCCGCCGCTCGAGCCGCACGACATCAAGCCGCCGCGGCGGCGCCTCGTCGGCCACGCCGCCATAGCGCGCGCGGATCAATTCAGCCTGGCTGCGCCAGGCGGCGACGTGCGCGGCGTCCTCGGGATGCGTTGCGAGCCACGCCTCGACTACGCCGCGCCGCACCGCGGGCAATTCGCCGTCCACATAGGCGTGGAGCTCGTCCTCGCTCACAATCGGATCTCGATCGATCATCGCTTCGCTCTTTCCGTCATTTCACGCGGCGCAGCGCCGGGCGCTCGCCGTCGAGGTAGGACCTGATCTGCATGCGGGCGCGCGCCAGCCGCGACATCACGGTGCCGATCGGCACGCCCTGAATTTCCGCGACCTCCCGATAGGTCAGGCCTTCGAGCACGACGAGAAGGAGCGCCGTGCGCGGCTCCTCGGCAAGGTCGTCGAGCGCCCGGCCAATGTCGCGGCTGCCGCCTTCCGGTCCGCCGCTTACCGCGTCGCTGTCCTTGATCGGCGTGAGCACCGGCCGGCGCGACAGCGAACGCAGCCGGTTGCGATTGAGATTGGTCAGGATCGTGTACAGCCAGGCCCGCGCGTCGCCGCCGTGGAACAGATGCTCGGAACGCAGCGCGCGGACCAGCGCGTCCTGCACGATGTCGTCGGCGGTCTCGACGTCGCGCGTCAGCGCCCGCGCGTAGCGCCGCAGCGCCGGTATGGCGCCTTCGACCTCTTTGCGAAATTCGCTCAATGTCGCCCTCCGCCGGCGATTCGCAATCCTAACACGCGCTGCCACCATCGCGCGCCGTCAAGGACTCGTCCGGCCCGCACGCAAACAACACCATGCCGAGCCGGCTATTCCGTGCAAGTGCCGTGCCGCAAAACCGCGCAGCGCCGCGCGCTTGCTGGCCCCCCCGGGCCATGCCATAGGAGGCGGCGGGGCCGCCGCGACGTCGCAAGCAGGGTCTGCGTAATGCCGGAAGTTTCGGGTCTGATGCGCGGCAAACGCGGCCTGATCATGGGGGTGGCCAATGCGCGCTCGCTGGCCTGGGGCATCGCCAAGGCATGCCACGCCCATGGCGCCGAACTCGCCTTTACCTATCAGGGCGACACGCTGAAAAAACGCGTCGAGCCGATGGCGCAAGAGCTCGGCGGCATCGTGGTCGGCGATTGCGACGTCGCCGAGCCGGCGATGATCGACGCCGCGTTCGCGGCCCTGCAATCGGCCTGGGGCAGCATCGATTTTCTGGTCCATGCGATCGCGTTTTCCGACCGCGACCAACTCGACGGCCGCTATGTCGACACCACCGCCGACAATTTCGCCAAGACCATGCTGATCAGTTGCTACTCGTTCACCGCGGTCGCGCAGCGCGCCGAGAAGATGATGCCGAACGGCGGCGCGCTGTTGACGCTGACCTATTACGGCGCCGAGAAATGGCTGCCGCACTACAACGTCATGGGCGTCGCCAAGGCGGCGCTCGAAGCCTCGGTGCGCTATCTCGCCGCCGATCTCGGCACCAAGAATATCCGCGTCAACGCCATCTCGTCGGGGCCGATCAAGACGCTCGCCGCCGCCGGCGTCGCCGATTTCCGCTACATCTTGAAATGGAACGAGGGCAATGCGCCGCTGCGCCGCAACGTCAGCATCGAGGAAGTCGGCGAGGCCGGCGCCTATCTGCTCTCCGACATGTCGCGCGGCGTGACCGGCGAAGTGCATCACGTCGACGCCGGCTACCACATCGTCGGCATGAAGCATCCGGACGCACCCGATATCGTGGTTGGCGCATCAGAGGACAGAAATCAGTAATCAGTAATCAGGTAAGAGCCTTCGTTTCCCGTCCCGATCTCAATTTTCCGTCTCCTGATCACTGATTACTGATTACTGATTACTGACTCCTGAATCCCATGCCGGTTCTGTATTTCGTCCGTCACGGCGAGACCGATTTCAACATCGCGCATCGGCTGCAAGGCCGCTACGAGACGTCGATCAATGCCCGCGGCCGCCAGCAGGCGAAGCATTGCGCCGGCGTGCTCGCCGATCTGTTCGCCCGCGAGCAGCGCCAGCCTGCGGATTACGCCTATGTGTCGAGCCCGCTCAGGCGGGCGCGCGAAACCATGGAGATCCTGCGCGCGCCGCTCGGTCTCGATCCCACCGCCTATGCGGTCGACGATCGGCTGCAGGAAATCTCCTACGGCGAGTGGGAAGGCTTGACCTTGCCGGAGATCGGCGCCCGCGACCCGCAGGTTCTCGCCTCCCGCGATCGGGACAAATGGGATTTTCGGCCGCCCGGCGGCGAATCCTACCGCGACGTCGCGGCGCGCGTTGCCGCCTGGTATGCGACCGTGAGGCGCGACACGGTGATTGCGGCCCATGGCGGCACTGCCCGCGCGCTCATTGCGAATTTCGGCATCCTTGCCGAGGAAGAAGCGACCTATGCGCAAGTGCTCCACGGTGCGGTCTATGTGTTCGCCGACGGCACGATGGCAAAGTACGCGTAGCCGCGCGGCGCTCATCAGACCTCGCTCCGCCGATTGTCGATTGCTGCGAAATCGCCAAATTTCGTCGCGTTGTAGCCGCACTTGTGTTATAGCCCTGCGCTCGCTGCGAATTGCATGGGGCTGCTGCAGCTATTGAGGGTACGGCGATGAACCTGCATGTCGGCCAGCAGGTCGTATGCGTCAACGACGCGTTCTCGCAGTGCCCGTATTGGCGCCGCGCGGTGGCCACGCTGCCGAAGCTCGGCATGATCTACACGATCCGGCACATCCGCGAAGCGCACGGCCTCATCGGGCTCACCTTCTTCGAGATCTTGAGCCCGCAGGCGCATTTCTCCGAGGGCTATGTCGAGCCGGCGTTCAACAGCAAAAACTTCCGGCCGGTGCGGCGCACCGACATCGCGGCGTTCGAACAGATTTTGCAGGACACGCCGGCGCCGGCCGATACGCCCGAGCTTGTGTGACGCCAAGCAAGCGCGGCGTTAACCGCCGGCGGCCGAAAACACGCCAGATAGGCTTAAGGGATTTGACCGCGTGGAACCCAAGCGGTACCACACCGGCCACGGCGCAGATGCGTCTGTTTTGCGCGTGCTGGCGCGCTATTCGTCATGTCCTTCAACACGTTCGGCCACTTGTTTCGGGTCACGACCTTTGGCGAAAGCCATGGGCCGGCGATCGGCTGCGTGGTCGACGGCTGTCCGCCGCGCATCGCGCTGACCGAAGCCGACATTCAGCCCTATCTCGACCGCCGGCGCCCCGGCCAGTCGCGCTTTACCACGCAGCGCCAGGAGCCCGACACGGTGCGCATCTTGTCCGGTGTCTTCGTGGACGAAGCAGCCGGCAAACAGGTGAC
>Ga0209166_10003406_pt1 | contig 11498 bp, 10 predicted proteins | sample Coa_R1_3_FD_187151 | JGI IMG/M metagenome (GOLD analysis project Ga0209166, IMG submission 187151) | Surface soil microbial communities from Centralia Pennsylvania, which are recovering from an underground coalmine fire - Coalmine... | ecosystem: Environmental > Terrestrial > Soil >... | reverse complement strand
GTGCAGCAATTGCCTGATAGCCGATGGGAACTCACTGAGAATGGCATTCAGGCTATTGAGCATATTCGAACCACGTCAAAATTTAGGCGTAGCTGTGGATTGTGGTAACCGCATCGTGAGGTTTGTTAAGAGGAGCACGTAATGAAAATACCCTGATTAGCCAAACGCTAAGCGCTCACCAGTAGCGATTGGCCTTAACCTGGCCTACCCCTCGTGTCTTTGCGGGACTGGGGTAGGCCGTGGTGGGCTTTCTTTGAAACCACGCGGAGACGTGGCAGAGTGGTTTATTGCGGCGGCCTTATAATCCGCTGGCCGGGTCTGACCCTGACAGGAAACCCCCGGTCCGTTGGTTCGAATCCGACCGTCTCCGCCATTATAACCTTATAAACAGTGGCCATACACCACAGAAAGCAGAATTGTGTCCATGAGTAACACCGTAAAACCAACTGGGCTTTTTGGCCCTAACTCCCTGACATCTACCGGAGTGTCAGCGGCCATGAAAGGGACGACTGGGCCAGGAGCCTACGCTTTAGGCAAATTGGGAGAAGACAACATATTCTATATTTTCTATATAGGCCGTTCAGATAATGATCTCGCTGGGCGTCTTCAGCAGCATGTCACTGAACATTACCCGCAATTCATGCACGCTTTTTACACGTCAACAAAATTGGCGTTCGAAAAAGAGTGCCACCTGTACCATGATTTCAGCCCGACGGATAATAAGATTCACCCCGCTAGGCCGTACCGTGAGAAGTGGAGCTGTCCCGTGTGCTCGATATTTGACTAGGTGACTTTTCGCCTGTCATGAATCGCAGCATGTCCTTGAGGGCAACCATGTAGCCGTAATGCCAGTAAATGCGCTCTTGGCTGCCCTCATCTAAATGCCGCTGCTCTGCTGGGGCGTTTCCAGCGTTATTTTTAAGCCATTCGGACAATTCGCGAATGCGCTTCTCTATTGCTGAGATGTCCTGAACGCAATCGGGAGCATTCATTGCGCCACCATAAGCCTTACATGGTGGGATGGACATATGCCATCGGCTGTTGTCCATTCGTGACACGTTATGTTTTTAACGGAGTCTTCCATTTCCAGCCTCTCACGGGTTTAGCCTGATTTCAAGCACTTTCCACGCGTAATCTAAACTTTTGCTGCCCTGTCACGGTGTTTATATTCAATCACTTACGTGTGTATGTGTCAAGGGGATAATCACCAAAAATGTAAAATTCGTATGGTCTTTTGTGGTACGGCGCAACGAAAAAGTCATTCTGGAAAATGAAATCGGCCAATGAAGTCTGTGAAATGAATGGTTGAGAAATGTATGGAAGAATACAAAAGCTGGTGCTGGCGGAATCTTTTTGAGAAATTCCGGGTTCTCTGGATACAGAAACCAGCAGCAGAAAACAGACTGCGATGTAAGCGGCAAGATGAGTTTTCAATGAATGAGAGAAGGAGAATCACAATGCGCTTCCTGATTAAACTCAGTGTTATAACAACGGCAATGGCAGTGTTCGGCGCCGGCGCGGCTTTGGCTATGCCATGGGACGGCCCGGATGGCTCGTATCGGCAGACGTGCAAAAACATCAAAATGCACGGCGATTCGCTGCGTGCGCGCTGCCAGGACCGTGATGGCAGCTGGCACGACGCGCAACTGGACCACGTGGAACGCTGCACCAGCGATATCACCAACATCAATGGCCGCCTGAGTTGCAATCAGGAAGCCCGCGAAGCCCTGCGCGGTGATGTGCCGCCGGGAGCTTACGCGCAAAGCTGCCGCGATATCCATGTGGATGGCGATCAGTTGCGTGCGCGCTGCCAGACGCGTGATGGCCGCTGGGTGGACGCCCGCGTCGATGACTTCCGCCGCTGCCGCGACATTGGAAATGACGACGGACGCCTGATCTGCGGCGATGATCGCGACCGTGACCGTGATCGGGATCGGGATCGTGACAGAGACCATGATCGTGACCGCGATCGGGATGGCGACAGAGACAGATGGCCGCGCGGCTCTTACACCCAAAGCTGCCGCGATATCTCCGTTCAGGGTGACACGTTGCTGGCTCGCTGCGAGGAGCGCGATGGTGAGTGGCGCACGGCATCACTCGAAGATTTCCGGCGCTGCGGCGGAGAGATTGTGAACGATAATGGCCGGCTCGATTGCACGCGCAGGACCGGCTGGTCCGCCCCGCGCGGTACCTACACGGAGACCTGCCGTGACATTTATCTGCGTGGCGACACTATGCGCGCACGCTGCCAGACGTCCGATGGCCGCTGGCAGTGGTCACAGCTCGATGACTGGGACGGCTGCCGCTCGGGCATCGTAAATATTGAAGGTCAGCTTCGCTGCAACCGGTAGGCATTCTTTTAGGAATGGGAAAGAGCGCAGGGAAGCCTGCGCTCTTTTCATTTATTTTGCTGGACTATTTTTCAGCTCGCGCAAATCAATTCCCAGTTGCTGGCACTTTTTGTAGAGATGACTGCGCTCGAGGCCCAGAGCTTTTGCCGTATTCGTGATGTGATGATTGTGCCGCCTGATTTCATCCAGAATCACCTGGCGCTCAAACTGCTCCACTCGCTCAGAGAGTGCGCCCTGCAGCATGGCCGCCGGCCGTGTATGATTTTGTCCGGCTGAGGCGGGCAGCGCAGCCTGAACGGTAGCCGGAGTTACCATATCGTTTTCGCAATAAAGCAGCAGCCGCTCCACCACATTGCGCAATTCACGGATGTTTCCCGGCCAGGCGTAGCTCTGCAGCGCCTTCATGGTTTCCGGGGCGAACGATATTTCTTTCCAGCCATTCTGTTTCACAATCTGGCGGGCGAAGTGAGTTACAAGCGCGGGCACGTCCTCCGTCCGCTCGCGCAGCGGGGGCAGGACCAGAGGAAACACGTAAATCCGGTGAAATAAATCCTGGCGAAACGCACCCAGTTTGACCTGCTCTTCCAAATTGCGATGCGTGGCCACGATCACGCGGACATTCACTTTGATCGGTTTGTCCCCGCCTACGCGCTCCACCTCGCCCTGCTCAAGAACGCGCAGCAGTTTCGACTGCATGGGCAGGGGCATGTCACCGATTTCATCCAGAAATAAAGTGCCCTCGTGCGCCTGCTCGAACTTGCCCACGTGCCGGCCGGCGGCCCCGGTGAAGGAACCTTTCTCGTGGCCAAACAATTCTGATTCGATCAGCTCGGCCGGCACGGCGGCGCAGTTCAGCGTTACATACGGACCTTCGTGCCGGTGGCTTTTTTCGTGAATGGTGCGGGCGATCAGCTCCTTGCCCGTGCCGGTCTCTCCCATAATGCACACGCGCGATTCGCTGGCCGCCACGCGCTCGGCCTGGGCCATCAGCCGACGCATTTTTTCTCCCGTAAAGACCAGGCCGGGCGTGCCCAGCTGCTGCTTCAGCTGCCGGTTTTCAGCCTGGAGCCGTTCGAGGCGCAGCGCATTCTGCACCGTCAGCAGAAGCTTATCGGTAGAGATCGGTTTTTCCAGAAAATCCAGCGCGCCCAGCCGCGTGGCCTTCACAGCCATTTCAATGTGCGCCTGGCCGGACATCATCACCACTGGCGTGGTGACTCCGGCGGCCCGCATCTGCTCGAGCAGCATGAGCCCGTCCGTGCCGGGCATGACCACGTCGGAAAAAATGAGATCAAACGGCTCGGACTTCGCCAACTCCAGCGCGCGCGCCGGATTGTCGCAGACTGTGGCTTCATATCCAGCCAGGCGAAAAGCGCGGGAGAGCGAGGCCAGAGTGCTGGCGTCGTCATCGACGATGAGGAGACTGGGTTTCATGGCTTTTCTAAATCCCGAGCAAAGCGAGGGATCGCTGTAGTCTGACGAATCTCGGGGCTTATATCCCTCCACTCAGGATTGCTTGCAGCAAACAGATTAATTTTCTTTTCCCGCCGGTATTTCTTAATTTGTATTTCACGTAGAGCGGCTGCTTCGCTTTCTGTGTATGTCTCAAAATACATCAGGCGGTCCACTTTATATTTTTTGGTAAATCCATCAAATATGCCAGTTTTGTGCTGCATGAGCCGCCGGCGCAAATTGTCTGTAAGGCCAACATACAAAGTACCGCTCAGGCTGGCAAGGATATAGACAAAGTAGCATCGCTGGAATTTCTTTTGAGTCATAGGGATTCCCCCGCCTTCGGCGTTCGGAATTCAACAAATGCTCATGCATTTTTGCCATCTGCAATCGCAGAATTCTCCCACAGCGGCAACTCAATGTGGAACGTCGTGCCTTCATTCTTTTTACTGCTCACGCTGATGGCCCCGTGATGGTCGCTGATGACCGATTGCGCAATGGCCAGCCCCAGTCCGGTGCCGTGCTGTTTGGTTGTGTAGTACGGCGTAAAAAGCCGTTCGCATTCTTCCGGCGTGAGTCCGGCGCCGGTATCGGAAAGTTCAAACACAACGCTCTTCTCCGTGGCTCTGGTGCGGAAGGTGAGTTTGCCGCCCTGGGGCATGGCGTCAATGGCGTTGAGCACCAGGTTTTCAATCACGCGGCGGATTAGCACGGGGTCGGCGGCTACAGGCGGCACATTCGCGAGCTGCAGTTCGGAGCGGACCGGCACAGGCTCGCGCGAGAACTGCCCCTGAAAGAGCTGCACCACGCCGCTGACAATCGAGTTCAGGTCGGCGGACTGCAGTTCAGGAGCGGGCATTTTGGAGAAATCGCTGAAGCGGCCGATGATCGTCTTGAGGTTGGCGATCTCGGCCAGCAGGGTTGCGGTGCTCTCGCGAAAAACTTCGTCAAATTCCTGCGGACCGATTTGGCGGGCGCGCAGCAGATTCTCCACTGTGATCTGCAGGGGAAATAACGGATTCTTCAGCTCATGGGCCAGGCGGCGGGCCAGTTCGCGCCAGGCGGCCACGCGCTCGCTCTGCACCAGGCGTCCGCGCTGCGCCGTGAGCTCCTGGGTCATGTGATTGAAGGCCGAGGCCAGCTTGCCAATCTCCCCGGAGGCCGAGGCTTCCACGTGTACTTCCCAATCGCCCTGGCCAATACGCTCGGCGGCAGCGGCCAGGTCCTGTACGGGTTGGGAGATGCGCCCGGCCACAAAGGCGCTCACGATGATTCCCAAAACCACGCTTACCGAGGCAATCAACAGGCTTATATTGCGGATGCGATGTTCCAGCGCGACTTCCTGCTCCAAAGAGTTGCCCACCAGCAACACTGCAGGGATCTGTCCGGCATAACCGGGCAAAGCGATTGCGTGGACAATCTCCTGTCTGGGCTGGCTGCCCCCCCAGGCAACGGTAGATGAGGTATCGCTGTGCTGGCTGAGGACTTTCTGCACCAGAGGCATCAGCGGCGCGGTATCGAAAGAGTCTTTAGAGTCTCTTTCCACGCCCAGCATCTCGCCTGCGCCATTTGCGGGAGAGCTGTAGATAGAAGCCCGCAGCCCCGCCGGCGTGGAAAGTGAGGGAAGCACTGCGTCCAGCTTTCTTCCCCCCACCAGATAGTAACTGTTGCCATGCCCTTGAATGGTTCGTATGCACAGCATGGCCAGCGTGCTTCCCCCGGCGGTTTCAATGTGCTGCAGAAAGGGTTGCTGGGGAATTGCTGCGGACTGGTCGAGGAACCAGCGCTGCTTGTAGCCAAATCGCGCGGGCCAGTGCGCGGAAGAAATAATGGTTCCATCGGGAGCAAGCAGATCGAGAAAATCGAGCCGCTGCGCCGTGGCATATTGGGCGGCTTCACTCACATAAATTGCGGGATCGGCGCCGCCGGAAAGCTCCAGCACCATACGCAGCATATTTTCTGACGCGGCAACGGCATCCACGCCGCGGGTGATCTCTTCGCCTTCATGGTCGAACTCATGCCGGAACTGCGACACCAGTGCGTTCGTCCGTTCTTCTTCTGTCTGGCGAAACGATTCATGGGTGCGCGCCTCAATCAGCCAGGTAACGGCCGCAACACTTACGGCAATGCTCAGTGATACCAGCAGCAATAATCTGGTGCGAAGTAACACGACTACCGGCTCCCTTCCACCCAAAGCTGGTCCAGCCGCCACTCACCATTCGGAAGTTGCTGCCATTCATGGACGTTGCTGTTAAGCCACAATGCCTGGGGCAAACGGACCACCGGAACCAAACGATAATCGGCCAATGCGCTGCGTTCTATCTCCACGAGTTCTTCCGGACGAGATGCCTTTACTATAGCGGACACTGTATCGGCGGGGAGGGCCAGTTCGTCCGCCAGTTCGGTGAGTGCCGCCGTGGCGTCGAGCGAACTGAGAGCCACGCGAAGAAGAATGGCGTCGGCATTGAGCGTGGCCCGGCCCGATCTGCTGTTACTGTGAGGGTCGCCAAAAGTCTGCACCAGGATTCCGGCTTCACGGGCGTCCACGGCAATGCGTTCGGCCACCATCTTCATTACCGGATCGGAAGAGTCATAGATCAGGCTCAGTGGCTGCGTGGAGTTTGCATCAGCACGAAGACGTCGCCCACGCTCCATGTCCTGACTGGCAGGGAAGAGAAATTCCCAGCCCGTGAGCCATTGCGGCAGCAGTCCGCCTGCCGGCACACCCTTGCGCTGCAGCAAAACATTGTTAATGGTGGCGCGATTGATGGCGCTGCTCAACGCTTCGCGCAGGCGCGGATCGACAGCCTTGCGTGGCTTCGCGCCGGGTTCGGGGAAGAACACCAGCAGCATATCTGCGGGACGCGAGAGCAGCAAGGTCTGATTGGCCTGCTCAAGGGAACGAAGCTGGTCAGGACTGGGTTCGGCTGCATGGTCCAGAGTCAGATTCCTCTCAAGCAGATGTTCGCGCAGCGAAAGCCCTGTGCGAAAGTCGATGCTGTCCGGAAAGGGCCGCCCGTTCCAGTAGTCGTCGTTGGCGGCCAGCAGCACATGCTCACCGGGTTGCCACTCAGCCAGAGTATAAGGGCCAGTTCCCAGCAGCACGTCGCCGGGCAGCCGTTTGATGATCGCGTAGCGGGGCAGCGCCAGCAACTCCGGCAGATGCGGCGCGGGGCTGGGCGTTTCGATGGTAAAAGTCTGCTGGCTGTTGACGGTGATTTTCCAGTCCGGACTTACACTGCGCAGGCTCGCGGCCACGCTTGCGGAGTTGATCTCGGAATGGTCATGAAAGCTGGCTTGCCGCAAAGTGAAGATCCAGTCTCGATTACCCGCGTCAGCCTGCCATGCACTGGCGAGTTTGGCGCGGGTGTGGCCTTCGGCATCGATTTGCGTGAGCGTCTCGAACATCAGGCCGGCAACGCGGTCGCGCGTGGCCGGATCGTCGCTCTCGCTCAGTGGATCGAGCGAAGTGACTTTGTGGCGCAGCAGGATGCGCACGCTTCCGCCATAGCGCGGACGCGACTCGGCCAGGCACGCGGACGATGCGGCCAGCAGGTTAGTGATTACAACTAACAGTAAGAGCGTACGCTTCATATTTCCCCGTTGCGGACTCCACCACCGCGTTTGCTGCCATGTTCTCCTCGCCTGACGGCCACAAAGCGCGGACCGCGCCGGAAATCTCCAGCGCCATGCTCACCGGCACGGCGCCGCCATTCACGATTTCCATTCCCTGAATAGAATCCGAATGCGAACTCGAAGACGAACTCACCAGTATCTGCCATCCTGAACTGCAACCGGAATGAACGGCCACCAGATCGCTGCCCCAGTCGGTTTGGATCACAGGCTCAGAAGTGAGAGTGCTCTGATAAAGTCGCGCTTTGCCATCGGTCCCGGCGAACAGCCACAGCCGCTTGTCGCCATTTTGCCAGGCAGCAGCGGAAAAAAATGGCGGCACCGATGCCCCGGCGTTTTGTCCGGCGAGTACTCCGGTGAAGAAGTTGCGCGAGGAGCTGAAAAAGGCAAGCTGATTGCGGTCTACCTGCCAGGGATCGTCGCTGTGGCGGCACTGCATCTGCGGCGGAGAGATCGTCCCCGTGCACAGAGTTCCAGGCAGAAATGCGGTGAACTGGCGTGCCGTGCCCTGCAACCTTCCGCGCAAATCGCGTGGCCAGGAATGATCGTGCGCCACCGGCAGGGCACTCACGAATTTCCAGCGGCCGGAATCATTCTGATAGATCGAAATTTGCTCGGGTTCGAGCACCAGCAGAGTCTGATCATCACGAATCAAATCGAGGATGGGGGCGCCCTGGCTCAAGATAAGAGTTTTTTGCAGGGTAACTGCCGCGCTTTGGAGCGAGGCGGTTCTTTGCGGGCGCGCAATCTTTTTGATCAGCACTCGGCTGGCATTGCTCTGGCTGGCCTGTTTGAAAGTCGCGACCCAGATTAGTCCCTGCCAGTCTTCGGAAAATGTGACTTGCAGCTCCGCCGCGGCATCGGCTCTCACCACATGGACGCCAGCGCTGCGAAGGCGGGCCAAAATTGCATCCGTTGCCGCGCTCTGATCGCTCGGAGACAGCGAAGACAAATTATTGAAGCTGACCATCACCGTTTCCGGCAAGCCATTGTGAGAAAGAATCTCCTGTGCAAACAAGCCCGCCGCATCCGCAAGAGGAGATGGCAGCGGTTGCTGGGCATGGCTCGTCGCAAACGCGATCAACAATAGAAACGCCGATAAATGCAGATATGACCTGATGGTGGCTTGCAGCATGGATGGGAAGGGCGAAGTATAGCACGGCGCTCGGCGCCGGTGCTGGCGCTGGCACGAAACAGAGCTGAGCCTGTTCACAACAAAGGACACAGAGGAGCACAGAAAGATATCCATAAAATTCTGTGCGCTGTCGTGAAATTTCTGCGCTCTGTCGTGATCTGTTGGTAACTCTAATCTCAATTCTTCCTGCCTTTGTACCTGGGTTTATCTCAGTGTTCCTCAGTGCCCTCTGTGGTTGAAGGTTTCGCTGAAACGGGCGGCCATCCCGGCGGAGGCGGCGCACCCGTTTGGATTTTCAGCGAAACTTAAATCACTCATGCGTGGCCGCACCGGAGTGCGATCCACTTCTGGCCGCCTTTTATGAGGGTCAGGGAAACGCACCTGAGGTCTGGCCCACTCTGATTGCCGGCGAACCCTCCAGGGAACCACCACAATTCCTGAAGAAGTTCTCCTGGCAGCCAGACCTCTGGTGTCGCCTTTACCGCAGTTGTCCAGTGCAGTTGCCCGAGAACACCCATGGCGCGCCCCTCTCGCGCTGAATGAGTGTCCGGTCCCGGCTGGTATGCCGGAAGATACACATAGGGCAAACGGTGGCTCCACTGGACGACATCGAAAAAACATTCATCACTGAGGAACACAAGAGAACTCAGATTCAGGAGCAATTCCAGTCGGCTTTTGTTCTTTGTTTCGCTCCATCTCAGTGTTCCTCTGTGTACTCTGTGGTTTTTTAGATTTATCTATCGACGGTGTTGGTCACCGCCACTGCTGAAGCTATCTCTGTTTCGCCGTTGTTGGCTGCCGGATCTGAGTTGAAGAGCCGGGCGGTGAGTTCGTCGCGCTGGCCGTGGATGGTTACCACATCGCCCACCCGGACCAGAGTGAAGAGCTCTTCAATATCGTTCTTCTTCATGCGAAAGCAGCCATGCGATGCCGCTTTGCCCACCGAGCTTTGAACATTGGTGCCGTGAATGCCATAACCCTTAAGGCTGAGTCCCATCCAGCGCGTGCCTACAGGATTGTTCTTTCCCGGCAATACCGTCTGGCCTTTGTGCCGCCATGTGGGATTCTCGGAGCGATTGATGATGGTGAAATCGCCCTCGGGGCTGGGTGTGCCCGGCTTGCCTACCGCGATGGGATAAACCTTCACCACCACGCCATCTTCCAGCAGGGCCAGTTGCCGGTCGGGAATGCTGATTACGATTTGGCGTACGCGATCCCCGGCATTGTTCTGGTCTGTCTCGGACGTTTTCTCGGAGAGCTGTTGTTCGGCTGCTGCTTCTTCATTGTTCTCCACTGCCGCATTTTTGATGGACGGATTCTGATTGGCGATCTTTGCATCCTGCCCACTGGTGGATGCGGAAGTGAATGCCGGGCGCTGAATGTTGAGTACATGCTTTACATCTGCCAGCACACTGGCGCTGGTCATAGCGATTGTGGCCAGGAGCGCTGTTATAAAAAGTTTTTTTGAGATTGCAACTTGCCGCCGCATGTTGTTTTCTCCTTTCGTCCTCGCCTGGGAATAGAGCAGGAGTGCGGCCAAAAGGTAATGCGCTGATTTATCAGGTGTTTAAGTCAGCCGGAGATGACTGAGTGTGTGGCCATACAAGAACACTGTGGAATCTCAGACACGCAATGGCTTTACGGCATTCCTAAAATTGTTCTGTAGTGCCTTGCTGATGAGTGTTTGCTCACGCTGATGTTGCGAAGACGCAAATTTTTTCTTAATCCGTCGTAACCACTGTTCGTATTTATTCCAGTGTCTCGGCTCATCTGATTTTTAGCGGTCCAGGCCAACCCCATCATGTGCTGAACATCAAAACTCAGGAAGCTCCAAGCTTGCGCCACTTGGAAACTAAAACGTGTTTTGGACCTGATTGCCTGTGCAGCAGGCGCAGGTTCCACCACAAAAAATCCGAAGGAGAAATCACGATGAGAAAATTGTTTTGTCAGGGTACATTGCTTCTGCTGAGCGCCGGAATGGCGCTGGCGCAGGCGGCGAGCCCGCAGAATTCGCAGTCAACTACACCAACCACTCCGCCGACGATGCCGGAGCAGCAAAAACCGGCCAACGATTCTGGAAAAGCCCAGGAGCAGAGTCCCGGCACGGCTGCTCCCAGCCAGCAGTCGAATCTTCCTCAGAGTGATGTGAATGCTACCACCGATCTGCAGAGCAAGATTCAGACTGCCATTCAGCAGGACCCGAGTCTCTCGAGTTCCAATATCAACGTCAACGTGACCGACCGCGCCGTAGAGTTGCGGGGAACCGTAGCCAGCGATACGGCCAGACAGAGCGCCGAGCAGATTGCCAAAGCCAATGCGGGCGATCGCAAGGTGAAAAACCACCTCAAAGTAAGCTCGACAGACAATACGTCGACGCCTCCAATACCGAACTGAGAACCCTCTCCTCTCAAAAAGGCGGCTTTCGGGCCGCCTTTTTGTTGCCTTTTCACTTTTCTCCCGCTGCGGTTCCAGAACAGTTTAAGATTACGGTTTTCCAAAATTCACCGGGAGAAACGCATGAAGAACCTTTCCGCCTTTATATTTTTGCTGCTTACCGCTTTGGCCGGAGCCCAGAGCGTTCATGAGCGCCTGCGCGTGGACGCCAGCGATGCGCCGCGCAATATTCTGCATGCGTCGGTGACGATCCCGGTTGCCGCGGGACCGGCAACACTGGTTTATCCCAAATGGATACCCGGCAATCACCGCCCTACCGGCCCCATCAATAATGTTCTGGGGATTCATGTACGCGCCGGGGGGCGCGAACTGGACTGGCAGCGCGATACCGTGGACATGTACGCGCTTCACCTGCAAATTCCCGCCGGCGTAAGCGAAGTAGAGATCGCATTCGATACCGTTACCTATTCCGGCACACGGTCGCTGGCTTCGAGCAAAGTGCTCGACCTGTTGTGGAACCAGGTGGTGTTTTA
>Ga0209166_10003404_pt1 | contig 11500 bp, 8 predicted proteins | sample Coa_R1_3_FD_187151 | JGI IMG/M metagenome (GOLD analysis project Ga0209166, IMG submission 187151) | Surface soil microbial communities from Centralia Pennsylvania, which are recovering from an underground coalmine fire - Coalmine... | ecosystem: Environmental > Terrestrial > Soil > Unclassified... | reverse complement strand
CATGTGGCCCGTCATCTTCGGGAACCAGTAGTAGATCCCCGCGAAGATCGTGAACACGGAGCCGCCGAAGAGCACGTAGTGGATGTGCGCGACGATGAAGTACGTGTCGCTCACGTGGATGTCGATCGGGACCGCGCCGAGCATGACGCCCGAGAGGCCGCCGATGACGAACATCGAGAGGAAGCCGAGCGCGAACAACATGGGCGTGTTGAAGTGGAGCTTCCCTTCCCACATCGTCGCGAGCCAGCTGAAGATCTTGATTCCCGTCGGCACCGCGATGAGGAGCGTCGTCACCATCATCGGCACGCGCAGCCACGGCGCCATGCCGCTTACGAACATGTGGTGCGCCCAGACCGAGAAGCCCAGCACGACGATCGCCATGAGCGACAGCGCCATCAGCCGGTAGCCGAAGATCGGCTTGCGACTGAACACGGATATGACCTCGCTCATGATCCCGAAGCCGGGCAGCATCATGATGTAGACCGCTGGGTGCGAGTAGAACCAGAAGATGTGCTGGTAACCGAGCGCGTAGCCGCCGTGCGCGGGATCGAAGAACGCGGTGTGCATGACGTGGTCGAACATCGAGAAGAACTGCGAGCCGGCGATGAACGGAGTCGCGATGACGACCAGCAGGGACGTCGTGAAGTTCGCCCATACGAGCAGCGGCATACGCCAGAACGTCATGCCCGGCGCGCGCATCGTGATGATCGTGACCAGGAAGTTGAGGGCGGTCATGATCGATGACGCGCCGGCCCACTGGACGCCCTGGTTGAAGAACACGGCGCCAAGCGGCTCGTGCGACGAGCAGAGCGGCACGTAGCCCGTCCAGCCGCATGCGAACGCGCCACCGGGGACGACGAACGAGGCGAGCATCATGACCCCGGCGATCGGCAGGAGCCAGAACGACAGCGCGTTCAGCCGCGGGAACGCCATGTCGGGCGCGCCGAGCATGAGCGGCACGACGAAGTTCGCGAGCCCGGCGAAGGCCGGGATCACGAACAGGAAGATCATGAGCGACGCGTGGACCGAGAACAGCCCGTTGTATGTCTGCGTGTCGAAGAACTGCATGCCCGGCCGTGCCAATTCGGCGCGGACGAGCAGCGCAAGCAGGCCGCCTGCGAAGAAGAAGAAGATCGTCGTCGTCAGGTACTGGACGCCGATCACCTTGTGGTCGGTGTTGACCCGGAAGTAGTCCTTCCACGTGCGTGCGCCGTGCCCGGAGTGATCCTCGGGCCGCGTCGGGCCGCCGAGCGCGTAGTAGACCCAATAGTCGAACGCGCCGATCCCGGCAAGGAAGCCGATCGGCGCCGCAACGAGCAGCGAGACGAGCGTGATGATCGACATGTTGAGAATCGGGTGCCAGCCGCCCCACCAGCGGAAGCCGACGACGAGCCCGAAGCCGATCGCGCCGAACAGGCAGAACATCCAGAGCGCGCGGATCCAGCCGGCGCCGAGGAGGTAGCGGCGCCAGCGCGGTGTCAGCTCGTGGTCGTGGGTCGTCGCGGTCACTTCTTGCTCGAGTCGATCAAATACTGAACGAGGGCGTCGAGCTGTTGCTTCGACAGCGAGCTTCCGAATGTCTGCGGCATGAGGTTCTTCAGATACCCCGGCTGGATGTACTTGTTCGGGTCGACGATCGAATCGTGAATGAACGTGGCGAGCGGCTGCTTGGCCTGCGCAGCCTCAGCCGGGAGCTTGTCGAGGTCGGGCCCGACCTTCCCCGTCGACTTCGCGGCCGTGAGTGTGTGGCATGCACCGCAGCCGTTGTTCGCGAAGACCGCACCGCCCGCCGTGCCCGCATTCGGAGAGGCGATCGCCGCGGCCTCTGTCTGCAGCCACTTCGTGAACGCCGCGGGCGTGACGACGCGCGTCTGCGTGCGCATGAGCGCGTGGCCGAGCCCGCAGAGCTCGGTGCAGATGACCGGGAACGTGCCGAGCCGGTCGGGCGTGATGTGCAGCGTCGGATGGATGCCGGGGACCGTGTCCTGCTTCTGCCCGAACTCGGGGACCCAGAACGAGTGGATGACGTCCTTCGACGTGAACGTGAGCAGGACCGAACGGTCCTTCGGCAGCACGAGCGTCGCGGACGTGAGGTTGTTGGCGCTCGGATAGCTGAACGTCCACACGAACTGCTGCGCGGTGACGTTGACGCGCAAGACGTTCTTGCCGAGGGCATCGTCTCGCGAGAGGACGATCGCGCTCGCGATCCCGATCGCGGTCACGAGGAGCGTCGGGATGATCGTCCAGACGATCTCGAGGCCGGTGTGCCCGTGGATCGGGGGGCCGTCGGAGAGGTCGTCCGGCTGCGCGCGGAAGTGCGTGACCGAGTAGACGATCGCCGCCGCGACGATCGCGAAGATGACGATGCAGATGATGACGACGAACCAGAAGACGAAGTCGATCCGCCCCGCCTCGCGGGACGCGGGCTTCGGAAGCCAGGGCAGGAAGACAGCCATCGCAGTGGCGATTCCGCCCGCGAGCAGGCCGATGCCCACGAGTTGCGCAATCGAGCCCCTCCGCATCCCGCGGCGTAACCTACCGCACCCATTCGCGGGCGTTCTCCGTTAGCTCCCAGACCCTCCGTCTGACGACGAAGGAAGGAGAATCATGGGCATCGGAATCGGACTTCTGCTCGCGGCTGGAGGCGCGGTCCTCGCCTTCGCCGTCAACAGGCAGGTCTCCGGCGTGAACATCCACGCGATCGGCTGGATCCTGTTGATCGTCGGGATCGTCGGCGTCGTGCTCTCGATGATCTTCTGGTCGTCGTGGGCCGGCCCGGGCTACTGGACGCGGCGGCGGTCGGGCTACGTCGAAGACGCGCTTCCGCCTCCGTACTAGGCCGGCGAGGCACTTCGCGCGGGGCGGCTTCGGCCGCCCCGTCGCATCCGCTCTCAGGCTTTACAGAGCTGCCCGTATCCAGGCGGCAAAGCGCCCCGTTACCGGGAGACAGCGAAAGAGCCTCAGCGAAGCCGCAGCCGCGCGAGTCGCCGGCTCAGAAAGGGGGACGTCCGATGAAGCGGCGATTCCTTGTAGCTGCGGTGGCGGCCGCCGCGTTCTCAGCAGCCTTCTCGGCTGCCACGGTCCGGGCGGATGGAGGCAACGTTGCGACCGGATCGGTCGGCACCGCCCAGGTCGGCTCGACCGGCAGTGCGCCTTCGGTCAGCGCAACCAGCTCTGCCGGCAGCGTGTCCGCGACGGTTCCGCTGAGCATCACCGGCTCCAGCGGCAACACCGCGACCGGCTCGACCGGTACGGCCCAGGTCGGCGGCGGCAACACCGCCGGTGGCTCGGTCGTGACCGCGCAGGTCAGCTCCGTCAACGGTGCACCGCATCTGCATCTCGACGTCGGCGTCGCATCAGTCGATTCGTCGGCCGGGGTGAGCATGCCCAGCGGCGACCACTCGGCAAACGGGACGACCGGGCAGGTGCAGGCCGGCCAGCCGACAGTCTTGTCAGGCGGCGGCGGCGTTGCCGTTGGCAGTCCGTCCACGATCGGCGTCGGCCCGCTCGGCACGCCCACAGTGCCAGTGCATCTGGCTGCGCCCTCTTCGGTGGTCTATGGCGCCAGTCCAGAAGTTCGCCAGGACTTCAATCTCGTCCTGACGGCGCTCCTCCTGCAGGCGAATGCGGTCGGCATCGCTCCCAACTTGTCCATCGGAGTCGATCCGCTCGCTTCGCTTCTGATCGGCGGCTACATCGGAACCGGGCCGAACGACGGCAACTCCGCGACGGCCTCGCCCGGAACGGCGCAGGCGGGATCGCTCTCGATCGCGCCCACCGGCACGCTCGACCTCTCAGCGCTCGAGACGAGCCTGACGTTCGGCGGCGGCAGCGGCGTCGACGGCGCCGGCACGAACACCGCTTCGAGCTCGCCCGGCACCGGACAGCTTGGTGGCGGCAACGTCGACAGTGCGTCCGCCCGGCACGCTCCAGATCGGCGGCGTCTCGCTCGGCCCGGGCCTCAACGTGATGAGCCCGCTCGGAGCGCTCGTGCTCGGCGGCGGCAGCGACATCGCCGGCGGGTCGAACTCGGCATCGGCATCGCCCGGCACCGTGCAGATCGGCGGCGGCAACAGCTCCACCGGTTCGCCGGGAACGGTCCAATCTGCCGGCCCGACGGTCGCCCCCACGGTCGCCGCGACCGGTACGCCGGCGGGCGACGCTTCGCTTGGCGGCTCGACCTCCGTCGCAGGAAGCGGCAATGACGCAACCGGCTCGCCGGGGACCGTGCAGGTCGGCGGCGGCAATACCGCGACCGGCTCGCCGGTGACCGGTCAGTCGGGAGGCGTGACAGGCGGCGACACCGTGACCGCGAGCGGCGGCCCAACGAGCAGTGCTGTGATCGTCGACATTCCGACCCACGTCGGTCAGGACACTGGCAACATCGCGACCGGCTCGGTCGGCACGCTCCAGATCGGCGGCGGACCGCTCGTGCTGCGGAGCACGTGTGAAGCCGCCAGTTGTGGTGGCGGCAGCAGCAACAACCCGCCTGGCTGCACAGGCAACTGCGGCGGTTCGACGGAGACGTCACCCAGCGTCGGCGAATCGTCGCCCTCGACGCCCGCTGGCAACGCCGCCGCCGAGGCGGCCCCGACGGCAAGCTCGGCCGGCCCGAGCGGTCAGAAGGCGCCGGCGGGCACCTCCGGCCCGATCACGCACAAGGCACCGGCCCGCCCGAACGGCGTGCTTGCCGCCCCGTCGAAGACGGTCGCGCGAGCGAACCGCAACTCGAGCAGCGGCTCGCTGCCCTTCTCCGGGCTCGACCTCATGCTGATGCTCGCGTTCGCGCTCGGGCTGATCGCGGCCGGCTGCGGCGTCCGGATCGCGGTGAAGCGGACGTAGCCGACGCGGAAGGGCGGCGCGGGCTTCGGTTCGCGCCGCCCTTCCGTCCTCGGGCGTGTTTCGCATCGGAAACGGGGAAGGGGTGACACAGGTCATGGCGAGGCTCTCCCGGCTGCGGTACCCGATCGCATTGATCGCTGCAGCGACCCTGGTGCCCGCCGCGTCCGCGGACCGCGGGAAGCACGGGCATCACGGCCACCGTCGCACGATCGTCTCCGTCGTCCACGTGCAGCCGGCGCCGCCGGTGCAGCGCTCGTCGACCAAGGCGACGTACGTGGCCGACGTCCTCATCGTTCGGTTCCGGCGAGGCGTGACGCCGGCGCAGGCGTCGGCGCTGCTGCAGACGCTCGGCTTGCGCACGAAAGAGCAGATCGACGAGTTGCGCATGCGCGCGGTATCCGTCGATCCGGCCCGCCGTGCCGCTGTCGCCGCCACGCTCGCCCGCTCCCCGCTGGTCTCCGGGGTCGACCGCGACGAGGTCTTTCACGCGATGGGCAAGACACCGGCGACGAGCACGATCTTCAGCCAGCAATGGGGACTCGAGCTCGCGGGCTTCACCACCGCCTTGCAACAGGTTCGCGGTTCGAGCTCGCTCATAGTCGCAGTCGTCGACACCGGCGTCGATGCCGCACAGCCTGCCCTTGCCGGTGCCGTGCTTCCGGGCCTCAACCTCGTGAGCGGCGGGACGAATGCGAACGACGACAACGGGCACGGAACGGCCGTCGCCGGAGTGATCGCCGCGCGGGCCGCGAACGGCGCCGTCGGCGTCTGCTCCGCCTGCTCGATCCTGCCGATCAAGGTGCTCGACGCGAACGGGAACGGCGACCTTGCCGCAGTGGCCACCGGCATCGCACGGGCGGCCGATCTCGGCGCGCGCGTCATCAATCTCAGTCTCGGCGGGCCGGAGGGCCTCGACGTGCTCCAGCAGTCGGTCGACTACGCGGAGTCGAAAGGCGCGATCGTCGTCGCCGCATCCGGTAACAGCGGCTCCTCGTCGCCGTTCTACCCCGCCGGCTACCCGACCGTGCTGAGCGTCGCCGGCACGGATCAAACGGATCATCTGTACCCGTGGTCGGATTACGGGCCATGGGTGCGCGTGACCGCACCCGGGTGCAATGTCGCTCCGCTCGTCGCCGGAGGCTACGGCGAATTCTGCGGCACCTCCTCGGCGACGCCGCTCGTATCCGGTCTTGCCGCGCTCGCGTTGTCGGCGACTCCGGCGCCGAGCACCGCGCAGGTGGTCGACGCCATCCAGACCACGGCGCAGCGCATCCCGGCGAACGTCCAGTTCGGTCGCATCGACGCTGCCGCCGCCCTCGGCGCGCTCGGCGTCCCGGCCGCGCAGGCAACCGCGTCGACGGTCGTCCTGCGCGGAGCTCTGACTCCGACGAGGCGTACGCGCTCGTACGTGCGTGCGGTCTCGAGAGGGGCCGTCACCGCAGTGCTCCGCTTCGCGTGGCGGGTGCGGCTGACCCTCGTCGTTCGCGACAGCGCCGGCGACCGGCTGGCGAAGGTCTCGGGCCGGAGCCCTCTACGGCTGCACAAGCGCTTTCCCGGCGACCGGCTGCGCTTCGTGGTCGCAAGTCAAGCGCGGGCGAAGGTCGCCTACGCGCTGACGCTCTCGTACTTGGCCGGGCGGTGACGTTCGCGTTCGGGCCAGACCAGCACGGCCAGCAGCACGACGACGAGCAGGTCACGTAGGACCACGAGCCACGAGATCCAGGCCGGGAACGTGTGCCAGTACTCCCCGTAGCGGTACGGCTCCCATATCTGCGTGAGCCCGACCACGAGCGCGAATAGGAGTGACGCCCGCAGTCCGCGTCGCGCGCCGACGAGCGGGACGAGCGGGAAGAGCCAGACGAGGTATTGCGGCGAGAACACCTTCGAGAAGACCACGAATGCGGTGACCGCCGCGACGCAGGCCACGACGAGCTCGTCTTTGCCCCGGCGGCCGCGCAGGTAGAGCGCGTAGAGCCCGAGCAGTGCGATCGCGGTGAGCACGCCGCTCGCCGTCGCCGCCCTATTCGGCCAGCTGCCGGCGAAATTGTCCGAACCGGCACTCTTGACGACGTGCAGGTGTGCGCCGCCGACCTCGTGCGCGACGACGAACACGGCGGCGGGCGTGCTCTCGATCTGCAGCGGACGAGAGATCTGCCGGTGCGCCGCGTACGTGAGCCCGTGCGGCGCGAGCACGACGAACGGGCCCAGCGCAACGGCGACGACCGCGACCGTCGCAGCGAGCCCCCACGCGACTCCGCGCATGCGGCGCCGGCGCCATAGCTCGAAGAGCGCGAAGGGCAAGAGGACGATCGGGAACACCTTCGCGACTGCACCCGCGGCGAATGCGGCACAGGCGAGGACGGGTCGGTCGCTCACGAGCGCCGCGACTCCGGCGATCACGAACAGCGTGGGCCAGTAGTCGTAGCGCGAGAGCGCTATGGGGCCGAGCAGAGCGGGCGCGAGCGCCGAGAGCGCGAGTGCCCAGTACATCCGCCGTCGCGACGCCCCGAGGCGCTCGAGCGCTTTCGCCGTTGCCCAAAGCGCGAGCAGTGCGATGACGAGGATCTCGATCCGGAACCAGACGTAGTACGTCGATGCGTAGCCGAGCGCTTTGCGTGCGTATGTCGGCAGCGCGAAGACGGGCAGCGCCCCCGGGGGATACTCGAGCTTGAAATCCCGATACGGGACGAGGTGGTTCGTGATCGAGTTCGCCCACCCCTCGTAGAAGCGGACGTCGCCGTAGAGCCACACCTGGAACGCCGGGAGGAACGCGACGAACGACCACGCCGCGACGAGCAGCGCCGTGGCGGCGCCGACCGGGCTGGAGAGCCGTCTCAGCATCGGCGCGCCAAGGTCCAGTGCACGGTCGGGAAGCGCGTGCTGCACCAGCGGCCCGCTTCCGGGTTCGAGACGTCCGTGCCGAGGAGGATCCAGCCGAGACCGGCTGCCGACTGTTCGGGCAGCCAGACGAGCGTGCGTCCGAGGCGCGGCCCCCAGAACGGGTACTCCCAGTCGAGCGGTGCGAGGTCGACTCCGAGCCTCGCGTGCGCGGGCACCCGGCGTTGCACGGCGGTCAGCACCGGGCCGAGCTCGGGCCAGTTGATCGCCTGCGTCTGCGCGCGCGTCAGATCCCAGACCGGCGTGCGCCCGTCGACTCCTGTCGGCTTCGCGGGGTCATACGCGAGCGCCAGCGCGAGCGTGGCCGTAGCGAGCAGCAGCACGAGCGCTCGCACCTCGACGCGGCGCAGCACCGAAGGCGCAAGCGGGAGCATGAGCGCGGCGGGCGTGATCAAGAAACGGTCGACATACAGATTCCAGCGCGTGCCGAACGCGAGTGCGAGCACGTACAGCGGTAGCGCGAGCGCAAACGCAGCGCGCCTGCGGTCGAAGCGCTTGCGTGCCCACGCGACGATCGCACCGAGCGAGAGAGGCAATAGGAGGAGGAATCCGAGCGGGCCGAGGGCAGACGAGTCTTCGCTCACGCTGTTGTTGGGCGTGTAGCTGAACGCAAACGTGCCCCGTGTCGTCGCACCCGCGGGATTCTCCGGAATGTGCAGGCCGGTGAAGATGCGCTTGGCGGCTCCCGCGACGTGCGCGTCGACCGTCGCCGGTGTGTGGAAGCCGCCGATGTCGACCATGCGATACACCGTGCGAGCCACGGTCGAGACGGTTCCTCCGAAGGTGATCGACGGCGGCAGGGTCTCGACCTGCGGCGTACGTCCTTGCGGGCGCCCCGTCTCGGCGAGGTTCTGGACGTACGAGTACATGGCCACGAGGATGAAGCCGCCGAGCGCAGCCGCGCAGAGCTCCGCGAGGCGTCGTCGCGGGAGAGCGAGAAGCCCGATCGCGACGAGCGGCGGAATGGCGTAGAGAAACGTCAGCTTCGTGCCCGCGGCGAGCCCGAGCGCGAGGCCCGCCAGCACGGTCTCGGCCCGCGTGCGGCCGAGCGCCAGCGCAACTGCCGCGGCGACGAACGAGGCTTCGACGAGATCGTTCTGCGTCGTCACCGATTCGAGCGCGGCGATCGTCAGCGTCGGAAAGAGGAGCGCGGAGAACGCGGCGAGTCGCCGCGTAGATCCGAGCCGGCGCGCAATGACGTAGATGGACCCGACCGTCGCGATCGCGGCGAGCAGCTGTGGAAGTGCCGCCAGCAGGTCGCGTCCGAGAAACACGACCGTCCACAACACGAGCAGCTCGGCGTTCTGCGGATACGCGTTCTCGATGCCGTTGTGGGTCGGGAAGTATCCGAGCGTGTCCCGCGCGTGCCACGCGGCGACGCGCGCGAGGTGATAGTGCATCGAGTCCCAGTTGTTCGGTGCGGTCGTCGTGATGAGGAAGAGCTCGTAGCCCACGGCGAGGAGCACGACGAGCGCGAGACCTCCGACGGGCATGCCGGGCCGGCTCAGTCGCACGCGCGGCGGCCGCGGCCGGCCGGCCAGCTGCCAGACGCCGGCTGCGACGGCGAGCGCGGCGGCTTCGACGAGCGCGTATCCGAGCGGCCGGATCGCGTGCGCGAGGGAGAGCACCTCGGCTCCGGCGATCACTTCTGCACAGACGATGATCCAGCAGGCCACCGCGAAGACAGCCCCGGAGGCGAGGCGAAGTGCCGATGCGGCGAGACCGGCGGTGACGGCGAGCGCGGCGCCGCCCAGCAGTAGGCCGAGCACGAGCCGAGGCTAGTCGTTTACTAGGAGCCGTGCCTGTGCTGATTCTCGAGTCGCTCGCGGCAAATGCCGTGCTCGTCGTCGTCGCGCTCGTGCTGGGCGAGGCGGTGCTCCGCGCAGCCGAGCGTGTGGCCGGAGCGGAGAGTAGCGGGCCGTCGCTGATTCGCGTCGGCGCCGCGCTGCTCGCCGGTTTCGGCGCCTGCGCCTACGTGGGCATCGTCCTCGCGGCGGTCCATCTCTTCCGTTGGCAGGCCTTCGTCGTCACTGCCGTGGTCATCGTTGCCACCGGTCGCCGCACAGTCTCGGCGTACGCGCGGAGCGTGCGCCTGCCACGCCGGGACGTCGTCGTGCTGCTTGCATCCGCAGCCGCGGTAGTCGTGGCCGCCGCCCAGTGGCTCGCTGCTTTAGCGCCCCCCGAGGCGAGCGACGAACTCGCGTACCACTTGCCCGAGGCGCACACGCTCGCAGACGGTCACGTCCTCCACCTCGCGCTCGGCACCGACCGGATCTACGGGAATCTGCCGACCCTGGTCGAGACGCTTTACGGCGAGGCGCTCACGATTCGCGGCACCGCGCTCGCCCACCTCGTGCATCTCTCGATTCTGCTCGCCTTCGTGCTGCTCGCAGCCGGTGTCGTTCGTGCGCTCTGGGGAGCGCGTGCCGCCGCGCTCGCAACGCTCGGGATCCTCCTGTACTCAGACTTGCTGTACGACGCGACGACTGCGTACGTCGACGCTGCCGAGGCGTCGTTCGAGGCAGGCGCGGCTCTGCTCTTCGTTCTCTGGACTGTCCGCGGCGATCTCGCCCAAGCGGCGGCCGCAGCGCTGCTGCTCGGACTTGCGCTGTCGGTGAAGTACAACGCACTCGCCGCGGCAGGAATGGCCGCGGTTCTCGTCGTCGTCGTCCGGCCGCGCGTCGCAGTTCGGCTCGGCGCGATCGCATTCGTGGCATGCGGCTACTGGTACGTGAAGAATCTCGTCCGCTTCGGCAATCCGGTGTATCCGTTCTATCTCGGCCATCCCGGAGTGAGCGACGCGACCTATCGCTACTTCATTCGCAACATCCACGCGTTCGGCCCGCGTACGGTCGGCGCGTTCGTCGAGGTGCCGACGCGTTTCGCCAGCGATGCGAACGCAACTGCGTTCCTCGGGTTCGCGTTGGCGCCACTCGCGCCATTCGCACGCGGCCCGCGCCGGGCCGCGGTCCTCCTAATCGCGTATGTCCTTGCGTATGCGACCTACTGGTTCTGGTTCGCGACGCATCAGACCCGGTTCCTCTACGCGGCCGTCGTCATCGCGATCGTTCTTGCCGCCGCCGCTGTCGGTGCAGCGCGCGGTCGCAGGTATCTGGCGGTCGCCGTCGCACTGGCGTTGGTGCTCGCGGCCGGCGCGCAGCACAAGACGAGCGGATTCAATCTCCATCTCCGCGCAGCCGTCGACGGTTGGCTCGACACGCCGAAGGTGCGCTACACGGTCGGGCTCGAGTCGCGGCAGTCGTACCTCCACCGGTACTTCGGGTGCCAGGTCGACGCTGTCGACGAGCTCGCGGCACGGCATCTTCGTGGAGCTGTCGCGCTGTGGGATCTCAGCCCGAACCCGGAGTACCCGCGCGCGAACCGGCTCGAGCCGATCAAGGTCACGGCTGCGACGCCCGCGGGCGTGCGGGCGCAGCTGCGCGCTCGAGACATCCGCTTCGCCTTCGCCCAGGGGATGCCCGTCGGCGAGCTCTCGAGCAATCCGGCTGCGCGGCCGGTGCTTGCGGCTGCGCGTCCGTTCTGGCGGCGCGGCGACTGCACCCTCTACCGCCTGCGTCTGAGTGGGCCGTGAAGGATTCGAACCTTCGACCTTGGGATTAAGAGTCCCCTGCTCTACCAACTGAGCTAACGGCCCGAAGCGGCGGCCATTGTAGCCTCGCGTTCGTGAAGGTTCTCTCGATCGTCGGCAACCGTCCGCAGTTCATCAAGTCCGGTCCCGTGTCGGTCGCACTGCGCGACG
>Ga0209166_10003403_pt1 | contig 11502 bp, 8 predicted proteins | sample Coa_R1_3_FD_187151 | JGI IMG/M metagenome (GOLD analysis project Ga0209166, IMG submission 187151) | Surface soil microbial communities from Centralia Pennsylvania, which are recovering from an underground coalmine fire - Coalmine... | ecosystem: Environmental > Terrestrial > Soil > Unclassified... | reverse complement strand
GGCGACCGGGGCGACGCTGGCGACGGTGCTTGGCGACCTCCACGTCGCGAACGTGCTCATGGCCGCTGGCCAGAACGTGGGCGAGCTGGGCGGTCCCTCGCAACCCGCGCTGCTCGACCACGCCCTGAGTGGCCTCGAAGCCGCGACCGGAACGCTGGAGCGGGCCCTGGCCGACACGTCGACTCCCGCCGCGCCCACAGGGCACTTCGGCTTCGCTGAGCAGCCGCGGGTGGTCACGGGCCCGATCACGGAACTGGAGGTCAACGCCTTCAAGGGACGCGCAGCCGAAGCTGTGAACGAGATCCTGAAGGACGCCCAAGCTGTGGTCAGCGGCGTGCTCGGCTCTGTCAAGCATCTGGACGCCGGCAAGATGCTTGAAGCCGTCGGGAAACTCGGCGATCAGTTCGACAAGGTCGCTGGGATCGGCCGTCTCTTCCGCCAGGGCCTTGAACGCCTGCGTTCGGCCCTCGACGTGCTCACTCGGCTGGTCGGCACCGAGGCGATGCGGCAGGCGCGCGACACGGCCAAACGCGTCTGGGAGCGAGCGACCGCGGGCGAGGCGCTCACGAATGTGCTCGCGTGGGTTTTCGGCGCAGAAGCGGCCCGCGCGCGGATCGCCGAGGTGCAGCTTTCGCCCAGTTTGGTCCGCCCGACCCTGGACGACGCTCAGGCGGCGATCGATAAGCTGGCCGCCACGTTCAAGCAGGACATGCGAACGTGCGACGGTATCCGCTCCGCCATCGAGTTTGGCGCGACGATCGTCGGTGTGGCGGCGCTGATACCGGCTGTTGCCCCGGTGGCCGGCGGACTCGAGTTGCTGGCACTCGCGCTCTACGCCGCGGTCCTCGGCACGGTTCTGCTCCTAGGGGCCCAGTACACCGGGTCCGGCAGCCTTCCCGGACGAGTCCGCGGCGTCGGTGCGCTCGCGGCCAGCCTCGTTGTGTAGCCCGCGCGTGTCCATGGGAGCCGCGTCCGTCCTCATTGCCCAGTTGCACGCGGCCATTCGAGAGTTCCGCCGCATGGAACGGGTGCTGGACGCGGAGGCGATCGATGCCGACCTGCGGGCGCGCGTCCATGCCCGCTTCGACGTCGAGTTCCGCCGACAGCGCGCTGCCCTTGAAGGGGTGCAGGACGAGATTACCCGAGGCCAACCGCCGGATGAGGGCTGGGCCGTCTTCGACAACATCCGACGCGATACCGCCGTTGTGTACCAGGAGTTCCTGGCATTCACCAGCGGCGCGCTGCAGCGCAGCGCGGGGCTGGATGATGGTCTGGGCGGCATTGCGGACTCACTCCTGGACACGGTCGCCGCTCAGATCGGCGTCCGCTGGAACGGTTTCACGGTGACGGCGCCGGACGTCGAGTCCTACGTCGATCTCGCCGAGTTGATCCGCCTCCGCTTCGCCGACGTCACGATCTGGAACCTGCCGGTGGCGGTGCACGAGTTCGGGCACTTCGTGGGCCCCGAACTCTTTGAACGCGGCGCCGACAACGCGCGCCATTATCGCTTCAAAGATTACCTCGACCAGGAGGCCCAACTCGATCCGAAGAACGGTGGGTTCGTGCACGAGCAGTTTGCCGACCTGTTCGCCACCTACGCGATCGGCCCTGCCTACCCATGCGTCTGCATCCTGCTACGCTTCACGCCAGCTACGGCGCATGTGGACGGCGACAGCCACCCGAGTGCCGCCAAGCGTGTCTATCTCATGCTCAAGTGGCTCGAGCGGCTCGAGGCTGGTCGTCTCATCCGCCATTACCGCGACGTTACCGAGGTGTTACGGAGCATCTGGCACGCGAGCCTGGGTGCGGTCGGCCAGGACGCTGAGCTCCCGGCGGAAGACCGGGCGATCCTGGATACGCGTTTGCTGGACCTTGGCGGCATCCTGGAAACGCTACTCCCGAGTGGTGTTCGCTATGCGAGCTGGACACGTGCCGAACAGCTGGCCACCGCGGTGTCCGAGTGGGCGCAGCGGGAGTACGCCGACGACCTCCCAGCAACGGTACCGTCGGATACTCCGGGTGATGTTCTGAACGCCGCGTGGCTGGTTCGGTTGGCGGCGGCGGACAACGATCTCGAGCGGGTCGGACGCGTCGGCGGCTGGGCTCACCAGGCGTGCCGCAAACTGGCGATGGCGCGGGCGCGGGCAGCCCGTTCGACTTCGGGGTAACACCAGCCTCGTGGATGCGCCGACGCCGCACGCCGTACTCATCGAGCGTCTCCATGCAGTCATGAGCAATCTGGAGCGGGCCGCGAATCTTGCTTCGTGGCAGGGCCACCTGATGCGCGAAAGCATTGAGATCACTGGCGGCGCCTGGAACGCGGCAATCGGCGAAATCCGGACGCGTGCACAGGACGAGCAGGACGAAGTCAGGACGCTCCTGAAATCGCTGACCTCAACTGCACCACCGGTCGACGAGGGCGCCGCGTGGCACAAGTTCTCGGAGATCGCACGCCATAGCCAGGAGGTCTTCTGCGAGTCTCTGGACGTGCTGGGAGGATTGGCGTTCCGCGGCACGCTGAAGGACAGGGACATCTGGGCAATGGCGGACGATCTCATCGAGGACATCTCGAGCATCACCCGACGTCAGCCAGCCCTGACCGTGCCTGCCTCACAGGAAGTGTTGAGCAAAACGCTGGCGCGGCTCATCCGGCTGCGGTTTCCTGAATGGGATATCTGGGCCCTGCCGTTCGTGGCCCACGAGTATGGTCGGGTGGTGGTGGATGAACTGCGGCTGGAAGCGGGTAAGGAGCGCCCCGGCAACAAGCTCCGCGACCTCGACACTTTCCTGGCGGCGGAAGAGTCGCGGCTCACCGAGGCCGACGAGCAATTGCGCATCGTACGCGCTGGATCTGAGGCCGCGCCTCAACTGGTAGCGCGCGTTGCCGAGCGCGCACAGCGTCGAGCCGAGCTGCACCTCCAGGTGCTCGCCGCGGACGGCTTTGCCACCTTCATGATGGGGCCGGCGTACGCGTACTCGGCGATCTTGCTGCGCTTGAACCCGGCCGACGATGACGGGATGAATGGGCCGCCCTCAGCGCTGCGCGCGGCCGTGGTGCTGAGCATGCTCGAGGAAATAGACCGGCGGGCCAAAAGCCAGCAGTACCGGGACGTAGTCAGCGACCTGCGCGGCGCGTGGCAGACACTAGCTGACCTTGGCGACACGTCCACCGGGCCGGATCACACCGAAGTGGAGCGCATCAACGCCGAGCTCGTCCCGAGACTCTGGCAAGCCTACTCCGAACAGTTCGTGCCCGGGGCGGAGTACACCGCGAGTGCCAGCAACGACGAGAGCTATCTGATTGCGCAAAAGTGGGCAACGTTCTGGTTCAAGGACTTCGATCCGGAATCGCCACTGCCAACGCCCGATGACCTGCGGAAAGGTAACCGGCTGCGCGATGTGCTGAATGCCGCCTGGCTGATTCGCCGAAAGCAGGACGGGCCGGCCACCGGTCGCATTGAGGAGGCTGCGCGCCGGCTCTGGCAGGCGATCCGCAACAAACGCGACGAGGCCGAGATCCAGCGCCGGGGGTACCAACTGAGCGGGTTCACCGGCACCGCGACGCAGAAGCCCTGATTCTGGACGAGACGACAGCATGGACCGCGAAGAAACGCAGAGCCGGCTAGAGTGGATCGATAAAGGCGGGGTTGATGGCCCAAAGGTCGAGGGCCCGAAGTCCGAGCGCTCGGGGCTCCGGCTGATCGGTCGGCTGGGTGCCGATCTCGTCGGTCTTCTCGTCGGGCGCCTCGCGGATTCGGTCCAACAGACGCGAGCCTGGCGGCTCATGCTCGAAGGCGAAAGTCTCCGTACTCGCGGCCGCCTGGACGAGGCGCTGACATCCCTGGACCGCGCGCTGGCGTTGCAGCCTGACAGCAGTTATGCCCTGGCCACCAAAGGCCAGGTGCTGAGCGGCCTGGGCAGAATCCAGGAGGCTCGGACAGTGCTCGAGCGGGCGGTCACCCTTGATCCCAAGCTGTTCTGGGCATGGGCGGAGCTGGGGGAGGTGCTGCGCGGTCTGGGCGACTACGCGGAGGCGCTGGCAGCCTTGGACCGCGCGCTGGCCTTGCAGCCCGACAACGGCTACGCCCTGGGGACGAAGGGCCAGGTGCTATCCGCCACCGGTCGGACTGACGAGGCCATTGGTCTGCTGCGGCGTGCCGTCGAGCTTCGGACAACGTTAGGCTGGGCGTGGGTCGAACTAGCCGCAGCGATTGATCGCACGGGGCGCCACGACGAAGCCCTCGCGATTGCCGAACGCGGTTTGGCCGACAATCCGCAGAGTGTCGGCTTACTGGCGACCCGGGGGCAGATCCTGTACGTGCTCGGCCGCTCCGCCGAAGCGATCGACAGCACCCAGCAGGCGCTCGCACTGCAGCCCGATTTGCTTGCAGTCCAGGCGGCGCTGAACCAGCTGCTGGTGGCGGCCGGTCGGTCCGACGAGGCGCTGGCCTCACTGGACCGCGAGCTCGCCGCTCGGCCAGACGACGCCGGACTGCTTTTTCTTAAGGGCCGGACGCTCCGGTCACGCGGTCAGTTTGCGGAGGCGCAGCCGTTGCTCGAACGGGCAGTCGCCCTTGACCCGGCCCTGTTCTGGGCATGGGCGGAGTTGGGGGAGGTGCTGCGCCGTCTGGCCAGGTATGCGGAGGCGCTGGCAGTCCTTGACCGTGCTCTGGAGTTGCAGCCCAACATGGCCTACGCTCTGGGCACCCGAGGCCAGGTCTTGCATGCCCTCGGCCGCGATGCAGAGGCGGTCGATGCCCTGCGTCGCACCCTCGAACTCGATCCCTTAGCCACCTGGGCCTTGCCCGATCTGATCGACACGCTGACCGCGCTCGGTCGCCAGGCCGAATCGTTGGCCGTGCTGGACTCGGCGATCCTCTCGGCGCCGACGGACCTGTCCCTCCTGCGACTCAAGTCCGACGTGCTGCAGTCTTTAGAGAAGTGGTCGGAAGCGCTGGCCGTGGTCAACCAGGCACTGGAACGTGCGCCGGACGAAGCGCTCTTACTGGATACAAAGGGGCGAATCCTGATCCGTCTCAACCAATGGGATCAGGCCGTGGACACCCTGCAACAGGCGGCCGTGCGAGCGCCGGACTCGGCTATCGTTGAGGGCGACCTGGGTCAGGCCCTACGCGAGCTGGGTCAACTCGACGAGGCGCGCGCACATCTGAGTCGGGCCACCGAGCTTGACCCCGACTACGCGTGGGCCTGGGCGGTGTTGGGCGAGGTCCTGCGTGCTCAGGGCAAGTTTGCCGAAGCGCTCACCGCCCTTGACCACTCGCTGACGATCAACTCGACCTTCGCGTACGCCCTGGGCACCCGGGGCCAGGTTCTGCGGGCCCTCGGCCGGGATGCAGAGGCGGTTGACCCCCTGCGCAGCGCATTCGACCTCGACCCCACGGCCACCTGGGCGGGTAACGAACTGCTGGATCTCTTGTTCGCGTTGGATCGCTTCGAGGAAGTCCTGACCCTGACTTCGAGCAGCCCAGGGCTGAGCGACGCGGCCAGCGCCAGGGCGCATGCACTACTCGCTATGGGACGCCCGAGCGAGGCGGTCAAGGCCTTTCAAGCGGCACTGGTCGACGAGCCCAATAGCGGTAACTTGCTGGGCGGTCTGGCGTATGCGCATGCGCAAATCGAGGAGTACGACGACGCCCTGGCTCGCGGTGCGGCGGCCGTGAAAGCTGACCCGGATAATTGCTGGACACTCAGCGTGATGGGCGAGATCCTCGACAACGTGGGTCGCTACGCGAGCGCAGCCGAGCTACTGGACCGCGCACTGTACGCGAAGGGCTCCACCGTGAGCCTGCGGGCCCGCGCCCTCGGTATGCGCGGCAATGTCCTCCTCAGCCTGGGGCCTGAACGCCTGCAAGAAGCGCGGCAGTGCCTGGAAGCAGCGCTCCAACTCGAGCCAGAAAGCCTCTGGTGGCAGGCGCTGCTGGCCGATGTCGTGTACGAGAGCGGCGATGTCAAGGACGCACGGGCCAGGTTTGCAGGCATCGCCGAGCGGGCGCCGTCGGAGACCGACGCCAACACTCTGTCGCTCCTGGGCTGGTGCCACTTCCGGCTGGATGAGTTCGATGAGGCCAGCCGGCTGTTCTCCGAATCCCTCTCGCACGACCCGACGGCAATCGCCAGTCAGTTCGCGCTCGCCTTGATGTTGCTGTGTAGTGGGCGATCGTCGCTCGCCGCGCAGGAGTATCAGCGCGCGCTGACCGCGCTCGGTACCCACCACGCCCTGCGGCACTGGCCGGTTCTGAATTCTGCGCTGGAAGACATCAACGAAGTGGTCCATACACTCACGGACCCGGAGGTGATCGACGAAGCGCGCGACATCATCGGGATGCTTGCAAAGGAATTGACCGCAGCCGGTGATCCGGCCCGACTGAGCGTCGATATCGCGTTGCCGGTCAAGTCCTGACGCGTTCATCGAACAGGCCGACCATGCGCGGGCGGACGGCTTCGAGGCGCTCCTGGGACGTGGGTTGGATCTTGAGCTGGCCTTTGGCGATCTGGCCGAGGATGTAGTCGATCATTTTCCCCAGCGTGTCGGCCTCGTCGGGGTCGAGGAAGAGGGCGCGCTGGGTGCCGCGCTCGACGGGGGTGCCGGGCTGCAATCCTTCGATCGTCGCTGCTTCGCCGTGAGGGAGCTCTACCCGTACGGCGCCATCGTCAGCGTCGATCTGGATCATTGCCGACGAAGTGTACTTCAGGCGATAGAGTTACAAGCGATGCTGACTGTGGACGACCTGCCCAGCTTCGATATCGACGGCGAACGCTTCGTGCGACCCGACTTCGCTGGGCGTGGCCTGGCCAACATCGCGCCGACCGTGCTGCGGTTGCTGGCGCCCGAGGCGCCGCCGGTTGAGCTGCCGCCGCTCGATCGCCGGGTGCTGCCGGAGTCGCTGACCGACGGGATTCGCAAGATCGTCGTGATCGTCGCCGACGGACTTGGCCACCTGCAGCTCCAGCGCGAGATCGCCGCGGGCAACGCGCCGAACCTGGGCAAACTGGTGGCGCGGGCCGCTTCGGAAAACGGGACCATCAGCTACCACCCGATCACCTCGGTGTTTCCGACGACCACCGTCGCGGCGCTCGGATCGATCAACTCGGCGGTGGCGCCGACGGCGCACGGTTTGCTCGCCTACACGCTGTACCTGGCCGAATTCGACATGGTGGCCGAGATGATCCGCTGGGGGCCGCTCAATCGTCGCGGGTCGTTCTCCGATCCCGAGTTCGGCTGCGCGCCCGAGACGTTCTTCTGGGCCGAGACGATGTACGCGCGGCTACGGGCCGCGGGAGTGACGCGCACGTTCGCGGTCAATCCGAATTACTTTGCGGGGACCGCGCTCACCCGCATGCTGCATCAGGGCGCGACCTACGCCGGCTACATCAGCACGTCGTCGCTGGAGCCGATTGTCGCGCGGCTCCTCTCGGACAGCGACGCGCCGACGTACATCTACGCGTACTGGCCGACGGTGGATACCGTCGCGCACCTCATCGGACCACTCACGCCTGAGCACGGCGCCGAGGTGGCCGCGCTGGACCTCCAGGTCGGTCGACTGCTCGACCATCTTCCGACGCGCGGCGATACGCTGCTGCTGCTCACGGCCGACCACGGGCATGTTGATACAGCGCCGGAGTTCAGCGTCGCGTTTGCCGATCATCCTGACCTGCTGGCCATGCTGCGGGTGCTGCCGGCGGGCGAGCGGCGGGTCGTGTATTTGCATCCGAAGCCTGGCGCGGCCGAGGCAGTGCTGGCGTACGCGCGCGAACGGTTAGCCGAGGTCGCACCCGCCATGCCGCGTGACGACGCGGTCACGCTGGGGCTCTTTGGGCCCGGGGAACTGTCGGCGCGCGCGGCGGTGCGGATCGGCGAGGTGCTGCTCTTTCCGCGCCGCAATCTGCAGCTCGTCGCGCCAGTGGAAGTCGCCGAAGGCGCGCCCATGCCGAAGGCGCCAGCGTTCCGGGGCCTCCACGGCGGGCTCACGCCCGAGGAAGCGCTGGTGCCGTTGCTCGCACTGCGCGCCTAGACGCCCCTGAGCCCCGCGAATTCGTCGCTGCGCTCGCTCCCTTGCATCTATGAATGGCTGATCCTGACAAAGCGCCCCGAAAAGATCACCCAGATGGGCGAGATGCGTGTCTGTAGCACCTTGCCCTCGCCGTGACGCCGCTGGCCTCCGTGCCGCTGGGACGCGGCAGTTCGCGAGCAGCGAGTGCAGCGAAGCGGGAGCACGCGAGCTTAGATTCCGGCGAGGTCGGCGTAGTGTTCTAGCTTTTCGAAGTTGTGGACGGCCTGGATGCGGCGGACGGTACCGGAGCGGGAGCGCATGACCAGCGTTTCGGTGGTGGCGCCGTGCGGGAAGTAGTGCACGCCCTTCACCAGCTCGCCATCAGTGACCCCGGTCAGGGCGAAGAAGACGTCGTTGCCCCGCACCAGGTCATCGATGCTGAGCACGCGATCGAGCGGTAGGCCGAGTTTTTCGGCCTGGGCGCGCTCCTCGGGATTGCGCGGCCACAGTTTGCACTGGATGTCGCCGCCCAGGCACTTGAGCGCGGCCGCGGTCAGCACGGCTTCGGGTGAGCCGCCGATGCCCATCAGCATGTCGGCGTTGGTGTCGGGCAGAGACGGCATGATGCCACCAGCCACATCGCCATCGGTAATCAGCTTGATCCGGGCGCCGGTCGCGCGCACGCGATCGATCAACTCGGTGTGCCGCGGGCGATCCAGGACTACCACCGTCAAGTCGTCGACGCGTTCCCCTTTCGCGGCGGCGAGAGCCGCGATGTTGTCCTCGACGCTCATCTCCAGCGAGCAGATGCCTCGACCCGCCGGGCCAACCGCGAGCTTCTCCATGTACACGATCCCCGGCGGGTTGTACATGGAGCCCTGCTCGGCCAGGGCGACCACGGCGACCGCGTTCGGCAGACCCTTTGAGAGTAAGGTCGTCCCGTCCACCGGATCGACCGCGACATCGACTTTGGGATCCTGGCCATTGCCAATGCGCTCCCCGATGTACAGCATCGGCGCTTCGTCTTTTTCGCCTTCACCGATGACTACCACGCCGTCCATCTGGATGACCTTCAGCCGATCACGCATCGCGTTGACCGCGGCTTGATCCAGGGCGTTTTTGTTGCCGCGGCCCATCCAGCGCGCCGCGGCGAGCGCCGCGGCCTCGGTCACGCGGCACAACTCCATAGCGATGTTGCGGTCCAGTCCACCACCGGACGGTAGGGACGACACGCTCATCTGTTCCGGCTTGAGCGTCATGGCGATCGGCTCCTCCTCGGCGTCGAGGTGTTACGCACGCACGTCCGATCCGCGCGTCATTGCGCGGTCGCGGCGACCACTGCCAGGATACCAGCCGCCTGCTCAGCTGTAGCCGACGTCGAGGTCCAGCCGCAGTTGCTGCCAGAGTTGTTCGTACGTCTCTTCGGGTGTCGGAATGGCCTGCCCGAGGGCGATTTTGTCGCGCACAAGCGTGGTGTCGTATTCGCGGGCAACTTCGATCATCGCGTCTGGCCCACAGAGTTTGATCGGCACCGCCCGCAAGGCGTAGCGCACGCGATCGGCGGCAACAAGCTCGGACGAACGCGTCACGCGGAAGACCTGGCCGCCCCGCGAGGTGCAGTACGCCGGCACTGCCACACTACTAAATGTACTGTGTCAGGCGGCGGCTGGTTCGCCGCCGAGCGCGGTGTACTCGACGCGCAGGCGCTGTCGCGCGCGGCACAGCGTGGTGCGGACTGCGCCCGACGACAACGCCAGACGGTGGCCGATCTCTTCGCACGACAACCCTTCAGCTTCGCGCATCAGGAGGCACGTCCGATAGCGATTCGGCAGCCGGCGCAGGGCCCGTCGCACCAGTTCGGCGCGTTCGTTGCGCAGCATCTCGCGTTCTGGATCGTACGTATCGCTCGTCAGCAGCGAGGCTGCCGCCACGGGGCCCTCGCCCGACTGGCCGCGTCCGCCGTGACGGGTGCTCTCGAGCGGCTCCCACCGGACCAGCTGGCGTCGCCGCAGCTCGTCGACGCAGGCGTTGCGGGCGATGCGGAACAGCCAGGGCTTGATTTCGACGGCGACGTTCGGGCGCCGGTCCCAGGCGCGCTGGGCTTTTTCCCAGGCCGTGAGCGTCAGGTCGTAGCTATCGTCAGGGTCGCGCATCAGGCGCTGGACCTGGCGGAACACGGCGGAGTAGTGCATGGCAAACGCGTCTTCGACAGCGACTGGCTCGCGGCGCGTCTCGGCCAAAGGCGGGGACAGGACCTCGGCTGAGGGCATATGTCCACTGTAGGGCCGGTGTATTACTGCAAATTTACCAGTGGATTACAGAACAATTACGAACGCAGTGACGAGATCGCGCTGCGGAGTTCGCACCGCTGATGGCTGACCGCTTCGCTACGGCATTTGCCAGATGGCTTCGGCAGTGCCGTCGGGGGCCAGGCGCTGGATGCGGGCGTTGCCGGTATCGGTCACGTAGAGGCGGCCGGTGGTGGGGTCGAGGGCTACGCCTTTGGGGCCGACGAACTCGCCCGCGGCCGAGCCGCGACTGCCCCAGCTGAGCAGCAGTCGACCGTCTGGCGCGAGTTTGACGACCCGGTCGTGGCCGTAATCGGCGACCCACAGATTGCCATCGCGATCGACCGCGATGCCCTCGGGTCGACGCAGCTGCACATCTGGCAAGGTTGGTGTCGCGGCGGCGGGAGCCGCGAGCGCACCGGTCAGTGGCGTCGCGAGTGGTAGGGTCGGCGGCGTACCTGAAGCAAGCGTGCTGGACGGCGTGGATGGCGTCAACAGCACCGTGGGTGTCGAGGTCACCACGGCGGTCGCGGTCGAAACGACCGTCGCGCCGCCGGTTGGGAGCGCGGTCGGCGTCGACGTCGCGGCCACCTGAAGGGTGCCGAGCTGAGATTGAAACCGACCGTCGCCAGTGAATCTCTCGACGCGGTCGTTGAAGTGATCGGTCACGTACAGCGTGCCGTCCCGATCGACCGCCACGCCTGCCGGTCGCAGGAACTGGCCGTCGCCACTGCCACGTCCACCCAGGCTGCTGAGCAGCGTGCCGTCCGGTGAAAAGACCTGGACGCGGTCGTTGCCAAAGTCGGCGACATAGACGCGCCCGGCAGCATCGGCGACCCCGAACGGCGTCCGCAGGTCACTGGCGCCGGCGCCGGCGCCGCCCCAGGCTCCCAGCACGGTGCCGTCGGCCGCGAAGCGCTGCACCCGATTGTTGAGTTGATCGACCACGAACAGGGTGTTGCGATCGTCGATCGCGACACCAAACGGGGCGTTGAGCTGGCCTGGCGCACTCCCAGAGCCACCCCACTGGGCCAGCACCGAGCCGTCAGGGCCGAACTTGACCACCCGATCCTGGGCGTAGTCGCTGACGTAGACATTGCCGTCGCCGTCGACGGCAATGCCCGCCGGCGCGGGCGGAGATGAACCCGCGTTGGGCTGAGCGGCCGCCACGACCGGCTGAAACAGCAGGGCCGACGCCAACA
>Ga0209166_10003402_pt1 | contig 11503 bp, 11 predicted proteins | sample Coa_R1_3_FD_187151 | JGI IMG/M metagenome (GOLD analysis project Ga0209166, IMG submission 187151) | Surface soil microbial communities from Centralia Pennsylvania, which are recovering from an underground coalmine fire - Coalmine... | ecosystem: Environmental > Terrestrial > Soil >... | reverse complement strand
GGAGAAGTGCGGTTTTGGCGTCTCCAATCCGGTTCGTGGCGTCGCCTATTTGCCAGAGTCTACGGGGCGCATTCGAGTCATGAGCTTCCAGGAAGAGCTGGCCTATCTTTCAAAAGCCAGCCAACCGTTACGAGACATCGCACAGACAATCCTAGACACAGGGCTGCGACCCGAGGAAGTGTTTCGCATTCGAGTTGAGAACATTGACTTTGCGGCGCGCTCCATCTTCAACCCATTTGGCAAAACCAAAGCCGCGCGCCGAACTGTCACCATGACTGAAGCTGTTTGGACGGCGCTGAAGCGACGAGCCAAGACAGCCAAGGGAAGCTATTTATTTCCATCGGAGAAACACCCAGATCGCCCTATAGGCTGCGTGCGCAAGGGGCACAATGCCGCAATCCGCCGTGCCGTCATCAAGCCGCATTTTGTCTTGTACGATCTACGCCACACATTTGCTACGCGAGCGGTCGCAGCTGGAGTCGATCTCCCGACTCTCAGCGCAATGCTGGGCCACACTTCAATAACGATGACCATGCGATACGTTCATCCGGCAGCAGAACAGAAGAAGTTGGCCGCTGCGAAGCTGGAGAGCTTCCGCATCAATGGTTTAATTGAGGCCGCTAGCGAACAAGCAGTGGGCACAAAAATGGGCACAACGGCTCAGGTGAACTAATGGATCGCTCGCGTAAGTATTTGAAACGTTTGGTCGGGGCGCCGAGATTTGAACTCGGGACCTCCTGCGCCCAAGGCAGGCGCGCTACCAGGCTGCGCTACGCCCCGACATGAAGTGCACTACTGATTCTAAAGCACTTTCCAATTTTGCTCCAATCGGAACTCTTGGAGCCCTGCTCCGTTTGGAGCGAACCTCTAAATCACGCCCTCTAAACGATGCGCAAACACTGTAAAATTGGAGCCGCATAAAGAAGCCAGCAGCCGGTACAGTACGAATGACTCTTCCTTTTAGCTTGCTCCCAGCTTGATGGCATCGGCGTCATCGCGTCGCCGCCAATTGGGGCACGCGAGAAAGCTTTTGAAATTCCTCGTCGCTCAATTGCACCGAAGCGGCGGTAACGTTGTCCTCAAGATGCTTGACCGACGATGTTCCTGGAATGGGCAGCATCATTGGCGACCGTTTCAGTAGCCACGCAATCGCCACCTGGTGTGGGGTGACTTCATGCGCCCTCGCGATTTGATCGAGGATCTGTCCCGCAACTCGTCCAGCCCCCAATGGGAACCACGGAATGAAGACGATTCCGTTGCGCTCACAATAATCCACTACGTAATCCCACTCCCGATCAGCAAAGCTGTAGCGGTTTTGCACGGAAACGATAGGAACAATCCGGCGTGCTCGTTCAATGTGTTCCTGCGTCACATTCGACAAGGCCACGAGCCGGATCTTCCCTTCGCTTTTGAGTTGCGCCAACGTTCCCACCGAGTCCTCGAAAGATACGACTGGATCGGGGTGGTGCAACTGATAGACGTCAATCCGCTCCAGGCGCAGCCTTTTTAAGCTGCCCTCGACCGCCTTTCGCAGATGTGCTGGGGTGGCATTATGGGTCCACTGGTTGGGCCCTGGACGGTTCCAGCCTCCCTTCGTCGCGATCACAAGATCCTTCGCGTAAGGAAATAGGCCTTCCGCGATGACCTCTTCGTTCACATGGGGGCCGTAAGAATCCGCCGTGTCAATGAAATTCACGCCAAGCTCTGCTGTTCGTCTCAAAACTTTTATCGCCTCCGCGCGGTTCTTCGGAGGTCCCCAGATGCCATCTCCTGTCAGGCGCATGGCCCCGAACCCAAGCCGATGGACGGAAACTTCTCCGCCGATCAAAACGCTTCCCGCTTGGCTTGCTGAGACTTCTCTTGCGGTCATAATCTTCTCCACAATTTGTACTGATGCTGGCGCTCAATTCATCTGTGCGACGACGGCCACGTCGAACTTTGAGTAGTACTTCTTTACGTCGCCGGCACCGTACTTTTTACGAAATTTCTCGACTACCGATGACACTTGTTTGACGTCAGTGAGAGGAACGGCTTTGAATTTTCCCTCCGCGCCTCCGGCATCGATCCGAATCAACGGGTTCTTCAGCGCGTTCTTGTACCACTGCGTATCCGACCCCGACACAGGCAGAAGGTATAGCTTGTCGTGGTCCAACACGAACCAGACCGGGTTTGTGATGGCGCGTCCGGACTTTCTGCCGGTGACAGTGAGGTTGATTTCCTGGTGTCGGGAGAGCAGATCTTTCAAATCATCTTTGCGCGCTGGCATAAATACTCCGCCCAGTTCTTGGCTGGGGAACATTGTACCGCCGTCAAAAGACAACAACGCTGCTCAGAGGACCAGGTCTTGACGCTCAGCGGCCCACGAGTTTCTGCAATGCTTCCGGGTACCGAGCGCCTTGCACAGCAATCTTCGAAGCGGCAGTTTCCAGTTGGCGGAGATCTTCCGGAGTAAGTTCAACGGCAGTCGCTCCGAGGTTTTCTTCCAAGCGATGGAGCTTCGTAGTCCCGGGGATAGGAACGATCCAAGGTTTTTGTGCAAGCAGCCAGGCCAGCGCAATTTGCGCGGGTGTGGCCTTCTTCTGTTGCGCGAACTGGCCAATCAGATCGACCATTGCCTGATTCGCCTTTCGGTTTTCCTCCGTGAAACGAGGAACGACATTGCGGAAGTCGGTCTTGTCGAACTTTGTATCCGCGTTGATTGCCCCGGTAAGGAAGCCTTTGCCTAGAGGGCTGAACGGTACAAAGCCGATGCCAAGTTCCTCGAGCGTCGGAATGATTTCCGCTTCGGGCTCTTTAAACCACAGCGAATATTCGCTCTGGAGTGCCGCGACGGGCTGCTCGGCGTGGGCGCGGCGAATTGTCTTCGCGCCTGCTTCTGAGAGTCCGAAGTGCTTTACTTTGCCTTCCCGAATCAGGTCCTTCACCGCGCCCGCGACGTCTTCGATGGGCACATCGGGATCGACGCGGTGCTGATAGAACAAGTCGATGACCTCAGTCTTGAGGCGCTTCAGCGAGGCCTCGGCGACTTCCTTAATATGCGCGGGCCGGCTGTCCAAGCCAGCCTGTTTGCCATTCTCGAACCTGAAACCGAACTTGGTTGCAATTACGACCTGCTTGCGGAATGGGGCAAGCGCTTCACCCACGAGTTCTTCATTCGCAAAAGGGCCGTACACTTCTGCCGTGTCAAAGAACGTGACCCCGTGTTCGACCGCAGCTCGGATCAGGGAGATCCCCTCCTGTTTGTGGATAGCCGGTCCATAACCAAAGCTCATTCCCATGCAGCCGAGGCCGATGGCCGAAACTTCCAAATTGCTTTTTCCAAGTTTGCGCTTCTGCATTGTTTCTCCTTCGAGCCCTCACTGGAGCCGATACAATTCATCTGCGCCGCACTAAAGATCTAAAGGCGGGTATCGCCGGCCCGATGAAAAGAGTGTAGCTCTTCTGCCCTGCGGAACATTGCCTATTCCGACAAAGTTCTTACCTGCTTCTCCAGGCATCGGATTCGCCCGCTCGACAGGGGCGATATCAAAATCTAGGCAGTCTGGATGTGGGCAACCTCTTCGAGGTGGCGCTCACGGATTTCCTGTTCACGGATCTTAAATTTCTGGACTTTTCCGCTCATCGGACACGCTTTTGGAGTGTCTGTCTATCAGGAAAAGGCGTTTGCGTAAAGGAGGCGCTCCTGTTTTGCCGCGGTCCGCCGCCGCGCGTGGCAACTGGGGAATTGCCGGGGATAGTCCCCTTTCTTCCTCCAGTTCTCCGAGTGGAGTTGTCTACTTGAATTCCGTTTGTGTCTTTGTGGGGGCTGCAATCATCAATATAAATAGCCGCATTCCCTAAGTGGACCGCTATTTGTAGAATAAGGCGCGAGAACGGATACTAGGGCTCAAGTCAAGGGGCCCGCACAGCAGTAGGTGGCAGCTCGGGGTGTTCGCAACATGGCAGGTGTGAATCGAAGAAGTCTGCTGCTCCGAATGGAATTGCCCAGCAGTCCTGACACACTTTGTGTCGTGAGGAGTGCTCTAGCGCCGCTCGCGCAAATTCTGGGATTCTCCGAAGCGGAATGCAGGGCAGTAGTTTTGGCGGTCGACGAGGCCTTGACCAACATCATTCGTCACGCCTATCAAGGAAAGGCGGACCAGCCGATCCAGTTGTTCTTCCGTCGCATATGGGTACCTTACGATGGGGTGCGCAGGCCTGCTCTTGAAATTTTGTTGGAAGATCGCGGCATCAGGGTCGATGGTAGTAAGCTCTGCGGCCGGGATTTGGAAGATGTGCGGCCTGGTGGCCTGGGTTTGCATTTCATTAAGGAAAGTATGGATGCGGTAGAATTCCGGCGGCGTTGGGGACGCAACCAGTTGCGCCTGGTGAAGTTCCTGCACGCTCCAGAGCCCTCGAAAGGCCAGTGAGGAGAGTCCGTGTTGCAAATCTCGTCCAGGCATTTGGAGAAAGTCACAATATTTGATCTCTCAGGAGATATCGATCTGGCGACTTCTCCTCAAATGCGGAAAGCGCTCTTGCGCGAGCTTCGCGAACTGCGGATTCCGCGTGTGGTGCTTAATCTAGGGGCCGTTCGCTACATCGACAGCTCGGGCGTGGCATCCCTGGTTGAAGCGCTTAAGGCTTCTCGTGACTCGGGCTCGCGCCTCATTCTTTTTGGCCTGAACTCGGCGGTCCGCGAGGTTTTGCAACTGTCCAAGTTGCTGAGAATTTTTGAAATCAAGGATTCCGAAGAGCAAGCCGTGGCTCCTTAGCAGAGCCAACCGCACTCCAAGGAACCCCAGCAATCATGGAACTCGCATCGCAAATCGGGGAGTCGGTCACAGAGGCACTTGCGTATCTCGGAGCGCTGGCTTCCCTCGGCGGTCAGGCCGCCTATTTCACGTTTGTGGCCCCTTTTCGGGGAAAGCCACTCCGTTTAGGGCGCGCGGTTTCCCAAGCGATGCAAGTAGGCGTTCGCGCGCTGCCGATCCTTTCGCTCATTACATTTTTCATCGGCCTGATCCTGGCTTTGCAAAGTGCCTACGAACTGCGAAGACTGGGCGCCATAGCTTACGTTGCGAACGCCGTTGCCATTTCGATGACCCGCGAACTCGGGCCCCTTATTACGGCCATCGTGGTCATCGGCCGTTCGGGGTCGGCGTTTGCCGCGGAAATCGGCACGATGAAAGTTTCCGAAGAAATTGACGCCCTGGAAACGATGGCCATCCATCCGGTAGATTTTCTTGTTACTCCCAAGTTTCTCGCAATGATCGTAATGCTTCCCTGCTTGACGATTTGGGCCAACGCCATGGGGATTCTTGGAGGAGCGCTTTTCGGAGTGGCCCAGGCGGATTTCACCTGGATGCGCTACATTCAAGCGTCGCTCGAGGCCCTTTTTCTGCGGGATATCCTGACCGGGTTAATCAAAAGTGTGATGTTTGGCATCACCATCACCGCGGTAGGATGCTACGAAGGACTCTCAACCGGCGCTGGCGCCGAGCAGGTGGGGCGTTCGACCACACGTGCCGTGGTGGTTTCCATTTTCCTGGTGATTCTGGTGGACTTGGTCTTTACCACGCTCTTCTTCTTTGTGACCGGAAACTGAGGCTCCGAGGATAGAAATAAGGAAAGATGGAACAGCAAGCCGCACAAACAGAGGCCATGATTTCACTGAGAAATCTCCGCGTGAGTTATGGCGAGCGCGAAATTCTCCACGGCATCGACTTCGACGTGATGCGCGGCGAAACGATGGTCATTCTGGGCGGTTCCGGCTCCGGCAAGAGCACACTGCTGCGCACGCTCGTTGGATTGGAAAGGCCAAACTCCGGAGAAATCTGGCTCAGGGGCAAAAATTTAGCGTCTATTTCCGGCGGAGAAATGGATGAAATCCGCAAGAAAATGGGCATGTCCTTTCAAGGGAGCGCGCTCTTCGGTTCCATGACCGTGGGAGAAAACGTTGCGCTTCCTCTTCGCGAGCACACCAAACTGGAAGATTCAACGATTGAAATCATTCTGCGGCTCAAACTGGACCAGGTGGGCCTTGCGGGATTCGAGAACTACATGCCGTCGCAACTCAGCGGCGGAATGAAGAAGCGCGCCGCCGTGGCTCGCGCCCTGGCCATGGATCCGGAGATTCTTTTTTTCGACGAGCCTTCCGCGGGTCTCGATCCGATAATCGCTGCCGGGGTCGATCAGCTCATTTTGGAATTGAAGAAAGCATTTCATATGACCATTATTGTGGTCACGCACGAACTTGCCAGCGCGTTTCTGATCGCGGACCGCATGGTGCTCATCGACAAAGGAAACGTAGTGGCTATTGGAACAACCGAAGAAATGCGCGCCAGCACTCATCCCCGCGTGCGGCAGTTTCTCGACCGTATCGCCGAGCCGGAAGTCGCGCAAGAATTGGACTACTTGCAAATGCTGACGGAAATTACCCGTCCCGAGCGTTGAAGCATCAAATTAGCGAGGTGTGTCATGGGATCGAAACGCGAACAGGTCATGGTGGGATTTTTCGTGCTTGTCGCCGGCGCCCTGCTCGTGGCTACGGTTTTCGCCCTGAGCGGCGCTTTCGGCGGAGCTGCCAAAACGTACCGTGCCTATTTCCCCTTTGCGGGCGGCTTGGAACCGGGAGCGACTGTGCGTTATGCCGGCGGGCCGAAAGTGGGGCGCGTGGAAAAACTTCAGCTTGACCCGAAGGATCCGTCACGTATTGAGATCACCTTTAGTGTGAAATCAGATTTGCCGGTGAAAACAGACAGCCGCGTAAAAATCATGAGCATGAGCCCATTGGGTGATAATCACCTGGAAATCCTTCCAGGGAGCGAAAGAGCTGCGCTCGCTGCGACGGACGCCTTCTTGCCGTCTGAACCCTACATTGATTTCAATGCGCTCACGCAAAAAATCAATGATATCGCACCACAGGCCCAGCAGCTTCTTTCTACGCTCAATGGCCGCGCGACGGAATTGCAGGAGACGCTGGCCCGCGTCAATGATTTGCTGAACAACACCAATCGTGCCAATATTGCGGCGACCCTGGCGGACACGCGCGGAATGATCGCGGAAAACCGTCCGCAAGTGAAGTCCACCGTACAGAACCTGAATTCCGCAACCCAGAAGCTGCAGCCCTTGCTTGACGATTTGCGCAAGACCTCGGCGCAAGCAAATGAGGCTTTAGGCCACATCGATTCTTTGATCGGAGAAAATCGCCAGGATATTCATCAAGCCATCCTGGATCTTCGCCGCTCTCTGGTGACGGTCAACGATTTGACCGGCCGGCTGGACCAAACCGTGGACGTGAACTCGGAAAACATTGACGAACTGTTCGACAATCTTCGTCATGTTTCCGAGAACCTCAAGGAGTTCACTCGCACCATTAAGACCAAACCCTACACTCTGATTCGCTCCAGCAATCCGCCGGAGCACAAGACGGGGCAGCCGTGATGAATTCGGCGGGAAGGGAAGCGGCGGCCATTCTTTTCGCGCTTATGGCCCTGTTTCTGGGCGGTTGCGGAGCAGCGCGGCCCAGCAAGTATTATCAGTTGACGATTCCCGGTGACGCCCCGGCCGGACAAGCAGGCGATCCGGCTCCAACTCCCGTGACGCTGCTCATCGGCAATCTTTTCGCCTCGGATCTCTACCGTGAAGACCGCATTGTCTACAGCGCGGCCGGGGAACAGATGGGCACCTATGAATATGAACGTTGGGCTGAGCCTCCTACAGAGATGATTCAAGAAGTCCTGCTGCGCGAACTGCGCTCTTCCGGGCGCTACCGAGCCGTGTTTACGCACAAGAGTGATACGAATGGAGACTTTCTGCTTCGCGGGCGTCTCTACGATTTCAAGGAAGTCTCGGAAAATGGCATGTTAGCGAGGTTGACGGTCGAATTCGAAATGCGCGATCTGAAGAATGGCGCCACCGTCTGGACCCACTATTACAAGCACGACGAACCTGTGAATGGGAAGAACGTTTCCGCTGTTGTAGCGGCGTTGGATCAGAATGTACAACGGGCCGTCAAGGAAGTTTTGGAAGGCCTCGACCAGTATTTTGCCTCACATCCCACGAAGTAGCAGAAAGACTTCCCCATAATTTGGGACACCAATGGAAATTTCCTCTCAGGCTATGCGCCGAAGCGTCAGTAGAGTTACGTCGTCTTCTAACTCGCCGCTGCTTCCACGATACTGTTGCACGCCCTGGAGCATTGCCTGCGAGAACTCCGGAAGCGCGAGCGGACCGGCCAATTTAACGGTTTTCTCAGCGAGCTCCAGGAAGCCTTTGGGATTCAGCTGCACTCCGGCGGTGGAACGAACCTCCGTCGCGCCATCGGAGTAAGCCAGGATCATGTCTCCCGGGTTCAGCCGAATGCTTTGCTGGTTGTAGATTTCGCCTGCGACGAATCCCAGCGGAAAACCTTCAAGACCCTCCCCCAATTCCCAGAATCGCTTTTCCCGTTCGCGCCACAACAGCATTCGCGGATGGGCCGCATACGCAAAATTGAACTCTCCTGTTCTCGCGTCGAAACTCCCTGTCACCACCGTGGTTAGCCGCAGCGGGCCAGTCGATTTTTCGTTGGACAGCGTGAATGCGTCGTTAAGCGCAACTAGCAACCCAGCCGTGTCACGAATGTCCTGGAACTTGTGCAAGAGATGATGAATATGCCGCGCGACGCCGCTTGCCGTGTAGCCGTGCCCCACGCAGTCAGCTAGAACGACTCGAGCAATATCGTCACTGCAAGAAAATACCGCGCAGAGATCTCCGCCTTTGTCTGCGCCGGAAGGAACGGCAATCACGTCAGTTTCTAACCCTGCGAGTTCCAAGGAGCGATGAGCGCGTTCATTGCCTGCCCAAAGCTCCATGCACCCGAAGGGGCGTTTGCTCGACGTCGTGCATTCGAATTTCTCAGGCTCGACCTTCTTGACTCTCATAATCTCTTCGATGTCTGCAAAATGAATCCGGGTGCAGCCTGTCAGCATCCATGCTTGTTTCAGAAAACGGGTACTATTGCCAATGCCGCCACATCTATGTAGCATGAAAACATGAGAGTTCGCAGCCGGAATAACAACGCAGCTTGCATCTGTTGTATGTGCCGCACGCGTGTGTCTTCTGGCGCGGGGAGGCTGAGCCCTTAAGCAATTCACCAAGCCTCAAGGTTTTTGGAGCCCACCGCCAGAAAGACTGGCCGGTGGGTTTTTCTTTTGGACCCGCAGCGATCAAACGAGTCTCAACGTCAAGCATCTAAGCTAAGCAAGGAGAAAAAATGTCAGAGTACAAGCACCCCGAAGTTCTGGTTTCCACCGATTGGGCGGCGCAAAATCTCAACTCACCGAACACACGCTTCGTCGAAGTGGACGTGGATACCACCGCGTACGACCAGGGCCACATCCCAGGCGCGGTTGGCTGGAACTGGCAGACGCAGCTGCAGGATGGCATCCGACGCGATTTGATTGACAAAGCTGCCCTTGAAAAACTTCTCAGCGCTTCCGGAATTTCCAACGACACCGCCATCATTCTTTACGGCGACAACAACAACTGGTTTGCGGCTTATGCCTTTTGGCAGCTCAAGCTCTACGGCCACAAAAACGTGCGGCTTATCAACGGCGGCCGCAAGAAATGGTTCGAAGAAAAGCGCCCGCTCACCAAGGACGCGCCCAGCGTCACGCCGACCTCGTATCGCGTTTCCGCCACGGACGTGTCTATTCGCGCTTTTAAAGAAGATGTTTCCGCCGTGGTGGACGGCCGCAAGCCCGGCCAACTTGTTGACGTTCGTTCCGTCGATGAATTCACGGGAAAAATCATTGCACCTCCAGGCATGACAGAAACCGCGCAGCGCGCCGGCCACATCCCGCAAGCTGCGAACATTCCCTGGGCGCAGGCGGCGAACGAAGATGGCACCTTCAAGTCGTTCGACGATTTGAAGAAGCTGTACGAGGCCAAGGGCATCAACGGCAAGGACGAAGTCATTGCCTACTGCCGCATCGGCGAGCGCAGCTCACACACCTGGTTCGTGCTGAAGTATTTGCTGGGCTTCGGAAAAGTCCGTAATTACGACGGCTCCTGGACCGAATGGGGCAATCTCGTCGGCGCGCCCATTGTGAACGAAACTCGGTCTGCGCAATCCAGCGCGGCTGCCTCCGCGCGCTGACCGAGGAGATTTTTCGGATTTGCGTTTGTAGAGGCCGGACTTCAGGCCGGCCAACATGCGTGCCGAGTTTTGGGCCAAGCTGGGTACTGGGCGGCGGGGGCCAACTCTCCCGGCCTCCGCCGCTCCGGTGTAGAACGAGTTGTAAGTCATAAGTTCGAAGTGTTGAGTAAGAAGGAAAACGATTTGGTTTGCCGCTGTTTTCTTGCGGAGTCAGCGTTCGTCTTCTGAGTTTCAACGGCGCGGTCGCCAAGTGGTAAGGCAAGGGCCTGCAAAGCCTTTATCGGCGGTTCGATTCCGCCCCGCGCCTCCAACTCTTCCGCCACGACTTCCTCAAACTCTCCGCATCAAGACAGTTGTCTCGCAAAGTTCTGTTTCTTGCGGCCCGCAATGTGTATAATGCGCGGCGGTCGGCGAGTTTCTGTCCTGTGAAGTGGCTGCCCCGCGAGTGGCTGAAAATCTCTTTCCCTGCCTTTTCAAAAACGCAATCCTAATTCCCAAGAGATTTCTTAGAGGAACGCTCGAAGAGTAAGAAGTTCCCATCTCCGGGACGGCAAGACTGTGCCGTCTTTCCTGTCGAAAATGAGAGATACCGCTGGAAACAAGAATCCAACTTCGGGGACCGACTCAATCTGAAAAAACTCATTGGTTTTTGAGCAACGAACGGACGCGCGCTTCTTCGGAAATTGGCAGGGCGTCGCCATGGTTCAGGCAAGTGTAGGCGTTCACCTGTTGCCCACCATATTTTGTCATAGGTGCACCCGTGGTCTGGTCGCGATTCAAACAGAAGATGGCTCTTTGATTTTTTGCGAACTTCGGCGAACTGACCCAGGCCACATCATTGCGATTGGGGAATCGGACGATGACTTTGTTGCCTTTCACTTTTCCGCCTTTGAGTACCGATTGAACTTCCACGACCGCTTCATGCCAATCGGGATCGTGCTCGGTGACGCGGGAAGGCGCGCCCGATTTCGGCTTGGGGACGTTCCACTTGCGAACGTCTGTGACCCGTCCAACCACGACAAAGTCCGAAGCTTTCATGCGGTCCATCAACTCTTGGTCGCTAGACTGGTCCGGCCCTTGCCCGGTCTGTTTCCCGGCGCTCGTCACGGGAGCGGATTCCGGGCCGGCACCGAGCTCATGACCTATTTCTTTAACTGCAACGCCTGAGCCGAAGATCCAGCCATCGGTGTAAAACGTGGCATGCGTACCTTCCTGAAATGCGGAAGCGTCTTTCACTTCAACGGTGACGCTGTCGCCTTTCTTTAGCGACACCGCCGCGGGCTTCTTTTCGATTGAGTCCACTTTCACAACAATAGTCTGCGCGGACTTTGGGACGTCAGGAAAGGAAGTGGCCGCGAGCTGGCTGACGGTTCCGGAAAA